>ERZ839823.164-NODE-164-length-107235-cov-19.070125_pt1 | contig 107235 bp, 96 predicted proteins | sample MGYA00519862_ERZ839823 | MGnify/ENA primary metagenome ERZ839823 (study PRJEB31850, sample SAMEA3708853) | human gut metagenome | biome: human gut; feature: human-associated habitat; material: faeces | place: China | collected 2014 ...
TAAACGAAATGCGCTGGAAGTGGATATGATGCTCATGGAATATCCGCTCTACCAGTGCACGTTGTTCATCATTCAAAACACTAAATAGGAGTATCATCATATAAGTTTCCTCATGGATAGCCCTGCAGCCATCCATTCTAAGTGAGCAAGTAAATTTATTCTTGCACATTATGGGTATTCGTTGCAGCGACTGCTTGTTACAAATTGTACCACAAGAATGTTGCGCAGGAAAGTGACAACCCATTAACAGGATATGAAAAATAATTTCAAAAAAATCTGTCCCCATTTTTGATCTTGACCGTTATATAGGTAAAAGAACACGAGGAGATAAAAGCATGAAAAAAAACAGACTTTTCACAGTTGTAGGCATTGTAATTGCGTTGTGTATTGCAATAGCCCTGTATATATTTGTTTCCCCGAAAAGCACAAAGAATATTCCAGAACTTTCTTCAATCGCTCAAATGGAAGAAGCAGAAGTTAATCAGCTTATTGTGGGGTATTCCATAAATCAACTGATTGAAGTTTGGGGAGAACCCGACATAAGCGGAAATAACGAAGTTAGGTGGCAGCTTAATACAACCGCAACGCTGGTTGTAAATACAAATAACAAGGGGAAAGTTGTTATTTGCGGTATTTTACAATAAGCCATCTGTTATAAGAAAGGAGCGTGAAAAATAGAAGAAAAGCGGTCTGCCTTCCGGCAAACCGCTTTCTCTTTTTCAACTATTCAGAACCCGCCAATTGAAATCCGCGCATACACTTAATGGCCCCAATATCTTCCATTGCGTTTACCATGCGGTAAACGGTTGCAACGCCGATTTTTGGATCTACCTTTGATGCCTTGAAATAGATTTCCTTACAGCAGGAACAATCTTCCTCAAGGATAATATCCAGCAGCATCAGCCGCTGCTTGGTAATCCTACAGCCTGATTCCTTCAGTTTTTGAATAATCATTTCTCTCTGCATCATTTGGCATCTCTTCTTTTTCTATTTTGCTGACACAGTTTTCTTTGCGTCAAAGTTTAATGTGTTACTCTCCTTATAAGGACGGAACAGCAGATAAATAAATCCGATGATCAGTAAGAATGCTACAACGGTACCAACACCGAATGTACCAACTGTGATCAGTGTACCGATCTGGTAGATACACAGGGAAACAATGTAAGCTAAGATACACTGATATCCGATCGCAAACCAGAACCACTTCACGTTGTTCATCTCACGCTTGATCGCACCCATAGCTGCGAAACATGGTGCACATAACAGGTTGAATACCAGGAAACCATAAGCGGCAACCGGAGTCATAACCAAAGACAGTGACTTCCAGATTTCGGAACCATCTTCTGCAACTTCTGCAAAACCGAATAACTGTCCGAACGTAGCTACAACGTTCTCTTTTGCGATCAGACCGGATACAGCAGCAACTGCCATCTTCCAGCCGTTACCAGCCTTGGTCCAGCCAAGTGGTGCGAAGATCCATGCGATTGCAGAACCAACTTTTGCAAGAACACATTCTGCCTGGGCAGCCTCAAGAGCAGCACCCTCTAATCCGTCGAAATCAAGCATTCCAAAGGTTCCGTTGCTCCATCCGAAGTTCATTAAGAACCATAAAACAATTGTTGATAACAGGATAATTGTACCTGCTTTCTTGATGAAAGACCATCCACGCTCCCACATGCTGCGGAGTACGTTTCCAACGGTTGGCCAGTGATATGCAGGAAGCTCCATAACGAATGGTGCAGGTTCTCCTGCGAACATCTTTGTTTTCTTTAAGATAATACCGGAACAGATAATTGCTGCAACACCTACAAAGTAAGCACTCCATGCAACCCATCCGGAATTATGGAAGAATGCACCTGCGATCAAAGCAATGATTGGAAGTTTTGCTCCACAAGGTACGAATGTTGTTGTCATGATTGTCATCTTGCGGTCACGGTCGTTCTCGATCGTACGGGAAGCCATAACACCAGGAACACCGCATCCACTACCAATCAGCATTGGGATGAATGATTTTCCGGATAATCCGAATTTACGGAAAATACGGTCCATGATAAATGCGATACGTGACATATATCCACAGGACTCAAGGAATGCCAGGAAAATGAACAGTACCAGCATCTGTGGTACGAATCCAAGTACAGCACCCACACCGGAGATGATACCATCTACGACAAGTCCTGTCAGCCAGCCGGCACAGTGAATGTTCTCAAGTAAGGTTCTTGCTCCCGGAACAATCCACTCGGCAAACAATGTATCATTTGTCCAATCGGTAAGGAATCCACCAACTGTTGTGATAGATACATAATATACGATAAACATAACCAATGCAAAAATCGGAAGTGCAAAAAAACGGTTCGTAACAATACGGTCAATCTTATCCGAAGTGGAAAGTTTCTCACCCTTCTTTGCTTTTGTAAGACACTCTCCAATGATGGAAGAAATGTATACATAACGCTCATTGGTAATGATTGACTCGGTATCATCATCAAAATGATCCTCAAGTTCCTTGATCTCTGCAGATACATCTGGCATCAGACTTAAGAGTTCAGAAATCTTATCATCTTTTTCCAGAAGTTTGATTGCGAAAAACCGCTTCTGTTCCTGTGGAATATCCGAGCTGATCTTATCCTCTACCTTTGCAATGATATCCTCAACCTCTGATGCGAACGCATGTGCAGGTGTGACTTTCTTCTTCTGCTGTGCGAGAGCAACGGCCTTTTCTGCTGCCTTTGTAATTCCTGTTCCTTTCAGAGCGGAAATCTCAACAACTTCGCAGCCCAGTTTCTGGCTCAGCTTATCGATATGTATCACATCACCATTCTTGGCAACGATATCCATCATGTTTACTGCCATGATTACCGGAATACCAAGTTCCATGATCTGTGTAGAAAGATATAAGTTACGCTCAATATTTGTACCGTCCACAATATTGATGATTGCATCCGGTCTGTCTGCAACAAGATAATTTCTTGCCACCACTTCCTCCAGGGTGTATGGGGAAAGAGAATAAATTCCCGGAAGATCCATGATGGTAACATCTTTATGACCCTTCAGACGTCCTTCCTTTTTTTCTACTGTTACACCCGGCCAGTTACCAACAAACTGATTGGAACCGGTCAATGCATTGAACAATGTCGTTTTTCCGCAGTTTGGATTTCCTGCCAATGCAATTTTCACTGCCATAATTCTCCTCTTTTCTGTGCTGGCGCACCTTTGTTTTATCAACCTTGCTAAAATTTGAAATCGCTAGTTTCTGTAAGCACCTGCTAGTTTTTGTAAGCCGTTACTAACCTTATGGTAAAAAAAATTACTCTACCTGGATCATTTCAGCATCTGCTTTACGCAGGGACAGTTCATAACCTCTGACCGTAACTTCCACCGGATCTCCGAGTGGGGCTACTTTACGGACATAAATCTCTACGCCCTTGGTAATTCCCATGTCCATGATACGACGTTTTACAGGTCCTTCGCCTGTCAGTTTTGTAGCTTTGACAGTCTCGCCAACTTTTGCATCTTTTAATGTCTTCATCGCTGCTCCCTTTCTAAATCATTATTTTATTTGCCATATCCTTACCGATAGCAACACGCGCTTCTTTCACATTCACGATCATGTTTCCATCCGTTTCAGATATCACAGCCACTTTTCCCCCGACAACAAAACCAAGATTCTCAAGATGGCGTCTTGTTTCTTCTTTTCCACCGATCTTTTTGATCTCATTCTCTTCTCCTGCTTTGCACATTGTTAAAGGCATCATAAAAACATCCTCCTGCTTTCCGCCGCGTGCAAGCGACTTTATTGAGAATCATTTCCATCTCTTACGTCAGTTAGTATATGCTAACGAGCATAAGTTGTCAATAACAAAATAATATTTTTTCAGCTTATCCGACATTTTTCTCCCTAAAATACTCAGGTGCCAGCACACAAAATTTTTCTGTTATTAAGCGTTTGCAAGCGCTTTTCCAAGTGCCTTGCACTGTTCAATCGCATCTGCATCCGGAGCTTCTTGACAGATGACACCTTCTCCTCCTACGATCGTTGCGCCGGCTCCGCTCATACGTGCTTCCCAGTCACGCATCCACTGGCCGTCACCCCATCCGTAAGAACCAAACAGTCCAATCTTCTTTCCGGAAGCAAATCCTTCCACGTCTGCAACAAACGGCTCCATCTCACTCTCTTCGAGTACTTCTGCTCCCATGGCAGGACATCCTAATGCAAATACACCCTCTCCCTTTAACTCATCAATGTTCATATCACTGACAAATACAGCTTCCGCCTCTTTGCCTGCCTCTTTGATTCCTTCCACGACGGCATTTGCCATGCTTTCTGTGTTTCCACCCTGTGTCCAAAATACAACTGAAATCTTACTCATTTTAAATTCTCCTTTTCTTTTTATAATGTTATGATGCATATTGACAGTCACAATCAACCAGCTGCCAGATTTCCGTATTGCTGCAAATCGCAATAATCTCTTCAATGCGCATTCCATATGACAAAAGCTGGATCAGTTTTTCTCTGGAATGTTCATATTTTTTAAACAGCCGGATTTTTTCATGTGGTCTGTCGTATACTTTCCAGTACCCCGAATACAAATAGTTTTTCCCCTGATTGCGGATGAATCCTTTTACATCCTCCGGCGGATATCCAAGCAACAGTCCCATCTCATGCGGAAAAACTTTCTTTTCCCTCAGATACTGCTGGTAATGTGCACGAAACACCGGTAATACCTGTTTTAAGTTTGTGTCAGTATAGCCAATCTCATGCAACAATGCCTGCACGCTTTCTTTGGAAAAAAATGCTTCCAGACGATCCGGATGATACAAAAACACTGTAATCTTCCCCGCATGAATTCCCAGCGGATAAATCGTCAGTTCACTTTCTTTAAAAATATCTTTCATCCGCTGGTAATCCTGTTTTTCGATATTCAACAGATTCGATTCTTTCAGTCCGGTGATCAGCGGTGCACACTGAAATGCTATCTGAAGTTCGATTTCATCGCCACGCAGTTTCCGTATGATCTCCCATGTTTCGCTGCTTAAGTCCGTCACCCCTCCCTAAAGTTAGTTATATCTAACTCAAGAAAAGAATACACGAAAAAACAGGCTCTCGTCAAGAGCCTGTTGTGATATTTTTTATCAATTATATTTTCTGTTGCGTATACCGTACCAATGCCTCCCGATAAATCGCCCCCAGACGGCTTGGCAGAATTTTTTTATGGGTCACCATGCCAATATGCATATCTCCCTGCGCCTGCAGCGGAACCGAGACAATATTCTCTCCGTTTAATTCCTCGTCAATCACCCCGCTGCAGACTGTATAACCATTCAGACCAATCAGCAGATTAAACAGGGTTGCCCGGTCTCTGACACGGATGTTTTTCGGCCGGTCCACGGTACTGAATATCTCCTCGGAGAAGTAAAAAGAATTGTGTTCTCCCTGTTCAAAAGAAAGATACGGATACGGCTCCAGTTCTTCGATTGTCACAGACTTTTTGCCCGCAAGCGGATTTTTCGTGCTCACAAAAATATGCGGTTTTGCCACAAAAAGCTCGGTAAACACAAGGTCATGTTCCTTGAGCAGTTTCTCAAGTACGGTACGGTTAAAATCGTTCAGATAAAGAATTCCGATCTCGCTTTTCATCTGCGCGACATCCTCTATGATTTCATACGTCTGGGTTTCCCGCAGACAGAAATCATACTTTTCGCTTCCATACCGCTCGATCAGTTCCACAAATGCATTGACTGCAAACGAATAATGCTGGGTGGAAACACTAAATTCCTGTTTCCGCCCAGCTTTTTTCTTGTATGTTTCCTCCAGCAGTGCCGCCTGTTCCAGAACCTGTCTGGCATACCCTAAAAAAGTCTCCCCCTCTTTGGATATGACAATTCCGCGGTTTGTCCGTTCAAAAATGGTAATCCCCATCTCTTTTTCCAGTTCCCTGACTGCCTTTGTCAGACTCGGCTGGGAAATAAATAATTTCTTTGCCGCATCACTGATCGTCCCGGTCTGTGCAACGGTCGTAACATATTTCAACTGCTGTAAGGTCATAAAGCATCCTCCTATAAGATGTCAATATACTCCCCGTTTAATGCTTTATTCATGCTGCGGACAGCGCAGAATTTACCGCACATGGAACAGGTATCCTCCTGTTCCGGTGCCCGGTCCGCACGAATGGCTTTGGCGGTCTCCGGGTCCATGGCACATGCCCACTGTGCTTCCCAGTCCAGTACTCTTCTGGCATCCGCCATCTTATTGTCCATCTCCATGGCTCCCGGTACATGCTTTGCGATATCTGCCGCGTGCGCTGCAATCTTTGATGCCATAATTCCCTGCTTTACATCGTCCACATTCGGAAGTGCCAGATGCTCAGCTGGTGTCACATAGCAGAGGAATGCCGCACCGTTGGCAGCAGCGATCGCACCACCGATGGCAGAAGTGATATGATCATATCCCGGCGCAATATCGGTCACCAGAGGCCCCAGTACATAAAACGGTGCACCCATGCAGATGGTCTGCTGGATCTTCATATTTGCAGCAATCTGATCCATCGGCATATGTCCCGGCCCTTCTACCATAACCTGGACATCCTTTTCCCAGGCACGTTTTGTCAGTTCTCCCAGACGGACAAGTTCCTCAATCTGACAGACATCCGAAGCATCTGCAAGACATCCCGGACGACAGGCATCTCCCAGTGAGATTGTCACATCATATTCCCGGCAGATGTCAAGAATTTCATCATAATATTCATAAAACGGATTTTCTTCCCCGGTCATTGTCATCCACGCAAATACTAAAGAACCGCCACGGGATACAATGTTCATCTTCCGCTTGTGGTTTTTGATCTGATCGATGGTTTTTCTGGTAATGCCACAGTGCAGAGTAACAAAATCCACACCATCCTCTGCATGCAGACGTACAACATCAATAAAATCTTTTGCCGTGAGTGTTGCCAGGTCTCTCTGATAGTGTATCACAGAATCGTATACCGGTACAGTTCCAATCATCGCCGGACATTCCGAAGTCAGTTTTCTCCGGAATCCTGTAGTATCTCCATGGGAAGACAGATCCATGATTGCGTCCGCTCCCATATCCACCGCTGCCATAACTTTCTGCATTTCAATATCATAATCTTTCCAGTCCCTGGATACTCCAAGATTGACATTGATTTTGGTCCGGAGCATGGAGCCCACACCCTGCGGGTCCAGACATTTATGGTTTTTATTTGCGCAGATGGCAACCTTTCCGGCTGCCACCAGAGGCATCAACTCTTCCACACGCAAGTGTTCCTTCTGTGCAACTTTCTTTAATTCTTCTGTTACGATTCCTTTTCTTGCAGCTTCCATCTGCGTTTTGTATTCTCTCATTGGTTTCTCCCTTCCTTGCATAAAATAAAAAAACACACGTATAATGCTTATACGTGTGTGGTAACTTTCATTTTCCCTACGTTGGCATTATCCAAATCAGGTTATAGGTCAAAGCAATACAGCTTACTCTCAGCCTTCTTTTTGAAAGCTCCCTTTTTCTTATTTTAAATATAGTTCATTATTATACAATCCATGGATGCTGTCAAGATTTTCCCTGTAAGTTCCGATAAAAATACATAAATTTGCCAGGAAGTAGATTGTCATTTTCTGTGTTTTACGCTATGATGAAATTATTAGGCAAATTTACAGGAACCTCTTATTACGGAGAATACATGTTATGAAAAAACCTGATTTAACCAAATACAAAACTACAAGCACGCTTTATCTGCTTATTCTTATCATTGCAGCTGTTGCACTGGTTTTCGGCTGGCAGTGTACCTCATACAGTCTCAGCAACCACAGCGCGGATCTGCACATCCAGATGCTCCCGTCCCGGCGTGTTAAGGTATCCAAAGCAACTACCGTTTACCGGATTTCCGATGTCCGATGGACCAAAAAGGCTTCTACCCTGATGTTTTACAGCCAGCATCAGACCGTGGTTGTGGAAGTAGACGGAAAGCTGCTTTATACGCGCAGCCTCAAAACGGACAGTATTCTGCATACAACCGGACGTAATTGTGAAATGGTCTCTGTCCCGGAAAATACACGTAGCATCCTCGTCACACTCACCAACTGCAACCTGGACAAACAGGTGTCTGATCCGGTTTTCTATCAGGGCGATGGTGTCCATATGTTTCGCCATGAACTTTTAAAAGCAGGGATCCCCATGCTCCTCGGCATTATGAACGTTGTACTTGGCATTCTGATGCTCATCTACTGGCTGTTTGTGCATCATTGGGCATATGTGAGCAAATCCATGCTGTATCTGGGAATTCTTACAACGGATCTTGGTGCATGGTTCTGCCTGGAAACAAGCTCTTCCATTCTTCTGTCACAGAACCCGGTGTTCCATTCCTATGTGACCCGCATGCTTCTTCTGCTGCTGCCCATTCCTTTTATGATGTTCGTCCGGCATTATTTAAAAGCAAGGGACCGGTATCTTTGCCGGATTTTTGTCTGGCTGGATGTGGCAGAGATTGCAGTTGTTTTATTCCTGCAGCTTATGGATATCCGTGACCTGACGCAGACACTCTGGATGACCCATGTCATGATCGGCCTTGCAGTTTTATATTTTATCTATACCATCTGCAACAAATTTTATCACCACACGACGACACATGCCCTGTGGATCTGTACCATAGGGATCATTATTCTGATCGGTGCTCTTTTTTCCGACATGTACAATTATTATCAGGGGTCGCAGGACATCGAAATTGTCGGCCGCATCGCCATGCTGCTTTTTATCGTAACCCTTGCCTGCGACACCGCATTCGTATCCCTAAAGGAAATCGATACCGGCCGTCGCGCGGCTCTCTACCGTGAACTTGCGGAAAAGGATCTCCTGACCGGCTGCTACAACCGGAATGCTTACCACGAAGATACCAGCCGGTGCAAAAAACTGACAAATCTTCTGTTGTTTGTATTTGACCTGAACAACCTGAAATACTACAATGATAAATTCGGACATGACTGTGGGGATCAGTATATTACGGATGCCGCACATATTCTCCGGAAAATTTTCTCCCGTCACGGAAAACTGTACCGCATCGGCGGGGATGAATTCTGTGTTTTGATTGACGACCATAATACCTGTGATATCAGCCATCTGATCTGCTGTCTGCGAAAAGAGGAGGCCGTTTACAACGCCTCCTCCCGAAACATCCATCTGCAGATTGCCTGTGGATATGCTGTCTTTGATCCACGGACAGATACGAATCTGGATGCCCTTCAAAAGCGGGCAGATCAGGATATGTACGAAAACAAAAAACAGTTAAAAACATTTTCTTACCGCTGAGGCTTAAGCCTGCAGCGGTATTTTTGCGACATCCTTTTTTCGGAGCTTCTTTACCTCATACAACTGCTCGTCCGCAAGCGAAAGTGCATCCGCAAGACTGTGCTCATCGCCCGGCTCTAACGCACAGGCACCGATGGAAACCGTTACGTTATACGGTTTGTCACTCTGTTCATTCCGAACGGTGAATGCATCGTATAACTCCTGTAATAACAGTTCTTTTTTCTTTTCCGTCATCAGTGCACATGCATACTCATCCCCGCCGATTCTCGCAACAACCCCATCCCCTGTCTGCTCCTTTTGGACAATCTCTGCAAGAATTTCCGCGATGGTGTGCAGGGAATAATCCCCTTCCTCATGTCCGTACCGGTCATTGATGATTTTCAGATTGTTCATATCCGCATAAAGCACCAGAAATGTTTTTCCCGCTGCTCTTGCTTTGTTTAGCATAGGCTCCGCATATTCGAAAAATCCCCTCCGGTTACAGATCCCGGTCAGTGGATCTTTCTTTGAAAGTGTTTCCAGTTCCAGATTGTTTTCCTTTAAGACATACAGAGATTCCTCTAACTGTTTCTGAATATCCTCATTGTTTTTCAGAAGATTCAGCATCTTGACTGCTGCCGAAATCTGATTACTTAAAAATTCTCCATATTCCAGCACTTCATCGGTCAGATCACACACTAAAATTCCATACAGCATTTCATTGGCATACAGAGGAAGCGTTACCATCCATGCCCGGTCAGACATTCCCAGCCTGGAAAACTGGAAAATATTTTTTGCCTTTTTTTTCTGATGAATGGCGGGTATATTTTCTACATTTCCATGAAGTTCCCTGGCTTTCAGCAGCAGCTGCTCCGGCATCTGAAATAATTCATGATTCAGATGAATGACCGGCTCCTCATAGATGTACAAAAATGCATTATGTATCTTTAACCATTCCATTGTTGCAAGAATTTCCCCAAAACTCTGATCGGTTCCTTTTTCAAAACAAAGCAGTTTCAAAATAAAGTTTTTCATTTCGAAATTTACCCGTTTCTGCTTTCCGAACAGTTCATCGGCCCAGTGATTCATGGACTCGTACTTTTCCAGCACATCATTGCGCGCATCCACTTCTTCCTGATTTCCCCGGCAAAACGAATTCCGGATCACCAGATCGGTCGGAAGGCGCACAGAAGAGACTTTTTCTCCCTGCATCATCCGGCATAACAGTTCACATGCTTTGCTACCAAGTTTTGACACATCCGCACGTACTGAAGAAAGTGTCGGATAAATCTGGGAACACCACTCCGTATCATCATACCCGAAAACCGAGATATCCCTTCCCGGCATAAGCCCCCGCGCCTTCAGTTCTTCATAAAATCCGGCTGCTGTTTCATCATTGACGCAAAAAACGGCTTCCAGATCCGGATTGTCATCCAAAAGTCTGGCATAGGCGCTATGCGCATTTCCCGTCAGATCCCCTTCCACATACCGTTTTTCCTGCGGTAAGATACCGTTCTTCCAGAGTGCACTCTCAAACGTAGCTTTGCGCTCCATTGCATCGGAATTTTCCTTCGGTCCGCCTACCATTCCGATTTTTGTGTAATGCAGATCCTGCACGAGATAATCGATTCCCTGCCGGATTCCACGGTCATTGTCATAACTGACATTTACATATCCTTCCAGATCAGAGGAAACCAGAACGCATGGAATTCCATCATAGTGATGCATAAATTCAACCATACGTTCTTTCGTCGTGTAACAGCCAATACAGTTTGCCGCTACGATAATCCCGTCCAGACGGCCTTTTTGTACACTCGAAAACAGGGTATCATACTGATATTCATACATAATATCCGTGTTCTGCGCGTAATCACGGTCTAAAAATTTTCCCGGAAGCACTACCATGTTGACATCCTGCTCTTTTGCTGCCTCCCTCAGACCTTTACACAAAAAACGTGTAAAATCGTCTGTGATGCCTCCGACCATCACGCCTATGGTTTTCCTTGTTTTTGTCATATCTATCCGCCCCTTAGCTCATTTCAATTAAAGTTAGCTCATTTTCTATTCTTAATAAAATTATTTTAATATAATTTTATGTTTATATCAATTATATTTTTAGCTAATTTTAGTCGGATAAATTTGTGGAATGTGATCTAAATCTCTTCACATTCTCCGGAATCCTCGATAATCCGAAGTCCGGCTGTGCTGGTAACCGGAAGAGAAAACGCAATGGTTCCCGCTTTTGTCCCGATTCCGGCTTTTTCCATGATGGATTTCATAATCGCATTTTTCTGTTCCGTTTTCGTAACAATAAATATAATTTCTTTTTCGGAAACCAGCGATACGCCGAGAAACTGTTCTGCCCGTTTCATTCCGACACCTTTCCCGTGAAAAACCGTTCCCCCGGTGGCTCCGCCTTCTTCTGCCGCACGCATCACCTGCGTATTGTATCCGTAATTGGCAATTGCAATGATCAGCTCATGTTTTGTCTCCTTCAACGTTGTCTCCTCCCCTTTCTCGAATTCCTGTTCTCCCAGCATAAATTTCAGCTGCTGTTTTCCGCCAATACTACTAAGCGGTATCAGAAAGACAATTCCCGTCCCGGGCACATCAATTTTCAGTTCCGTCTGCAATCCCTTTTTTACGGTTTTCCAGGTGGGACGTGTGACCAGACAAAAATGAATGCCTTTCTCATCCTCCTCGAGTCCGAAGTAATCCAGTACATCGCTGGCCGCTGTTCCCATGGCAAGAGAAATATTTCCAGTATCCACGTGATTTTGCTTATAAAACTTCACAAATTTCTGCATCTGTTTTCGATTGCAGATCGTAACCATCATATAGATCTCACTCATTTGTCCGCTCCTCTTTCCTGTTTTTCTATAATTCTATAATTGCATCATCCGCATACCCGGCAAACACATCCTCTGCCTGCAGGAATGGCTGTTCTGCCATTTCTTCCTTTTTATTACTCTTAATCTTATAGATCAGCCCGAGGACCTGCAGCGTAATCAGCGGAGTCATGGCAACCATCGCTACCACGCCGAAGGCATCCTTTACCACATCGCCGCCTACTGCCGTACAAGCGCCCTGTGCCAGTGGCAGCAGAAAAGTTGCCGTCATCGGACCGGATGCCACGCCTCCAGAGTCAAACGCAATCGCGGTAAAGATTTTCGGAACAAATAACGTCAGAAACAGTGCAATGGCATAGCCCGGAATTAAAAAATACATAATCGGAATTCCGGTAAGCACCCGCAGCATGGAAAGCCCGACCGAAGCAGCCACACCAACCGAAAGGCTGATCTGCATCGCTTTTCCGGAAATATCCCCATCGGTCAGTTCTTCTACCTGTTTCATCAGGACATAGACGGCCGGCTCTGCCTTGACAATGAAATATCCGATCACCATTCCGACTGGGACTAAAATCCACGGACACGGCAGTGATGCCATAACGGTTCCAAGATAGTTTCCTGCGGGAATAAATCCGACATTGGCACCGGTCAGGAAAAGTACCAGTCCGACATACGTGTAAAGCAGTCCCACACAGATTTTAATCAATGTCTTTTTATGTAGTTGAATGGAAACAAGCTGGAAAATTCCAAAAAAGAAAACGATTGGAAGCAGGGAACCTGCAATTTCTTTGAGATAATAGGGAATTTCGGATAAAAACAGCCGGCCAAGTTCCACAGAATTGAAAGCTTCCGGCACGCCCGCTGCCACATAACTTCCCTGGGCAGGATATACCAGTCCCAGGAGCAATACCGCAAGAACAGGACCGATCGAACACAGTGCAACCAGTCCGAAACTGTCGTTTTCCGCATGCTTATCATTTCGGATTGCAGAAATACCAACACCAAGTGCCATAATAAACGGAACCGTCATCGGTCCGGTCGTCACACCTCCGGAATCAAACGCCACCGCCAGAAAATTATCCGGAACAAACCTTGCGATCACAAATATCACACCATAGAACACAACTAATAACGGGGCTAACGCTATTCCAAATAAAATACGAAGCAGTGCTACAACAAGAAATGCGCCAACCCCGGCTGCCACCGAAAGAATCAGCACCATATTCGGCACCGACGGCACCTGAGCGGCAAGCACCTGCAGATCCGGTTCTGAAATGGTAATGATGACCCCGAGAAAAAAGCCTAGAAGGAGGATCACCCATAATTTTTTGGTTTTAAGCATGCTGCCTCCTACACGTTCCCCCATAGGAGACATTGACATTTCGGCACCCATGGAAAAAAACAGCATGCCTATAATTACAAACACCGCACCGATCATAAATTCCAGCAGAATACTGGCGGACACCGGTGCCACTGTAAAACTCAGTAACAATACAATGAACAGAATCGGCAATACTGCCTGTATGGATTCTTTTGCTTTTTCTTTTCTCTTTTCCAAACAATCCCTCCTTCTTCCTGTATATTTTCATACAATTTATATATGTATGCCATATTATCATACACTAGAAGGAAAAACCAGCAAATTTTTCCTAAGATTTGGTTAAAATATTATTTTTTAAAACCGGCATGCGGAAAATCTGTATCAGCAGAGGAATGACCATAATAAACCATACGAGTGGTTCCGCCACGATTACACCTGTGTAGCCAAACCACGGAACGAGTGTTGCTGCAATCACGATTTTGCCGATCATTTCCAGTGAACTTGATACCAGCGGTGTAATATGGTCTCCCAGCCCCTGCATGGCATTACGGACGACACATATCACTGCCGTGACAAAATAAAACAGCGTATCAAACTTCAGATAATTGGTTGCATTCTTCAATACTTCGGCATTTTTGCTTCCAGTTACCATGTAAACCAGCCAGTCTCCGATTGTATAACTTGCAACAATGGTAAAGCTGCACCAGATACAGGTATATAAAATTGCAAGCCCGATTCCCTTTTTTATCCGGTCAATCCGTCCTGCTCCAAGATTCTGTCCGCAGTATGTTGCCATCGTCTGTCCGAATACCGTAAACATAATCATAAACATTTCCGATATTTTGCGGGCTGCGGTATGTGCAACGATAATGTTCTGTCCCAGTTTATTGATTGCCGTCTGCAGCGTCAGGGAACCGATATTGATCAGGGAACTCATAAACCCCATGGACAGACCCGCGCTTAGCATGCTTTGGATCATCTGCGGCTGTGGCTCTTTGAAATCGTCCCCGGACAACCGGAGCAGTTCATACCGTTTTATCATATAGATCCAGCAGATCACAAACGCCAACGCCTGTGCCGAAACCGTGGCAACCGCGGCTCCCCTTACCCCCGTTTTTAAAACGACCACAAAAAAGAGATCCCCCGCAATGTTCAATATGACAGAGATTGCAAGAATCACCAAAGGCGTAATGGTATCTCCGAGTGCACGCAGTGCAGCAGCGCAGGCATCATAAAGAAATGTTGCAATCAATCCCGCAATAATAATTACAATATAAGAACCCGCCATTGTCCTTAAATTTTCCGGTACATTTAAAAAGCGTAAAATCGGCTGCAGAAAAAGCAGACCGAGAACCGTCAGTCCCGCAGCAACGGCAGTTCCGAGTGTCAGTGACATGGCAAACGATTTTTTCACCCCGCGCAGATCCTTTGCTCCGAACCGCTGTGCAGTGATGATGGCAAACCCGTTGGAAAGCCCCATCAGAAAGCCGATGATCAGATTGCTCAGTGAACTTGTGGCACCGACAGCCGCAAGTGCATCTTCCCCCAGAAACGATCCGACAATCCGGGTATCCACCAGGCTGTATGTAAGCTGCAGCAGATTGGCCAGAAAAATCGGAAGCGCAAAAGCGAGTATTAATCGGGAAGGTTTTCCTTTTGTAAGATCTTTCATTTTATTACCTCGTTAAAAAATTTCTCTTTTTTCATAAAATAAACATATTTTTGTCGAAAATAATAATATCACAATTTGTAAAGGATAGATACTATGAAAACAACGGGAATCGTTTCTGGAAAAAGCCCAGAAAATCCGGTCAGGGATTTACCCCCTGTTCGCGCTGCTTCCGGAAATAGGTCATCATCTCCCTAGTGAGACTTAATCCCTCCGGATCATCCGGCACATCCCGGTAATCTACCCATTCGGCAAGTGACAGTTCCTCCTCTTCGAGCCGGATCTCACCTTCTTCTGCCAGATCGCAGAAAAATCCCATCAGAAGGTTACTGTCAAAGCCCCATGGCTGGCTTTTATAATAACGGATATTTTTCACTTTCAGCCCGACTTCTTCCATCACCTCCCGGTGGACAGTTTCTTCCGCGGTTTCCCCGATTTCCGTAAACCCGGCAATGAGCGCATACCGTTTGTATTCCCTACCTGCATACTTTGTCATCATGATCTGATCGTTATTTGTCAGTCCGATGATGACTGCCGGCGCAATCTTCGGAAAAACCATATTGTTACAGACCGGACACTGCAACATGCGCTCCGTGCGGCTGTGTACAAGCGGATGTGCACATCTGCCGCAGAATTGATTATCCCGGTACCACACATACAGATGCCATGCCGTTGTTGCGGCAAATACACGCTCCTTCGGTTTCATGGACCGGACCGCAAACAGTTTATGATACATAAATCCCGGAATTTCCACATCTTCATAAAGCTCTGTCAGATAAAAAGATATGTCATCCACGGAAAACAGATATACCAGTCCGGGCACTTTTTTGTGATGTGTCTTACAGTATTCCACCCACACGTGATACTTAAGAAATGTGATCTCCCCCTCGTTTTTCAGATAAACCGTCCGATCACGAAATGCCAGTATCCTGCTGTCGGCATCCGGTTCTTTCATTTCAAATGCATTGTCTAATTTCATTGGATAAATATCCTGTATCATGATTGATTCTCTCTTTTCCTGATCTTGTCATTGTTTTGTCCGCGTCTGACTCCGGTAATGTCAGATCAACCGCATAAATTATCGCATAAAGCCTCCAAAATATCAAATTTTCTTGACGAAAATCCGGGATACGGCTATACTGTATATTTATCTATCTACACACAACAGGGGGATTTTATATGAAGATACAATTATCCGAACATTTCACTTACAAAAAATTGCTGCGCTTCGTCCTTCCTTCCATCGTCATGATGATCTTTACTTCCATCTACGGTGTAGTGGACGGGCTCTTTGTTTCCAATTACGTCGGAAAGACTGCATTTGCCGCCGTCAATCTGATCATGCCGTTTCTCATGGCAATCTCCGCTTTAGGCTTCATGATCGGTACCGGAGGAAGCGCGATCGTTGCAAAGACATTGGGCGAAGGCAAAAAAGAGCAGGCAAACGAATACTTTTCCATGCTGGTATACCTCACGCTGATCGGAGGCATTGTCCTCTCCGCGCTCGGCATCCTCTTTTCCCCCGCTGATTGCCCGTGGGCTTGGTGCCGACGGTGCGCTGTTGACAAACTGTGTGCTTTATGCCCGCATTACGCTGCTCTCCATGCCGGCCTTTATGCTCCAGAACGTATTCCAGAGTTTCTTTGTCACCGCAGAAAAACCAAAACTTGGTCTTGGTGTCATCGTCATCGCGGGTGTCACCAATATGGTTCTGGACTTTTTACTGGTAGGAGTGTTCCAGATCGGTCTGGCCGGTGCGGCATTCGCAACGGTCACCAGCGAATGTATCGGTGGTCTGTTTCCGATCCTTTATTTTGCACGCAAAAATTCCAGCCTTCTTAAACTCGGGCGCACACACTTTAACGGGAAAATTTTTCTGTGCGCCTGCGGAAACGGTTCGTCCGAACTGATGACCAACCTTTCCAGTTCCATTGTAAACTCTCTGTACAATATTCAGCTTATGAATCTTGCCGGAGAAAACGGTGTGGCTGCGTTTGGAACGATCATGTATGTAAACTTTATTTTTATTGCAATTTTTCTGGGATATTCCATCGGAAGTGCGCCGCTTGTCAGCTATCACTACGGAGCGGGCAACCATGACGAATTAAAAAATCTGTTCGGAAAAAGTCTGCGGCTCATCGGAATCTGGGGACTCATGCTGTTTATTCTGGCGCAGCTGATCGCCAGACCTCTGGCCGCCATCTTTGTCGGATATGATGCGGATCTGTTTTCCATGACCCAAAACGGTTTCCGTATTTACTGTATTGCCTATCTGATCAATGGATTTAATATTTACGGTTCTTCGTTTTTTACGGCATTAAACAACGGACTGATATCTGCTGCAATCTCTTTTCTGCGGACACTGGTGTTCCAGCTGGCTGCCGTACTCCTTCTGCCACTGCTTCTCGGCATCAACGGAATCTGGAGTGCCGTGGCAGTAGCAGAACTTCTCACGTTAGGGCTCACGGTAACCTTCTTTGTCAGAAACCGCAAAAAATATCATTATGCCTGATCCTTTTTTTCGCGAAGTCTGATTACCAGTTCGTATACCTCCGGCCTGCGCTCCCGCAGATGCTCATCCAGCAGATGTCTGCATTCCCGGAAACGTTCTGCCAGTTCCGGATGTTCCTGTGCAATCCGGTCATGTACTTCCTGCCGGTGTTCTTCCAGCCTTTTTGCCAGTGTCTCCTCATCTTTCCCGGAAATATTGACAATTTCCTTTAAATGTTCTTCCAGATGCTCCAGCCATTCATCCTCATCCAGCGCCTCCATATGGGACCAGCGTCCGTGAATCAGCTCCTCCACATCCTTATCCGGTGTCAGATGCGCAATCTGGCGGGCAATCTGTTTTTCCATTTCCTGTTCTGCCTCCGAACCAAATGCCCAGACAAATTCCTGCACCCGGTTATCTGCCCGCTTCCGGGAGGCGCTTTTTTCAACATTGTCCACACCGCCCTCCAGCGGATACGGACGACGTATCCCCATATCCTTAAGTGCAATATGGATGGTTCTGCGCACGCAGCCTTCCTCCACCATATACCCGAGTCCGAGTCTGCGCAGCTGTTCGTTCACCTCCGCAATATGTTCCGCCATATAAAACCGGATACCTTTTTCTTTCAGGGAGCCATAAAGCCGCTCCAGACAGTCTGCCGCCGTAATATCAATACTCCCGATGCCTCCCGCATCTAAAATCACCGCACGGGTATCCTCGCGGATGGCATCCTCAATATCTTTCTGCAATACCGAAACATTGGCAAAACACAGATTACTGCTGAACCGGTAAATGACCACATGCTCCACGGCATGGATGGAACTGCTCTCTTTCAGGTCCCGGAAATGACTGTGTCCGGTCTGTATGCCAAGAAAACACCGCACCGGTTTTGCCGTACGGATAATCATCTCGGTAAAGGAAAGCATGATGCCGATCAAAACACCATTGATGGTTCCAAGCAGCAGCACTCCAAAAAATGCACCAAAAAAGATCAGACATTCCGTGCGGCTGACTTTCCACAAACGGACTGCAAGTTCAAATTCCGTGGCTCCAAGCAATGCGGAGATCACAATCGCGGTAAGCACCGGAACCGGAAGAAATCCGATAAATCCTGTTCCGCACAAAAGCAGAATCATCATGGAAATTCCCGCCACAATTCCTGTCAGCTGGGTTTTCCCCTGATACTGTTCTCCCATCGCGGTCCTTGATACGGACCCGTTGATCGGACAGCATCCGGTCAGAGCTGCTGCAAAATTTCCAAGGGAAAATGCCAGCAATTCCTGATTGTCGTTGATCCGGTAGCGGTTTTTCTGGGCAAAATTATTTTCTGCCAGAAGAGTCTCTGCCATAATCACTACTGCCACCGACAGACTGATCGTTATGGCATCTTTAAGCGGCACTGCAGACAGATCCACCGCCTTCCACCGCGGAAGTCCCGTCTGCACAGCACTTAATGTCTGTATGCCCCACTCCCTGACCGGAAGAAACTTTGTCATAAGTGCTCCAACCGCCCATCACCGGTGCAGATATGTAATTCACGAGTTTTCCCGCTTTCATCAGATAAAATGCCAGAAGCCACACGGCCACAAACAGAGTCAGGACCGGCACAACTTTAAGTGCTGCTTCTGAACCGCTTTCTATGTGCAGATCAATCAGCGCTCCTCCGATCAGTGCCGCCGGAGCTGCATCCACACCAAAAATGAACTGTGGTGAAGTCGAAAACAGTGCAAACAACAGGATCGGAAACACCGATCCATACAGACCGTATACCGCCGGAAGACCGGCAATCTGCGCATATCCCATGGAAATCGGGATGGAAACGGCCATAATGATAATTCCGGCACAAATATCTTTCGGCAGGTTTTTCTTCTCATAATGCTGCAGTGTCTGTGCGATTGTCACTTTCATCCTATCCGGTCTCCAATCTCCGGAAACGGAATCATCGCCGGCTGGTCATTTCTGTGCTCCCCGATCATCTTTTCCATCCAGACCATATCATACCAGCGGCCGAATTTATATCCACACTGATGAAAGGTTCCCACCATTTCATATCCCAGCTTTTCGTGAAACCGGACACTGTCTTTTGTCAGATATTCGTCCTCGATCTGCGGATAGGCAATACAGGCATTGGCATTTAAAATCCCCTGCTGCCGTAAAATCTGTTCCAGTCTGTCATACAATCTGCGTCCAATGCCCTGCTGCTTTGCCTCTTTGCGTACATAGATGGACGTCTCCACCGACCAGTCATAAGCTGCCCGCTCTTTGAACGGACTGACATAGGCATATCCGACCATCTCATGGTCTTTTTCCGCCACCAGATACGGATACCGTTTTAATGTATTCGTGATCCTTTCCTCAAACTCTCCGACGGTCGGGACCTCATATTCAAATGTGATCGCCGTATGTTCTACATAAGGCCGGTAAATTTCCAGCAATCCTGCGGCATCTTCCGCAGATGCAGTTCGTATACTTAATTCTTTTCCCATTTTCATCCTACTTTCTTGCAATGCGGTGCAGCTGCGGCCGCAGCGTAATCTCTGGCACAACCATGCCCTCCCGCTGGTCAAGCACATAGGCAACCGCCTTTGCCACTTCATCCGGCAGCAGATAACTTTCCGGCTCCTCCCCACAGGTAAAATCCGCATCCCGGTACAGATTGGTATCTGTCATGTCCGGATGAATCGTTGTCACCTTGACACCGTACTTGCGTGCTTCCTCAAACAGACTCTTTCCGAAGCTGGACAGTCCCGCCTTGGTTGCCGCATAGGCACAGCCATGCGGACTGCTCTGCTTGGCCGTCACGGACGAGATATTGATGATATATCCATGATTTTTCTTCAGCACCCGAAGCAGCCGGTTCGTCAGAAGCAGGGGAATCTCCAGGTTTGTACGGACCAGGGCCTGTATCTTTTTGGGAGTCAGTTCCTCATGCAGACCATAATGTCCGACTCCTGCCGCATTGACAAGTACCTCAATGTCTGCCGTTTTTGTGATCTCTTTCACCGCATCGCATAATTTCTGTTCTTCTAATAAATCGCCTTCTACCGGATGAAATGCCGCGGTCTGCTCTACAAATTTCCTTGTCTGTTCTTTTGCAAAATCCCGTCCAAATCCGTAGACTTCATACCCTTTCTCACAGAGTACCCGGCTGATTGCCAGTCCGATTCCGGAACTGGCACCGGTTACAATCGCTGCCTTACTCATGATATATGTTCTCCTTGTCCATTCTCTGTGTTAATTCCGTGATCATAAAACTTTCCATTTCCTTTAATAATTCCGGTGGATACTGATATATCCCGTTGCAATTGACATAAGGATACTGTACCGCTGGTGCAAAAGGTTCTACCCGCCGGAGTTTTTTCATATATTCCTGTGAAATCCGGAACGTTCCCACACTTACATCAACCAGTTTCTCCCAGCCGTCATGCAACATACGGTCACCAAAAATACGGTCAATCTGACTTAGCAATTGCAGATAATCGGTCTTCCAGGACGGCAGATACAGCATCGGATCAAAGCACAGGCGCACCGGAAATCCTTTTTTAAGTCCCTCCGCGGCACAGACTATGCGTGCAAACGCCGAAGGTGTTTCTTTCTCAAACGCATCTATCATCTTCTGCGGAGACAGGGTAAACGCATAGATCACATTGGACAGACAGGGCAGATCCCACATCGCATGGCCGGCACATTTTGTCCGGATTTCCAGCTTTAAGTTTTCATGTTTTGCAGCATATGCACTCCAGAGTCTGACATATCCTGTCACAGCCTCCATGGCAAGCAGATCCGCATCATAAGAAATGCACACATACATATTCTGTGTTTTTAAAATATGGTCAAGTTCTTCCAGGTAATCTTCGATATTTACAAAAAGCACCATATGACCGGACGGATACATTCCCTTAAGATAACAGTAGCTGCAATCATAGATGCAGTTCATCATTGTGGAACAGTAATAAAAATTGGTATTGCCAAAATCCTGACAGACCGGTGCTCCTTCATAAAAAAAATGATCGGTTTTTTCTGCCAGAATGAGAGCCTGTGCCTGATGCTGCCGGACACCGTCCTGCCCATGCCGGTTAAATACATCCTTGTAATGTTCAATCTCCACAATCTGTGCCTGTGGAAACCGCAAAAGGATCTGTTCTGTACGCGGATGATTGCGGATGCGGCGTTCCACATAAATATGGGAAAACCGTGTATTATAACACACGTGCTCTAAGTTCTTCAAGAATCCTCTTTCCTTCCCGTTTGTCTTTTGCCGGCAGCCGGCCTGCCTGTTCATATTCCCGGTACCATCCGGACATGGTTTGCATTCCGGATGCTTCTTTTTCTTCGCAGAGTGAATGATACAAAATCATCTGCCGGATCTGCGCTTTCATGGTTTCAGAACCATGCAATGCCTCCTGCCACAGCTTTGCCTGTTCTTCTACCTGGCTTCTAAATGCTTCCTGCATACTCTCCTGCCTGCTGTTTTTTTCCTGCATTGTCAAAAGCTGCCGGATAAATGTTAAAACCTCTTCTGCTGCCCGGTCCATGATCTGTGAAAAATGTTCTCCACTCCCGGCACTCTGCGGCTCCTGTGTTGTTCCATGATCGGTTACTACCTTAAGAAACAGCATCTGGTGCGGCGCATAGTAATAGTTTCCTGCCTGATATATTGCAGCAGCCTCCATATCCACCAGGATTCCTTTTTCCCCGTTCCCCGCCCCGGCATCTTTATTCAGAAACTGTTGGAAAGATTTCTGATCCTGTACCGTTGGAAAACTGTATAGTTCTGCTTCCCCAAACGGATGCCGGTATAAAATATCGGGATAAAACGTACGTCCGTCTACCGTTTGCGTCAGTTTGTTACAAAGCGAAACAGTGCCGACAGGAATATTTTTCCTGCCGGCACAGCTCCCATAATTGATCAGAAAATCCCCGCTATCCGGTTCTCTTCTGGTCGAACACTCTGCCACCGCCGTGGCCGCCGCAATGGCGGATGCCCCGGTAATGACAATCTGTATTTGATTGTTTTCATCCGAAAATACCTGAAAATGATTCTGTGTCATATCTTTTTTCAAAGAAAGCGCCCGGATCAGTTCCTTTGCCTCCGGATAAAGAGCTGTAAATATTGTGATCAAATAGCTTTTCCTTCACTTTCTAAAATGTGTCTTGCCACATAAACACCACTGGCAGATGCATGGGACAGTGAATGGGTCACACCACTGCCATCTCCGATGATATAAAGTCCCGGATACCGGCTCTGCAGATTCTCATCCAGCTCTACTTCCATATTATAGAATTTTACTTCCACACCATACAGCAGGGTATCATCGTTTGCGGTACCCGGTGCAATCTTATCGAGCGCATAGATCATCTCCATGATACCGTCTAAGATTCGCTTCGGAAGAACCAGACTTAAATCTCCCGGTGTTGCGGAAAGTGTCGGTGTCACAAGCCCCTCCTCGATACGTTTCTGATTACTGCGTCGTCCGCGCACCAGATCACCAAAACGCTGTACGATCACACCACCGCCTAACATGTTCGATAATCGCGCAATGCTCTCTCCGTATCCATTGCTGTCTTTAAACGGCTCCGAAAAATGTTTGGCAACCAAAAGTGCAAAGTTTGTATTTTCTGTGCGAAGATCCGGGCTGTCATAGCTGTGTCCGTTTACCGTCACAATACCATTGGTATTTTCATTTACCACGATACCGTATGGATTCATACAGAACGTACGGACATTATCCTCAAACTTTTCCGTACGGTAAACAATCTTGCTCTCATAAAGTTCATCGGTCAGATGGGAAAAGATCACTGCCGGAAGTTCTACCCGCACACCGATATCCACACGGTTGGATTTGGTAGGAATTTCCAGATCCTCACAGACATTCTCCATCCACTTGCTTCCGCTTCGTCCAACCGACACGATACATTTTCTGCACGCATATTCTGCATCCTTTGCCGAAACTGTGTAACCGTCCTCTTTGACCTGAATCTTCTCCACCGGGGTGTCAAAGAAAAAGTCCATGTGGTCTTTCATCTCGTCATAAAGATTTTTCAGCACCACATAATTGACATCCGTGCCCAGATGACGGACCGATGCATCCAGAAGCTTCAGCTTATTCTGCAGACACACTTTTTTTAAATCTGTGCCCGCCGTGGAGTACATTTTGGTACCCTCCCCACCGTGGGACATATTGATGGTATCCACATATTTCATCAATTCAAGTGCTTTCTGTCTGCCGATATATTCATATAACGTACCGCCGAAATCGTTCGTGATATTGTACTTACCATCCGAAAAGGCTCCGGCTCCGCCAAATCCGTTCATGATTGCACAGGTCTTGCAGCTGATACAGCTCTTTACCTTTTCCCCATCAATCGGACAATGTCTCTGTTCCAAAGAATGTCCTGCATCAAACACTGCAATCTTTAAATTTTCATCCTGCTTCATGAGCTCATAGGCAGAAAAAATTCCACCCGGTCCTGCTCCAATAATAATTACATCATACATCCGACGCCACCTCCGGCTTTTTATTTTTTCTCGCGGCTCTCATTGCGGTACTGCAACGGAGTCCTGTCAAAGCATTTTTTAAAGGTACGGTTAAAATGCTCAACACTCGGATATCCGACAACATCCGCAATATTTTCAACCGTCATATTACCGTTTTTCAACAGAGTCTTGGCACGTTTCATACGAATATGGGCTACGTGCTCTCCAAATGTCTTACCTGATTTATCCTTGATATATTTGGAAATATAAGGCTCTGACAGATGGAACTGCGCTGCCATGCTCTCAAGTGTTACATCCTGATAATTGTTCTGGATAAAATTAAGCATGGCGGTCAGGCGTTCATCCTGTGCCCCATCGTTTTGTGCAATCTGCGGTAATTTATTTACAGCAACCGTCAGCGCATGGATGGACGCTTTGATGATATCCTCATCCATACCGACACCCCAGTAATTCTTTCCTTCACAGGTAATGCCCACATAGGCGATTGCCTTAGAAGAAGATCCATGGGACAATGCATGTTCTTCATAGGTAGAAAGTTCGTAGCTGATACCGAAGAACTGCTTGATTGTGTTGCTCACGGCATCCAGACGACCGTTTCCGTTTGCATCGACGATGGTCTTCTTTCCGCCAAAGTTAATTTCTGTCTCTGCCATAATACCATCATTCTGCTTGAAATGGCAAGCATCGATTGTAAAGTACGGCATTTTGTTCATATAGTTTTCTTCAAAGATCTCGTATACCCACTGTGGAGAAAGTTCCTTGTGTTCTTCATCCGATACCTGTTTCACTGCATATCCGACTTCTTCTTTCATTGCCTGCGGCAGAGAAATGGAGAAATTCTGCTTTAAGATATAACTGATTCCTCCCTTTCCGGACTGGCTGTTGATACGGATAACATCGGCATCGTAAGTTCTTCCCACATCCATCGGATCGATCGGCAGATACGGAACCGTCCATGTCTTTAATTTCTTTTCTTCTCTCCAGGCCATTCCCTTTGCAATCGCATCCTGATGGGAACCGGAGAACGCAGAAAAGACAAGATCTCCGGCATACGGAGAACGCTCATGGACATGCATTCTCGTCAGACGCTCATACGTCTCACGGATGCGTGGCATATCTGCAAAGTCCAGTTTCGGGTCAACGCCATAAGAAAACATGTTCATGGCAAGCGTAATGATATCGACATTTCCGGTACGCTCTCCGTTTCCAAACAGCGTGCCTTCGATACGGTCTGCTCCTGCCAGAATTCCCAGTTCAGCATCACTGACACCGCAGCCTCTGTCGTTGTGCGGATGAAGACTGAGTACCACATTTTCTCTGTGGTGCAGATGCTTGCTTACATATTCGATCTGTGTTGCAAAAACATGCGGCATTGCAGTCTCAACAGTTGCCGGGATATTGATAATTGCCTTGTGTGCGGCATCCGGCTCCCATACATCCAGAACGGCATTGCAGACATCTACTGCGTAATCCACTTCGGTTCCGTGGAAACTTTCCGGACTGTACTCAAAAGAGAAATCTCCCTCTGTCTCACTGGCAAGTCTCTTTAACAGCTTTGCACCATCCACAGCCAGCTGCATGATATGCTCTTTGTCTTTTTTAAACACCTGCTCCCGCTGTGCCACAGAAGTGGAATTGTACAGATGAATAACTGCATGCGGAGCCCCTTTGACTGCCTCAAATGTTTTTTTAATGATATGCTCACGCGCCTGTGTCAGTACCTGAACGGTCACATCATCCGGAATCATATCCCGCTCAATCAGCGTACGCATAAAAATAAACTCTGTTTCTGATGCTGCCGGGAATCCAACTTCAATTTCCTTAAATCCGATATCCACGAGCATCTGGAAAAACTCCAGCTTCTCGTCAAGGCTCATCGGCTCGATCAGTGCCTGGTTACCGTCACGCAGGTCCACGGAACACCAGATTGGTGCTTTCTCTATGTAATCTTTTTTGGCCCAGTCGTATTCGCAGACTGGAGGAAGAAAATACTGTCTTTCATACTTGTCAAAATTTTTCATGATGTTTCCTCTTTTCCAACATTAAATATTATCAATTTCAATGAGTAATTTTAACACATAATCTCTTATTTGGAAATGATTAAATTTAAGCAATTTTATTGATGTTTTTTATTTTGCCAATTGATTTTGCAGCCGGTGTACCACAGATGCCTCCGCCTCAGACGCATGCATCACCTGTTCTGCGACCTGTCTGGCAACCGGAGTTACCTCATTTTCTTCTTCCCACTCCTGCAGACCGGCATCCGGGATCTCCTGTTTATTCTGCAGTACATACCGGTTCAGGTTATTGCAGTACTGCATCAGATTCCGGAATCCACGCACACGGGTCAGAAGATTTTTACCGTATGCCTGCTGCTCTAAGCCTGCTATGGCGATCACTTCCATACACAGATGAAGTTCTCCGGTGATATCCGATGCTTCCATCAGAAGATCCGGCCGTTCTTTTTTTGCCTGCAAAAAATATGCCTTTGCTCCATCCACATCTGCCCGGTCAAAATATTCTGCCAGCCGGCACCGGACTTCTGCAATCTCTGCTTTTTCTCCCAGCATGCCTACCATACACGCATACACCCGCAGCCTGTTGTGCCTGATCCAGACATACTGTAAAAACTCCGAAATGAATCCGAAAATTCTCCGGTGATAAGAATCCTCTTCTTCCACTTTCACGCGCCGCTCCACTTCAAATAAAATAGAAAACAGCCATTCCATATAAACATCATAAACTTCTTTTTTTGCAATCAGCATATTTCCGAAATAGGTGTGCTTTTGCTGCACCAGCTGCTGAAAATCCGCCGCATAATCCGGATAAATCTCCTGTATCACACGGGCTGTTTCGTCCAGATATAAAATCTTGTGGTGAGAAGCAAATCCATCATAATAAGAAAAATTCAGCTGCAGTTCTTTCGTTGTGATCACATCATACTGCTGCAGCAGAGATAGAATCTGTGCCTCTGTAAACAATTTTCCCTGCTCATTCAGAAGATACCGGCGGTAATGGCAGGTACCAACTACCTTTGCATGGGAGTTTTTCCATACCCAGTACATTCCCGTCAGTTCACTGTAATAACAGTTTTTTTCGGAAATGTGATCTCCGGTATTATCTCCCACACAAAAAGACAGCGGGGACGATTTCTCATCCCTGCTGTATGACGAAGCCGCCGCTCGTCCCACATGAAGTGGAATATACAACGGGTCCGGTGGCGGCGTAAATGCCTTATGCGTCATCACATAGATGGCAGTCTGTTGATTTTTATCTTCTGCGCCGGTCTCCATATTTTTCATGATACATTTTCTTTTCTTCATACATTGCCTCATCTGCCTGATTCAGATATACATCCATATTATATTCACTGTCCCACGGGGCAAGAATCACACCGATACTGACCTCTAAAGATTCCCGGATCGGAGAGGTTTCCTCCCCACATACCACGGCAATGCTCTGCCGGATGGATTCCGCGGTGATCCCGGACTCTTCTCTCGTCAGCAGTAAAAATTCATCACCGCCAAACCGAAATGGCAGACTGTCTTCCGCGGTAAGCCTTCCAAGCGCTTCCCCCGTCTTTCGGATGACCCAGTCACCGGCTTTATGTCCATACGTATCGTTGATGTATTTTAAGCGGTTGATGTCGCAGAATATAAACTTTGTATTGACATGATACTCACAATTTTTCTCATAAAACTTCTGTCCCAGATCTTCCATTCCAAAACGGTTATAAATTCCCGTCAGCTGATCGATCCGGTACAACTTCTGCAGTTTCAGATTTACTTCCTGATACTGCTTCCGCTGGATATAATTTTCCAGTGCATAACAGATATTGCGGAAAAAGGTTTCCAGAATTCCTGTCCTAAACATCTCATCCACACCAGCCACCATACAGTATCCCATCCGGTGCAGCTGATAATGCAGTGGCATAAACACCTGTACCCCGCCTTCTTCTGTCCGGTTCTTTTCATTGCACCAGTTAAGTACTTCTCTCTTACAGCTTCGATAACTTTTGGCTTCCTGGGAAAACAGATCATCCGTCAAAAAGATCTGCCCTCTTCCTGCCCCGACCAGATCTAAGAATCTCCCCGTCGCATCCATGATCTCTTCTAAAGAGATCCGGCTGGTTACCCATTCCTGCATGGAATCGAGTTTGGATTTTGCGTCATATTCCTGCAGATTTTTCCAGAAAATCCGGTTACGGAACGATTCCGTATCAAATGGGACATGCTTTGTGCAGCCACAGGTATTCCCGATAAAAAACCGGTAGGAAAGTTCCCTGTGTACCAGCTTTCCATCTGCCTTTTCATGCAGTTCGTGCAGAAGCCTGACAGCTTCATATGCCACCTGGTCTCTCGGCCGTTCAATGGTTGTCATCGTCGGGCTGAAACATTCCCCGTCAAAATACCGGTCAAACCCTGTGATTGGTATCTTTCCCTCGAGCGCAGTTCCTTTTATGGTCTGCAAAAAAGCTGCCGCCATCAGATCATTTGCGCTGATAACCGCCTGTGGGAGTTCCTCCCCTGCCTCATATGCTGCAATCATTTTTCTGGCATATGTTTCCCCGGAGCGGTACTCATAATTTCCATAATCCACCCATTCCGGCATAAGACAAAGCCCCAGTTCCCGAATTTTGGACTCTACCCCCTGTTGACGCATCTGCGCCTCATAGGTATCTTTCATCCCGTTAATAAAACCAAATGTCCGGATTCCATGAACCCCGGCAAGATGCCGCACGATCTGCCGCATGGCTTTGCTCTGATTGATTCCGACAAAAGAAAGCCCGGGAATCTCCTCTTCCAGAGATACACAGGGCTTTTTACTTTCTATGATCCGTTCGAGTAACCGCTGCTTGACATCTCCTTCTTTGATCGTGGTACTCGGATACAAAAATCCATCGTACTCCGACATATCTGCCAGTTCAAAAAAATCAAACTCTGACTTATTAAAACTGTCTCCTGATCCCAGTCTTCCAAAACTTGCATACAGATGTATGGAGTCATGGAATTCTTTCTGTGAATTTTCCAGACCGTGATACATATCACGCAGGTACTCACCGTTCCATCCTGTCGCAAATACTGCTATCTTCATAGTCGCACCCCTGTTCTTTTTCCTTCCCCATATCTGGTACTATTATACCACCAATTTCAGAGAGCGTCATCCGTTTTTCGACATTTGCCGACATATTCTTTTCCTGTTTCTGCCCGCTTTACGCCTGTTTTTTTGTTTTCCGTCTTCTTCGTCTCCGACGCAGTTTTTGTCCGTTTTCCTTTCGAAAGTTCTGGATCGTCTCCCAGATTTTTGTATAATCCCGCTCGAACAGTTCTTCCGAGAGCTGGACTGCCAGCGTTTCTTTCGGAACTGTCTCGACAATTTTATCGGCCACAAACCGCTTGCTTTTCTGCTTATATGCATGCATCGCGTTCAGTTCCTGGATATGCGCCAGTTCCGGCCGCCACAAAATCTCTATTTTACAGTTCCAGTCCATCTGTGGGTTACTCTGCGGCTCCCGCAGCATATAAAAATCAACCTGATCCCCTACCTGTTCCACCGTAATGATCCCCCACCATTCCGGGACATGTTCCTTAATATGTGCCGCATGCCGGGTTCCGACCACGACCAGATCATAGTCATAATATAAGTTGTAATCTTTCACCTGGCGATCCAGCCGTGCATAACTGTCCGCATCACTCTTGATCTCAATTCCGTAGAGGGCATCGTGTACCACCATGACCATATCCGCCCGTGACTGCCCCATCACCTGTTCCTCAAGGATTCTGTTTTTCCCGTAAATTTCTTCCAGATAAAATGCCAGAGGTTCACGGATATCTTTATCGTATAACATTATTTTTCCAGCTTTGCATCGGCTTTTGCCTGGAATTTTTCATTATATACAATAAAACGCTCATGCTCGCCCTCTCCGATCAGTCCTGCCTCATCAAAAGCTTTTACAGAAAACGTCAGTGCTCTGCCATCTACTTTCGTCAGTTCGGTTTCACAGGTAATTTTCATGCCCACCGGGGAAGCTGCCACATGTTTTACATTCATTAACGTTCCTACCGTTCCGCTTCCCTCCTCTAAATACGGCTGTACACTCTCCCATGCAGTCTTTTCCATCAATGCGATCATTGCAGGGGTTGCAAATACATCCAGGGCACCGCTTCCCATAACTTTTGCGGTGTTTTCCTCTGTTACCATAATTTCCTGTGTTCCTTTTACGCCTTCTTTTAACATATGTAATACTCCTTTTCTTATTTTGCATTAAATAAGCGATCGGGAAAGAGTTTCGCGATCACCTGTTCTGCATAAATAGTAACATGATTTAAAAGAAGTGTCTACAGTTTAGAAAGTTTTTAGAAATGCACCAACACGCTATTTTCCGGCATTTTCGCGTTCATTGTTAGCACTCATTCAAAAAGAGTGCTGATTTTCTATTGACTTTTTACAAAACTGGTTTTATCATTTTCATTAGCGAACATTTGTGAATGAAAACAAAGGAGATGTATAACATATGGCAAATAAACACGGATCATTATCCATCGACAGCGACAACCTGTTTCCGATTATCAAGAAATGGTTATATTCAGATCATGATATCTTCTATCGTGAGCTGATTTCCAACGGTTGCGATGCGATTACCAAATTAAAGAAACTGGACATGATGGGAGAATATTCCCTTCCTGCTGATTATAAAGCAAAGATTCAGGTCATCGTAAACCCGGAAGAAAAAACCTTAACATTTATCGATAACGGTCTTGGAATGACTGCCGATGAAGTAGAAGAATATATCAACCAGATTGCATTTTCCGGTGCAACGGATTTCATCGAGAAATACAAAGATAAATCCAATGACGATCAGATCATCGGTCATTTCGGACTTGGTTTTTACTCCGCATTTATGGTTGCAGATGAAGTAACGATTGATACCCTTTCTTATAAAGAAGGTGCAACCGCTGTTCACTGGTCCTGCGATGGCGGTACCGAATTTGATATGAAAGACGGCGACAAAACAACCGTTGGTACAGAAATCACACTTTTCTTAAATGAGGATTGTCTGGAATTTGCCAACGAATACCGTGCAAGAGAAGTCATTGAAAAATACTGTTCTTTCATGCCAACCGAGATCTATCTTTCCAAGGCCAATGCCCCGGAAGAATATGAAACGATCGACAAGGAAGATGTAAAAGATACCGATAAAGTAATTGAAGAAATCCACGAAGAGGCCAAGACTGAGGAAAAAGAAAACGACAAGGGCGAAAAAGAAATCGTAGAAGTTTCTCCGGCCAAGGACAAGGTAAAGATTGTAAAACGTCCGGTACCACTCAACGATACCAATCCTCTCTGGGCCAAAAATCCAAGTGAATGTACCGATGAGGATTACAAGGAATTTTACCGCAAGGTATTTATGGATTACAAAGAGCCTCTGTTCTGGATCCATCTGAATATGGATTATCCGTTCAATTTAAAAGGTATCCTCTATTTCCCGAAGATCAATACCGAGTATGATTCCATTGAAGGAACCATCAAACTTTACAACAATCAGGTATTTATCGCAGATAATATCAAAGAAGTCATTCCGGAATTCTTAATGCTCTTAAAAGGCGTTATCGACTGTCCGGATCTGCCTCTGAACGTATCACGTTCTGCGCTGCAGAATGACGGTTTTGTCAAAAAAATTTCCGAGTACATTACCAAGAAAGTGGCTGACAAGCTCATCGGCATGTGCAAGACAGAGAAAGAAAACTACGAAAAATACTGGGATGATATCAGCCCGTTTATCAAATACGGCTGCTTAAAAGATACCAAGTTCTGTGACAAGATGAATGATTATATCCTCTTTAAGGATATCAATGACAAGTATCAGACACTTCCGGAACTTCTCGTTCCTGTTGAGGACGAAAAGAAAGACGACGAAAAGACGACCGAAGATGCAAAGACGGAAGAATCCAAGTCAGACGATGCAAAAGAGGAAGAAAAAGAGCCGGAACGCAGCACGATCTACTATGTAACAGACAAGGCTCAGCAGGGACAATACATCAAGATGTTCAAGGAACAGGGCATGAATGCCGTAATCCTCGATCACAACATCGATACTTCCTTCATCACACAGTTAGAGCAGCGCAACGAGCACTATCAGTTCAAGCGTATTGATGCAGATGTCACAGATGCCTTAAAATCCGATGATGCAGCAGATCTGACCGAGGAAACCAATACCCTTTCCGATCTGTTCAAAAAGACACTGAACAACGATAAGCTTACGGTAAAAGTAGAAAGCTTAAAGGATGCGGATGTTGCCTCTATCCTCACACTCTCCGAACAGGGCAGACGTATGCAGGATATGATGAAGATGTACGCAGCCGGCGGTATGGACCCGAATATGTTTGCAGCAGACCAGACTCTGACTTTAAATGCAAACAACGCTCTGGTAAAATATCTGTTCGAACACAAAGATTCCGAACATTCCGGCATGTTTGCAGAACAGCTCTATGATCTGGCCATGCTTTCCAACCAGCCATTGTCCGCAGAGGCTATGACAAAGTTCGTAAAGCGAAGCAACGATATCATGTTACTGTTAACCAAATAAAAAATGGTACGAAAAACTCCGAAGCTGTATGCTTCGGAGTTTTTTGCTTCTATGATATTAAAAATTACGAAAAATGTCTGCGGCTCCCTCTCAGATAACCCGCATGCACCAGAATTGCCACGGTCGTACCGATTAAAATTCCCACCATTACATCGGTCGGAAAATGAACAAAGTGATACAGTCTGGAAAACGCAATCAGTGATGCTAAAATCACTGCCGGAATTCCAAGCTTTTTATCATTACATAAAAGTGCGATAGATGCAGCAAATCCGTTCATGGAATGCCCGGACGGAAAGGAATAATCCTTTGGGCTTTTTATGAGCAGGGCAATCTGTGTATCCAGCCAGCAGGGTCTTTCTCTTGCGATCAGATTTTTCAGGATCAGATTTCCAATGATAAACGTAATTGCCATGGATATCACCATCTGGATTCCAATTTTGCGGTATTTCTTCGGGATACAAAGCGCAAGGCCAAGTACAATCCAGAAAATACCGGCATTTCCTATCGTGGAGAGTCCTGTCATGATATGGTCAAGAACTGGCTGATGAATCTTCTGCAGTGCATATAAAATATCAAATTCCCATTTCATGTTGTCTCTGTATTTTCTCCTGTTGTAAAATATTTCTCATATGTGCTGAAAAAAGAATCCGTCCCGATGCCGGACACATCTTTTAACGTCACATCGTCCCACAGATTATCATTTAAACAAAACGTGGAATTCTTCACAAACGTCTGGTACTCGTTTTCAAATCGTTCTTTTTTTTTCTTTACACGGATTTTTTCCTTGTTTTCCTCCGTCAGATCTTTTTCGAATTTGTTCAGACAGCGGATGATATAATACCCGTCATCTGCCGCAATCACATCGGAACACGCTCCGTCATCGAGATTAAACACGATCTCCTCCATCGCATCCGGATAAGTTCCACGTGCAATGGTGCGCTCAAACTCTCTCGACTGATTGTATGCACTTGCAACCGAAGCAAAATCATCTCCCGCTGCAAGATTTTCCTGCACCGCACGCAGTGCTTCTTTTTCTTTTACATAGATCTGTTGTACCCGGACCACTCTCGCTTCATCATCACTGACCTCCTCATCGGTTCCCTGTGTCAGCGCATGATACAGCTTTTCTGCCAGTGCATACTCTTCATATGCTGTACGGATCTCTCTCTCATACAGACCGATGAACGTTTTTTCTTCCTCCGTAAGTGACTGGTAATATTCTTTTGCCGCGCGTGCTGCCTGTTTCTTTTCCTGCTCACTCAGATGCATGTCCTGATTTTCTGCCAGAATATCCATACATGCAATATGTGTCAGTTCCTGAATCGTCACATCCTTGACATACTGTTCTAAATCCGCATCATAGGATTCCCACAGATCCGTTCCGTACGCTTTGCCATACAGGTTGCGGTAATTGCACAAATACAGTTTTGCATATCTAATATCATATTTATGATCATTGATCCGCACAATGGCATTATGGTTTCTCAGCTGCCCTGACGACAGGCGAATCTGTGTATTTCCAACCTTACAGCCTCCGAGTGACGGTACCGTAAGCGCTGCCATAAGAAAAATCCCCGCCAGTTTCCATCTCTTTTTTTTCATACCGTTTTATCCTTCTACGACAAGAAAACGACCATCAGGAATAGCAAAAACCTCACTTGCCTCTAACAGTTCTTCCTCACTCATTCCGGCGACATCCATCCCCGCGTCATCAAAATAATCCCGCACTTCTTTTATATTTTTGCAGACAACCGCCATGCAGTCCTCCAGAAACTCTTCTGCTTCCTCCGGACTTTCCGCTACCGCCTCCGGGAAAAGTTGTGTCTGGTGTTCCAGAAAATAATGTAAAATCTCCTCATCGTATTCGTTCATACCTTTTTCCTCCCTGTGAATCACTTTCTATTTATTATAACGAAGGAATTTCTCTGTGACAATCCCTTAATTCCACTCCATGACGCCCAGTTTTTTCAGTTCCTGATATAACCGTCCCACCGGAAGTCCCACCACATTGTTATAATCACCATGGATTTCCTTCACAAAAGCAGCTGCCTGTCCCTGAATTCCATAGCTTCCCGCCTTATCCATCGGCTCTCCGCCGGCAATATAGCGCCGGATTTCCGCGTCATCCAAAGGATACATGCAGACATCTGTTTTCTCATAAAATGAAGTTTCCCCGGTTCTGCCGTTTTTATCAATAAAAACAAGCGTTACTCCCGTGTATACGCTGTGGGTATGTCCGGACAGCATCGAAAGCATATGGGCTGCATCCGCTTCATCCCGCGGTTTCCCGAGAATATTTCCATCACAGGCAACCACCGTATCGGCCCCGATCACCAGAATGTCCTGCGGCGTAACCAGCTCCGGATGGATTTCATTGTAGGAAAGAATTCCTGCGGCCACTTCTTCCGCTTTCTGACGGGAAAGTTCTAACACTGCCCCATCCACAGAACCAGCAGTAATGACTTCTTCTCCCTTCGCCGGACAGATTTCAAATTCCAGTCCGACCTGTTCGAGCAGCTCTTTTCTCCGCGGTGACGCAGAGGCAAGTACAATTCGACTCATAATGTGACAACCTCCTTCAGGTGAAACGAATAGATGAGTTTTTCTTCCGCCACCATTTTTTTTGTATCCGTAGAAAATACACGGCTTAATGCATCTGCATACAGCTGAAGCTGTGTCTGATAGCGCATCAAAAGTTCCTGCGCCTGTTTTACCCGGTCCGTCTTGTAATCCAGCAAAATAATTTTATCATTTTCCATCCAGAAAACATCTATGATTCCCTGTACCAGCACCGTCCCGCCGGATGTCCCCATCGGATGCTGCATCACAAACGGTCGCTCCCGGTACAGATCCCCACGCACAGCTGCTGCTGCCATCCGGGGAGCAATCGGACTTTCCACAAACGCTTCGATCATTTCCGGAATAACAAGCGCATACCATTCCCCCGGCAGTTGTCCGTTTGCAAGCATCCGGTCCAGTTCCTGTTTCACAAATGCACAAACTGCTCCCGCATCAGAGGTATCTATATCTGCAATCGCAGCAAAATCCAGACATTCCATCACCCGGTGCACCGCGGTTCCCCGCATAGCACCCTGATTTACGTTTTCAGCTGCCGGATACTCCCTGTCCTCTTCTCTTGCAAAGTCCGGAACATACACATTTCGGTCTTCCTGAAGAAAATCAGGCTTCTCGGCTTCTCCCTCGGTTCTGTCATACTGTAAGACAAGCGATGCATGCTTCAGTTCCGAAACCGAATATTTACTTTTTTTGCCGGCCTCACTCTGATATGGGTAACGGTAGGAAAACCACTGGTCATACTGCTGAAGCAGTTCCGGTTTCGCATGATCGATATGCTGCAAAAGTTCCTCATAATTTTCCCTGCTGTCTGCCGCCTGTTCCACCTCTTCCCATACAATTTTCTCCGGTGGAACCACATCGAGCGTATATTTCTGCGGATAAGAAAGCATGGCTGGAAGAATCCAGTCCAGGTAACTGCCTGCCCGGACCCTCTGCCGGTAACTGACCGGCTTCCCCGGAAGTACATTTCCGGTATATCCGGAAAACGTTTTTTGGGCATCTTTGATCATTCCGGTCAAAACCAGTTTTTCTTTTGCCCTCGTCAGTGCTACATACAATATGCGCAGTTCCTCTCCGAGATTCTCTCTCCGGATCCGGTCTGCAATCTCCGACCGGAACACACTGTTTTTTTTCACTCTGGGCTGCCCGGAAATCTCACAGATTCCAAGGCCTAAATCCGGATGTACCACCAGCCGGTCGCTGGCATCCATCTGATTCATTTTTCTTCCCAGACCGGACACAAAAACGACCGGAAACTCCAGTCCCTTACTCTTATGAATGGTCATCACGCGGACAACATTGGCATTTTCTCCTGTGGTATCTGCCTCCCCGAAATCCACTTCATATTTCTGAAGCTTATCGATATAACGCAGAAAATGAAACAATCCCCGGTAGCTTGTTTTCTCGTAATCAACCGCTTTTTCCACCAGCATTGCAAGATTTGCCGCACGGCGCTCCCCTGCTGGCAGTGCCGCCGCATAATTTCCATATCCGCTAAATTGCAGAATCTTCTGGATCAGTTCATGGATCGGCAGATCCTGTTTTTCCCGCAGCTTACGATACATCCGGTAAAAGTCATAAAGTGTGCCCTCCGTGGCTTCCTGCATGGCATGCATTGCAGCTTCCGCAAACGAACACTCCGGATTTTCCACACGAATCTGTGCCATTTCTTCCTCATCCAGTCCCACCAGGGGAGACCGAAGAACCGCCGCCATCGGAATATCCTGATAGGGATTATCCAGAATCCGCAGCATTGCCAGCACCGTCTGTACCTCCGATGCCGAAAAATATCCGGTCGAAGATTCCACATATGCCGGTATCCCCGCTCCCTGCAGAACCTGCACAAAATCTGTTCCGTAGTCTTTTAAACTTCGAAGCAGGATGACAATATCGGAATAACGCAGCGGCCGAAGTTGTCCACTCTCCTTATCCGTCACCTGCATGTGCTGCTTCATATCCGCAATACGCGTGGCAATCATATGCGCTTCCATCTGTCCTTTTGTCAGATTCTTTGTCTCTGAAAGCAATTCGTCTTTTTCATCCAAAAGCAAAAGCTCCGGTTTAAATCCTTTAGCATTCTCATCATAATTTTTTGCCCCGTAATACAATGCCGCATCCCGGTCATACGCAACCCGTCCCAGATCCGGACTCATAATTTTGTAGAAGATATCATTACAGAAATCAAGCACCTGTGCACGGCTTCGAAAATTCATATGCAGATCAATTCTCTGCTGCAGACTCTCTTCCGTCGAAAAAGATGCATATTTATCCATAAAAAGTTCGGGGCGTGCAAGCCGGAACCGATAGATGCTCTGCTTGACATCTCCCACCATAAACAGATTATGCCCGCCTTCCGGCTCCATGGAAATCGCACGCATGATCTCTTCCTGTACCTGGTTGCTGTCCTGATACTCATCAATCATGATTTCTGCAAAATGTCTGCGGAATTCTTCTGCGGTATGCCGTGGCTGCTTTGTTTTTTCGTCCACGAGAATCCGCAGAGCAAAATGCTCAATATCGGCAAAGTCAACAATTCTCTTCTTTCGTTTCGCCGTTTCCATTGCCTGTGTATATTCAAGTGCCAGCCTTACCAGCTCTTCGAGAAACGGACACAAGCGTTTCTGCTGCAAAAGCAGTGTCTCCAGATCCATCGCAAAATATTTTTTCTGCAGCGTTTCCACTTCTTTTTTCACATCCGACCGGATCTCCATGACCGTTTCCTTTTTTTGGGCATCCCCGGAGAATTTGCGGATCGGTGACAATTTTCCAAAGACCAGACCATTTAAAAATGTCTGTACCTGCAGATATCCCTGCAGATTTTCTGCCTGCTGCAGCTGCGTCAGATCCGCTTCCAGTGTCTTTGCATATGCCTGCGGTCCATCCGGCTCATTACACAACTGCAATGCCTGTGTCATCTGTGTGCACATGTCACACAACAAAAGCCTGGCATGTTCCGCAATGTCCTCAAGCATCTCTGTCTGCACCAGTTCCTGTGCATGTTCCACCTGATACGGTTCGGTGAGTTTTTTCATCCACGCCTGCGGCCACGGACTGCTCAAAGACATCCGGTAAATCTTTGCCACCATCTCCCGCACCCCGTGGTCGTTTCTTTTTCCGGCATAGGCATCGATCAGTGAAAGAAACGTCTTTTCCTGCCGCGCATAGTTATCTTCAAACACCTGCTCCAGCACGTCCTGCTCCAGCAGCCGGATCTCTCCTTCATCTGCAATCCTGAAATTCGGGTCCAGACTGATCTCTTCAAAATGATTCCGTACCACAAAAAGGCAGAAACTGTCAATCGTTGTGATCATGGCATTGTGAATCAGTGCCGACTGTCTGCGCAAATGCGTGTTTTGGGGATCTTTTTCACATTCTGCCTCAATGGCAGCCCCGATACGCTCCCGCATCTCCGCCGCCGCTGCCTTCGTAAATGTCACAACCAAAAGCCGGTCGATATCAACCGGATTCTGCGGGTCGAGAATCCTTTGGATAATACGTGCCACAAGCACCGCTGTTTTTCCCGATCCTGCTGCCGCCGAGACGAGAATATCCCGGTTTCTGAAATCAATGACGTTCTGCTGTTCCTTCGTCCATTTCATCTGATCGCTCCTCCTTTCCCCTGTTTCTGGCAAGCTCTGTCTGCATCTGGTCAAGCACTTCTTCTTTTTTCATGGATGCAAACTGCCGGTATTCATATCCCGGAATTTTTGCATCCATCCCGCACACCGAACCATAAGGACAATAGGTACAGCTGGTTTCTATATCACTCCGGTAAGGATTCACCGCAATATTTCCCGCATAGATGGCTTCCCCACACTGCCGGATCTCGTGCTCTACATAGCGGGTAATCACCGCAAACTCTTCCGTCGATGCCACTTTTGAACGCGCTGTGGAAATTTCACCGTTTTTCTTGATTTCCACGGGGATCATCTGCGATTTTCCCTCAAAATTCTGATCCATGGCACGATAGATTTCCTCTCCGGAATTCACCAGTCCATCCGGACGCAGTGCGAAAAGCAGCGCCTGCTCGGCCTCTTCGTCTGACAATGGAGTATCCGATTCGAGTACCGGATCATCAATGTGATAATAGAGAATTCCCCCGGGAAGGATTTCTTTTTTCGGATGCTGTCCCCGCAGCATTTCCATTGCCGCATCCATATAAACCACCAGCTGCAGCTGCAGTCCACGGTACACACGGATCAGATCGAACTTTGTATTTCCGGATTTATAGTCTATTACTTTAATCGAAATTTTATTTTCATCTTCAAAGGTATCCAGACGGTCAATCCTTCCTTCCAACCGCATGGTCACATCATGCGATAACCGGTACTCGAGACTTTCCTTTCCCTCCAGTTCGTCAAATGTCACCTCAAATTTTTCCGGTACAAACTGCCCCGCACGCACCTGTCTGGTCAATGCCCAGACCGTCTGGTCAAAAATAGCAAGCATCCGTTTTCTCTGATAGGCATTTTCTGCCGTATCGCAGACCGCCATACCCGGATACCCGGCAATTGCCTCCTGCATGGCATTCTCTGCCATCTGCCGGCGCACGGCATCCGGCACCACAAACCAGTCATATTCCGATTGTTCCAGCTTCCGGCTGTAGCGTTCTAAGGCCGTATGATAGATATTTCCCATATCCACACTCTCAAATGCACTGGTCTCACGCTCCGTAAGTTTTAACCCGTATTGCAGAAAATGTGCATATGCACAGGCGGCAAACCGTTCCAGCCGCGTAATACTTCCGTACGGATGTCTTCCGTACAGTGCAAGCGCAACCGCCCGGCTGATTGGCTCTCCCTCATACCGTGTATACGGCGCATGCAGAAGTTTACGGATCTTCTCCTGCTTTTGCATATCATTCTCCTGCAGGAACCAGCGGGCAAGCGCATACCAGGCTTCTTCGTGCGGTCCGAAGACGAGATAATCTTCGGCAGCCTCTTTGGTATAAAAATCTGTATGCGCCTCCATATGCTCCGGTTCCTGCAATTTCAGTGTCGGAAACAGTTTCCTCAAAACTCCGGTCAGATAAGAAGGACGGATGGCTTTTCCCTCACTGTCAACCTTTGCATAACTGACATATAATTTTTCTGAAGGTTTGGTAAGATTGCGGTACAAATAAAAGCGCTGAATAAATGCCTGCTCCCTTGCCCCCGGTGCTAACTCCACTTTTTCTGCCAGAAGTTCTCTTTCGTATTCGGAAATAATTCCTCCGGCATTTGCCGCTTTCGGAATAATACCGTCGTTCACACCGATAAAAAATAAAATCCTGATATGATTTAATCGTGTACGTTCGATATCTCCTATCGTAACACTGTCATAGCCCGGTGGAATCACAGCCACGTCTGCAGCGGAAAGTCCTGCCTCCAGCACTTCGGTAAAATCCCGGATCTGCAATGGCTCCTCCCCCAGTAATAGATTATATTTTTCCAGAAGTTGCATCACGATTGTATAAATTTGTGCATATTCCCGGGATCTGGTTTCCTCTCCCTGCGCCAGAAGCTGCTGTTCCCTGTTCCATAACTGATGCTGGGTGTCCAGCTGTGTCAGCAGCTGATACAATGCCCGGATGCCATCCGAAACACGGGCATCTTTTCGGGCAAATACTGCTGCAAACGGCTCAAGATACCCATATATTTTTTCCCGGAGTTTTTCGAGCTGTTCCAGATCGTAAAGCGTTTTCTGCCGTGGCATATGCCCCCATCGTCTGCTCCACGCCGCTTTGCCGTGGATACCGGTTGCAACCAGATAACTGTCCAGCCGGTCCAGATCGTCCTCCGCAATATCACAGAATCCACACCGCAAAAAGCGCATGACTGCCTCATAACTAAAATTCGTATCCACAATTTCAAGCGCGGCACGAATACATTCAATGAACGGATGAAATAACACTTCTTTGGTCGTATCCATAAAATATGGAATCTCATATTTCGTAAAAACCGGATCCATATAACTCTGATAAGCTTCCACTGCGCCCGTCACCACAGCAATTTCCCGATAGCGGTATCCCTGTCTGATTAGCGCATTGATCTGCCTGGCCACAAGAATCAGTTCTTCCTGTGGATTTTTTACTGCGGCAAGATGGATTTCTTCTACCGGCTTGGTATATTTTGCCGGACGGGGACGAAACAGATTCTGTTCCATAAATGCCAGTGCCGGAGCCAGCTTAAAACGCTTGTGTGCACTGTCTGTCATTACCACCGGTTCCATCACCTGCACATGAAGTTCTTCTGCCATCTTCATCAAAGACAGAATCGTTTTTTTGGACAGTGCAAATAATTCTTCATTTCCACTGCAATGATAAAAATCTTCTGCAGCATCGATTGTAAGCGTAATGTAAATATGCTCTGTCACCTGCAGCAATTCCCGCATGAGATCATTCTGTATCGGTGTAAAACCGGTAAACTCATCAAATACCAGCACCGCATCCCGCAAAGTTTCCGACTGCGGCACAAGATTTTTCAGAACATTTAATATCTCTTCTGCCGTCACAAAACTATCTTTCATAAAATCACAAAAAGCGCGATACATGGTTGCCACGTCGCGCAGTTTTGCAGAAAGTACCGGTGAGATTGTTTTGTCCTCCGTCAGATCCACCAGCTGTTCCGGTGAAATCCGGTACTGCACCAGCTCTGAGATCATTGATTTTACTTCCCCGATATATCCCATCCGGTTCATATTTGCCCGAAGAACGGTAAGCGTCTCCTCCTGTTCCTGTGCAAGCTTGCGCAGCACCAGGTTTTTTCCGGTTTCTTCCAGAACCTGTATGTCCTGCATCCCCATATCATCAAACACACGGTATGCCAGACGCTTAAAACTTAACACATCAATGTTCATAATTGCATGATTTGGTGCAAGTTCCACCAGTTTCTGCTGGGTCTGCATCGTAAACTGCTCCGGTACAATCACCAGATAATTTTTTTTCGGATGTTCCCCTGCCTGCCGCACCAGACGCTCATAGATGTATTCTGTTTTCCCGCTCCCCGAACTTCCCAGTACAAATTGTAAAGCCATAACCCCCTCTTTTCTCTCCCTTAATAAATATGTGAAAAAATCAGCGATACCACAACCGTCATCAGACCGGAGACTGCAATTGACAGACTGCTCATTGCCCCTTCAATCTCTCCCATCTCCATTGCCTTTGATGTTCCCATGGCATGCGAAGCAGACCCGATTCCAACGCCCTTTGCCACCGGATCGCTAATGTGAAACAGTTTACAGATACTCTCGGCAAACATATTTCCAATCACCCCTGTGACAATGATAACTGCAACCGTAATGGTTACAATTCCGCCCAGTTCTTCGGACAATCCCATACCGATCGCCGTTGTGATGGACTTTGGAAGCAGTGTGACATACTGTTTGTGTGATAATTTAAAAATCAGTGACAATACCAGCACACACAGCGCAGAGGTCATGGCACCCGCAAAAATTCCTGCAAGAATCGCCTTCCAGTTTTTCTTAAGAGGCTCAATCTGCTCATACAAAGGTACCGCCAGCGCAACCGTTGCCGGTGTCAGGAAATACGAAAGGTATTTCGCCCCACTTTCGTATGTGTCATAATCCACATGAAAAATCAGCAGAAAAATAATAATCAGTGCCATGGAAATCAACAGTGGATTAAAAATAGCGATCTTTAATTTTTTCTTGATCAATACCCCGATCTCATAGGTAATAATACTGATAAATACTCCGAAAAATACAGAGTTCTGTAAAAAGTTATTCATTCTTGTCCTCTTTCTTTCCATGATGCATCATCTGCTGTGTAACCTGTCCTGACACGCCCATAACCAGTACGGTAGAAACGAGCAGCAGAACAATGACCGGAAGCAGAATCGGCCGCAGTTCTCCCCAGCTGTCAATCAGCCCGACACCCGCCGGAATAAACATCAGCGGCATAATCTCAATCAGAAACCGCGCGGCTTCATGCACCTGCGGCAATTTGACCAGTCCCGTCATCAGTGCAATAAATAAAAGCACCAGACCATAAATGCTTGCCGGCATCTGAATCGGAATCACCGCGTGCAGGACTTCCCCGATAAACGAGAAAATAAGAATCATCAATAGTTGTCTTAAATACTTCATTTTTTAACTCCTTCTTTCGCTTTTCCCATTTTAGCACCTTTCAGAATTTTTGGGGCAAAAATAAGGATTGTATTAATAAAATACAATCCCCATTCTTAAATCCTTCTCCCTATTTTTCCTGTGCGGTGCAATCTTTTACATACTGCATAATGATATCTGCCGTACCTTCAATTCCAAAACGCGTATCATTAATGCAAAGATCATAATTTGCAGCGTACCCCCAGTCCTCCCCGGTATAATACATATGATACTGCTTACGCCGGCCTTCCGTCTTCTCAATGATGGCCTCCGCCTCATGCCTTTTCACCTTATGCTTCTCCATCAGATGATGAATCCGGGATTCCCTGTTACCACTTAAAAACACCCGTACCACATCGTTTTCCTTCCGGTACGCATAATTTCCGGCTCTGCCAATCAGAATACACGATGTCTCCCCAATCAGTTCATCCAGAACTTTCCTCGGTGTCCTGTGCACAAGACTGTCTTCCCCATCGTCTTCCGCAATGACTGCCAGAAGCGTTCCCGCCGGATTCTCACCGAAATAATCCGGATAATGCTCCAGAATTCCCTTTTTCTTTGCGAGTTCTGTCAATGTCTTTTTATTGTAAAGCGGAACATTCAGTCTGTCTGCCAGAACCTGTCCGACTTCATCTCCATAACAGCCGCACTCTCTTGCAATTGTAATCTTCATGCCGTAATCCCCTTCTTTCCTGCTACCACAATGTTAACACAATTTTATCCAGAATTCCAGTCAAATGTGCAATCGTAATCCCATAATTTGTCATCGGAATGTTCTGTGCCTTTGCGCGGTCGATTCTTGATACTACATATCTGCGGTTAAACATACACGCGCCACACTGAATGATCAGGTCATACCCTTCCAGATCCTGTGGAAAATCCGTGCCGCTCACATGATCAATCCTTAGCCGTTCTCCAAATCGTTTCCGCAGCATACGCGGAATTTTTACCCTGCCGATATCCTCGCTCAAAGGGGCATGCGTACAGCATTCCGCTATCAGCACATGAGAGTTTTCGTTCATTGCATCGATCTGTCTGGCACCTTCCATATAGTACGGCAGATCCCCTTTGTATGCAGCAAACAGCACAGAAAAAGATGTCAGCATACTTTCCGCCGGTTTATTCTGGTATACATAATCAAACACCTGGGAATCGGTAATAATCAGCTTTGGTGCCTGTTGCAGCATGTTGAGTGCCGGAAGCAGTTTGTCCGTGGTCACACTCATAACCATACACTTTTTATCCAGTAATTCCCGCAGCGTCTGCACCTGCGGCAGAATCAGACGTCCTTTCGGTGCCTGAATATCCTGTGGCATAACAAGAAGCACAAGATCTTCCTCCGTGGCCAGATCCCCCGTAATCAAACGGTTTCCAAAATTCTCCGGCACTCTGCGGCTCATTGCCTCCCGGACATTTTCCATACCGGCTCCGGTCAATGCACTGACTGCCAGTGCATCTTCCTTTGTTTTTTCTTTCAGATAGTTTTTCAGAGGTGCTGCATCCGCCACGTCCGCCTTGTTAATGATCAGAAGAACCGGAATTTTACGCTCCTTAAACCAGGTGTACCATTTCAGTTCTTCCTCATAGGATTCGCCGGAAACCGGCTGTGCAGAAAATACAATAATTGCCAGATCTGCTTTTTGGGCTGCAAGCCGCGTCCGTTCCACGCGCTGTTCTCCCAGCGTGCTTTCATCATCAAATCCTGCCGTGTCCATAATCGTGCACGGTCCCATCGGATAAATTTCCATCGCTTTGTATACCGGATCGGTTGTCGTTCCCGCCACATCTGCAACGATGGAAACCTCCTGCCCGGTAAAAGCATTGATAAATGAAGATTTTCCGCTGTTTGTTTTTCCAAATACACCGATATGCAGACGATTTGCAGACGGTGTTTCATTCCATGTTGCACCCATATGCGTTCTCCTTCTTGTGCGTTTTGCTGAATCAGTGATAATCTCCACGGTTTACGACCACTTTGTATCCGACACTTTCCATGCGGCGCGCCATACAGTGCCGGCACTCTGCCGCCTCATCTCCCGTACAGATTTTATTATCATATAATTTATATTTTTCCCGCACTGCTACCGGGGAAAGATTCGGCATCACAACATTTGCCCCTGCCTGAATTCCTTTTTCCCTGCCCAGCGGATGAATGGTTCCCAGTGCAGTTGTTGATGGCAGCAGCACATGCGGCTGCAACAGCCGGATAATGGATAAAAGCCGAAGCGTATCTTCCATTGTTCCTGCCTTTTTTTCGCCAAACGGGGTATCCTTCTGGGGAATAAACGGACCGATGCCTACCATATGCGGCTGCAATTTCCGAATAAACTGCAGATCTTCATACAGCGTATCCACCGTCTGCTCCGGCGAACCAACCATAAATCCACATCCCACCTGATAACCGATTTCTTTTAAATCCCACAGACAGTCCATGCGATGTTTCCAGAACATTTCTGCCGGATGCAGTTTTCCATAATGCGCCTCGTCCGCGGTCTCATGACGCAGCAGATACCGGTCCGCACCGGCATCAAAAAATGCCTGATAGCTGTCGTGCTCTTTCTCCCCGATGGAAAGCGTCACCGCACAATCGGGATACTGTGCCTTGATCTGCCGTATCAGGGCACAGATTTTATCGTCTGTAAAATACGGATCTTCCCCTCCCTGCAGCACAAAGGTCCGAAATCCCAGTTCATACCCATTTGCACAACAGGAAAGAATTTCTTCCTCCGTCAGGCGATAGCGTTCTGCCTTGCGATTACTCTTTCGAATGCCACAGTAAATACAGTCATTCTTACAGTAATTGGTGAATTCAATCAATCCACGGATAAACACCTGCTTTCCGTAAATGGCATCTGCTGTCTTACGTGCCCGCTCGTGAAGAAATGCAATGTCCCCGGTATCCGTTGTCTCCAGCAGCAGAGCCAGCTGATCACGGGTTATATTCTGTCTGTTTTCAATTTCCGTTATGATCTGCTTTAACATTTGCATACACCGTTCTGGCACTTGCGCCATCCAATCTTTGAATTTTTATTTTGTGGATTCTTTAAGTACTACTTCATACGACAACAGTGTCCGATCCGGTACCGTCTCCCCTTCAATCTGCGCCAGCAGATTCTTACAGGCTTCCATTCCGAGTTCTCTCGCATTGAAAGACAACGAAGTGATCGATGGTATATTGTTCTCGAGCACGGAACTGTTGTAAAACGATGCCACACGGATATCCTGCGGCACTTTTATGTGTTCCTGCCGCAGCTTGCGAAGTACCTGTATGCAGATGGCATCATCCATGCAGACAATACAATCCGCCCCTTTTTCCAGCACTTCTTCCACTGCACGATCCATAAAGGCACGGCTCTCCAAATTCCGGTAAACAAGCGTTTCTTCCACTTCTCTTCCCGCTTCCCGATATGCCTGCTGGTATCCTTTATACCGGTTCTGGTTGACTACGAAAGATTCACTTCCTCCGAGCAGAGCGATATGCTTCATCTGGCGCATCAGTAAAATAGATGTCAGTTCGCGGCAGGCGCTCTGCTGGTCATTGTCCACCTGTTTGACTTTGCGGTAGGTAGTACTACCGGTTGTAACAAACGGAATCTTTTTTTCTAAAAGCAGTTCAATCTGCGGGTCTTTTAAAAAGGTCCGCAGCAGCACAATTCCGTCCACCTTGCGGTTTCTCACGACGCGTTCAAGACCTGTAATATCATTTTCCTGACAGATACACAACAGAATGTCGTACTCATTCATTCCTGCAATTTCCTGAATTCCTGTAATGACTTCCTGAAAAAACGGAAGATCTACCAGTGCATAATCCTCCGGCATAACCACGCAGAGATTGAATGTTTTTGACTGTGCAAGTCCTCTTGCAATTACATTCGGTTTATAATCATGCTCCTCTATATAAGCCAAGACTTTTTGCCTTGTTGCCTCACCGATTCTTCCCTTTCCGGATATTGCCCGGCTGACTGTCGTTTTGGAAACGCCAAGTGCTTCCGCAACATCCGAAATGGTGATTACATTTCCCTTTTTCATATTCTTCTCCTAACTGCACACCTATGCATCCATTGCATGTTAAATGGTTGCGCAGTTACATTTTGCAGTTTTTTATCAATTTTGTCAAGTATCCCCTATTCCTTTGAATTTTTCTGCAATTTTTGTAATTTTTCTTCTGCTTTCTTTAATTTATCATAATTTGTGACATACACCTTATCATTGGCAGTCAGTTTATCATACGCATTTCTTGCCTTTTGCACCGCTTCTTTGGAATCCTTTGTAATGGTTCCAAGTGCGTCAATCAGTTTTACGACCTTTTTTGCTTCTCCCTTATCTGTTGCATCGGTACTTTCCGTTCCAGGAAGTTCATACACCAGCACCGGATAATTCTTCTTAACATTTTCAAATACTACCTTTGCGACTTCCGGCGGAAGATTGATGCAGCCATGTGATCCTGCATATTTATAAATACTTCCTCCGAACTTGCTGCGCCAATAGGCATCATGCATACCGACATTTCCCGCAAAAGGCATCCAGTATGTAACCGGCGTCTCATAGTTTTCTCCGCGCAGCGTTGCATTTTTCTCGGTATATGTCACGCCATATGCACCGGTCGGTGTCGCATTATTTTTCGATACATTTCCTGATACAAAATCCGAATCAATCACCAGTTTTCCATCTTTATATAAGAACATATGCTGTGCCGTCAGATTGATCTCAACGTAAGAATCGCCATAATCATTTTTTCCATGGGAATTGGCTGTCATGGAATAATTCAGTTCTCTTTCCACTGCTTTCCCGGCTTTGATCTCACTCGTAATCTGGGCGATTTCCTTTTCCGTATCAATCTTCCATCCATAATGGCTCTCCGGAATCGTAACCGTCTTTCCGTAAGAAGTCTTTAACGTTTTGGCACTGTAACAGGTATTATATTTTTTTGCAAGATCACTGACGTATGCTTTTACACACTCCTGGTCCAGTACCGGTTTTAACTTTTTATTTAACCGGAACCAGTCACCAAATACGGAAGCATCGAGTACCTCTTTGGAATCTCCCACGGTAAATGTAATCTTTGTCTTTGCATACCCGTTCATTTTCTTTACGGCTTTTACCAGATTCTCATCATCATCTAAAACCGTCGGATCTTCATAAACGCCGGCTTTTTCCAGAGAGAGGTTCTCTTTTAATCCTTCCACCGCCTCCTGCACTGCCTGATACATTTTCTCTGCATCAATGGTCGTTCCCATGACGCACCCAACCACGGTAAATCCTTCCGTCTTATCATAAGAAGAAACCGAAGCATTCTCCGGTGCCGTCTGATTGTCTGCATCCATACAGTCCAATGCATCGATCTGTGTCTGCAGCTTATCTTTGTCATAGTCGACAAGTGTTGTATTTTTCAATGTCTGTTTCTGGAAAATTTTTACCGGCCATGCAAACATATTCTGTGCGTGTACCAGCTCTGTTATTTCGTCTCCCCACTGTGGTTCCAGCGAAATATCCTGTCCGGAAATTTTTTCTGTATGCTTGTCTCTTGTTGCTATCTTTAACTGGTAGGAATGGATTTCTTCCGTAATCTCATCCATCACTTTCTGCGCGGTATACCCTCCCGCTTTTCTTCCATTTAATGTCGTTTTCGGGAAAAAGTGATTGTGGAAATAAACGGCCAGTCCCAGATACAAAAGAACGGCCAGTCCTGCCACCATCCATATCAGTTTTCTTCTCTGTTTTCTTTTCATTCGTGCTTTTTTCAAAATTCTTATCCTCCGTCACTATTGTATTATACAAAAGCACAAGAGGTTGTCAATGTGCCAAATTTTTAAAGTTTTATGAACATTGCGGGTTTTATATTGTCGTGCTTTTTTCCCCGTGCTATAATCAGTTTCAGAACAAAAGAAAAAAGATCTGCACACAAATATAAAAGGAGTATTTATGTTGCCGGAAACCAAAAGTAAGCGGACGTTTGTGTTCCGAAAATATTATGAAAAATATAAACATTTATGGATTTTGTTATATTTTTTCGTGTACATGGCATGGTTTAACTATGTAGAAAAAACCGTCACGACACATTTTCATGTCATCCATGTACCGATTGATGATTATATTCCGTTTTGTGAATACTTTGTCATCCCTTATCTGCTCTGGTTTCCTTTTGTCGGATGGGGCATCGCCTATATGGCATTACATAATAAAACAGATTACTATAAATTGTGTGCGTTTTTGTTTACTGGAATGACAATCTTTTTAATCATCTCCACGGTATACCCGAACGGGCAGTATCTGCGTCCGACCTATTTCACACACCACAATCTGTGCACCATGCTCTGTGAACGCCTATATGCCGGTGATACTCCGACGAATCTGTTCCCGAGTATCCATGTATATAATTCGCTCGGCATTTATCTTGCGGTGACACACAATAAAAAGCTGCGCAAAAACAAGCTGGTCTGTCTCCTGACACTGATTCTGACGGTCAGCATCATTCTGGCAACGATGTTTATCAAACAGCATTCTTTCTTTGATGTATGTTGTGCATTTGTTCTTGCCACAGTCATGTACCATGTGGTTTACCGCCACAACTGGGCGCGTGCTAAAGCTGCCACCACCTCATCCAAAACCGATAACAATTTTTCTGTGGAATAATAAAAGAGCTGGCCTCTCTGGTCAGCTCCTTTTCTTTTTCCTTTTATTTTTTGCGTTCTGCCGCATGCCGGTACACGGTTTCCATGGATTGAAGAAGTTCATCAAAATTTTTCTTCTGACTCTCCATTTCTTCTGTAAAATCCTCCATCTGCATCCGGTTGCGTTCCTCGGATTTGGCAATTTCCTCATCTGCATTGCGAAGCACAACAATCTGGTTTTCCATCTCTTTGAAATTTGGACATGGTTTTAAACGATTCCATTCCTGTGCCTGACGCGAAGCTTCCTGACAGGATTTCATCAGTTTGGTCATTGCCACATTGTTTTCTTTCAGCAATGTAACCATCCGGTGTACCTGCTCTTCCAGCTCTGCAATTCTCTCATCCGAATCTGCCAGCCTCTTATGTGCCTGATCAATCAACTCATCATACGTTCCCGCAGATACACGGATCGTTTCTGCAGCCGTAACAAACTGTTTTCCTCCCTCTCCCATACGCCCGGCTTCAATCGCCGCATTGAGGGCAAGCACTCCCATCTGCTTTCCGCAATCCTGCATCTTTTCCAGTTCCTCTCGGGTCTTTTCATTTTCCGCCTTGAGTGCAACCGGAAATTCATTCAGGAATTTGGATGGCGTGGTGAAATGTTTGTTTTCCTCCACCAACTGTGCCATCTCCTGTTCGATCTGTGCAAAATTCTGCAGCATCTGCTCTCTTTTTTCCGATGACTGTACTTCCTGCTCCTGATATGACGCCAGCTGTCCGGTCAGCTCCTGCTCCTTTTCTCCGTTGTCTGCTGCCATTTGTGATGCTTCTTTTATATTTTCCTGTATCTGGGTGATTCCGGCTCCCAGCTGCTGATATGTTTCTCTGATTTCCCTTGCGGTTGCATCAAACATATCTTTTCCGTCCTTCATATGAGCAAAAAAGCCTTCATCCAGCTGTGCCAGGTTTCTCATCCGTACCAGTGTTTCCTGTTTTTGTTTCTTTTTTCCGAACATTACTTGCCCTCCATTGCATTTATTTTACAATTTCTTTCCCGTTTTTTCAATGGAATCAGCGATAATATTTCATCTCCAGCTGCAGATTTTCATTTCCCTGATAAAAATCAATCTTTGCTGTATACACCATAGAAAATAAAATCCGGTTTTTTCTTCCATGCAGCGCATTCTCCACCTCTTCCTGACCAAACTTTTCGGTAAAATATGCAAACAACGTCTCCACATCCCCAAAGAAAATAACCGGAACCGGCTGTCCGTATTCCGAAAGAACACTCATCCGAAGAACATTCCGGTTCTTTCCTATCAACCACATGCGGCTGATGGACAGATTCCGGTCTGCAAACAGTGGAGATGGATTGTCTTTTCCAAACGGCTCCAAAAGTGCAAACTGATGGACCAGTTCCGTACTCGCATATCCCACCGGCATGGCCATGTCAATGTGAATATCCGGGCAGACTTCCTCCACCGTAAGCGGACAGTTTTCATTAATTTTTCTGCGGAATTTTTCCACATTTTCTTCTGGAAGGGATAACCCTGCCGCCATCGGATGTCCGCCAAATTTTGTAAACAGTTCCGCACATCCACACATATTTTCATACATGGAATAATTTTCAGTCGATCTTCCGCTGCCTTTGACTCCCTCTTCTCCCCGCGTCAGCACAAATACCGGCCGGTTATACATTTCCCGGATTCTTCCGGCAATCAGTCCTGCAATGCTTTCGTGGACATCCGGCAGAAACAGAACAAGTACCGGATCATTCTCATATCCACCTTCCTCACAGAGTTTCTTTGCCATTTCCACGCCCTGCAGTGTCAACTCCTTGCGTTCCTGATTCAGATCAACCAGATCCCGGGCAATCTCTTCTGCCTCCGTTTCCTGCCCGGTCTCAAACAGCCGAAGGGCATGCCTTGCCGTGTCAAGTCTGCCGGTTGCATTGACACATGGTCCTAAGACATAACCAAAATGGTATGCACTGATATTCTCCGGCTGTACATTGCATGCCTGCATAAGTGCCTGCAATCCGATGTTTTTCGTATGACGGATTCTCTTTAATCCCTCTTTTACCAGAATACGGTTTTCCCCGGTGAGCGACATGACATCACAGACAGTTGCCATAGCAACAAAATCCAGCAGATCTTCCGCTTCTCTTTTGTCCATATCATAATTTTCATACAATACACGGATGACATTCCATGCCACACCGGCGCCGCACAGCTCTTTATACGGATACCCGCAGTCCTGCTGATGCGGATTTACCACGGCATCTGCCAGACTCTTTTTCTCTGTTCTTCTTCCCTCATGTTCTTCAAACGGGACTGCATGGTGGTCGGTCACAAGTACTGTCATTTTCTGTGCTTTTGCCCACGCAATCTCATCGATAGCGGCAATACCGTTATCACAGGTCAGAATTGTATCCACACCATCTTCTTTCGCCTGTTGTAATAAATGCAGGCTTAGCCCATATCCGTCCTGTATCCGGTGTGGAATAACCACGTCCACTTTTGCTCCCACACGCCGCAAAGCCGTCAGAAACAGATGGGAGGAAGTCACACCATCCACATCATAATCGCCGATAATCCGGATATGCACCTGTTTCCGGATCTTTTGTGCAAGAATCTCCACCAGCCGGTCCATATCTTTCATCTGATGAGGATCTGACAGGTCCGAAAGGTTCCCACCCAGATAAATCCGGATATTTTTTTCTCCGATTACCTCGCGGTTTCTGATAATCCTTGCCACAACCGGATCCACATGAAATTTCTCTGCAATCACATAAAAATCCGCTTTTTTAGCAGCGACCATCCATTGTCTCATATGTCACTTTCTCCAATCGTAATCCCTGCGGCGGTGCCGTATAGCCCGCCTGCTTCCGTTCCTTTGCCTTAAGAAGTGCCGGCATACTTTCCGGAGCCCGTTCGCCTCTTCCCACTTCAATCAATGTTCCCGTGAGAATCCTTACCATGTTCTGTAAAAATCCATTGCCACAATACAGGATCTCAATCTCACCGTCTCTTTCCACCAAATCAATGGAAAAAATGGTACGGACCGTTGATTTTTTCATATGACGGTTTCCGCAAAAAGAAGCAAAATCATGCGTTCCCACAAGTGCCTGTGCCGCTTTTTTCATTTTATCCACATCAAGCGTTTGTCCATACTGATACAAAAATTTTCGTTCAAATACATTCGGCACCGGACTTGTCCGTATCCGGTAACGGTAGGTCTTTTCCACAGCCTGATATCTGCTGTGAAACCGGTCATCGACCTCCTTTATTTTTGTCACTGCGATATCTTCCGGAAGGTGCCGGTTCAGATCTTCAAAAATTTCCTCTGCCGAAAAATGTTCGTCCAGATGGAAATTAGCCACCTGCCCGATTGCATGAACTCCGGCATCGGTTCTTCCGGAACCGATCACTTCCACCGGATGCCCGGCAAGCGCCGAAAGCACCATCTGCAGCTTTCCCTGTATGGTTGCATCGGTGCTTTTTAATACCTGCCATCCTTTATATCTTGTGCCATCATATGACACGGTAATTTTATAATTTTTCATCCGTATTTTTCCTCTCTTTTATACAAGTTCTGCGATACGGGAAACCGCAACATAAATATCTGAAATTTTATACCAGGTCGGATAGTCCACTATACCGGTTACCGGAAGTCCGAAAACCGACTGAAACTTTTCCACCGCTTCCCTCGTCCTTGATCCGTAAACTCCGTCCGCCGTAATCGTCGGTATCGCCGGATAAGCACGCGAAATTCTTGCCAGCTGTTCCTGCAGCTGACGTACCTTTGGTCCGCTTGCTCCCACGCCCAGATCATATCCCGGCCAGGATGCCGGAATTCCGGAAATTCCGTCCGCGGAATTAATATACATATCATTTCCGTAATAACTGCGCAGAATATCAATGGCAGAATATCCCTGATCACCCAGATATTTGCTTCCCCACTGCGACATCCAATCCGGACAGGTCACTCTCTGTCCGTCACAGTACTGTGTCAGAATTGGCTGACGGACATTTGGACGGGACAGATAATTTTCAAACATTTCATCCACCACCCGTGAAATACTCTGGAAGAAATTCCTTCCATAAATAAATTTGTGATCGTATGCCGTGGAAGATGTGATGGTAAACACATACCCTTTGCCCCGGTACCATTCCGTATAAACCCGGTTTAAAGTAAATGACATAATAGCCAGCACATTGGCGCGGATCGCAGCATCCGGCCAGGTCGCATAGATTTCACTGGAAGCTACATTTTTAATATAATCCCGATAGCGCACATAATAATTCGCAGCTGTGGAATCTCCCGGTGCTCCGTCATGTACCACAACATATTCCGGAATTACTACACGGCTTAAGACAATTTCTCCGGTTTCTTCCACCGTCTTAATCTCACTCTCCGGAATTTTCGGTGGATATTCTCCATACAGGGTATGTGCATCAATCACGATCGTATCAATCGGATTGCCCGGTGCATCCTGCGCCTCCATCACCACTTCCTGCGTTGCATCTTCCCCGGACAGGATATTGATCGCCGAAACCGTAATGTCCCGATAGCCTGTGGCATGCACCTTGATCGTATATTCCGCATACGGCTGGTTTTCCCCCGGCTCCATGGAGTACTCCAGTGGAGGAGCATCAAGCGTAATCTTCTCAGTGTTTCCAGAATCGTCGGTATCCACCTCCTCTAGCACCTGCTGCGGACCTCCCGTATAAGATATACTGATCTTTGCCCCTTTCACCGGAATTCCTGTCGAAGCATTTGTCAGGTGAATCTGAAGCGTTCCCTCATCCACCTGATTTTCCACTCTATTCTGATCCATACATGATCTCCCTCTCTTCCTGCCAGAAAACCTGCCACGTTTCTTTGCAGTGGCATCAAACAGTTCCAGACAGCTGCATTTGATTCATAGTATGCATCTTGTAAAAAAAAGGTTACACTGTTATACTGTTGATACATAAAATAAATCAGGAGGCTTGTTATGCACACATTTCAACCATATCCAATCGATAAGATGGAATTCAATCCATTTACCAAAATAGGAAAAGAATGGGCTTTAGTTTCCGCCGGAGACAAAACCAGATGCAACACTATGACCGTCAGCTGGGGAGGCGTGGGCGTCCTCTGGGGAAAAAACGTTGTATTTATTTTTATCCGTGATTCCCGCTATACCAAAGAATTTTTAGACAACGGAGATCTGTTCTCTTTGTCTTTCCTGAATGAAGACTACCGCGATGCGTTAAATTACTGCGGCAGTCACAGTGGCCGCGGAGAAGAAGACAAATTCGCCGCTGCCGGACTGACAAAGGCATTCCGGCATGACATTCCTTATCCGGATGAAGCCAATCTGGTATTTTTATGCAAAAAGATGGCTGCCGTACCGGTCAGCGAAGACAGTTTTACCGATTCCACACTGATGGATAAATGGTACAGCGATCACGATATGCATATGATGTATGTCGGAGAGATTGTCGAAGTAACTGCCCGTTAATCTTATCGGTCCTATCATTTAAAAACGCTGTCCGCAGTGGCCAAAGACCACCACGGGCAGCATTTTTATCTGCACTCTGTGCTGATTGATTCGATAGCAACCGAACCTCCGCGCACAACGGAAATATGCTTAAACTTTTTCTTTAAGATGGCAATCAGATCGTCATGTTTCTGCTCTGTTCTTCTGCACTCAAGCATAACACTGCCAATTCCGATATCCACCACATCCACACGCATGGCCTGTGCAATCTGAAACACTTCCGTCATCTGTGTCTCATTCAGTTCCATAATCTTGACAAACATCAGCTCTTTTAACCGAAGCGGAACATTTGTCAGGTCGATCACCTTGATTACCTCAACCATACGATTTAACTGCTTTTTGATCTGCTCAAACGTGATATCATCACTCTCCACACTGATCGTCATACGGGAAACCGTCTCATCTTCCGTCGTACCAACCGTCAGTGACTGTAAATTGTAGGATTTTCCGGAAAACAGTCCGGAAACCTTCGCAAGTACACCTACATCATTTTCTACATACAATGCAATCCAGCGCTTTTTCATTTCAGACATTGCTTTCCTCCTATTTTAAAATCATTTCACTCATCGGATTTCCGCTCTTTACCATCGGAAGTACCAGTTCATCGGTGGCAATCATAAATTCAATGATCGTCGGTGCATCCGTATGCTTCTTTGCCTCCGCAAACGCTGCATCAATGTCTTCTTCCTTCTCTACACGGATTCCGTATGCTCCATAGCTTTCTGCCAGTTTCACGAAATCCGGAACATATTCCGGACACTGGTCATTTGGTCCCTTGCATCCACCCGGACAGGATGGGCGCCGGCGCAGACAGGTCGCACTGTAACGCTTTCCATAAAACAGTTCCTGCATCTGGCGGACCATACCAAGATAATTATTGTTCAGCAGACAGATCGTAATTCCGGTACCCTGTGTTACCGCCGTTGCCATCTCCTGAATATTCATCTGAAATCCGCCATCTCCCGTGATACACACGACCGGTTTCTTTGGATTTGCAATTTTTGCTCCGATTGCGGCCGGAAATCCGAATCCCATCGTTCCCAGTCCGCCGGATGTGATGAGCTGACTCTGTTCGTCCAGTTCCAGATACTGGGTTGCCCACATCTGATGCTGCCCGACATCCGTCACATAAATACTGTGTGGAAACTGTGCATTAATGTGCTCCATGATCATCTGTGGACTGATCCCACGATCCCTGCGCATGGCAAGCGGATTCTCTTTCTCCCACCTGTGAATCTGTTCCTGCCACTTTGCCGTATCCTTTTTCTCTGCCCACTCTAACAGCTTTTCAAGCGCCACACCTGCATCTGCAACCACCGGCACATCCACAACCACATTACGCGAGATGGAAGCAGTATCCACATCAATATGAACAATCTGTGCATGCGGTGCAAATTCATTTAAATCTCCGGTAATCCGGTCATTGAAACGGGTACCGATGGAAAAGAGCAGATCACATTCCATAACTGCCATATTGGCTGCGTACTTTCCATGCATTCCGCAATTGCCGATATACAGCGGATGTGTGGTCGGCACTGCGCCTTTGCCCATGATTGTTGTGACAACCGGAACATTTTCTTTTTCCATAAATTTCTTCAGCTTCTCTCCCGCATGGCTGATGTTGACACCTCCGCCGGCAAGAATCAGAGGTTTCTTTGCAGACTTAAGCATTTTATAAGCTTTCTTCAACTGTCCGATATGTACCCCGTGAATCGGCTTATATCCACGGATATCCACATGGGAAGGGTACTCTGCCGATCCGGATGCCGTCTGGATATCCTTTGGAATATCAATCAGTACCGGTCCCGGTTTCCCGGTCTGGGCGATATAAAATGCCATCTTAATAATCTTTCCGAGGTCTTCCCGTCTTCGCACCGTCACACCATACTTGGTAATGCTTCTCGTCATACCAACAATGTCCACTTCCTGAAATGCATCGTTCCCGATCAGTCCAAGTGGCACCTGTCCGGTAAAACAAACCAGCGGAATGCTGTCATAATGGGCATCTGCCAGTCCGGTAATGATATTGGTTGCTCCCGGTCCGCTCGTTACCAGACATACGCCCACCCGTCCGGTAGACTTGGCATATCCTTCCGCCTCATGAATCAGTCCCTGCTCATGCCGCGGCAGGATCAGGTTGATACTGTCGGTCTTATATAATTCATCAAATAAATCCGTAACGGTTCCGCCCGGATACCCAAAGATGGTGTCTACCCCTTCTTCCTCCAGAGCCTTTACGAATAATTTTCTTCCTGTAATATCCATAAAAATGATATCCTCCTATATCAGTCCAAATGTGCGAAGTAAAAAGATCCAGAACGTCAGCGTAAATGCCGCAAACAACGTCGTTGCAACAATAACACTCGCCGTCAGAACCCCATCATTTTTCATACTTTTTGCCATGATGTAACAGCTTGGCGTTGTTGGGGATGCCAGCATAATTAAAATTGCAATAATCTTTTCCCCGGAAAATCCCATATAAGCTGCTACCGGTAAAAAGATCAGTGGCTGGATTACCAGTTTGATGGCAGCTGCCCAGCACGTCGGTTTGATCTTTGCGATAGCTTTGCGCCCCTCAAATCCCGCACCGATCACAATCAGTGCCAGCGGTGTTGCAAGCTGTGCGACAGAGTTAATCGTCTTATTGACAATGGTCGGAAAATGAATCCCCAGAAGGGAAACGATAAGTCCCAGAAAAATCGAATCAATAATCGGATTTTTCACGATATTGACCAATGCCTGCTTAATTTTTCCCTTATCCCGTTTTCCTTGCTCGTCCTGCGCCTCAAATGTCAGTACAATAACGGAATACACATTGTACAGCGGAACCGCTCCCACGATCATCAGCGGACCCATGGCAGAAGATCCGTAAATATTGTTGATAAATGCCATTCCCATGACGGCTGCACTGCTTCGGAACGAAGACTGTACAAACGCACCACGGATACTGTCATCTTTGACCGCAAATTTACTGATCCCCCAGATGCCCCAGAAACAGATACTGCTGACAATTGCACAGTACAATACAAATTTCAGATCAAATACTTTTGATATTTCTACGGAAGCAATATCCCGAAACAGCATAAACGGCAGTGTCACCTTAAAATTGAAACGGTTTGCCACGGTGACAAAATGCTCATCGAGCATACCGATCTGATGCAGTACCCAGCCTATAACCATCACCAGAAAAATAGGAAATGTGACATTGACGCTAAAGATAAAATCACTCATTACTTCTGCACTCTTTCATATTTATAGAAATAAAATTCCAGATCAAAATATGTCTGTTCTTCACTGTCTGCTGTAATTTTCCACTCCGGTTTTTCATCCAGATTCGGGAAATACGCATCCGCGTCATATGCATAGTCGATTTTTGTAATATGTGCAACATCACACTCATCCAAAAGCTGCTCATATATTTTCTGTCCGCCAATCACATAGACGTCATTGGTATCATACTTTTCCAGTTCCCTGTGCAGCTCTTCCATGGAATGCACGACAATCGCATCTTTAACCTGATACGCCGGATTATGTGTCAACACAATATTGGTGCGGTTTTTCAACGGAAGACCATTCGGAAAACTCTCCAACGTCTTTCGTCCCATCACGACAACTTTCCCGGTTGTTGTCTCGCGGAAAAATTTCTGATCCATCGGAATCCGTACCAGAAGCTCATTATTTTTTCCAATTGCCCAATTTTTATCTACTGCTGCAATGATATTCATAATTTTCTCCCTCCTGACTGCTATATTGCCACCGGAATGTTTTTGATCTGCGGACCGGTCACATAATCGGTCACTTTGATATCATCCGGTGTAAACTGATAAAAATCTTTAATCTCCGGATTCAGCCAGAATTTCGGTGCCGGATGCTGCTGGCGCGTAATCAGCTCTTTTACCAGTTCCACATGCCGGTCATAAATATGTGCGTCCGCAATGACATGTACCAGTTCTCCCACTTTCATGTCACACACCTGTGCCAGCATATGCATCAGCACCGCATACTGGCATACATTCCAGTTATTTGCAGTAAGCACATCCTGCGAACGCTGATTCAAAATTGCATTTAAAGTCAGTTTGTCATCTCCCTGTTTCTGTGTCACATTAAAGGTCATACTGTATGCACACGGATACAGATTCATCTCATGCAGATCCTGATGCACATAAATATTGGTCAGAATCCGGCGGCTGAACGGATTATTTTTCAGATCATAAATCACCCGGTCCACCTGATCCATCATACCCTCACGATACTGATGTTTCTGTGCCAGCTGATAGCCGTACGCTTTTCCGATGGAACCGTTTTCATCTGCCCATTCATCCCAGACAGTACTGTTTAAATCATGGATATTGTTGGATTTCCGCTGCCAGATCCACAGCATTTCTTCCGTACAGGTCTTGATTGCCGTCTTGCGCAGTGTGATTGCCGGAAACTCTTTCGACAGATCATAACGGTTCACCACACCGAATTTCTTAATCGTATAGGCACTTGTACCATCCTCCCAGTGCGGCCGTACCTTTTCGCCCTCGGTACTTGTCCCGTTCTCCAGAATATCCTGACACATAGTTACAAATATTTTATCTGCTAAACTCATTGTTAATCCCCTATCTCTTGTCCTGGACTTTTACTTTTCATTATACCTTATTCTATCAAAATGTCTATGAGAAAATCTGCTGTACTATCATTTTATACTCCGGCAGAGACTGGCATTTCCGGATCCGCTTTAAATATTTCTCTCTGTCCGGAAATGCCTTTGTCAGATAAAACCAGATTTCTTTCAAATGAAAAACGACATCTTTTTCCGCACGGAAAGTATCCAGACATCCCTCTAAAATTTCATCATGGAACGCCCGCAGCCTGGCTTTATCTGCCGGTGGGTTTCCTTTGATTTCTCCGACCAGTCCGGGATTTTCCAGTAATCCCCTGCCGATCATGATGCGATCAATAGCTGGGAAAGCAGCTGTCACTTTCTTATAATCTTCCACACTGCATATATCTCCATTGTAACAGAGCGGCACATGGATCTGCTCCAGAGCACGGGCAAATGTTTCCATCCGCGGTGTTCCGCTGTAATAATCTATCTGCAGGCGTGGATGAATAATCAGTTCTTCCAGCGGAAACTTTGCATAGGCAGTGCAGAGTGCTTCCCACTCATCCGGGTCTTTGATTCCGACTCTGGTCTTTACCGATACCGCAAGCGGACTTTTCTCCAGCACTTCTTCCAGCAACATTTCCAGTTCTTTCGGATCTGCCAGAAATCCGGCCCCTTTTCTTTTCGAGACAACGGTTCCGGACGGACAGCCAAAATTAAGATTGACACTGGTAAATCCCAGATCTTCCAGCTGCCGAATCATCATCAGAAATTCATCGGCACGGTTTCCGATCAGCTGCGGCACCAGCCGGATCTGCTCATTATTTTCCGCTGCCAGATCCCGCTTTATTTTTTTGCTCATTTTTTTTGCTGCCGGGATAAACGGTGTAAAATATTTATCTATATATGGAAAATAATGTGCATAAGCATTGCGCACAATATATCCCGTAATTCCCTCCATCGGAGCAAGATAAAATAACATAATTTTCCCTCCATTTTTCTATTATAAGAATTTTACCGGTAAAAGCAAATGATTTTCCGATAAGAATTGACAAGTTTTCACCAAAAGCCTATAGTTACGGTTAGAACGAACTTAAAATAGGAGGTGTTCGACTTGGATAAACACAACGAGAAAAAGACAAAACAAATCAAACGGATACTGGCTATCATTACCATTGTTTTTGTAATCCTGATCGGATATTTTATCGGGCGTCCCCTGGTTCATTTTGTATCGGATCCCAAACAATTCCGTGTCTGGGTCAATGACAAAGGAATATGGGGAGTCCTTGGTTTTATTGGAATGAACATCCTGCAGGTACTCCTTGCGGTAATTCCCGGTGGTCCTTTTGAAATTGGTGCCGGATACGCTTTCGGGGTAATCCGTGGTACACTGATCTGTGATTTTGCCATGACAACTGCAAGCGTCATCATCTTTCTGTTTGTGCGCCGTTTCGGCATGAAGTTTGTGGAATTGTTTGTAAGCCGTGAAAAAATAGAATCTGTAAAAATATTAAAAAGTTCCAGGCGTTCGGAGAGCATCATTTTTCTGCTCTTCCTCATACCCGGAACTCCCAAAGACCTGTTATCTTATCTCGTCGGACTGACCGATATAAAGCTCTCCCACTGGATCATTATCTGCGCAGTAGGCCGTATGCCGGCAATCTTTCTTTCCGTCTTAAGCGGCAACGCATTAAACAAAGCGGATTACACATTTGTCATTCTGATGTTTGCTGTCATGATTGCCCTGTCCATCTGCGGATTTTTCTTTTACCGTTCCCGCAACAAAACAGACAGCGGTTCCGAGAACGACAAGGAATAAATTCAGTACGGAGCACGGCAGACTCTCTGCTGTTCTCCACAACTGCTGCATTCGTCCAGAACTTTATTAATGCAGATGTGACACACATCTCCATCTTTGTCTTTCACACGGATCACATGTGTGGATACCCACTGATAGTGATCTCCCCGTCCCTTCTGATACAGCTTGACGCAGACTTCTTTCCGTCCCTGCCCCAGCATCTGTAACAGACGTTCCCTGGAGAAATTGTCCAGAAACGCACGCTGGTAATTCGGGTGTATGTTTTCCAACCCGACATCAATCAGATCATCGTATTTTCCACTGCTCGGCATGTCATTTGCCAGAAATCCGTCGTCCTTGATCATGGTATATGTATTTTTTGTAAGATTTGCTGCCACAATCATCGGAAATGCTTCTGACACTGCCTCAAACACTGTCAGTACCTCCTCCATGCTGATTCCATTCAGTGCTTCGAACTCTTTAAACGATCTTGCACTCTTCATCTGATGCACCTCCCAAACTTCGTTTTCATTTGTTTTTGCCCCTCTTTTACCCCTGCCTTTATTATAAATAAAACGCGTCCTTTTTACAATAGACAAAACCCGCGGAATGATAAAAGAAAAACAGCCGAACCCATATCCTCTATGTTTCCAGCTGCTTTTTCAAGAGCGATAGACGGGGCTCGAACCCGCGGTCTCGACCTTGGCAAGGTCGCGCGTTACCAACTACGCCACTATCGCATATGCAAATATTTACTTTTGAGAGCGATAGACGGGGCTCGAACCCGCGGTCTCGACCTTGGCAAGGTCGCGCGTTACCAACTACGCCACTATCGCATATGTAAGCTCTCTCGTGAGCACAGATAAGATAATAACAGATACATGCTCTTCTGTCAACCACTTTTTGAATTTTTTATACATTTTGAAAAATTTATACCAATGGGAAGTTTAAAATTAAACGCATGAATGTGTATTCCCTGCATAGAATATACCAAAGCTGGAAATGGAGGTAACAAATGAGTGCAAAAACCAGAATTGTCGTTCTTCATATGAAAAAACTTGTGTTTGCAGGTATTGTCACAGGACTTGGTATCCTGCTTGTGATCTTCCTTGGAATCCTGCTTGGCAGTTCCCACAAACAGTCCGCAGACAACGAAGCGGTAGAAACCATGTACGTTCCGGGTGTCTATACCTCTTCTGTCATGATTGATGGAAATCCGTTCGATGTACAGGTATCTGTAGACGAAGACCATATCAACGAAATCACCATGGTTCATCTGGATGAAACTGTAGAAACCATGTACCCATTGGTCCGTCCTACGCTCGATGAACTGGCAAAACAGATTATTTCCAGCCAGTCCCTTACGGATCTTACATATTCCAAAAACAACCAGTATACCTGTCGTCTGCTCATCGGTGCAGTATCCGAGGCATTGGAAAAGGCATCACCCGATCGGTGATGCCCCACATGCAAATATCTGATAAGCAGATCTTATTGTGCCTCTGCGTTTAATCCACTCACGTAGCTGGACAATGCAGAAGTATTGGTATAATACGTCTGTGCCGGCTTATTATCCTCATAATAATTGTATCCGGTATAACCGGCCCATCCAACGATGGCAACTAAAATTGCACATCCACAGATGATACCAATGATTTTTTCCGTTTTCTGCTTTGCCATCTCTTTTTTACGATTGGCTTTTTCTTTCTTATATTTATCTACCTTTGCCTGACTCATATTTCCTTCTCTCCTAAATCTGTTGATGGTTCTATTCTACACATTTTCAACAGAAAAAGCAAGTAAACGGTTTTACATATTGCGGGAGATATCCAGGCACTTCATCATTGCCTCGATCACGCTGCTGCGCATGCCTTTTTCCTCCAGCACACGCACTGCCTGAATGGTGGTTCCTGCCGGAGAGCATACCATATCTTTGAGTTCTCCCGGATGTTTTCCCGTCTCAAGAACCATCTTTGCACTTCCAAGTACCGCCTGTGCTGCAAATTTGTACGCCTGCTGTCTCGGCATTCCACCAGCCACTGCTGCATCTGCCATGGCTTCAATAAACATAAATACATAGGCCGGAGAGCTTCCGCTGACGGCAGTAACCACATCCATCAGATGCTCCGGGATGACTTCCGTCTGTGAAAATCCACTGCAGAGATCCCGCACCAGAGCCATATCCGCATCCGTCACACGTGCTCCCGCACACATACCCATCATGCCTTCTTTGACCATAGATGGGGTATTCGGCATCGTACGAATCACTTTTAAATTTCGTCCGAGCACTTCATCAAACCATACCAGTGTCTTTCCCGGCGCAATGGATACCAGAATCTGCTCTTCTGTAAGAAGATCCTTGATTTCCTCTAACACTTCGGCATAAAACTGTGGCTTTACTGCCACAAACAAAATGTCTGCAAATGCTGCCACATCCCGGTTGTCCGTACTGATCTGCACTCCGAACTGTGCTTTCTTTTCTTCCAGCGTTTTCTTCGTACGACAGGAAATCATCATCTCCTGCGGAGGGCATTTTCCGGATTCCAAAATTCCCTGTATCATGGCTGTTCCCATATTTCCACAGCCGATAAAACCGATTTTCTTTTCCATGTTCTATCTAGCTCCTATAATCTCCATTAATTTTTACATAATCATACGTCAGATCACATCCCCAGGCTTTGGCAGATGCCTCTCCCTGATGCAGATCAATATTGATATAAATTTCATCTTCCTCTAAGATTTCTTTTGCTTTCTCCTCAGAGAAATCTACACCGGCAGCATTTCTGCATACGGCAATGGTTCCCTTGGACGATGCCAGATCCACATCCACTTTGTTGATATCAAACTCCGCATCCGCATAACCGATTGCACATAAAATACGTCCCCAGTTGGCATCTTCCCCAAACATTGCACACTTAAACAGTGGGGAACGGATCACACTCTTTGCAATAATGATTGCGGTATCCTGATCCGGCGCACCGCTACAGGTACACTCCAGCATCTTCGATGCTCCCTCACCGTCCTTGGCAAGCATCTTGGTCAGCGTCATGAGTACCTGATACAGCGCCTGACGGAACGTATCATAATCCTCTCCCTCTGCTGTGACTGGCGTATTTTCTGCCATGCCGTTTGCCAGAATACTGACCATATCATTGGTAGAAGTATCTCCATCAATGCTCAGACAATTGTACGTCACCTTTACAATCTCAGAAAGTGCTTTCTGGATCATTTCTGAGGAAATCGCAACATCGGTTGTAACAAAATTTAACGTGGTAGCCATATTCGGATGGATCATGCCACTTCCCTTTGCCATACCGCCAACCGTACAGGTCTTCCCGTCAAGCGTAAAAGAAACCGCGGTCTCCTTGGCATAGGTATCGGTTGTCATGATGGCATTTGCTGCTTTTCCATGATTCTGTGGAGAAAGTCCGCGTGCCAGCTCCTGCACATGATCACGGATCGGTTCTATCGGAAGCTTCTGTCCAATGACACCGGTTGATGCCACGATCACCTCGTCTGCCTTTATTCCCAGCTCTGCTGCAGCCAGATCACACATCATCTGTGCCTTTTCTTCTCCGTCTGCATTACAGGTATTGGCATTCTTACTGTTGACAATAACAGCCCTCGCCTTATTTCCGGTTGCTGCCAGATGTTTCTTTGTCACAAGGATTGGTGCACCCTTTACTTTATTCGTTGTATAGACAGCCGCTGCCGTACACTCTTTCTCTGACCATATCAGTGCCAGATCATTTTTGTTCCGATCCGGATTTAACCCACAGTTTAATCCGTTTGCGGAAAATCCTGCAGCCGCACATACACCGCCCTCGACCTGTTTCATTGTTATATTCATAATTTTTATCTCCTTCTAAGTTATAGTAGTAAAAATCCTCAGCAGAATTTCTCCTGCTGAGGCACCTTTATCTCATTCCATCTGTTTACTTTATGTACTTATCCAGTTCATGAGATACCGCAAGCACATTGTCAAGTTTCTGTTTTGCCTGCTCGGCATTGTTTAAATTCTCAACTGACAGATCCGCTACCTGTACGGAAGAGGCCGTCACTTCTTCCGTTGTTGCAGAAAGATTACTGATATTGTCTACAATCTGATTGTTTGCATCCGACAGACGGTTTAACATGCCGTCAATGCCTTCGATCTCCTGAACCAGTGTATTGACATTCTCATTCATTCCCGAAAAACTCTCAGATGCTTTCGCAATCATGGAATCCTGCGCATTGGTAGCCTCAATCGAACGGCTCACCGCCGTTGCTGCATCCTCTGCATTTTTAAACAATTCATCCAGAATCTGTGCGATGCTTTCTGTCTCACTTCTGGTTTTCTCTGCCAGCTGACGGATTTCATCAGCCACTACAGCAAACCCTTTTCCGGCTTCCCCTGCACGGGCACTCTCAATAGAAGCATTGAGCGCCAGCAGATTAGTCTGACTGGAAATGGAAAAGATGGTATCTGCAATACTCTTTACTGCCTCGGTACGCTCCTGTAACGCTTTCATGGAATCTGCCACTCCGGAGTTTGTCTCTGCGATTACTGCGGACTGTTTCTTCAGATGTTCCATGATCTCCATACTCTCCTGATTCAGTTCCCCGGACTGCTTTGCCACTTTTACCATATTCTCGGAACTTTCCAGTGTCTGCTCAATTGAATGCTGGATATCCTGTGTCATGGTTGTCTGTGTCTGGATATTTTCCGCCGTGCTTTGCGTGCTGGAAGAAATATCTTTCATCGCACCATTGACCACCTCTGTCGATCCATTCAGATCATTGACAATCTTCATCACGGATTCCGTACCCTTACGCACTTCTTCCGCCACACCGATCACATCGTCTAAAATTGCCTGCTGCTTCCGCTGCTCCTGCTGTTCACTGTGCCGGGTATCATGGTTGAATTTCTGTGCCACATTTGTTGTAAAGATCACAGCAAATACCAGTACCCCCAGTGCCAGCAGATCCAGTACAAGATTGGTTGTCCCGGCTACGCCTTCCGGCTGCTGACGGATCTGACCAAAGACAGTCAGCGCATTCAATACAAGATAACCGATGCCACCGATTCTGGAATATTTCGGATCAAAAAACAAAATACAGCCGATAAAAGGAGCCAGTCCCAGAAAACGGATAAAGCTCTCCGTATAAGCAAAAGTCATGAAAAATGATACGAGATACAACCCGATCAGTGCCAGATATCTCAGCCGCTCCGATTCCGGACGCCGCTTCCATCCGATGAGCAATGCACCTCCGGAGACTACTGCAATCACACTGACAAATGCCGTAAAGCCCAAAGAACGTACTCCTTTTGCTCTTGATGCCCAGAGCATAAACAGAATAAACGCATAAAAAATCAGATATTCTGTTACAAGAAAACGGTTTACTCTCTGTATCTGCTGCCCTTTTTCCGCAAAGCGATAATATTTTTCTTTTATTTTCATAATCAGTCCTCTCCCCCATTATAGTTATAACACACGAAAGTTTCTGTTTCCATACTAGCACAGAGCAAAATAAAATGCAATTCTGTCCGCTGTAATAATCTTATTCCAGTTCTTCCATAACACTCTTATATGCCGGACGAATAATTTTGTTGCATCCCACCAGCTCCTCCAGCCGGTGTGCACTCCATCCTGCAATTCTTGCAATGGCAAACAATGGTGTATATAATTCCGATGGAATGCCGAGCATTTCATATACAAATCCACTGTAGAAATCCACATTCGGACTGACACCCTTGAAAATATGACGCTTTTCTGCGATCAGTTCCGGAGCCACTTCTTCTATCATATTGTAAAGGTTCATGTCTTTCTGGCGCCCTTTTGCCTCCGCGAGATGCTCCACATAGCTGCGGAACACACGCTCTCTCGGATCAGACAGGGAATACACGGCATGTCCCATACCATAGATCAGCCCCTTCTTATCAAAGACCTGTCCATCCAGCATCTTTCCAAGATAGGACTTCACCTCGTCACGATCGCTCCAGTCATGCACATTTTCCCGGATATCATTCATCATCTGCATAACTTTGATGTTGGCACCGCCATGCTTTGGTCCTTTCAGGGAAGACATTGCTGCAGCGATGGCAGAATATGTATCCGTACCGGCAGAAGTAACCACACGGGTGGTAAACGTACTGTTATTACCGCCGCCATGCTCCATATGAAGCATCAGTGCCACATCAAGCACCTGTGCCTCCAGCTGTGTATACTGCTTATTCGGCCGCAGCATACGAAGGAAATTCTCTGCCGTGGAAAGCTTCGGGTCCGGTCGGTGAATATACATACTCGAATCATTTTCATAATGATTATATGCGTGATATCCATATACCGCGATCATCGGGAAATTGGCAATCAGCTGCATACACTGACGGATATTGTTCTCAATGGAAGAATCTGTCGTATACGGATCATAGGCCGCAAGTGTCAGAATACTTCGTGTCATGGAATTCATGATATCCTTAGAAGGCGCCTTCATAATAACGTCTCTGGTAAAATTGGTCGGAAGTGTCCGGCTGTTGCCGAGCATCTCACAGAATTCATCCAGCTGCGCCTGATCCGGAAGTTCTCCAAACAGCAGCAGATATGCTGCTTTCTCGAAGCCAAATTCGTTCGGTCCAATGGATTTGATCAGTGTTTTTACATTATATCCGCGATACCATAACTCACCGTCACATGGCACCTGTTTTCCATTTTCATCTTTGAAGGACACAATCTTTGAAATACGGGTCAGACCTGTCAATACACCCTTTCCGTTGACATCGCGAAGTCCTCTGTTTACCCCATACTCCTGAAACAATCCGTCCGAGATCGTATCATTCGTAATACACATATTCTGTTTTGATGCTGCGTAATTTGCTAATAAATCTTTTTTCTCCATACTTCACTCTCCAATCTGTATAGTCTTAATTATATCGTACTTGGTTCTCAAAAAAAAGCACTTCATAAATTTTTTATATCTTTTTACGCTTTGTATATAAATTTTATACCCCATAAAATTTCATCAGTGCATCGTAAACATTCATTTTTCCATAGCCCCAGGCGGTATTCGGATAGGATACATCCGGGTTCCTTTCGCACCCGCGGATCAGAATATTTCCGATCTGCACCGAATTTAAAAGCAGTCTTCTCCCACGGCTGTTTCCCCACTCCATGATCTGTGCACATGCTCCTGCCGCAATTGCAGAAGCTGCACTCGTTCCCGTCAGTGTCACATAATTTCCAAGCCTTCCTATCGCCTGCACGCCCACAGCCGGAGCCACAAAATCCGGTTTTACAACCGATGCAATGGTATTCCCCCTCCCGGAATCCAGATATAAAATACCACTCTTTTGATCCATTCCACCCACCCCAATCGGAATTTTTGCCGAAGACGGCACGGTAAGTGTCACATCCGGATCCGGACGCAAAAACACCACGTCTTTTTCTAACATTCCACTCATTGGCAGCCAGATATGAAATTGTCCTGTGATCGTGGTACTCGGATTAACATACAGCGTCCAGATCCCTGCCGCCGGGTTTTCAAAGCGGATAAACACCAGCTGATCCCCCCGCGTGCGTCCCACCTGTGCATAATCAATTTCCACTCTTGTCCCTTCAAATATAAATTCCTGTTCCTGATGCGAATTTCCGGGCACATTCTGCGCCGGCATAAGAGTGCCTCCCGGCGAACGCACCGCCACCACAAACAATTCCGGTGCACTGGCCCATAACTCGAGATAAAATCCCCGCATCCGCTGTTCCACATTCACCTCTACCGCAACCATCGAATTTCCATCACTTTTCCCGTAAAAATGATGTCTGGCATTCGCCTCATTTCCGGTTGCCACAACCGCACACCGGCGCCATCTGCCCGCAATATCATCAAGAAGCTCCGAAAGATTGCTGCCACCGGAATGGCTTCCGTTGTTTGTCCCAAGCCCAAGGCACAGAATAAGGGGCCGCCCCAGTTTTCTGGCAGTCTCTTCGAGATATTCAACTGCCGCCATAATGTCATTTTCCTGATAGGCAGGCATCTCCTGCGGAATATAAAAAAAGTCTTTCAGATATGGTTTTGCCGGTTTTAACTTTACAACCAGAAGTTCCGCATAAGGAGCCGCCCCAGTAAAACCAGCCTGCAGATCTTCACTTCCGCAGGCAATACTTGCCAGCATGGTTCCGTGCCCGTCTTCATCCGTCACTGGAACCAGTTCCCGCGGATGTTCCTGTTCCAGTGCCTCATTGATCTCTTTTTGTGTATATTCCGTTCCGTACAAAAATCCCTGTGGGGTATTTTTCTCCCCCGCCGGAATACTCTGATCCCAGATTGAGCGGATTCTTGTACTTCCATCGGCATTCCGGAAACAGGGCAGTTCATAGGAAATTCCCGTATCAACAAATCCAATAAAAATACCCTGTCCCCGAAGGGACAGGGCTGGCTGATTCTGCAGCTGCAGGATACCGGTTGTCTCCAGTGCAAGCGTATCCAGCAGTCCGAAACATTTTGGGATAATCGAATATCCGTATGTCTTAATGCTCAGCTGCGGCACCTCGTCCCGGTCAAAATATTCTGCCACAAATTTTTCACCGATATTTTGTATACATTCTGCCCGGTCGTCAGAAATCTCCAAAGACTCTCTGGCAATCAGGATATCGTAGGTATTGTTGGAGCGGATAAATGCATCACAATTTCTATCCATAAGAAGCTCCCACACTTCTTTTCCGTAACTATATGCACAAAACTTTCAGAATAGAACTTATTCTTTTACACATGCCACGCCATACGGTTCCAGTGTAAGAATTCCCTTGATCACCTCTCCCGTCAGAAGATCAATTCCCTCTACCCCGGAAACAATCTGCGGTCCGGTCGTATCATTCAGATAAAATACATACCGCATACCATCCGCTTCGCGTGTGTGACGTTCCACGCCATATGGAAGTTTATACATCGAAACTCCCGCTTTTTTCAGTGTACGCGCATACAGGTGCTGCATGGAAGCATCGTCCAGCCGGGCCGCGATATACATGGCACTGCCGTTTTGACATGTGCGCTCCGTCACTGCTGCCATTCCTTTGTAATAATCCTGTTCATAGGTACCAAGCACGTTTGTGCCATCTGCCACACGCAGAACTTCCGCATAATCCCGTACTTCCCCTTCCGGCATTTCGGCAAAATGTACGCGGTTGCGGTCGGACGGATACAGTGTATCAATTTCCTCACTGATCACGCCAAAGAGATCCTTTAATCCGTCTCCCGGAAATCCGCCCAGATAATTGAGCTGATTTTCATCCACATATCCGGTCACATAGGTTGCAATCAGATGACCTCCCTGCTCCACAAACTGTTTCATGCGCTCCCCGACATGCGGATGCAGCAGATACAGCATTGGTGCCACAATCACGGAATAACCGCTATAATCCTCTTCACTGGAAATCACATCCACATCCACTCCGAGTGCCGACAGATTGCGGTATGCTTTCCTGCAGGTCTTAATATAGTTACGGGTGGACTCTGCCAGCCCCTTCATTCCATCCGTTGCCCAGAGACTGTCCCAGTCGTATAACACGGCTACCGGTGCTTTTACGACTGTCCCTGCCAGATCTTTGAGTTTCTTTAATTCTTCCCCAAGCTCTGCCACTTCGCGAAAGACTCTGGTATCATCGGTTCCGAGATGATCCACAACCGCCCCATGATACTGTTCGAACGATCCTCTGCCTTTCCGCCACTGAAAATACTGTACGGTATCGGAACCGAGAGCCACTGCCTGCAGCGAAGCCAGCCGGTGTACGCCCGGACGTTTCATTTTATTAAACGGATGCCAGTTGACCAGCCCCGGCGCGCTCTCCATGAGCATAAACGGCTGCTCTTTTTTCAGACAACGGATCATGGCATGATCAAACGCATTTTCTGTCATCGTATCTGAAAACGACTCCTCATCATTGTGAAACCGCGGATAAGAATCCCAGGACACCACGTCCAGCGGCTGCTGCATTTTATGATAGTCCAGTCCGTCATATTCCTTCATAAAGTTCGTTGTCACCGGAATCTGCGGGGTACGTTCTTTTAAAATGGCAATCTCTGCCTTCATGTAATCCGTCATATTCCAGGTGGTAAACCGTTTCCACTCCAGATTCAATCCCATAATGCTGAATTCTCCGTTGCGGTACGGCGGTTCAATCTGGGAAAAATCATTGTAAGTATGACTCCAGAACGTTGTCCACCATGCCTTGTTCAGTTTTTCAATATCATGGTCAAACTTTTCCGCCAGATAATCCTGGAACCGCTTTACACAGTGCGGACAGTAACATTCCCCGCCAAATTCATTGGAAATATGCCACATCAGAAGTCCCGGATGATTTCCGAATTCATCTGCCAGTTTATTAACGATCACAGAAACCTTCTTCCGATAAACCGGTGCACTCATACAGTGGTTGTGCCGCACCCCGTGATGTTCACGCACCCCGTAGGAATCCACGCGTCTGCACTCCGGATATGTTTCATCCAGCCATGCCGGGCGCGCCCCGGACGGCGTCGCCAATATCGTGTAAATGCCATTGGCATATAACTTATCCATGATGTCATGCAGCCATGCGAAATGAACTTCCCCTTCCCGCGGCTCATAGGTTGACCAGGAAAATACCCCAAGTGTTGCACAATTCATCCCGGCTTTCTTCATCATGCGGATATCTTCTTCCAGAATGTCCGGCCGGTCCAGCCACTGTTCCGGATTATAATCCCCTCCGTGCATAATTCCGCCGATCTGCGGAAATAAAATCTTTTTCTCCATGTTTCCTCTCCCTTTATTTTGTATTTTCTATATTCCGGCTTGCATGACAGGTAAAATACAAAATCTGATACTCCCCGGAAATTTTTCCAAACAGTTCATTGCCATGTGCCATCTTTTCTTCATCCAGATTGACAAACGGATCGTCCAGCACCAGAAACGGTTTTTCCTTCGGATACATCGCATCCACCAGTGCCAGACGCATACAGATTCCCAGCAGATCCTGATATCCGGCAGACAGCCACTTGGTTTCCCGCATCTCGCCCTGCTCTTTCATCTGCACCTCGATGTTGGCATCCACCATCCAGTCTTTTTCTTTATCCCCTGTTAGAAGCGTGTAATACTTTCCAAACCCGTTCTCGATCGGCCCCAAATATCTCGCAGAAAACTGCTCCTTTGCATTCTGTAGGAACTCTCCCGTCAGACGCAGGGTTTCATATAAATGCTGTTCTTCTTCCTGTTCCTGTCTGCAGATGGAAAGCTGCTGTTCTTTTTCATCCCGGATATCCAGCTGATCCTGCAGATCTTCGAGCTGATGATGGTACTGCTCGATGGCTTCCCGGATATCCTCGCTCCGCTCATCCACATCACGGATCATGGAATTGAGTTCGTCCAGAGAATATGGACATTTTTCCACCGCTGCCAGTTCTTTCATATTGTGTTCCTGCTCAAACAGTTCTCTCTTTTTTCTTGCCTCTGCGTATGCTTTCTGTGCGATCCGGTACTCGGTTGCCTTCATCTGTAACTGGCTGATTCCTGCTGCAAGATCTTCTCCGAAATCCATTCCCGCTTCTTTTCCAAATGCAAGCAAAGAGTTCTGTTTCCGCTCAAATTCCTGTCTTGCCGCATCGCTTTTTCCGGCACGGCTGCGCAGACGCTCATATTCCTGCAGCTGGCTGCGGAGTTCATACAGGCAGGTTCTGGCATCCTTTTCTCCCGGAACCATCTGATACTGCTCCAGAAAATGCTTGGTCTCCTGTTCGATGCGCGAAGCTTCTTTCGAAGCCTCTTCCATGGTTTTTTGAATTTCTTCCACCGGTCCGCGGAGCTTACGCTCCTCTTCCAGATGCTGTACCCGGAGTGCACGCACCTTTTCTTCTTCCTTTGATACCTGCACCTTGCGCACCACAAGAAGCACAATACCTGCCACTGCCGCAACCACCGATACCGCCAGAAGTGGAAGGAAAAACTTATGTACCTGTGGCAACAGAAACGACAACACACCACCGGCAGCACCGATCACCAGCAGGATAATGCCGCAGATCATCATCGGAAGACGATTTTTTACCGTATAATCCGGTTCTTCCCGCTTCATTGCCATCGCTTCAAAATAGGACATTTTCGTTTCCAACTGCGTTTTTTCTTCTTTGAGTTTTGCAAAACGCTCCTGCTCTTTTTCCATTTCCGTTATTTTTTCTTCAGAAGGAATCTGGTTTTTGAACTTATCACCAAGTTCCTGCAGGCGGTTTTCTTCTTCTTCGGTCAGCCCCAGATTAAACAAAGTGGTTTTTAACACCCCAAGCATCTGTACATCCTGGTTCTGCTTTGCAAACTCCTCATCCTGCGGCACCTGTCCCGGAAATACATCCGCAAAAGCATCCAGTGCCGCTTTCTTTTCCTGTTCCTCCTGTTTGGTGGCCGCATAGGCCTGCTTGATTCCTTCCCTGCGGCTCTCTTCACTCGCCACCTGCAATGCTTTTGCATACTGATCCCGAATCCCGGCCAGTTCTTTTCTCTGCTCCTGTTTTTCGGTAAGTTTTTCGGTAATCTTTTTGTAAGACGCCTCTGCCGCATCATAGCCACGCAGTTCTTCCGTTAACAGCGTGATCATATTCGTCCGCTTTTTCATGGAACCTGTTGCACGGTCCGGTGAAAGTTTATTCATCCGGTCATGAATCTTTTTCTGAGCGGTCTCAAAATTATTGATATCGTTTGTATTCTCTACAAGATTTCCCAGCTTGGCATTGATCGCATCAGTCGAGCAGCATTCGCAGTCATTTTGTGCAATAAATGCGCTCCTTTTAAACGACGCACTGTCCAGTCCGAAAATTTCACTTCCGATCTCGGAAGAAAAATCATGACATTCCAGATTTGTTGAAAGATCATATAAATGAAAAACATCTGTTTTTTCTGTTTTTCCAAATGTACGGCTGATCCGGTACTCTTTTCCCTGATAGGAAAAATCCAGTTCGCCTCCATACGTTCCCCCCTGCCACGGGCGGAATACCACACGTTCTTTATCAAACAGCCCGGATTCTCTCTTAGAGTCAAACCCGTAAAACATCACCCGCAAAAAAGCGGCCAGTGTACTTTTTCCCCATGCATTCGGTTCGTGAAACAGATTGACCCCGTCCTGAAATTCCAGATGCAGATCCGATAGTTTTCCAAAATTGTCAATATGACAGGAACGTAATTTCATCCTATATCTCCTCCCCGGACAATGCCAAAATTCCACAGCGGATCACTTCTGCCTTCTGCTCCTGTGACAGTTCAGATCCAAGTACCATACGGATAAACTCCCCCTTTAACGAGGCATCTTTTTCATAATCACTGTAGTCGACCCGAAGGGTTGTCCGGTCTTTCACCTTTTCAAAATAAAAATAATCCGAGAACAGATTCTGCAGATACTCGCAATTGATCTCCGCATCCACTTCCACCTCACCGGTCAGTACAAATTTGACAAGGCTTCCCGACGGATACTGCGCCTGTTTTACAGCTTCTTCCATCCGCTCTGCCGCTTCCCTTGTCGTCATGACATTGCTCACATCCACTTCAAGCGTGTACAGCGTGCGGGCTGCCATCTGAACAAACTGCATCTGGGCACGGCAGGTCTGCTCGTCCACATCCAGTAAAACAAATCCTTTCGGTCCACACTCGTCAAATCCGCGTCCTTCCAGACATCCACAGTAACACCAGGTACCGCGGTTATCCAGCTTGTCCTGCATGAAGGTATGTACATGTCCCAGCGCCAGATAATCAATATTTTTATTTTTCAGCTGGTTCAGGCTGATATTCTCTGCCTGTGTACGACATGCATAATCTCCCGCCTGTCCGTGCATCATGACAATATTGAAATCTTCATGCCCCAGCACAAGGGAATTGTAAACGGTCGCCCGGTTGTTCTCCGAGAGCTCGATTCCGCTGATCACAATATTTCCATACCGGTATGCAGTCCATGTATCGGAAAACAAAAGCAGATTGTCCGGTACTTCCTCCAGCTTGGAAAGGAAATTGTCACTGTCATGGTTTCCTCTCAGATATAAGAAATCAATCTGGGGATGTGTACAGATCATGTCCCTTACGGTGTTGCGCGCCAATGCTGATACATTTCGTGTATCAAACAGATCTCCCGATATCATGATCAGACGCACCCCTGTCTTTTCTGCATATTCGACCATCCGTGTAAACGTACGGATGATTTCTCTTTTGCGCTCTCTTGCCTGCTCTTTTGTCAGGTTTGCTGTCATCTGGGAATCCAGATGCAGATCCGCACAATGAATGATTTTCATACATCCTCCTTATGAATTACGAACAAAACAATACTGTTTCTATCATATCATACAATAGGGAAAAGAAAAAGACCTGATGCCCTTCGACATCAGATCTTTTATTTCGGTTTTTCTACATTTTATGCGTTTGCTTCCTGTTCCGGAAGTGCCGCAACTCCACGCATTTCAATGAGCGGTCCGCCCTTTTTCTCCACATAATCCTCTGTGATCGTCACTTTTCCGATATTGTCATCCTTTGGAATCTCATACATGATATCCAGCATGAACTCTTCAATAATGGCTCGCAGTGCACGGGCACCGACTTTCTTTTCTTTCGCCTGCTTTGCAATTGCATGCAAAGCGTCCTCCGTAAACTCCAGATCCACTTCATCCATCGCCAGAAGCTTTTTGTACTGACGTACAATCGCATTCTTCGGCTCTGTCAGAATACGCACAAGCATATCTTCCGTCAGTGCTTCCAGTGAAAACAGAATCGGCAGACGTCCCAGAAACTCCGGAATCATTCCGAATTTACGGACATCCTCCACTGTCACTTTACAGAGAAGATTTTCTTCCTTGTCGTATTTATCTTTCAGATCTGCCTTAAAGCCGATGGACGCCTCCTTGTTTAAGCGCTCCTTGATAACCTCTTCCAGTTCCGGAAAGGCACCGCCACAGATAAACAGAATATTCTTCGTATCTACCGTGGTCATCGGAACCATCGCATTTTTGCTGCTTGCTCCAACCGGAACTTCAATCTCTGCGCCTTCAAGAAGCTTTAACATTCCCTGCTGCACCGACTCTCCGCTTACATCCCGCTGATTGGCATTGCGCTTCTTTGCAATCTTGTCGATCTCATCAATGAAAATAATACCGTGCTCTGCACGCTCCACATCATTGTCAGCTGCAGCCAGAAGTTTGCTGACTACGCTTTCGATATCATCACCGATATATCCGGCTTCGGTCAGAGAGGTCGCATCTGTGATTGCCAGCGGCACATCCAAAAGCCGTGCCAGTGTCTTTACCAGATACGTCTTTCCCGATCCGGTCGGTCCGATCATGAGCATATTGGACTTTTCGATTTCCACGCCGTCATTGGTGTCTTCCATCACGCGTTTATAGTGATTGTAAACGGCAACGGACATCACTTTTTTGGCATGTTCCTGTCCGACAACATACTCATCCAGACGCGCCTTGATTTTGTGCGGTGCCGGAATGGAATGAATATCCAGTTCCGGTTTCGGCTGCTCATCCTTTGGTTTCTTTTTCTTTAACCTCTGTTTGTTCGGAACCGCATTCTGTAAATCCGCAAGATTGATCATACTGATATTCGGCATTTTTCCCATGTTCATATTCATGAAATCGCCCATGTTAAAGGTGCCGTTGTTCATGGTATCAAATGTTTTCTGCATACAGTCCTGACAAATGCAGATATCATTCTGGATATGTATCATCTTTCCCGCAACACTCTCCGGTCTGCGGCAGATGTAACAGACATCTTCATATTCACTTGTATTGTTTGTATCGGATGTCGTGGTATTTTCTTTATTATTCTGGTCTTCCGCCATCGTATAAACTCCTTTTTTACATATAACATTGCCGCCGCAGTAAGCGACGGCAAAATTATTATACGATATTCAGCCTGTAAAGACAAGTTTTCCCCTGTTTTTTCATTTTTCTTTAAGATTTAAAGCAGTTCCTTTAAGATTTTATTTACGATTCCCGGATTTGCCTTGCCTTTGGTTGCTTTCATCGTCTGTCCGACCAAAAATCCGATTGCTTTCTCTTTTCCGTTGTGGTAATCCTCCACCGACTGCGGATTGTCTTTGACAATCTGCTCTATCGTTGCGCGAAGTGCATCCTCATCGTTATCACTCTTTAAGCCATGCTCTTCCACATAACGCTCCGGATCTACGTCCTCATCAAAGACTTTTTCAAATACTTCCTTGGCAACGGAATTATTGATCGTTCCTGCCTCTGTCAATTCGATAATTTTTGCCAGATGCTCCGGTGAAAAACGGAGATCTTCGGCATCCATTTCCCGGTCCTTTAACAGACGCATCGTTTCTCCCATAAGCCAGTTGGATACTTTCTTTGGTTTATTGCAAATCGCAGAAGTCGCCTCAAAGAGATCTGCCAGCTTTTTCTCCGATGTAAGAATCTGTGCATCATACTCCGGCAGACCAAACTCTGCAATATAACGGGCCAGTTTTTCATCATGAAGTTCCGGCTGATTGTCCCGGATCTGCTGCAGCCATTCGTCACTGACAACGATCGGTACCAGATCCGGCTCCGGGAAATAACGATAATCCTGTGCATCCTCTTTGGAACGCATCGCATAGGAATATCCCTGATCATCGTTCCAGCGGCGGGTCTCCTGTACCACCTTTTCCCCGGATTCAATCAGATCAATCTGGCGGGCTGTCTCGGCTTCAATGGCATGTGCGATTGCCTTAAACGAACCGATATTTTTCATCTCGGTACGGGTACCAAACTCTTTGGCGCCCTTTTCGCGAACTGATAAATTGACATCCGCACGCATGGAACCCTCCTGCATCTTGCAGTCACTGGCACCCAGGTACTGGATCGTCATACGCAGTTTCTCCAGATATGCAATGACTTCCTCTGCGGAGCGCATATCCGGCTCGGATACGATCTCGATCAGCGGTACACCGGAACGGTTGTAATCCACCAGAGATACCCCTTCCCAGTCATCGTGCACTAACTTTCCGGCATCCTCTTCCATATGGATTTCATGGATACCGATGGTCTTTTTCCCGCCGGATTCCGTCTCGATCTCTACCCCTCCGTCATGGCAGATTGGCAGATAAAGCTGGGAAATCTGATAGTTCTGCGGGTTATCCGGATAGAAATAATTTTTCCGGTCAAATTTGCTGTACTGATTGATCTGACAGTTTGTTGCCAGACCAACTGCCATGGCATACTCTACCACCTTTTTGTTTAAGACCGGAAGCGATCCCGGCATACCGGTACATACCGGACAGGTGTGGGTATTTGGTGCACTTCCGAATGCAGTGGAGCAGGCACAGAAGATTTTTGTCCTGGTTGCTAATTCTACATGGACTTCCAGTCCAATGACGGTTTCATATTCTTTTGACATCTCTTCTCTCCTTTCTACGCTTCTGCTGCCGGACTGTGCTGATACGTTCTTGTCTGTTCAAAACTGTAGGCCGCACGGATGATGTTTTTCTCCTTGAAACAATCCCCGATCAGCTGCAGACCGATCGGAAGTCCTTTGCTATCCACACCGCACGGCACGGAAATTCCTGGCAGACCTGCCAGATTGACCGAAACGGTATATACATCTCCAAGATACATCTTCAGCGGATCACTCAAAGATTCTCCCAGTTTCGGAGCGGTGGTCGGTGCCGCCGGTCCGAGAATCACATCATACTTTGCAAATGCCTTGTCAAATGCCTGCTTGATCAGGGCTTTGGTGCGCAGTGCTTTCAGATAATAAGCATCATAATATCCGGAACTTAACACGAAAGATCCAAGCATAATACGGCGCTTTACTTCCGGTCCGAATCCTTCGGAGCGGGACTTCTTGTACATATTGTGCAGTCCCTCGTACTCTTTTGTGCGGTATCCGTATTTTACTCCATCAAAACGTGCCAGGTTGGAGCTTGCCTCTGCTGCCGCAATGACATAATAAGCCGGAATCGCATACTCTACGAGACTTAAATCAAATTCCTCTACGATTGCACCTTTTTCTTCTAACGTCTTTGCCGCTGCAAGAATGGCTTCCTTTACTTCCGGGTCCAGTCCCTTGCCCAGATAGTCACGCGGAATACCAATCTTCATTCCCTTTACATCATCCACCAGTGCCGATGTAAAATCGGTTTCTTCCCGTTTTACCGATGTGGAATCCTTCTTATCATAAGAAGTAATTGTCTCCAGAATTGTGGCACAGTCGGTCACATCCTTTGCAATCGGTCCGATCTGATCCAGAGAGGAACCGTATGCGATCAGTCCGTAACGGGAAACGGTACCATAAGTTGGTTTGATTCCGGTCACACCACAAAATGAACTTGGCTGACGAATAGATCCTCCGGTATCCGATCCGAGTGCATAGTAACATTCCTCTGCTGCCACTGCCGCACAGCTTCCACCGGAAGAACCGCCCGGTACATGTGCGGTATTCCATGGATTCTTTGTCTCCCCATAGGCAGAAGTCTCTGTGGTACTTCCCATGGCAAATTCATCCATGTTCGTCTTTCCGAGAATGACTGCGCCCGCTTTTTCCAGATTGATCACTGCTTCCGCTGTATAAGTTGGAATAAAATTATGTAAAATCTTAGAACTGCAGGTCGTTAACATTCCCTTTGTACACATATTATCTTTGATGGCAACCGGAACACCTGCCAGAGGCCCGGTCAGTGTCCCGTCATCAATCATTTTCTGTACTTCTTTTGCGCGGATCATCGCAGACTCTTCATCTACGGTGACAAAGCTGTTGATATCCTTTTCTTTTGCACGAATCGCGTCAAGAGCAGCTCTTGTTGCTTCCTCAACGGTCACTTCATGCGCTTTTATTTTCTTTCCCAGCTCTACCGCTGTGAGCGATAATAAATTCATAGCTGCCCCTCCTTACTCTACCGTCTTTGGAACTACAAATGCACGGTCGCGACGCTCCGGTGCGTTCGCAAGTGTGTCCTCTCCACCATCGCCGTTTTCCACAACATCTTCCCGGAACACATTCTGTACCGGAAATACATGGGACATCGGTTCCACATTGGAGGTATCCAGTTCGTTTAATTTATCAATATAATCCAGCATGCTCTCCATGTCTTTTTTCGCAGCCTCTTTTTCCGCGTCAGACAATTCCAGCTTTGCAAGGATTCCAACATATTCCATTGTCTCGTCTGAGATTACGTTTGCCATATTTTGTTCCCTTCTCCTTAATCTCTAACCTTAATATGCACTTCACGCAGCTGCTGCTCGGTGACTTCGTTTGGTGCACCGCACATCAGATCCTGTGCGTTTCCATTCATCGGGAATGCGATGACTTCACGGATATTTTCTTCGTTGCGTAAAAGCATGATCATACGGTCAACTCCAGGAGCCATACCTGCGTGTGGCGGTGCTCCGTACTGGAATGCGGTGTATAATGCGCCGAACTTGTTCTTTAACACTTCTTTGTCGTAACCTGCAATCTCAAATGCTTTTTCCATAATCTGCATATCGTGGTTACGCACAGCTCCGGAAGATAATTCCACACCGTTGCAGACGATATCGTACTGGTAAGCCAGGATATCCAGCGGGTCCATGGTATTAAGTGCTTCTAAGCCGCCCTGTGGCATGGAGAATGGATTATGGGTAAATCCGATCTTCTTTGTCTCCGGATCTTTCTCAAACATCGGGAAATCGTTGACATAACAGAAACGGTATGCATTCTTCTCGATCAGATCCAGCTTCTCACCGAGTTCGTTTCTGATCATTCCGGCGTAATATGCAGCGCGTTCTTCCTTATCTGCCATAAAGAAAATTGTATCGCCAACTTCAAGTCCTGCCAGTGTGCGGAACTCTTCCTTGCAGTCATCCGGAATAAACTTATCAATTGGTCCCTTGTAAGAACCATCTTCCAATACTTCCAGATATCCTAAACCACCCATTCCAAGTCCGGTTGCAAATTTAAGGAGTTTCTCGTGGAAACCTTTGGACATGTTGGCATGTACGCGGATTGCACGAACCGTTTTTCCGATGAACGGCTTGAACGTACATTTCTGGAAAAAGTCGGTCACATCGATAATACGAAGCGGGTTACGCAGATCCGGCTTATCGGAACCAAACTCCAGCATTGCCTGCTTATAACTGATAATCGGATATGGAGCCTTGGTCACAACGCTCCCTTCCGGTGCGAACTTTTCAAATACAGACGAAAGAACTTCTTCACCAACTGCAAATACATCTTCCTGTGTGGCAAAACTCATCTCAAAATCCAGCTGATAGAACTCTCCCGGTGAACGGTCGGCTCTGGCATCCTCATCACGGAAACAAGGTGCGATCTGGAAATATTTATCAAATCCGGATACCATCAGAAGCTGCTTGTACTGCTGTGGTGCCTGTGGCAGTGCATAAAATTTTCCCTTGAATTTTCTGGATGGTACGATATAATCTCTTGCACCCTCCGGCGAAGATGCGCACAGGATCGGTGTCTGTAACTCCAGAAATCCCATACTTGTCATTTTCTCACGCAGATAAGAGATCACTTTGGAACGGAAAATGATATTGTCTTTTACTTTCTGGTTTCTCAGATCCAGATACCGATATTTCAGACGTACATCTTCGTGTACCACACTCTTGCTGGTCATTACTTCAAACGGAAGCTGGGAATATACTTCTCCGAGTACCGTCACTTCCTTTGCATCCAGCTCGATGGTTCCGGTCGGGATCTTTGGATTGTAGGTTTCCTCATCTCTCTTTTCGATCAGACCTTCCACGGTAATAGCCTGCTCTTTACGGATTCCTTCTAACAGCTTTCCATCGCGGATAACAATCTGCATCACTGCATACATATCTCTTAAATCAATAAAAGATACTCCGCCATGGTCACGGATATTTTCTACCCAGCCAGCGACACGGATCGTCTTTCCGATGTCCTGCTCGCTTACCTGATTCAGTGTGACATCTCTGTAAATGTTACTCATCTTTTCTACTCCTTTTTCTGGTCCGGGGCTCCTCTTATGAAAAAAGAAAAGCCCCGGAATACTATAATTGTATTCCGGGGCGAATAATTCAGATTATCCGCGGTACCACCCGCATTGAAAAATGAGACATTCTCATCTTCCCTCTCTTACGCGTAACGTGCGCTCACGTACGAACCTACTTCCACATTCCGGTTTTTCAAAACCATCCTGCCCGTGTTCAATCCGTCTGCTCCGGCAGTGTTCCCATAATCATCTCTTTCAAACAGCGCTCTCAGTCGGTGACGCTGTATTCCTGTCGATGTCTGATGATCAGAGTCTCCATCTATGCATTTTCTGTCGTACATCCCTGATGTACGTTCCTTTTGTAATCTGTTTTATCACACAATTCCAGTGATTGCAAGAAAAAATTTAAAAATACTCCTTTAGTGCTACAAGTGATTCCACTTTTTTGTATATAAATTTCTCCAGTTCAGCATCCGGCTGTGTCAGATCCGGCACCATAAACACCTTACATCCTGCACTGTATGCACTGTGAATTCCATTTGGAGAATCTTCCACCGCATAGCATTCCTGTGGCTGCACATGAAGCTGGCTGCAGGCGTACAGATAAACATCCGGCGCCGGTTTGCCATGGGCGACCTGCCGGGCAGAAACAATGTGGTCGAGATAGTCATACAATCCCACTCTCTTCAGCAGACTGCTGCTGCGCTCCACACCTCCTGCGGTGGCAATCGCTGTACGCACACCTTTTTTGCGCAAATATTTTAACAGTTCCTCTGCTCCCGGTTTTGCCTCAATCGGTCCCTCATCAAGCACCTGATCCGTCAGTTTTCTGCGATATGTATGCACTTTATCATAGTCAAAATCTTCTCCATACAGCTTTTTAAAATGTTCCGGTGCATAAGGCATCCCAAGGGAACGCACACTGTATGCCTCCTCATCGGTCATATGATATCCGAAATGCGCCATAGCCTCTTTCCATTTCGCGAAATAGTATTTTTCTGTATCCAAAAGGGTTCCGTCCAGATCAAAAATAACGGTCTGTATCATGTCTTTTTCCTCCTGTGTTTCTGTTCAAAGGCTACCCGGCGAACAAAAGCTTTCCCGACTCTATACCTCAAGAAACCGGTTCCACTCCTGCGTATCGCCGCTTCCGGTTACTTTCAGCGCGTAGGTACGGTCGTTGGTTCCGTCAATGATAAACGTATAAACACCGCTCTGTAATGTCAGTTCATATATGGTTCCCTCCAAAAGAACCTGTGCCACCTCATCATACTTTGCTTTTTCCACTTCCTCGTCCGGATACGTGTGCTTTAAATTTCCATCAGCATCGTATTCGTTGTATCCTTCCTCAACAAGCGAAATGATTTCTGCATCTGAAATCTTAAATAAAAGTTCATTGGTACGCATCATCCGGATGTCGCGGTTGCAGGAATTTTCCGGACAGATTTTTACATTGTCCAGTACCAGATGAAACATGCGCTCTGTCAGCTGGATGTCCCCAACCACAGCCTCGCCAAATTCAAAATGATTTACCTCGTTAATTGTGCTGTATTTGTATTCCATGTTGTTCTCCTGTGTTTTTATGATTCATTATCTGCAATGAATCCTGTTATTTTTCTTCCCTTTTTATCTCCACATTTCCTTCTGTGTGAGAATTTTTTTCGCACATAATTTCTCCTTGCAGTTTCTGTGCCACTTTTTCATATGCGGGCACCGGAACCTGATATCTGTGCGCCATGCGCACCACTTCGTATACCAGACCATCCACTTCCGACGGTCTGTGTGCCATCACATCCCTTTGCATTGACGTGGTTGCCTCCGGCGGAAGATTGGATAAAATCTGCAGATTTACGGAAACCATATCCTTTTCAAACGGAAATCCCATGGCCGTCGCCAATGCGACGATTTCCCTTATCATCGTGCAAAACAGTTCTCTTGCTTTCCCCTCTTTCTGGAAATCTCCTGCCGTGGCATTTAAGTAAAGGCCCGCCGCTCCGATCGGTGACACATAGGAAAATTTCTCCAGCGCATCCCGCTGGATCTGTTCTGATAATATCCCATCGATTGCACTGTCACGGAAATCTTTCTGAATCTGCTCTAACAGCTGGCATTTTTCTTCTTTTTGGCGCACGCCGAAGAAAATGCGCAGAATCTTTCCGTGCTGCAAAATAACTCCCGGCTCCTTAATATTGGCTGACACGTAAATACATCCGTCCGTCACAAGCATTCCCGGCAGTTTTTCCTGCATTTTAGCTCCGGTTCCATAAATATTTAAAATTGGAATCACAATCGTCTGCGGTTTTGCAATTCTACGGATAAATTCGTAAATTCCATCCAGCGAATATCCTTTTACGCAGACTAAGATCACATCCGGCCGGTCTTTGTAATGCTGCATGTCAGATGCCTTTACCGGTATGGTCTTTGTGTTCTCATCCCACATGGTCTGAAGCGTCAGTCCCTTTTGCTGTATACTCTCCAAATGCGCATCTCTGGCGATCAACGTCACATCTTTTCCTGCCTGCGCCATGTGAAAACCGACAACTCCGCCTGTGCCACCAGCTCCAATGATCAGATATTTCACCCAATGTCACTCCTTACTTATTGGGGAATTTCGATTTCTTTTGAAATGTCCCCTTTCTGCTGTAAATAATACAGGAATCCTTTGCATCCTGCAACCACATCTTCATAGGTTTCATCAAAATTGCCGGTGTACCATGGATCTGCCACATCCCGCGCCCCGGTAAATTTCTGCGTGTCTTCATAGCCCGCAAATGAAAGCATCTTGTATATTTTATCCTGGCTGTCCGTGCCTCCCGCGATTCTTGTCATGTTCCGGATATTTGCGGAATCCATGCCGATCAGATAATCAAAATACAGATAGTCATCCCTTGTCATCTGGCGCGCCCGGTGCGGAACAAGCGGAATGTTTTCTTCGTATAATTTATTTTTTGTGCCGTAGTGCGGCGGGTTGCCGATCTCCTCACGGCTGGTCGCAGCGGAGTCGATCTCGAACTGGTTGTCGAGGTGCAGCTGGTGGACCAGGTGGGTGAGGACGCTTTCGGCCATGGTGCTGCGGCAGATGTTGCCGTGGCACACAAATAATATTTTAATCATGCCTTAAAAACTCCTTGAAAATGCTGATTTTCCTTGATTTCACGCCACTTTATACGATTTGCTGTGATAGAGTATTTTCTTCGTTTTCATCGCATATCGTGGCATAAATTCGTATATTTTGTCATCCAAATTTAGTAAAAATCTTAGTAAAACAGCTCGATTTTCTCATTTTACTAAAGACTTTTTCCACTTAGGTTATCTTTTAGTTGTATCAATATTTTTAAATTTTAAGCCATTTTAGCATATTTGCCAAGTTCTTCCTTGGCATCCTCTGCTCCCAGATGCGTATATGTATTTAGGGTAACTCCTATATCAGAATGCCCCATTAAATATTGAAGTGTCTTGGGATTCATTCCGCTTTTTGCCATGTTGCTGCAATAAGTATGTCTGCAAACATGAGGTGTGATCTTTGGTAATTGTTCCTTATAGATTCGATTATGTTTTGCCAATGCCCACTCAAAATGCTTTTCCCAATGTAAGGCAACTTCCGGCATATCCTTCTTATCCAAAAACAAAAATCCCTTATATCCATCAATCACAGGTTCCTTCTTGGGCTTTTTCCGATTTTCAACAATACGCTTAAAACATTCATACACTTCTTCGGTCATAGGAATGATTCTGGTTCCACTTGATGTTTTGGTATCTTCAATAACATACTTCATATCTCTGGTTCTTTGAAGCTGATGATTTACACTGATTTGTTTTTCTTCAAAATCAATATCGGAAAGTGTCAATCCGCAGAACTCTGAAATACGAAGTCCGGTTTTAAAGAGGATAAACATACCATCATAGTATCGCTTATAATGCTCATCGTTCCTAATAAATTCCAAGAACTTTCTTTCTTGTTTTCTGGTTATGGCTTCTCTTGTTACACTATCGTTAACAACTACTGTACATAGTTGAAACTCGAACGGATTTTTACGAATCAAATCATCGTCTACAGCCATTTGAAAAGCAGGTCTTACCACTCCTCGGACTGAATGAATGGTGCTATATCCCCTACCATCTGCCTGAAGCTTAATCAACCATGCTTTTGCATCTGATAGTTTTACCTTATCAATCCTTTTGGCACCAAATTCCTCTTTCTTAATTATGTTGATAACAAAGTTATAATTCGCTTCTGTATTATGACGAACACCTGTCTTTTGACCGATATACTTTTTTACCAACTCAAGAACTGTCAAATTGTCACCATAGGAAGTAATACCATCATATATATCTTTTAAGATGGCTTTTTCTTTCTCTCTAAGCGACTGACAAGGTCTTCTCCCTGCAGGAAGTGGATCTGTCGATTCTAGCTTCCAACTGTAAAGGAATTTCTGCTTTCCAAAGCAATCTGTATAAACAAATGCATATCTTCCATCCGCTCGCTGGCTTTCTCCGTTTCGTAAAATACGTCCTTTCTTATCACGTCTTTTCTGATTGCGATTTCTTTCACTCAAACGTCTTCGCTCCTTTCTACGAAGAAGCCCTAGCACGACAATCATATTATATCATACCAGGGCGGCATTTACCACTTTAAAGTGATAAAGTTCTGTATTTCTTTTATTACTACAAAGAAGTTGTCTGATTAAGGAATTCCTCAAATTTATGTCGGTTTATCAATGATTTATTCCCCACCTGAACAGTAAAGCAATAATCGGAATCAACGTTCTCAGAAATTAGCAGCCTTATCTTCTTTTCTCCAATTCCAAAATATTGAACAGCCTCATCAACTGTTAGCATATATTTCTCCCATGTTGGAACCATCTTTCCTTTCACTTTTGCCTCTGTATTATCTATTTTCAACACCTCCATCTTTCTCATAATAGGCAGCACTTTATCTGCCCATGACAAACAGGAACCAATGCTCCTATCTCTCATCAACAGATAACAAAAAAATCCATACAGGTGGCAGGTCATTACTCTGCCCACATCGGTCTTGCACCGTCATCCAAATTGACCGGATTTCTCCGGAAGTATCATTATCACAGATATGCTTCATCGCCCTGTGCAACTGCTACACATTTTGCCAAATTCTTCTCGCTCCATACCTTTGCTTCAATGTAGTGTTTCAACATTCCCTCACGTTCACTCAAAAAGAGCAGGTATCTCTTGGCGAACCTGCCTAGTGGCTCCGCATATCCTCACGTCCTGTATGCAATCAATATTCAGTTGTCAAGGTACAGGGTGCATACGCACCGATCAGCGAATGGAAAGGGACACCGCTGACCGCCTGCTATGCAACTTCAAAAGCCAATATTTTCGTAATCAGCTTTGTTTCTAATCTGCGACGTAAAGTTTCATCAACACAGTAATGCGGATTCCCACACTCATCATAGAGCCTTCTTGTAGACAGAGCTGCAATATACCCCTCGTAATGTTTCAACACCTCATTGATTGCTTCCACATCGCCGGAAGCTGCTGCCGCAATGATATGGTAAGGCAGCAACTTTGAACATTTACTTGATTTCTCCATTCCTGATTCCCTCCATAATCTTTTTTAATGCCTGGAGTGAGCTTACCCGGTGATGATGAATGGTACTTCTGACAAGATTCATGTGCTTTGCGATCTCCGTATCTGTCATATCCAGAAAAAAAGACAGCAAAATAATATTCCGCTTCTTTTCCGGCAGATACTTCAATGCTTCAATGATCAGCTCGTCCTTTACCTCAATATCATAATCAAGGACACGAAATACCTCTGATTCTGCTATGTAATCATCCTCAGTATTCAACCGACTCAACTCCTCCTGCGTTAGTTCCGAGAAAGAAACTTCATGCTTCTGCCGATAGCTTCTTGCCCGTTCATAGTCAATCATTTCATTCTTTAACAGGGTTTTACAAAAGCTGTCAAACTGTTTCCTTATTCTTAACTGCTTTTCGGAAGAAGATTGCTCCATAAGAGTTCACCTCCTTCCGCACCCATTTGGAACAGAGTGAAATATCTCCCTTTCACTCCGTAGCACGAATGGAAATATGAACAGCGTCGAAAAATCGACAACTTTTTGAAAAAATTTTATGTATATAAAAAACGCCCTTGCAGGTACATACCCACAGGACGTTTCCTATATCCGATATTAAATTTTTACCACACAGTACAAGTGCGTATAGTGCACTTTCAATGATATACTTTGCCGCATCTGCGAAGATGCGACCTATAAAATTACCTTTCCACGCAAAATGCCGGACAGGTTCCTAATAACATAAAAATATCCTCTAAACTGTTCAGAACACATAACTCTCCCAATCATATTCAAAGGACAAAACAACGTGAAAAAGCCTTTGAATACTGCGTTTTTTATATGCAATATCCAAAGTTCCTATATTCTATTAGTGCATTATACTCCTTTGCTAAAGTGAATTATTAGTGCATTTCCAAACCAAAACGTGCACTATACACTATACATGGAGGTGCATATATGGCTAAATCTAAGAAAATTGATAAAGACATGGGTTTTCGTCTTAAAAAGGCTAGACTGGATCAAAAGCTGACATACGATGAGTTATCAGAAATGTCCGGTGTTTCCTCAAGGTATATCAAGGAAATTGAAAATCATGGCAATATTCCAAGCCTTGAGAAATTGGGGCAACTGATTCGTGCTTTACATATCTCCGCTGATCCTTTCTTTTATCCGGCAGCTCCAACCGACAATTTGGATTATCAAAGGCTGCTGGTCTATCTCTCACAATGTACGGAAGAACAGATAACAACGATTCTTGCCATTGTGGAAGCCTATCTTCGGACATATAACAAACCCACAAATTAGAATAGCAGAAAGATTTTGATTTTAACTTGATTGTTTCTGAATTATTCTGGAGAAAAACAGGGTGGAAGTTCCATGATCGGACACTTCACCCTGCTTTCTTATTTTATTATTGTATTCAGTAACTCTTTCACCTTAACACTCTCTTTAACAATCCCAAGTCCAGCAAGTATCTGTACTGCATCTACGATACCCTGATAATAGGCTCTCTGCTGCTCCTGAAAGTGTGCATGATCTACAATATCCATATAGTTTTCCAAAAAAATTCTCTGCTCTGCTGAAAGCTCAGATAAGAATTTTTCATATTCCCGGTTTGCTTTTTTCAGTTCCTTATCAGCTTTCTTTGTTTCCTCTGTCTGTATGGAATACTCCCGTTCGCCTGCTTCACTGCGAAGCTCCTCAAAAACTTCAGATAGCTTTTCAAATACTTCATTCATTTTGTGTCCACCTTTCTCTAAATAAGTATTGCATTTTACAGGCAGTATTATCAATCCCAAAATTATTTGTAACAACATTATTTACGTTCACTTCATCTTTAGAAGTATATTATCAAGATTATTCCGTAAAATCAATCATGTGGCACTTCATCTTTAGAAAGTTGGTGATGATTTGAAAATTTACTGGAATAAAGAAAACAATTCCAAAAATCTGATAGGTCAGAGGGTAAAGGAATTGCGAACTGAAAGGCAGCTATCGCAAAAAGCACTGGCAGAACAGCTCCAGCTTGCCGGATATGAATTTAGCGATTTGACAGTATTACGGATTGAACAAGGGACACGCTTTGTACCGGATTATGAAGTGGTTGCCCTTGCTGAATTTTTCCATGTATCTTGTGAATATCTTTTAGGAGTGAAAAACGAAAAGTAAGCAGCGATCTGTATTTCTTCGTTACAGACCGCTGCTTAAATTTTTGTTAAAACGATACCCAACTCCCCAGACCGTTTGAATGTAAACTGGCTTGCTTGGGTTATCTTCAATCTTTTCTCTTATATTATGAATATGACTCATAACAATGTTGTAATCCCCAGAATAAGGTTCTTCCCATACAATATCGTAAATCTGCTCTTTGCTAAATACACGCCCTCGATTTCTCGCCAGCAACATAAGTATTTGAAATTCCTTTCCTGTTAATTCAACCTCCTGTTCATTTAGAAACACTTGATGTCTTTCTGGTATTATTACCAACTCTTTGAATTGGAATAACTCTGCTTTAGAATCTCTGCTTTGTAAGTGGTTGACTTGGTAGCCACTTTCCTCTAATAAATCAACCAACTTTTCATATAAATATTCATCCTTATGGCTTATATGTAAAAGGACTACTTCATCCAAACCAACCACTTCCCTGCTTAATCATGTATTTTAACAAGTTACTTATTTATTCAATAGAATAGAAAAACCTCCTGTTCTATAGTTCTAACATAATGCAGGCATAAACTTAGCGAACAGATAAAGCCCATCATCTCCTGCTAAAACTTCATGTGGTATCTTTGCAGGAATAATAGATATTACACCTACCTCATATTTTAACTCAGTTCCATCATTTATACATACTCCCGTACCAGCAATAACTTCATGCGTTTCAAGCTGGGTTTCATGAATATGATTTTTGATAGCCTTACCTGGTGCAATTCTGACAAGATGATAACTGAACTGACCTTCAGTTTGTTTCCCTGTAATAATATGCTTCAATTCCACACCCTCAAAAGTCGGATGTTTAGACCACTCAATCTGATCAAACTTAATTATCTTCCCTGGAATTGACAAGTTACCAATGTTAAATGCTTCAAATACATCTTTGTTCATAGAATTGTCCTCTCTTTCTTTGTTTATGAAGCAATTCTACTTTCTTCTTATTTGTTTGGCTTGGATAAAATTGCGGATCTTATATATTCTTCCGGGGAAATTCCTACCTGTCTCTTAAATACTCTGCATAAATGGCTCTGGTCACAAAAGCCAACAGCTGCAGCAACATCGACCACCTTCATTCCACTTTCTAGTAGTTCCTGTGCCTTCCTAATACGACATTGAAGTTGAAACTTGTGTGGTGTTAATCCATTTTCGCTAGCAAATTTTCTAATCATATGATATGAACTTATGTGTACTTTTTCAGACATATCAGCAATGCTAAGTTCCAATTCTGGATTTCCAATTATTTCTCTCCTAATAATATCAAGTTCTCTATCTATATTATCTTCTTGCGGAAAACATATGCTTATCATAGAATAAGTATCTGTTATCGGGTAAATTGAATGTGGCAAATTAAGAGCCACAGAAAATATTTCTCCCTCATTGCAAATAAATTCCTCTTGGTCAATTTTCACCCCAACTGTTCCATCTGTTACAATACCGAATACAAAATGACCTATATGTGTATGTTCTGGGTAAGCAATATTTACTTTCTCATAACTAATAGTTTCAATACCTGTAGAGAGATCTTTTATATATTCAAGCTTATTCATGCTATCACCCTTCAGTTTATATAAATGAATTTAAAAGTAGGCAAATCATCATATAATTTTATACTACAACAACTAGCTCTGCAAAACAATTTCATCCTATATTTACTATATCGGCAAACATCTTAATAGCAATAATAAATCAAACGACATACCTTTAGGAATGTCAAATAACTTACTTAGCAAGCACTGCCTGTGTCATGACACAGGCGAAATCCCCCACACTTTCCTATCGTCTGTGTGGTCGAATTTCCATAGGGAAGTATCCCTAACCCTCTCTCGATTTTTCTTCGGTTATTCTTCATTTTACCGTCGAAATGCATTGACCTTTCCTGCCGTTTTTGCTACAATTTGCTATGGGTAATTACACCCAAAATTGAATAAAACACGAAACAGACTGTTGTAAAAATCGAACATTTTACAGCAGTTTTTTTGTACCCAAATTTAGAAAGGACGTGGCACAATGGCAAACCGAAACCGCACCCATCCGGTGCAATTTTATCTCAGCGATGATGAGCAGTACATCCTCAACACCAAATTCAAAGCATCCGGCATGAAGAGTATGTCTGCGTTCCTGCGCAAGCTGATCTTATATGGATATGTGTATGATGTTGATTACAGTTACCTGCGAAATTATAATACGGAGTTGGGACGTATCAGCTCCAATTTAAACCAGATCGCAAAGAGAGTAAACAGCACCGGAAACATTTATCAAGAGGATATAAACGAAGTAAAGGAGTTGATGAATGAGGTATGGCGTACACAAAAATCCATGCTATCAAAGCAACCGTTGATAAAGCGATAGACTACATCTGCAACCCCGAAAAGACCGATGAAAAAATGTTCGTTTCCTCTTATGCCTGTTCTCCGGAAACCGCAGCTTATGACTTCAAATATACTCTCGACCACTGCCGGGAAAACAGTCCCAACAAAGCCTATCATCTGATACAGGCTTTTGCTCCGGGAGAGGTTGGTTTTGAAGAAGCACACCGCATTGGAAAGGAACTTGCAGATAAACTTTTAGAGGGGAAATATTCGTATATTGTAACCACCCATATTGATAAAGGACACGTTCATAATCACATCATTTTTTGCGCTGCTGACAACATCGAACATAACAAATATCACGACTGCAAACAGTCCTATTATCACATCCGGAAACTGAGTGATGAGCTGTGCAGGGAGCACAATCTTTCCGTCATCATTCCGGGTGATCAGCGTGGCAGAAAATACAAAGAATGGCAGTCTGATCAGAATGGTTCTGCATGGAAAACGCAGATCAGAAAGGACATCAATTTCTGTATCAAGTCGGCTTCCACTTATGAAGAATTTCTGCTTCTGATGAGAGCCAAAGGGTATGAAATCAAGGGGAAAACTTTTGAAGAAGGAGCTGCCAAATACATCTCATTCCGCCCTCTAGATAAAGAGCGTTTTGTGCGTGGCAGTGCGAAGTCTTTGGGTAAGGAATACACAAAGGAACGTATCAGGGAACGCATTGAAAGGAAACGGGAACGAAAGGCAGTGATTCCCAAAAGGGACTACTCTGCCCGCAGGCTCATTGACACCTCTGACGAAAAATTCAAAAGCAGTCCGGGACTGCAAAGGTGGGCTGCCATCGAGAATTTAAAGATTGCCGCACAGAGCTATAATGAGGTTGGTTCCCTTGCAGAACTGGAACACAAAATTGCAGTGAAAACCGAAGCCGGAAAGTCTGCAAAGCAGAGCGTGGTGGAACTGGAACACCGCATCAAAGACCTTGCGGAAATCATCAAATACGCACAGCAGTACAAAGACAACCGCTCCTATCATATCGGCTACAAAAAAGCCAAGAACCCTGACGCATATTTCCGCAGATACGAAAGCCAGATTATTCTTTATGGCGGCGCCAGACGTATGCTTGAACAGGCGGACATAAGCTTAAAGGGATTGAATGTCGATAAACTAAAAGCTGAGTATCAGAAACTGATGAAGCAGAAAAGCGAGCTGACTTCCACCTATAAAAATTGTGAAAAGGAAGTGCGTGAGCTGAAACGGAAACAGGAAAATCTCAATCAGTATCTCGGACGGACACAGCCCGATCCGGCACAGGAACAGCAGGAAAAAAGTAAAAATCAGACTTTATAATAATACAAGGCAGATATCCAACACAGGACATCTGCCTTGATATTATTCATCTGAATCATCAAGTCTTTGTTCAATATTAAATCGTTCACGCTCTATCTCTTTCTTCAATTCTTCTTCTGTTGGCATATATAACTTATATTTTGAAGCATATAAATGATCATTCTCATTTAATACGGAATACTTAACCATTGTTTCATTTTTCTCCGAGCAAAGAACAATTCCAATCGTAGGATTATCTCCTTCCGTTTTAATGTTTTCCTCAAAGTATTTTACATAAAAATCAATTTGACCGATGTCCTGATATGTGAGCTTATGTGTTTTCAAGTCAATCAAAACAAAACACTTTAGAATGTAATTATAGAACACCAAGTCGATGTAGTAATGATCCCCATCTATAGTAATTCTTTTTTGTCTTGCTACAAAACAAAAGCCTTTTCCCAATTCAAGTAAAAAATTTTGCAAATTATCAATCAATCCCTGCTCCAGTTCATGCTCCAGGTATGTCTTATTTTCCTCTAAACCCAAAAACTCTAAAATATACGGATCTTTTAATAAATGCTTTGGTTCTGTATTAGGCTCCAGTGATTGGATTTCTCCCCTTACTTCTGCTTTTTTACCTTCGCTAGTGGCTAATATTCTCTCATAATAAAATGAATTTATCTGACGTTCTAACTGTCGTACACTCCATCCACATTCTACACATTCATTTTGATAATACTCTCTTTTTTCTTGTTCCTTTATACGCATAAGCAATCTGTAATGCGACCAACTCAATTCGGAACACACTGTGTTCCATTTTGGATAGACCTCATAAAACTGTCGCATATTACGCAAATTTCTTTCATCAAATCCTTGCCCAAATTCTTCACTTAACCTTACCGAAACATACTTTATCAGTTGTTTTCCATAAATAGAACCATCACCACTCATTGCTTCATGTAACTGTTTTCCTATCGTCCAATAAGCGGATACCATAGCAAAGTTAACCGTTGTAGCTACTTTCTCTCGTGCTTCTAATATTGCATTTCTTATATTTTCAAATTCTGGGAATTTATCTATATCATTTGTGATAATTTCGTTATTCTTTTTCATTGCTACCTCCCAAATAATACATTTCAAAAAACGGAACACACTGTGTTCCATTTTTAACATCGGAATATATGCATTAGAATTATACCCTACAAAACCATTTTTCTCAATCAATTTTATATGCCATATTTTTTGAGAAAATAAAAAAGCAGGCAGCCAGCAATACAGCCAACTGCCTATCTTTCCTACATATCTTCTGCCGCTTCCAGAGAAATTTCTGCAAATTCCTCATCGGTGATGCTCTGGAGCTTACCTAACACCTGCTCTCCAAGCTCCTCCATATCGCTGTCCTTTATGTGCGGCATTACCTGTCTGATCTGCCCAATCATATCCGTCCTGTCCTGTGTCTCAAACACACACATGAAATTGATTTCTTCTACTGTGAATTTACTCATCTTCTTACATCTCCCTCTGTGATTTTTTCTCGGTTTCCTTTTCCGGTGAAGTACGTTCCGCCTTATCCCTCTGCTCTATGACTGCCTTTTTCTCTGCCAACTTCTCTTTTATGGAAATTCTGCCTTTGATCTGCTCCTGTTCCTTTTTCTCCGCTCCATTGTTTAAGACATTATCAATCATGTTGTAATTTTGTTCTTCAAGCTCCTCCACCTTTGCAAGCGGCTTGTATTCTGCCAGCTTGTCAAGCAGCTCCTTCGCCCTTCTCGCAGTCTGAACCGCTTCGCTGTCATCAATCTCCACACCCTCTCCGAAAATGTCCGTTATACCCTCTCTGACGCCTTCAGAAATGACCGCATTGAGAAAGTCATTCAGATACCCGGTATTTCCGTTTCTGATGTCCTCAGTGATGTTAGCAACCTGTGCTTCCCTGTCCTCAACCGTATCCTGATACTGATAGGTATCATAATCGTAGGAAAACTGGTCTATCTGAGAAGCAAGGATAGCCGCCTGCCACTTCTCCAGTGAACCACGCACCTCAATGTCCGGTAACTTGTCAATCAGCTCCGCTATGACCTCGATTGCTTTCGGCTCGTCTGTTATGTCCGGTACATAATCCAAAACCTCCAGATCAATGACCTTGCCGGAGAGAATATCCATTTCCACGTCCTCATAACGCTCGGTTCCCTCAGTGTGTATGTTAATGCCGATGCTCGGAATCCCATTCATTCGCTCCGGCGGTATGCTTTTCCAGACAGCGATTGCTTCCTCCACGCCTGCGATATTCTCATGAAACTCTCCCAGACTGTGAAATTCGCCACACTCTGCAACTGTTAAGGTAACGGTTTTCTCCGGTATGTCTTCCACAGCAGGCGCTTTCTGCATTGCCTGTTTCTCTGCAAGATAGCTTTCCACTCTCGGAAGATAAGTTGCAAGTGTTCCGGTCTTGCCCTCTGTGATAGGATTGATGTCAACCTTCACACCACCAATCATAAGACCGTCCTCGTTAAAGGCATTGAACAGATCATCTTCATGCTCCCTGCCCTTATACTCCACAACCACATCCAGATCGGAGCCTGCTTTCTCCAGTCCTCTGCATCTGCTTCCGGACACCACCACATCCACAAGCTCAACATCTATCTCATACTCGTCAATCTTGGATTGCAGATATGCCCATACCGTCTGCTCTATATCGTCCTGTGTCTGTCCGTCGATTCCGTTAAATAATTCCTCTGTCTTTGCCTTGAAATCAGCAACAACACTGTCTGCTTCCGGCACTTCCTCCCGGATACGCTCATTTAACTGTTCACGCTCCACCGCTTCTGTTTTCTCCATCAGCTCCTCATAGTCCACCGGAATACGCTTATCCTGTTCTGACAGTTCAAAGTCCTCCAGAATGTCCATTAATGCCGCATGAATGAAAATATCAGGATTGTCATACACGCCACCGTCAATCAGCTTGTAATCCGCATCAAAAACGGAATAATCATAACCCTCCGTACAGGTCTGTATGCTGACAAATTTATCTTTTATGGAAAATGCCATCTGCTCCGGCTCTTTTACCTCAAAATACGGATTGTCCCACTCCGTAATCGGTACATTTTCCTCGATGTGCTTCTGGTTTGCAGTAGGCATTAACTTTTCCATCTTGCCCTGTTCATAGAGCGTATCGAACCGGCTCATATAAAGGGAAATATCATCAAGACCGCCCTGTTTCAACTGATGTTCAAAACGCTGCTTCACAAAGTCTTTCACTTCCTCCGGTGACATATCCCGGTGGACTCTTACCTTGTCGATGCCGATGCTGTCACTCAATGTCTGCAAATCGTCCATGAAGTGCTTACTCTCCTTTGCTTCACTGCTGTGGGTAAAATCAAGGGACAGGACGTTTTCGTTATTCCTTACATGGATCACATCAAACTCAATGCCATGAACACTGACACCAAAGGTTGTCCTTGCCTTGTCATCGCTGTACTGTGCATCTTTCCCACGATAAGCCTGAAATGCTTCCATTGCTTCAGAAATGCTGTCAAAACGCTCCAGCTTGCTCCTTTCCGGGCTGTTCTCTGCCCATGTGCTTAAATCGGCAATGACATAGTAGGATACCTTGTCATTTTCAATCTCCATGTGCTTCTGAAGCTGTCTCGCTTCCATGATACGCTCAAGCTGTGCCCTTCCGTTTACCATGTAGGAACCGATGTTATTTTCCTTGTTAAAAGGCATATTCGCCATTTCCCGCTCCGCTTCATATAAAACCGCAGCAGCTTCCTCATAGGTATCGTAATGCACTCCTGCAGGCGTGATGTCCTTGATCTGGTTCTGTAAATGCAATAGCCTGAAATCCCCGTCTGCATACGGATCGTCAATGGCAAAGTAATTCTGTTCAAAGTCAAGCGTACTGACCTCCCGCCATTCGTTGTAATTCACGAGGAACACTTCATTTTCCCTGTCCGGTTCATCATTTGCGTGTTCCTGTGCTATCTCCGAGAGGATCTCCGCTGTTTCATCAATGACCAGAGCCTGCTCTTTTGTATGCTCTGCCATAAGCTCCTTTGTAAATTCCGGCACTTCCCTGTAACCAAAGGAATCCACATAATGGCTTGTGTTCTCCCCGTTCTGATGAAGCACCACTACATCACTGACAGAAAGGGAATGTCCCCTAAAATCTGCTGGGTGAGCTATATTAAAGCGGGTGTAAATATCTTCAAGGCTTGTGCCTTCCTCTAATGGTGCGGTATAGATCAGGTCATACTTCTCCTTTGTGACCGCAATTCCCTTGCTTTCAAGATAGTCCATTCCCATAAAGGGAATGTCCCTTGCTTCCTCTGTATCTTTGAGCTGATAAATGCCAAATCTGTCCTCACTGCCAAATAAAAGTTGTGCTTCCCTGTTGGCAGAGCTTTCCTCTAACTCCTGTTTCATACTCTGGTGTTCCAGATAGGCACTCCAATCGTCCTTTTCCACACCGAAAATGCCCTTATGCTCCTTTAATTCTTCCAAATCTTCAATGAGCGTTTCTGAACCGTCCTCATGGAGCTGATACACAGCCACATCTTCCCCGAAAAGCTCCGTTGCCTTATCCTTTGTCAAAGGCAACATTTCATTCCAGGAATAACCATACTCGTGCATCTCGGAAAGACCTATCATACCATCCGGAAGGGCATCAATCTCCGCCTGTGCATCTATGACCGTAAGTGCTTCATTTACAGGCTGATTTTCTATCATATATGCAAGTTTCTCCGCCAATTCTCTTGTCTTTTCCATGTCATCAAGCTTGTAATTGTAATTCACAATCAGATTTCTCTCATCATCCGTAAAGACCGTTTCCCCATGCTCCATGCGGTTGATAAGGTTCTCTGCCTGCTGTATGGCAGACAATTCCGTTGATGCACTCACGCCTGTATCTGCATCGTATGCAAAATCAAAAAACTGCGGTGCGTGTTCATTCAATCCGGCACTGGAACTAATCAAAGTCATTTCTGCCCCATGTTCTTTCAGATACGCATTATAATCTCCATCCCATTCATTCTCGTTAAGCAGAGCCATATCATAAAGCAGCTTTCTGACTTCGTCCGGGGACATATTTGTGATTTTGGAAATCTCCCATTCACTTCCCATCGAACCGGAGAATTTTACCACCACATCTCCGGTGGCAACAGGCTCCATTGCCTTATCATAGATTTCCTTTCGTTCTTTCATATCCACAAGCTCCTCTGTATCGGTATTGTAACGGACATCAAGGTGGTATTCTCCAAATTCTTTTTTATCTTCATTGGCAATCTCGGTAGTACATGCCCCTTTGCTCTCCAGATATGCTTGAATACTCAGCTTATCGTCCTCACTCATGGCTGAAAGAACGTCCATAAGCTCCTGTCTGTCCATGCCGACAACACTCACAAGACTGTATTGTGTCAGATCATCATTCTGTATCAGAAGAATACTCTCCTTATTCTGTTCCTGCTCCGCTACCCTGTCCTTCTGTAACTCTGCTAACCTGTTCTCAATACCTGTGATCAGCTCCGAAGCAGTCTTTCGTATGGTATCAAGGGAAGATTTCAGTTCTTTCATATCCCGGTCACTGCTCCATCCGGCAATATACCCAAAGGAATAGTCCGAGGTATCAATGTCGAAGTGCTGGCACACCGTATAGGCAACGCTCTCTGCTTCTACTTCCTTTGTGTTGCGGTCTTTGTCTAAGACCTTATCTATATCCTGATTCTGTTCCCTGTCATGGAGCTTTGCGTGTGCCACCTCATGGATAGCGGTCTTTACGGTCTGACTCTGGCTCATGCCCTCCTGTATGGCAATCCGGTGGTCTGTGGTATGGAAATATCCCTTCGCATCCCCGTCTATATCTTCATAGGTAATGGGAACCGGGGAAACCTCCGTAAGTGCCTGCATAAAATCCTCATAGTCCTCCACGCTTCCCGAAAGCTCATTTACCCCTATATCCGGCAGCTCTTTTCCGTCCGTCTGTGACACATCAAAGACCGGAACCACACGAAAGGCGGGTATCTTAATCTCCACTTCCTCCGTAATGGGCATTCCGTTCTTATCAAGCATAATCTCTCCCGTTACCGGATCAAGTTTCTCCTGTTCTTCCTTAATCTTGTACGGTGCCGGAGCAAGGATACGGATACCCTTTTCCCCTTTCTTAACGTGCCTGTCAAAATTCTTCTGCCAAGCCTTAAATCCGGCCACTAACGTAGCGTCAGGATTTTGCATTGCGATTAACATGGTATTGTTAAAGCTGTAATTGTGGAATTTTGACATGGTATTCAGATATGTCTTGTACTTCTCGCTTTCAAAAAGCTCCTTGATACCCTGCTCCAGCTTCTCCGTTATTTCCTGTACTTTCTGTTTTTCTGTTTTAGCATCTGCCATTGTATTTCCTCCATCTGCTTATTTTTTGCATGACAAAAGGCAGCCATTATTGACTGCCCTTGCACAATTACGATATTCACTTATATCTTTATTATTACTGCCCTGATTCGTTTTGATTTCTGCAATGTACTCCTGTCTCCTTTCTGCACCTGTCGCTGTAAATGTTTTTTACAAATAAAAAAGACAACCAAGATTTTGTTTCTTAATTGCCTGTTTCTATGCTATCAAATTTTTATTGAAACGATAGCCGACGCCCCATACCGTCTGTATATAGATTGGCTTACTTGGGTTATCCTCTATCTTCTCCCGGATATTCCGGATATGGCTCATGACGATGTTGTAATCACCGGAATAGGATTCCTTCCACACAATGTCATAAATCTGTTCCTTGCTGAACACTATTCCCGGATGCTTTGCAAGAAGCTTCAAGATTTCAAACTCGGTATAGGTAAGATCTATCTCCTGATTCTCCCGAATTATCACCCGTTGAACCTCGTCAATCAGAAGACCTTTGAAATTCAACAGATGATTATTCAAATCTGACATCTGAGTAATTTCATCTCTGGTATTTATAAACGATAGTATGCGGTTCATCATAGCATCCTCATTATCCTCAAATGTCAGAACTAACATTTTCCCATACACATCACCTGCCTTATTACATTTATCTACTGCTAAAGCTCTGGTCAATACAAAAGAATAATTCCTATATCCAACCAAACAATGTGGTACTTGCTATTTGATCTTTCTTATTTATTTTTCCTATATGCTATAAAGGAAATTATTTTTCCGGTTGTTCCAAACTGCTATCCTCTTAACAATTTGTTATTCTGCAACTCTATACCCTGTTTTTGACAACAGCTCTATTGCTTTTGAAAAATTTTTTGATTTTATTAAAACATAATCCGTATTAAACGTAGATATAGCAAAAATGCCTATATTATTTTCTGCCATCAGGCAAGATATTTTTAAAAGGATTCCGATTAAGGAAAAATCCAATGTTCCCTGTATTCTGAATGCCTTCCATTCATCATCTCTCTGTCCTCCTTGAGATATAGAATCGAAATCCTTTTCTGCAATTACTCTTAATCTGAACTTCTTTCCTTTTGCAAAAGGAGTGAATAAAGCCTTTCCCTCTTATTCACCCCCTCATATTCATAATTTGTTTAAGAAATTACTGCATTCTTTCTCCTGTATGTATCATTATCTTTCTGGCTTAACTCCCCCTCAATCTGAGCCAGCTTTTTCTCCAATACCTTAACCTTTTCTTTGTCCCCCGCCGCAGCCTTTATCTGCTGTTCAAGCTGTTCCTTTTCCTCCTTGAGTTTCTCAATCTCTCTGTCAACATTATCTGTATTTGTCGTACATTTCTCTGCCTTTTTCGCTGGCTCCTCCTTTGGTTGAACATCTTTCGCCTTTGCGACTCTCTTAGGATCATCATACATTACTTTTGGATTACCATTTTCATCTTGCCCTAAACGATACAGACCACTTGGCTTGCTACCAGATTTTTCGCTACTAATATACTCGTCCTTTGGAACGGGAATACCTTCGTTTTTATCCTCCCCCCTTTGATCTTGTGAAGCTTCTTTTACTTTATCCTGCCCTGTCTGTACCCTATCTAAATACTCATTTTTGTAATCCTTATAATTACTGCTTATTTCCATTGACATAAAACGTCCTCCTTTTCTTTAATACACTATAATGTTTTTACAATCTCTTATTCGTCATTCATATATCTGTTTTTAACAGATTTGTTGTGAAATGCTTTCTGATTGTTGCGGAATGATTAAAAGAACACTTAAAACAAATATATCTCCATCTATTCTTACTTCCATTGCTCCATGATATTTTTCTGCAACTGCTTTTATGTTAGCAAGTCCTGTCCCACTGCGAATGCTCCCTCTCCCACTATGGCTATTAATTATTTCAATTAAAAGAAAATCACCTTGCACTTTTCCTGTTATGTGAATATATTTCTGATTATCATGGGGCACTCGGTTACAAGCTGAGATAGCGTTATCTAATGCATTAGAAAAAATAATACAAAAGTCAATATCAGCAATTCCACATGGATATGGAGAAATAAATGAACATTGTACTTCTATCTGATTGCTCTTAGCTATCCCTAACTTATTTCCAATTAAAATATCAAGTACAGGGTTATTTGTACTTACCGGAAATGACATATCTGCTGTTAAATTTTCCATATCACTCATATACTGCAATGCTGTATCTATATCGCCATTCTGTACCAATTCTTTGACAATAGATATATGATTTTTCACATCATGTCGAAATGCTTTTGTTTTCTCATAACGTACTTTTGCTTCTTCCACATACTGATTTAAAGAATGTTTTTCCAGTTCTAATAAAGATAGCTCTCTGCTCAATTTAAAACTATCCACTAATTTTTTATACGCAAACATGATGCAAAACAGACTGGCTATCCCCAATATCTGTATAAACAGTAATGGAAACGGACTTATGCTAGGTAAACTCCCATCTGCTTGTATCGTAATCGTATGTCCATAAATATTTGAACTAATATATTCACTTACCAAAAAAATCACTAAAGTCGGTATTAAAATCAGAAGAACATATTTTGCCCCAACGTTTTCATCATATGAAAAATTTTTATTTATGACCTGATAACACAAAACAGATGTAACAAGAGCTAAAATACTGCTCATTACCATAAATAAAACGCTAACCGCTTTAGGATTTTCCTGAAAAAACAAGGGAGATAAAATACACGAAATCGAATTAAAAACTCCATAGCATAAGTGCATTATTTCAATCATTACAACTGCATATAACCCGACAAATATATTGTATGTTCTACATATAAAAAATCCTCCTGCCATCAACAGCAGAACATATACCAATAATTCCATAATACTGCCGGTTGGAAAAAACATCATAATCGTCATTCCAAGAAAGGCAAACAATATATAATAAATAAACTTTACCTTTTTCTTAAGAAATCTGGTAAAGAAATGAAAAACCGTCAACATTTCAATGCTTCCCATAATATATACATTGAAAATATCTAATCCATCCATTCTTTCACACTCTCCGTTCCTTCATATATTTCAAAACAACACTTGAAAATTCCTTGCTCCGTAAGCGTGATACAGGTATCTGTTTGTCATTTATCATATACGCCATCCCATTTTTATAACTTTTCAGATGGCTCAAATTAATTAAATAACTTCTATGGCATTTAAAAAATCTCCCATCTAGTTTTGTTTCAAGATTTTCAATTCTGTCATAGTAATCAATAACTTCCTCCGTTTTTAGATGCAGATATATTTTTCTGTCTATAATTTCACAAAAAACAATGTCATCAAAGGCAATAATATTACTCTCGTATCCCTTTTGGACAAGCAAACTTGCGTCTTTTGCATTTTGCATAGCAGAAAATAATCTCTCCATCGTTTTTTCAAAGCATTCTTCTTCAATCGGTTTTACCAGATAATCATATGCCTGGACTTCAAAGGATTGAAACACCATTTCCTTTAGAACTGTTATAAAAATTAGGTATCCTTTATAATTTTGACTACGCATCTTCCTTGCAGTTTCCATCCCATCTATTCCATCCATTTGAATATCTAAGAACAGAATATCTATATTTTTGTTGTGTCTCAGTAATTCCTCACCACTCCCGAATTGTGAAACAGTTATTTCTACGTTTTTTCTATGAAAAAAATCAAATACCAGCTTTTTGATTTTATCTAATATGTATTTTTCATCATCACAAATTGCTATGTTAATCACACGACCACCTCTTTCCTTAAAAAATTTATTTTAGCATCTATCCTCAAGTGAAACAATTATAATGCTTTGAAATGTAACTGTAATGATGTGTAATGCTGAATAGTCTAATAAATATATCGGTGAATTCTTATCAACTTTAAATTTGCCTATTGTTTTCGTCTGAATTGATTTTCTCCATCGCAACCTTGCCTGTTTCCTCTGCTCGTCACTTAATCTTCTCTGCTTACGATAACCACATAACAGGAAAAAGCAGATAGATTGCTACCTGCTCTTTCCATAAACCTTTATAAACTTGCTTCCTGACTCTTGGTCTTTGATTTTTCCGGTTCTTTCTTCTGCTGTTCCGATTTCACTTTCATCTGTGACAGCTTTTCCTTGACGGACACCCTGCTTTTTTCCTTATCCTTTCCGGTATCCAGTCCGGCACAGATCTTATCCAGCTTCGCTACTGCACCATCAATCCGCTCCACCTGTTTCTTTAAGGCTGAGATATGCTTCTTTACAGGCATATTCAGTACCCTTGTAAGGGCAACGCCCTCTTTTTCGTCCGACACTTCCTTTGTACCTTTTCCGGTTAAGAGCCTTCCCACGTTGGCTACGCTGTTCCCTATCTGCTTGAACTCGTCCCCGATACTGTCTATCTGGTTGGCGGTCTTTTCATAACTGGTAAGCACATCAACCATCTTCTCCCGGCATCCGGAAAGCACCGACTGCACACCGGAAATTCCTTTCTGAAGAACCCTGTTCATTTCCTCCCTTCCCTTTTCCTTAAAGGCGGTTACTGCCTGTGCTGCGGTGTCAATCAAATGGTCTTTCAATTCCGATAAGCGTTCTGCAAGACTGCTTACCTTCTCCTGAAGGTATGACACCTTATCCAAAAGCTGACTTTCCGCTGCTTTCGGCTGGCTCTCCTGCATCCTTTCAAGCTGCTTCCGTACTCCTTGCAGTTCGTCCACCATAGCGGAAAGCTGTAACTGCATCCCGGCGATATACTGCAAGACCTCCATAAAGTCCTGTGACTGCTCTTTCATGCCCTGCTGTCCCAAAAGCTCCATGAACTGCTTCATAACGTCCATTTCCTCTGTGTTCTGTTCTTTCTTTGGTTCGTTTGCTTCCATAGCACCCTCCTATAAACTTTCTTCTTTTCCTTTGCTCTTTACAGTCTCCGGTTTCTCCGGCATCTTCTGATCGGAAATTTTCTGCTTCATCTCGGCAAGTTTCTCCTTGACGGATACCCGCCCTCTGGAACCGTCTGCTAACATCCGTTCCTTGTCATGCTCTGCGATACGCTCCGACATCAGAAAACTTGCAACAGGCTTTAACGGTTCATCAGCCACCGCCTGTATATCTTCTGCCCTGTCCGGCTCGCCCTCCTGTGCCTGTGCGCTCTGCTCTCCGTTTTCGTCCTCCGGCTCATCATCTCCCATATCCAACGCATTATCGCCCTTTTCGTCCATATTAAGAAGCGCATTTAACTCTGCAAGTCGCTCTAGCTTCTCCGCCAGTTCCTGCTCCTGTGCAAAAGGTTTTGTGACCTCTACCTTTGCGGTTTCAAGCTGGTGTTCCACGTTGAAAAGCTTCTGCTCCACATCTGCCATTTTCCCGGTCATTCCCTCTAACGCATTGGATAGTCTTTGCAGATTTCCAAGCGGATCGGCTCCGATTTCCACCTCATGGCTCAGACTTCCTTTTAAGCTGACCGTAAACTTGGAGAAGAACGAGTCAAAGGACACGCTCATCTTAAAGCCCTGATATTCCCCGATTGTTACTGCCATGTTTGGCTGTTTTGCACTCCGGCACATATCAATCAACGCCGCACCCGCTTCCTTTTTGTCCGTATAGGTACGGTTTCCTATCTTCATGGAAAAAACGTCCTTATCCACAGGCTTATGCGCTGTATAGGTCTGAATGTCCGTCCGGTATCCCTCAAGCCTTTCTTTTAAGGCTGTGATCTGCATCGGGTAATGCTTTGCGATATTGTCCTCCAGACGATAACGCTGGCTTGTGTGATTCGCCTTTAAGAGCTTCAGTTTTGACACCTGTATATCCAAATCCATCTTCTCCTTAATATACGGGTTTCCGGTTGCAAGTGCTTTGACCTCTGCATAAGAGAGCGCCGCTTCGTCAATGTCCTCACAGGAACGTACCGGGGACTTGCTCGTCATGATCTGCCCGATAAACTTCTGCTTGTTCTCAACGAGCTGCCATGAATAGCTGTCGAAGGTGCCTTCCGTCACATACCGGAAAATCTTGACCTTATCATTCATATTGCCCTGTCGTAAAATACGACCTTCCTGCTGTTCAATGTCAGTCGGTCATTTTTTGCGGACAGTTCATACATGCTATCCTTTTCTGTTCTCTGCTCCTGCGTTTGCTCTCGTTTGATTTCTCCCTCCGTATCTTCTTGGCACAAGCAGGACAATACCTTGATGCACCAGAGCCCGGGACATATTCAACGCCGCACACCGTACAATTTTTAGCGGGCATTGCTGCCCACCGTTTTGTAGGTATGATATGTAATTCATCGACAAAGCCGATGAATTTATAGTAAATCTTGATTTCCTGCTTCACTGTTCCGTCTGCCATCTTCTCACGCTCCGAAACAAGTATCTTGTCTATGAGTGCGTTTATAACTGTTGCATCCAGTTCTTTTAAGCCTTGATAATTTCGGATAAGGGCGAGGAAGTCACGGATTCCCCGTGATTTCTCGTAGCTTTCATTAAGAGTTTCCGTCACCTCTTTCAGCCTTGCTTCAATTTCAAGCTGCTCTTTCTGGTATTTCCCCGACA
>ERZ839823.168-NODE-168-length-105052-cov-45.754907_pt1 | contig 105052 bp, 95 predicted proteins | sample MGYA00519862_ERZ839823 | MGnify/ENA primary metagenome ERZ839823 (study PRJEB31850, sample SAMEA3708853) | human gut metagenome | biome: human gut; feature: human-associated habitat; material: faeces | place: China | collected 2014 ...
GGAGTTCGGAAGAGTAATAACGCAAAATGAGCATAACCTTCACAACGGCAACTTCCAGTTTGGCGAACTGATAAAATCCCTTTAGGAACGAAAGGGCGCACTTCTATACTCTCCTGTCGAGAGTATTGTGCGTCCTGCGGAGCTTCATTCTCTGTCAGCAGAAGAAAACTGCCCGACCGAGAATGTTGCGTCACTTCGTTCCGTCAAGGTGGCTACACCCCCTTGCGACGCTTGTGCGTCTATCCCTTGTGGACTTGCCGTCCGCAAACGGTTTTGACAAACCGTCCGCCGCCAGCAAGTTTGAATTATATGCAGAAAACAATCCTCCGTATGATTGCAGGCATACGGAGGATTCGCTGTTTTATGAACACCGCCCTATTCACACAGGGTGTTCTTTTTCCATGTACTGCCGTGTTTAGGCCAGCGTCTCCATCTCCTGGTTGACGCTCTCCTCGCAGCTGCGCATAGCCAGGATAGTCTTTTCCATCAGCTCCTCGATGGTCCAGCCCAAGCGCTCCGCACCGGTGTTGATCACATCCCGGGAGCAACCGGCGGCGAACTTCTTGTCCTTATACTTCTTCTTCAGGCTGCTGACCTCCATGTCCATCACGCTCTTGCTGGGGCGCATACGGGCGGCCGCGCCGACCAGGCCCGTCAGCTCGTCGGCGGCGAACAGCACCTTCTCCATCTCGTGGGTAGGCTCCACATCGCAGCACAGGCCGTAGCCATGGGAACAGACGGCGTGGATGAACTCCTCGGAGCACCCCGCCTTCTTCAGCAGCTCCGGTGCCTTCCGGCAGTGCTGCTCCGGCCACATCTCAAAGTCGATGTCGTGCAGCAGACCCACCGTGGCCCAGAAATCCGCGTCCTCGCCATAGCCCAGTTCATTGGCGTACCAGCGCATAACGCCCTCCACCGTCAAACCGTGGAGAATGTGGAACGGCTCCTTGTTGTACGTTTTCAGCGCCGCCAGCGCCGCCTCGCGGGAGATACATTCTTTCATGGGTAAAGCCTCCTTTGTATACCAGAGACGGGCGCCGCCCGCCCCCTTGATGCTCTTCCGGAATTTGGCGCGCCCGGTGCGGCGCGCCCCTTTCCCTATTTGCCTACCATTTTAGCAGGTTATTCTCCGTTGTCAAGGCTTTTTCCAACAAGTTTGCCAGCCGTTTTCCCCGTTCCGCCGCGCGATCCGCCTCCGCCGCCAGCAGCTGCCGCAGGCAGCCGTCCTCCATGCGCGCCGCCAGATCGGCGCAGCCCCGCTGCACCACCGCCTCGCCCACATACACCCGCCGCAGGGCCGCCAGCCACGTCTCCCGTACCCCCGCCGCCGGCGCGGGCGGCTGCCGCCACCGGCCCGTATGCAGGAAATATGCCGCCAGCAGGGCCCGCACCGCCCGCTGCTCCTCCCGGGCCAGCTGTTCCAGCGCCTGCCGGCTCTGCCGGGGCGCACGGACGGCACACCGGCGGCAGCAGGCATACAGCGCCGCGCCCTCGGCGATCAGCCCGCCCAGCATCGCCTCGCTGTCCGTCTCCCGCCGCGGCAGCGGGCAGCAGGCCCCCGCGGGACACGGTGCCGCGTCATAGGCCGGCAGCGCCGGCCCCACCCTCTGCCACACCGCCGCCGCGGCGGCGGTATCGTATACCAACGGTGATGGCTCCATACTGAACGCCTCCTTTTCTGTCTATACTATGTGGTGCCGCGGCCCGATGTGTGCCATGGGCGGAAACATATTGCATTTCCTGCCGAAATCTGTTACACTGACATGGTTACGGAACCTGCCCACCACTTTGCTGGTGTGAACAGCCACAATACAAACGTTCAGAGAAGGGAGAACCATCCCATGCTGGAATTGCAGAATATCTGCTACCGGGTGTCCACCCCCGAGGGGGAGCAGGACATCCTGAAAAACGTATCCATCACTATCCCCGACCATAAGCTGGTCGTCTTCACCGGCCCCAACGGCGGCGGCAAGACCACCCTGGCCAAGGTCATCATGGGCCTGGTGCAGCCCACCTCCGGCCGCGTGCTGTACAACGGCGAGGACGTGACGGACCTGTCCATCACCGAGCGCGCCAAGCGCGGCATCAGCTACGGCTTCCAGCAGCCGCCCCGCTTCAAGGGCATCACCGTCCATGACCTGCTGCTTCTGGCGGCGGGCGAGGACAAGCTCAGCAAGGACAAGTGCTGCGCCTATCTTACCAAGGTTGGCCTCTGCGCCAACGACTACCTGGACCGCGAGGTGGACGTGTCTCTGTCCGGCGGCGAGGTCAAGCGCATCGAGATCGCCACCATCCTGGCCCGCCGCGGCCAGCTGATGATCTTCGATGAGCCGGAGGCCGGCATCGACCTGTGGTCCTTCGCCCGGCTGACCGAGACCTTCGAGCAGATCCACCGGGAGGGCGCGGCCACCATGGTCATCATCTCCCATCAGGAGCGCATCATCAAGCTGGCCGACGAGATCGTCGTCATCGCCGGCGGCCAGATCGCCCACCGCGGCACCACGGAGGAGATTTTCCCCCTGATCCTGGCCGACACGCTGGGCAGCTGTCCCGTACTGGAGAGAAAGGAGGGCGCGCAATGATCACCGATATCGACGCCGCTTTGCTGGAAAAGATCGCCGATCTGACCGGCAAGCCCGTGGGCGCCTTCAATATCCGCAAGGACTCCGGCTGCGAGGCCCGTCAGTCCACCGAGCACATCGCTATCGATCCCCGCAGCGACGGAAAGTCCGGCATTGACATCCGCATCAAGCCCGGCACCAAGGGTGAGAAATGCTACATCCCCGTCATCATCAGCCACAGCGGCCTCAGTGAGCTGGTCTATAACGACTTCTACGTGGGCGACGACTGCGACGTGGACATTATCGCCGGCTGCGGCATCCACAACTCCGGCTGTGACGAAAGCCGCCACGACGGCATCCACACCTTCCACATCGGCAAAAATTCCAAGGTCCGCTATGTGGAAAAGCACTTCGGCGAGAAAGACCCCGGCCAGACCGGCGGCAACATCATGAACCCCAAGACCGTAGTCTACCTGGGCGAGAACTCCACCATGCAGATGGAGACGATCCAGATCCGCGGCATCGACTCCACCAAGCGCGAGACGGACTTCTTCTGCGAAGCCGGCAGCGAGGTGGTGGTCACCGAGCGTCTGCTGACCCACGGCGCTCAGGAGGCCGAGAGCGATATGCGTATCGAGCTCAACGGCCACGACGCCCGCGGCCGCGTCATCTCCCGCAGCGTGGCCCAGGACCGTTCCCACCAGATCTTCCACCCGGTGATGGTGGGCAACGCCCAGTGCTTCGGCCACGTCCAGTGCGACAGCATCATCATGGGCGACGCCCGCATCGAGTCCGTCCCGGCCATCACCGCCAACTGTCCCGACGCCCAACTGATCCACGAGGCCGCCATCGGCAAGATCGCCGGTGACCAGCTGCTGAAGCTGGAGACCCTCGGCCTGACCCCCGAACAGGCGGAGGAGACGATCCTCAAGGGCTTCCTGGCATAACACATATGGCTGCGCCGCCTTTCGTGCGAAAGGCGGCGCACTTTTTTGCGCCCGCCCTTGCGTTTCCACGCAAAAAATGGTATTATATCAAGTTGAGAAACAACTTCCCCGGCCCCCTGCGCCGGACAGAAATACAAAGGAGGCTCACCTTATGAAGCTGGGTATCGTCGGATTACCAAATGTTGGCAAAAGCACCCTGTTCAACGCCATCACCAACGCCGGGGCAGAGAGCGCCAACTACCCCTTCTGCACCATCGAGCCCAACGTGGGCGTGGTAGCCGTGCCGGACGCGCGGCTGGACAAGCTGGCGGAGATGTACCAGCCGGACAAAAAGACGCCCGCCGTCATCGAGTTCGTGGACATCGCCGGTCTGGTGAAGGGCGCCAGCCAGGGCGCCGGCCTGGGCAACAAGTTCCTGGAGAACATCCGCCGCACGGACGCCATCGTCCATGTGGTCCGCTGCTTTGACGACGAGAACATCATGCACGTGGTGGCCGATGCCAGCCAGAACGTCCCCGTGGACCCCCTGGGCGACATCGAGACCATCGACCTGGAGCTGATCATGGCGGACCTGGAGATGGTCAACCGCCGGGTGGAGAAGGCCACGAAGGCCGCCAAGGGCGACAAGAAGTTCCTCCATGAGGCCGAGGTGTTCAAGGCCCTGGCGGCGCATCTGGACAGCGGTAAGTCCGCCCGCACCTTCGCGTGCGACAAGGACGACCGCGCCATCGTCGAGACGGCGGACCTGCTGAGCCTCAAGCCCATCATCTACGCCGCCAACATGGACGAGGACGGCTTCGCCCACTATGAGGACAACAAGTACTTCCAGTCCGTCCGCGATCTGGCCGCCAGGGAGGGGGCCCAGGTGCTGCCCATCTGCGCCAAGCTGGAGCAGGACATCGCCGAGCTGGACGACCCGGAGGAGCGCGCCATGTTCCTGGCGGACCTGGGCATCGAAAAGTCCGGTCTGGACCGTCTCATCCAGTGCAGCTATGACCTGCTGGGCCTCATCTCCTTCCTGACCTACGGTAAGGACGAGTGCCGCGCCTGGACCATCAAAAAGGGCACCAAGGCTCCCCAGGCCGCCGGCAAGATCCACTCCGACATCGAGCGCGGCTTCATCCGGGCCGAGACCATCAACTTCGACGAGATGATGGCCTGCGGCGGCAGCGTGGCCGCCGCCAAGGAAAAAGGCCTGCTGCGCTCCGAGGGCAAGGAGTATGTGGTCAAGGACGGCGACATGATCTACTTCCGCTTCAACGTATAACGACCTCTGCCTGCCATGCAGGACCGGCCCCGCCGGTCCTGCTTTTTTCGCGGTTTTCCAAGCAGCTGTATGCCTGCCGCGGTGCGCCGCGGTTTTCTTCTGCGGAAACCCGCTAAAAACCTTAATGGTGTAAAGCGCGAATTGGCGAATTACCTAAAAATATTGTGAATTTTTCTACAAAACACAGACAAAAAAGGCTTGTGAATAAATCGTGAACGCGCTATAATGATGCTGTGATTGTGAAAAGTCTCACGATCCAATTATGAGGAGAGATCAGAAAGGAAAACGGAATTATGGAAAAACGGTATACCCTGCCCGTAGCCATCGCATTGGTGGTGGGCACTGTCATCGGTTCCGGCGTGTTCTTCAAGGCCGAAGCTGTCCTGACGAAGACCGGCGGTAATTTGTCTGTCGGTATTCTGGCATTCATCATCATGGGCGTTGTCATGATCATCAGCGCCTGCACCTTCGGCGTCGTGGCACAAAGCCACGAGGGCGTGGAGGGTCTGGTGGGCTACGCTGCCGCCTCCTGCGGTAAGACCTACAGCTACTATGTGGGCTGGTTCATGGCCGTCATCTACTACCCCTCCCTGGTGTCCGTGCTGAGCTGGCTGCCCGCCCGCTACTTCGGCGTGCTCATGGGCTGGGACGACGCCGTGGTAGGCGGCCGCACCATGATGCTGGCCGGTGTTTTCATGATCGTTACCTACACCATGAACGCTCTGGCTCCCAAGCTGGCCGGTAAGTTCGCCATCGCCACCACCATCATCAAGCTGATCCCCCTGCTGCTGATGGCCGTTGTCGGCACCATCGTGGGTCTGACCAGCGGCATGACCGAGTTCAACTTCTCCAATGTCGTTACCGAGATGCCCTTCACCGAGGGCCTGTTCGGCGCTATTGTCTCCCTGGCCTTCGCCTTTGAGGGCTGGATCTGTGCCACCTCCATCGGCACCGAGCTGAAGGATTCCAAGAAGAACATGCCCCGCGCGCTGCTGATCGGTACGGTGATCGTTGCCATCGTGTACGTGATCTACTATGTCGGCCTGGCCGGCGCGGTGGAGTCCGAGGTCATGATGGCCGGCGGCGAGGCCGGCGCCAAGATCGCCTTCCAGAACATCTTCGGTCAGGTGGGCGGCGCTGCCATCTTCGTGTTCGTTGTGATCTCCTGCTGGGGCACCTGCAACGGCCTGACCATGGCTGTTACCCGCGGCATGTTCGATCTGGCCGTTGAGAGCGGCAGCCCCAAGCTGGCCATGTTCAAGAACGTGGACGCCAACACCAACATGGCCAACAACTCCGCCGTGTTCGGTCTGCTGGTCAGCTCCCTGTGGCTGCTGTACTTCTACGGCGGCACTATCATGGGGGGCTTCGGTCCCTTCAAGTTCGACTCCTCCGAGCTGCCCATCATCACCCTGTACGCCATCTACATCCCCATCTACATCGCTCTGCTCAAGCGCAGGGATCTGCCCGGCTTCCGCGGCAAGGTCATGCCCGTGCTGGCCATCCTGTGCTCCCTGTTCATGGTGTTCGCTGCTATCTACTCTCACAAGATAAACGTGGTGTATTACCTGATCGTCTTTGTGGTCATTGAGGTCATCGGCGCGTTCTTCAAGAGCGGCAGGAAGGCGTAACAAGCGTATAACGCACGTCCATGTGTGTTCCCCTTTTGCATTGGGACGGGCGTCGGCTCTGCCGGCGCCCGTCCCACCTTTTCCGCAGGCGGCAGCGCGCCCTTCGGCCGCCTCAGCCGCCGCACCGTGGGCCGCGGTGCGGTGCTCCCGAAGGCGCAGATCACCCTTCCGGGCGGCATCGGCATCCTGCTGATCCCGGGCAGTATCCTCCTGCCCCACCTGCCGACCCATCTGTCCGGCCAAAAATGTGCCGTACCGCAAAAAAACGACAACTGCATATAGCAATGTGCCTCACAGTTTGCTATAATGCTTCATTAAGAGCAAGATAAAGTGACCATAAGCGCAACATAAAATAACCTGAATGTAAAGGAACCTGCCACATGAATTTCCCTCTTTGCCCCCGCTTTCAGGCCGTTCTTTTCGACATGGACGGCACACTTTTAGACACTCTATCGGATATGCAGGACGCTGTAAATCATATCCTGCTTGAAAATGGCTGGCCGCAGCGCACCCTCGAGGAAATACGCGCCTTCGTCGGCAACGGCGCCGCGAAGCTTATGGAACGCGCCATCCCAGAACCCATTGCGCCCCAACGGTTTCAAGAGATTTTGAGCACCTACAAGGACTGGTATCAGGCCCATAATTGCGTAAAGACCGCGCCGTACCCCGGCATTCCGGAGGTCCTGGCGGAGCTGGAAAAAATGGGTGTGAAGACCGCCGTTGTCTCCAACAAGCCGGACGCCACCACCAAGGCGCTGGCGGAAAAGTTTTTCCCCGGTATGCCGGCCCTCGGCCAGCGGGACGGCGTGGACCCGAAACCATCGCCAGCCCTTGTGGCACAAGCGCTTTCGGATCTCGGCGTCCGCCCGAAAAATGCCGTGTATGTGGGCGACAGCGAGGTGGATGTGGCCACGGCCCGCAACGCCGAGTTGCCGCTGATCGCTGTCAGCTGGGGGTTCCGCGGCCGTGAAAAACTGGAAATTGCCGGTGCGGAACGCATCGCGGACACCGCCCCGCAGCTGCTGGAAATGCTGTGCAGATAGCGCCGTCCGATAAAATTTTTTCTTGACATCCGCAAAAAAGGTGATACAATAACCCCATACTTCAAAAACCGTTGAGTAAGAGGAGTAATCGCACAGGAAACTTTCAGAGAGCCGCGTATCGGTGAAAGCGCGGCAGCGGAACGTGCGGTGAATGGACTTACGAGGGCGGGGAGAAAGCCAGATGGCGAGTAATACCCGACGGCAGCCGCGGCCGTTATCCCGGCGGAACGCATGACAGTGCGTGCAAAGTGGGCGTTTTTTACGCCAATGTGGGTGGTACCGCAGGCTTGTATTTTCAGTCTGTCCCATGGATTTTCCATGGGACAGACTTTTTTGTTGTCTCGAAAAAACATTTCTCATACAGAAAGGAATCACGATTATGGGTAAGATCATCCTCACCGGCGACCGCCCCACCGGCCGCCTGCACGTGGGCCACTATGTAGGCTCCCTCCGCAACCGCGTCATCCTGCAGAACAGCGGCAAATTTGAAAAGCTGTTCTTTATGATCGCCGACGCCCAGGCCCTGACCGACAACTTCGACAACCCCGGCAAGGTGCGGGAGAACATCCTCCAGGTGGCGCTGGACTACATGGCCTGCGGTCTGGATCCCGCCAAGTGCCATATGTTCATCCAGTCCGTGGTGTGTGAGCTGACGGAGCTGACCTTCTACTACATGAACCTGGTGACGCTGGCCCGGCTGGAACGCAACCCCACCGTGAAGGCGGAGATCCAGCTGCGGGGCTTTAACCACAGCATCCCCATGGGCTTCCTGACCTATCCCGTCAGCCAGACGGCGGACATCACCGCCTTCATGGCCGACACCGTGCCCGTAGGCGAGGACCAACTGCCCATGCTGGAGCAGGCCCGCGAGATCGTCCGCCGCTTCAATGAGCTGTACGGTGAGACGCTGGTGGAGCCCACGGCCCTGCTGCCGGACAACGAGGCCTGCCTGCGTCTGCCCGGCACCGACGGCAAGGCGAAGATGAGCAAATCCCTGGGCAACTGCATCTATCTGGCCGACAAGCCGGAGGACATCCGCACCAAGGTCATGGGGATGTTCACCGACCCCAACCACCTGCAGGTCAGCGACCCCGGCCAGACCGAGGGCAACCCGGTGTTCATGTATCTGGACGCCTTCTGCAATGATGAGCACTTTGCCAAATACCTGCCGGACTACGCCAGCTTGGATGAGCTGAAGGCCCACTATCAGCGGGGCGGCCTGGGCGATGTGAAGGTCAAGAAGTTCCTGAACAACGTCCTGCAGGAGACGCTGGAGCCTATCCGTAACCGCCGCGAGGAGCTGGAAAAGGACCCCGGCTATGTGATGGACGTGCTGCGGCAGGGCACCCAGGCAGCGCAGGCCGCCGCGGCCGATACCCTGGCCAAGGTCAAGCACGCCATGCAGATCGACTATTTTGCGTAACACAGCGTACCGCGCTGACCAATACTGGAAGGAGACAAACACCATGAAAGAACTGAAAAACCGCGGCATTCCCTACAAGATCTATCTCTCCGAGGACGAGATGCCCCGGTATTGGTACAATGTTCGCGCGGATATGAAGAACAAGCCGGCGCCCCTGCTGAACCCCGGCACCCTCCAGCCCATGACGGCGGAGGAGATGGGCCACGTGTTCTGCGCCGAGCTGGTAAAGCAGGAGATGGACGACCATACCCCTTATATCCCCATCCCCGAGGACGTGCGGAATTTCTATAAAATGTACCGTCCCTCTCCCCTGGTGCGTGCCTACTGCCTGGAGGATAAGCTGGGTACCCCGGCGCACATCTACTACAAGTTCGAGGGCAACAACACCTCCGGCAGTCACAAGCTGAACTCCGCCATCGCCCAGGCCTACTACGCCAAGGAGCAGGGGCTCACCGGCGTGACCACGGAGACCGGTGCCGGCCAGTGGGGCACGGCACTGAGCATGGCCTGCGCCTATCTGGGGTTGGACTGCCATGTGTTCATGGTGAAGTGCTCCTATGAGCAAAAGCCCTTCCGCCGTGAGGTCATGCGGACCTACGGCGCGGAGGTAACGCCCTCTCCCTCCCTGACCACCGAGGTAGGCCGCAAGATCCTGGCGGAGTTCCCCGACACCACCGGCTCTCTGGGCTGCGCCATCAGTGAGGCCGTGGAGTGCGCCGCTTCCACGCCCAACACCCGCTATGTGCTGGGCAGCGTGCTGAACCAGGTACTGCTGCACCAGTCCGTTATCGGTCTGGAGACAAAGGCCGCGCTGGACAAGTACGGCATCAAGCCGGACATCATTATCGGCTGCGCCGGCGGCGGCTCCAATCTGGGCGGCCTGATCTCCCCCTTCGTGGGCGAGATGCTCCGCGGTGAGGCAGACTATAAGATCATCGCCGTGGAGCCGGCCTCCTGCCCCAGCCTGACCCGTGGCGTGTTCAAATACGACTTCTGCGACACCGGTAAGATCTGCCCCATGGCCAAGATGTACACGCTGGGCAACGGCTTTATCCCCTCGGCCAACCACGCCGGCGGCCTGCGGTATCACGGCATGAGCAGCATCGTCTCTCAGCTGTACCACGACGGCTATCTGGAAGCTCGCAGCGTGGAGCAGACCGCCGTGTTCGAGGCGGCGGAGCTGTTCGCCCGCTGCGAGGGCATCCTGCCCGCGCCGGAAAGCAGCCACGCTATCCGCGTGGCCATTGACGAGGCGGTGAAGTGCAAGGAGAACAACGAGGCCAGGAACATCGTCATCGGCCTGACCGGTACCGGCTACTTCGACATGGTGGCCTACGGCAAGTACAACGATGGCGAGATGAGCGACGTCATCCCCACCGACGAGGACCTGCAGCGTGGCTTCGCCACCATCCCCAGCTTCCCCGGCAACGAGTAAGCACATAGGAATACAGGAAAAAGACCGCCTTTCGGCGGTCTTTTTTATCTGCAGCAGGCGAATTTTCCTCCGGTACTTGACAAACTGCCCGGTTTTGCTATAATAGTCAGGTATCTTGTCCGCGAGCGTGCTGGAATCGGCAGACAGGCAAGCTTGAGGTGCTTGTGTCCGTAAGGTCGTGTGGGTTCAAGTCCCATCGCTCGCACCAAAAAAGAAGAGACACACGTTCGTGTGCCTCTTCTTTTTTGGTGCGGCACTTTTGCTGTGCAAAAGTGCCGCCTGCGGGCGGATGACTGAACGCGAGTGGGGAAACCCGCAAAGGTTTCCCCCTCACACTCCCCCTTCCCTGCGGTATGTGGAAGTACGGACAACAAAACCTGTGGGCAGTCACAGAAAAGCCACCCTAAAGGGCGGCTTTTCTTTTTGGCGCGGGCAATAGGGACAGCGTATTTGACAATGGCGGCGGTTCCCTGTACAATGGCAGAAAATACCGCGAGGGAGGGCTATCATGGAATTCTGGAAGATGAATGGGGCAGGCAATGATTTTATCGTGGTGGACGACCGTCGGAACGCCATCCCCGAGAACAGGTGGCCGGAGATCGTCCGCGTCCTGTGTGAGAGGCATATGTCCATCGGCGCGGACGGCTTCATGGTGGTGAAGCCGCCCACCTGTGGCGGCGACTACAAAATGCTGTTCTTCAACTCCGACGGCTCCATGGGTGAGATGTGCGGCAACGGCGCGCGGTGCATCTGCCGCTTCGGGTTCGAGAACGGCCTGGCCGGTGAGACGCAGCGGGTAGAGACCACCGCCGGTCTTGTGACGGGCTGGCGAATGGGCAAACGGCTATACCGTATACGGCTTAACGATCCCTGCCATATGCGGCTGGACGGTACGGCGGAGGTGGACGGCATCACCTATGACTGCGCCTATGTGGAGCTGGGCGACCCCGGCATCCCCCACGCGGCAGTACCCATCGCCGGCTTGAGAGACTATGACGCGGCGGCACTGCTCCGGCTGGGCCGGACCCTGCGGCATTATCCGGATTTCCCCAAGGGCGCCAACGTGAACTTCTATGAGATCATCGGCCCGGACCATGTGTACGAGCGCACCTATGAGCGCGGGGTGGAGGATTTTACCTACGCCTGCGGCACAGGCACCGGCTCCGTGGTGACGGTGCTGACGCTGCTGGGAAAGGTCTCCGGCAAGCATGTGCAGGTAGACATGACCGGCGGCACGCTGTATGTGGACGCGGAACGTGACGCGGCCGGCCGCGTCACCGACCTGTATCTGACCGGCCCCACCAACGTGGTCTGCAAGGGCGAGATCACCGACGAAAACCTGGTCCTGTAAAAAAGAGCCGTCCCCCATGGGGACGGCTCTTTTCTTGTATCAGTCCGCCGCGGACAGGTGCAGGTGCTCGCCGCGCTGGTCCATGGGGATATACGCCTCATGGGTGGTGACGGCACGGTAGGCCGGGCGCATGATCCGGTGGCAGGTGACCACCTCCTCAATGCGGTTGGCGCACCAGCCGGCAATACGGGCGGAGGCGAACAGCGGCGTGAACACCTCCTCAGGGATGTCCAGCATGGCATACACCAGGCCGGAGTACATATCCACATTGGCACACATGGGCGTGTCGCTGTGCTTGCGTTCCATGACCATGGGCAGGCCCAGCTCCTCCACCTTCTGCAGCAGGGCGAAGTCGTCGGCGTAGCCCTTCAGCTCCGCCATGCGCTGGGCGTACTTCTTCAGCAGCACGGCGCGGGGATCAGACATGGTGTACACCGCGTGGCCCAGGCCGTAGATCTTGCCGGACCGATCGCCCGCCTGGCCGTCCAGCAGCTTGCTCAGATAGTCCTTTATGGAGCCGTCGTCGTGGGGGTCCACATTCTCCTTGATATAGCGGAACATCTCCATGACCTTGGCGTTGGCGCCGCCGTGGAGGGGCCCCTTCAGGGAGCCGACAGCCCCGGCAATGGCGCTGTAAGTGTCCGTGCCGCTGGAGGACATGGCACGGCAGACGAAGGTGGAGTTGTTGCCGCCGCCGTGCTCCGCGTGGACCATGAGCATCATGTCCAGCAGATGGGCCTCTTCATCCGTGTAGCTCTTGTCCGGGCGCATCATGCGGAGGAAGTTCTCCGCCGTGGACAGCTCCGGCACCGGGAAATGGATATGCAGGGAGTCGCCGTGGAAGTAGTGGCGCTGCACCGCGTAGGCATTGGCCACAATGGACGGGAAATAGCCAACGAGCTTGACGGACTGCAGCAGCATATTGTCGATGGAGGTGTTGTCCGGGTCCGGATCGTAGGAATACAGGCTCAGCACGCTGCGGGCCAGTTCGTTCATGATATTGTGGCTGGGGTGCCGCATGATCATGCCCTCGGTAAAGCCCTCGGGCAGCTTGCGGGCCTGGTTCATGATCTTGTCGAAGTAGGCCAACTCGCTCTTGGAGGGCAGATAGCCCATCAGCAGCAGGTAGGCCACCTCCTCGAAGCCGAAGGTGCCGGCCTTGCGGTGGGCCTCCACGATGTCGGTGAGCTCGATGCCGCGGTAGTACAGCTTGCCGGGGGCGGGAACGCGCTGGCCGTCCTGCATCAGATAGCCCTGAACACTGCCCACCTTGGACACACCCACCAAAACGCCCGTGCCATCGTTATTCCGCAGGCCCAGCTTTATATCGCCCCGGTAGTGATCCGGACTGATGGCGTACTGCTCCTGGATGCTGCGGCTCAGAGGATTGGTATACTGTTTTAAAATCGTGGTGTCTTTCTCGGTCATATCGGTTTCTCCTTTCGCCGCAGGGCGGTACGTTGTTTCATGGGTGATTATACGTCCGCTGCTTTCATTTTGCAAGAGCAAAATTTCAAAATTTCAAAATTTTTTATTTTAACGCAAATTTATCCGTCATCCCTCGAGCTTTTTGCAAAATGCAAATTTCAAACTTGCAATTTTCTTGATTTTCCTCTTGCATTTTTCCAGCATCGTGCTATACTGACTACATTATTGCACGGGCCGCCTGTGCCCGACACTCTGATTTCCCGAAAGGGGTGCTATCCTATGATCAAGCTGCACGACTCCCCCGTCCTCTGGACCGGCGGCACCGTCCGTGAGGCCACACCCGCCATGGCGGCAGCCCGGGAGAAGACCATGGCCTGCCGCATCCTCCGCGCCCACAACACCGGCAGCGGCGACGGCCTGCTGCACCTGACGTTCGACAGTCTCATCTCCCACGATATCACCTATGTGGGCGTGATCCAGACCGCCAAGGCCAGCGGTCTGACGGAGTTCCCGGTGCCCTATGTGCTCACCAACTGTCACAACAGCCTGTGCGCCGTGGGCGGCACCATCAATGCCGACGACCACGCCTTCGGCCTGTCCGCCGCGGTGAAATACGGCGGCGACTATGTTCCCGCCAACCAGGCGGTCATCCACCAGTATGCCCGGGAAATGCTGGCCGGCTGCGGTAAAATGGTGCTGGGCTCCGACAGCCACACCCGCTACGGCGCGCTGGGCACCCTGGGCGTAGGCGAGGGCGGCGGTGAGATCGTCAAGCAGCTGCTGCGTAACACCTACGACCTGGCAGCGCCCCAGGTGATCCTGGTGCACGTCACCGGCAGGCCCCGCCACGGCGTGGGCCCCCACGATGTGGCCATCGCCCTGTGCGGCGCGGTGTATAAAAATGGCTTTGTGAAAAACAAGGTGCTGGAGTTCGTGGGTGACGGCATCGGCCGTCTCAGCATGGACTACCGCATCGGCATCGACGTCATGACCACCGAGACGGCCTGCCTGACCTCCATCTGGGAGACGGACGGCGCCGTGCGGGACTATCTGGCGCTGCACGGCCGGGCGGGGGACTATGCCCCCCTGCATCCCGAGGACGGCGCGTACTATGACGGCCTTATCGAACTGGACCTGTCCGCCATCGAGCCCATGGCCGCCCTGCCCTTCCACCCCTCAGAGGCGGTGACGCTGCGGGAGCTGATCGCCGACCCCGGCGACATCCTGCGCGAGGTAGAGAAGCGCGCCGCCGACCAGTTCGGCGGCAAGGTGCAGCTGCATCTCACCGACAAGGTAAAGGGCGGCAAACTCCATGTAGAGCAGGGCGTTATCGCCGGATGTGCCGGCGGCCTGTATGACAACATCGCCGAGGCGGCTGCCATTCTGGACGACTGCGATGTGGGCAGCGGAAATTTTGACTTCTCCGTGTATCCCCCCTCCGTCCCCGTGGAGCTGGAGCTGGTGGAAAACGGCGTGTCCGCCCGGCTGCTGCGCGCCGGCGCGGTGTGCAAGCCCTGTTTCTGCGGCCCCTGCTTCGGTGCGGGCGATGTGCCCGCCAACGATGCCCTATCCATCCGTCACACCACCCGAAACTTCCCCAACCGGGAGGGCTCCAAGCCCGGCGACGGCCAGCTGTCCGGCGTGATCCTGATGGACGCCCGTTCCATTGCCGCCACCGCGCGGAACCACGGTGTGCTCACCTCCGCGGCGGATGTGGACTACGATGCTCCCTCTCCCGCGGAGCGCCGGTTCGACGCCTCCGTGTACGACAAGCGGGTCTACCGCGGCTTCGGCCATCCCCAGCCGGACACCCCGCTGCAATACGGTCCCAACATCGCCGAATGGCCCGCCATCCCCGCCCTATCCGATGATCTGCTCCTACAGGTGGCCTCCGTCCTGCGGGATGAGGTCACCACCACAGACGAGCTCATCCCCTCCGGCGAGACGTCCTCCTACCGTTCCAACCCCATGAAGCTGGCGCAGTTCACCCTGTCCCGCCGCGACCCGGACTATGTGCCCCGGGCCAAGGCCGCGGCGGCGCTGGAAAGCGCCCGGACCGCAGGTGAGGTACCGGCGGTGCTGGCGGATACGCTGCACGCATTGGGGTTGGAAACACACAGCCTCTCCCGCCTGCACATCGGCTCCGTTATCTTCGCCAACAAGCCCGGCGACGGCTCCGCCCGGGAGCAGGCGGCCTCCTGTCAGCGGGTGCTGGGCGGCAGCGCCAACATCTGCTACGAATTCGCCACCAAGCGCTATCGCTCCAACTGCGTCAACTGGGGCCTGCTGCCTTTTACACTGGCGGCGGACGACAGCTTTGACGGCGCACCCGGCGACTTTATCTACGTCCCGGAGGTGCGGGAGAAGGTGGCCCGGGGCGACGAGGAATTCCCCGCGGTACTGCTGCATGACGGCAGGAAAACGGACCTCCTCCTCTATCTGAAAAACACCAACGCGGAGGAGCGCGAGCTGCTGCTGCGCGGGTGCCTCATCAACTATTACGCGGCAAAGGCGGTGAACTGAATGGAAAAAATCAAAATGCCTGTCCCCATCGCCGAACTGGACGGCGATGAGATGACCCATGTGCTGTGGGGCATGATAAAGGACACACTTATTAAGCCCTTCGTGTACCTGAACACCGAATACTACGACCTGTCCCTGCCCCACCGGGAGGAGACGGCAGATGCCGTCACCGCACAGGCAGCGGAGGCCATCAAGCGCCTGAAGATCGGCGTGAAGTGCGCCACCATCACCCCCAACCTGCAGCGCCAGGAGGAGTACGGCCTGACCCAGCTGTGGAAGTCCCCCAACGCCACCATCCGGGCGGCGCTGGACGGCACCGTGTTCCGCGCACCCATCCTGCTGAAGCGGGTCAAGCCTGTGGTGACCTGCTGGGAGAAGCCTGTCACCATCGCCCGCCACGCCTACGGCGACCTGTACAAGGCGGTGGAATACCGCGTACCCGGTGCCGGAAAGGCGGAGCTGGTGTTCACCGATGAAAGCGGCCGGGAGCTGAGCCGCCAGACGGTATTCGACTTCAAGGGCCCCGGCGTGGTGCAGGCCATGCACAACCGGGATGCCTCCATCCTCTCTTTCGCCCGCTGCTGCTTCACCTATGCCCTGTCCGTAGGGCAGGATGTGTGGTTCGGCGCCAAGGACACCATCTCCAAGGACTACGACCAGACCTTCAAGCTGCTGTTCCAGCAGGTCTATGACGAGGAATTCAAGGCCGCCTTTGAACAGGCAGGTCTTCACTACCGCTATGCGCTCATCGACGATATCGCGGCCAAGGTCCTCCGCAGCAAGGGCGGCATCGTCTGGGCCTGCAAGAACTACGACGGCGACGTGATGAGCGACCTGGTCGCCGCGGCCTCCGGCTCTTTACCCATGATGACCAGCGTGCTGGTGTCCCCGGACGGCTGCTTCGAGTATGAGGCCGCCCACGGCACCGTCACCGACCACTTCTACCGCTGGCGGAAGGAAGAAAAGGTATCCACCAACCCCCTGGCCACCATGTTCGCCTGGGCCGGCGCCTTGCGGAAGCGGGGCGAGCTGGACGGCAACGCCGACCTGGTGCGCTTTGCCGGCTGCCTGGAGCAGGCGGGGCTGGATATATTCGAGGCCGGGCACTTTACCGAGGACCTGACCATGCTGTGCGCCCCATCGGAATACACCGACAAGCCGGACAACGACACGCTGCTGGGTCTGATCCGTGCACGGCTGGAAACGCTGCTGACAGAGTAACATGACTGTGCCGCGGACATGACATCCGCGGCACTTTCCCCTACGATCATATTGACATATCCCCTACACATCTGTATAATAAAGCATAACCAAAAATACAGGGAGGTTCTATCACAGGATGGACACAGCCGGCAGCGACTCTTGCCCTGAACGAGATCAGAACAACAGAGAATGAAGTAAGACATGACCTGTGCGCGAAGCACACAGGCCGTGTCTTTTGCGCTTTTTACATCGCGCAAAAAGCGAGAGGAGGCGCTCCGCAAAAGCAGCGGAGCCCGGGAAAGGAGACAAAATTTGGATACCTCAATAGGTTGGTTATTGCTTTTACAGGTGGTGCTTATCGCCCTGAACGCCGTGTTCGCCTGCGCGGAGATCGCCGTACTTTCGGTGAATGAGGTGAAGCTGAGCAAAATGGTGTCGGAGGGCAACCGGAAAGCCAGGCGGCTCAGCCGGCTGACGGCCCAGCCGGCCAGGTTCCTGGCCACTATTCAAGTGGCCATCACCCTAGCGGGCTTTCTGGGCAGCGCCTTCGCGGCGGAGAATTTCTCCGACCCGCTGGTGGACTGGCTGGTGGGGCTGGGCGTAACGATTCCCCCCTCCACGCTGAACACCCTCGCCGTGATCCTGATCACGCTGATCCTGTCCTTCTTCACGCTGGTGTTCGGCGAGCTGGTGCCCAAGCGGATCGCCATGAAGCAGTCGGAGAAGGTAGCGCTGAACATCTCCGGGCTCATCACTGTCATCTCCAAGCTGTTCGCGCCCATTGTGTGGCTGCTGAGCGCGTCTACCAACGGCATACTGCGGCTGCTGGGCATTGATCCCAACGAGACCGAGGAGCAGGTGGGCGAGGAGGACATCCGCATGATGGTGGACGCCAGCAGCGAGCACGGCGGCATCGACCATGAGGAAAAGGAGTTCATCCAGAACGTCTTTGAGTTTGATGACCTGACCGCCGAAGAGATCGCCACCCACCGCACGGACGTGGATCTGCTGTGGCTGGACGACACCATGGACGATTGGGCCGAGACGATCCACAACACGCGGCACACCCGCTACCCCGTGTGCGAGGACAGCGCGGACAATGTGGTAGGCATTCTGAACGCCAAGGAGTACTTCCGCCTGGCGGATAAGAGCCGGGAGAGCGTAATGGCCGGCGCCGTCCGCACGCCGTACTTCGTGCCGGAGACCATTAAGGCCGACGCCCTGTTCCGCAACATGAAGCGTACCGGCAATCCCCTGGCCGTGGTGCTGGACGAGTACGGCGGCATGGTGGGCATCGTGACGCTGAACGACCTGGTTGAGGAGCTGGTGGGCGACCTGGGCAGCGACGACAGCAACATCCCGGACGATGATGAGCCCCGCATCGAAAAGCGGGAGGATGGCTCCCTGGTCATCACCGGCAACGTAGAGCTGGACGATCTGGAGGACGCACTTGGCATCGAGCTGGACCAGGAGGAGCATGACACCCTGACCGGCCTGGTGTTCGACGCGCTGGGCATGATACCCGACGACGGCCCGCAGGACATTACGCTGGAGGCTGAGGGGATGCGGATCCATGTGACCTCCATTCTGGACCATCAGGTGAATGCGGCGGAGGTAACGCTGCTGCCTCAAACAGAGGACGCGGACGAGGCGAAAGAATAAAAAAGCAAAAAGGAGCACCCGGCCGGGTGCTCCTTTTTTATCACAGCTTACTCGCCCATATACAGGTGGAAATACAGGCCATTCATGCCGATGCCGTCCAGCATAGCGATCATAACCGGGCCGTCCTCCTGCTCAATGAAACCGCCGGCATACTGGATATTGTTGCTGAACAGGCCCATAATATATACCTCCTGTACCAGCGTCCGCTGCACGGCCGCCGATCACATGATCGCAGTCAGTTGGCCTTGTGCTCCTGCTTGTGCTCCTGCTTGGGCTCCTGCTTGGCCGGGCCGGAGAATGCCTTGATCTCCACACCGCCGCGGATGACCGCGCCCTTGACCACTGCCAGAGTGCCCGTCACCAGGCCGCCGCTGATCTGCGCCTTCTCCTCCAGGGTAGTGCCGCCGGTGATCTCCAGATCGCCGTTGACCTTACCGGCGCACAGCAGCTCCTTGGCGTTGATGTTACCCGTCACCTGAGAATCCTCGCTGACGGTAACGGTGCCCGTGACCTTTACATCACCGGTCAGCGTACAGCCGATGAGGTTCAGGCTGCCGGCGGTGATATTGCTCTGGATGACCGAGCGCAGCGTCACCGTGCCGGTGGTAATGACCTCGCCCTTGAATGCTCCGGCGATCTCCACATCGCCGTCGGAGCGCAGCGTGCCCTCCAGCGAAGTACCCGCGGCCAGATAGCTGGCGGCCTTGGCCTTCACCACAGGCTGTACCGGTGCCTGCACCGGCGCGGTCTTTACCGGCTCCGGCTTTGCGACAGGCTTTTTGCCGCCGGCGGCCAGCACCTTGTCATCCTCGCTGCCCACGCCGAACAGTTCAAACATCGTCCGTTTCATTTCATCGCGCATAACAATACCCTCCCAATGGTTTTTGTTGCTTCTCTTTCCTGCTCATCTATATATGTACCCGGCCGGGGACCTTCGCGGCCTCCTCATAGTGGAAGCCCATCAGCCGCCCGGGAATATAGATCCATGGCCGATGCAGTGTCTCGTTGTAGTTGCCGGCGGCCTGCCGGTAAATGCTCTCGCTGCGCCGCAGGACCTCCGCCACATCGGCGTCGCCCACAGCCTCTGCCGCCCGCTTTTCAAAAGCGGCCAGCTGGCACCGGGCGCTCTCTACCATGCTCCGGTGCTGACGCAGCAGACGGCGGACCTCCCAGAACCACAGGGCGACAAGCGCTGAAGTGCTGGCGATCGCCACGAGCCAGATGATCCATTTCATACGCAAACGCCCCCTTCCGCAGGGCACAGTGGCCCCTGCGAAGGACATCGTACCAGATGTGGAGGAGTCTGGGGATGTATATGCCGCGAAATGCGTACACACGTCCGCGAAATGTAAAATTTGCGGTGACAATTCCCTTTTCTTATGATAAAATAAAGCCGCGTGAAGCACAAGAAAAGCACAAGGAGGCGGCGCCATGTATATCGCAGTATGTGATGATCAGATCGAGGAACTGGAAAAGCTCACGGCGCTTTTGCAGGCCTGGCAGTCCGACCGGCGCTCCGATGTCCGCTTTCAGACCTTCCGCAGCGGCGGCCAGCTGCTGGACGCTGCCCGCGCCGAGCGCTTCACCCTGTATCTGCTGGACGTGCTGATGCCCGGCATGACCGGCATGGACGCCGCACGGGAGATCCGTTCCTTCGACGCGGCGGCGGACATCATCTTTCTCACCACCTCTCCCGGCTTCGCCTACGAGAGCTACGGCGTCCGGGCGGCGGAGTATCTGCTCAAGCCCATCAATGCCAAGCTGCTCTATCCGGTGCTGGACAAGCTGTATCTGCGGGATCAGAAGCCGCAGGACGGCCTGACCGTCAAATCCAACGGTATGCTGGTGCGTCTGCCCTTTTCCCAGCTGAGCTATGTGGAGGTCAACGGCAAACACCTGTTCTTCAACATGGCCGACGGCACCGTCTATGAGGTGGCGGCCTCCATGCGCGAGTACGAGGGTGCGCTGCTGGCCCGCCCGGAGTTCATGCGGGTCCACCGGTCCTACATCGTCAATATGCTCCAGGCCGAAAAGCTCTCCCCCGCCGGGGTCATCACCTTCAGCGGCCATAACGTGCCCGTGTCCCGCCTGCTGTACGGCCAGCTGCAAAAGGACTATCTGGCCCTGCTGTTTTCCGGGAGGGACGCATAATATGTTTGATTTATCTATGCAGTCCGCGTTGGATATATTCTGCTATGTGCTGGTGCTGATCTATGGACTGGCGCTCAGCGCGGATATCTCCACCGGCGGCCATGTCTCCCGACAGCAGAAGCACCTGCTGACGCTGCTTTGCCTGCTGTTCCTGCTGATGCAGGGACTGGGGCTGGTGCTTTTGGGCGAACGAACGGTAAAGCAGCTCTACCCGCTGGTCATCCATGTGCCGTTGGTGCTGATCCTGATTTTGTTTATGAAAAAATCGGTGGGCGTAGCCATTGTCAGCACCTGCACCGCGTATCTGTGCTGCCAGCCGCCCCGCTGGGGACGCATCGCCGTGGAGGCGCTGACGCAGAGCACGCTGGCCGCCGAGCTGGTCTATATCCTGCTGATGCCGGTGATGTATTATCTCCTGCGCCGCTTTTTCGTGGCCGCGGCCTATAACACCATGACCTCCTCAACGGCGGCGCTGCTGCTGTTCGGCAGCCTGCCCGTCACCTATTATATTTTCGACTATGCCACCACGATCTACTCCGATGCACTCTATTCCGGCATTCAGGCGCTGAATGAATTTCTGCCCACGGTGCTGGTGACGTTCTATGTGCTGTTTCTGCCCGCCTTTCACCTGCAGTCACAGCGGCGCACCGACGCGGAGATGCAGCGCTCCATGCTGGAGGCGGAGCTGGAGCAATCCCAGTCGGAGATGGACTCCCTTCACCGGCTGGAGACCCAGACCGCCGTCTATCAGCACGATATGCGCCACCACCTGAATATGCTGGACGGTCTGCTGTCCGCGGAACGGCCGGACGAGGCGGCAGCGTATATCAAAAAGGTCCAGGCGGATATCGAGGCCATCACGCCCCGCCGCTTCTGCGAAAACCATCTGGTGAACCTGCTGTGCTCCTCCTTCACCGACAAAGCCCAGCGACAGGGCACCGTGCTGACCGTGGATGCCTCACTGCCCAACGATGTAGCCATTTCGGACACGGAGCTGTGCTCCCTGCTGAGCAACGGTCTGGAAAACGCTCTGCACGCCGTGGCGGACCTGCCCGCCGACCGGAAGCAGATCTCCCTGTACTGCGGTGTGCGGCAGAACAAGCTTCTCATCGAAATACGCAATCCCTGCGCCGGACCGATAGCCATGCGGGACGGCCTGCCTGTCAGTGACCGGGAAGGGCACGGCTACGGATGCCGCAGCATCCAGGCCATCGCCCAGCGCAACGGCGGGCTGTGCGTGTTTTCCGCCCAGCAGGGCCAGTTTCTGCTGCAGATCATGCTTCCGGTGCTGGAGACGTAAGAAAGCTTTTGTTTGAAGGAGCCGCCTTGGGCGGCTTCTTTCTTTTTATCCGATATTCTCGATATACTATCACGCCTTGGACAAAATGCGGCGGTTCTCACCTTGTTTTTCCGTCGTTCCCGTGCTATAATTTCTGCAAATACCAGAGATAAGCCCGGCCGGGCGCAAAGGAGAGATACACTATGGCGACATTTACCGTGAACGGCAAGTCCGTCACTGTGGAAAAGAACCAGAAGCTCATCCGCTTTCTGCGGGACGAGCTGCACCTGACCTCCGTAAAGGACGGATGCAGCGAGGGCGCCTGCGGCACCTGCCACGTCCTCATCGACGGCAAGCCCACCAAGGCCTGCATCCCCCAGACGGACAAGCTGGAGGGCAAGACCATCCTCACGGTAGAGGGGCTCAGCGACTGGGAAAAGCAGGTCTACACCTTCGCCTTCGGCGAGGCCGGCGCGGTGCAGTGCGGCTTCTGCATCCCCGGTATGGTCATCTCTGCCAAGGGGCTGCTGGACGTGAACCCCGATCCCACCCGCGAGGAGGCCGCCTTCGCCATCCGCAACAATATCTGCCGCTGCACCGGCTACGTGAAGATCATCGACGGCATCCTGCTGGCGGCTAAGATATTCCGCGCGGGCAAGCTGCCCGCCCCGTCCACCGACGACTGGCAGATGGGCAGCCGCGTCCACCGACTGGACGTGGAGGAAAAGGTCCTGGGCTATGGCCAGTATCCCGATGACATTTATGTGGACGGTATGTGCTACGGCGGTGCGGTCCGCAGCCAGTATGCCCGCGCCCGCGTTCTCTCCATCGACACCAGCGAAGCTGAAGCGCTGCCCGGCGTGCTCTGCGTGGCCACGCAGAAGGATATCCCCGGCAAAGTGAACGTGGGCCATCTGAAGAAGGACCAGCCCACCCTGATCGGCGTGGGCGAGCTGGTACACTACCTGGGCGACAGTGTGGCACTGGTCTGCGCCGTGGACCAGGAGACGGTGGAGGCCGCCAAGAAGCTGGTGAAGGTGGAGTACGAAGTCCTGCCCGCCGTCCACAACCCCGCCGAGGCCGCCGCCCCCGGCGCGCCGCTGGTGTTCGACGAGGACGAGAGCAACGTCCAGGCCTACAAGCACGTCTCCCGCGGCGATGCCGAGGGTGCTATCAAAAACGCCAAATATGTGCTGACCGAGCACTTCTCCACCCCGTGGACGGAGCACGCCTTCCTGGAGCCGGAGTGCTGCGTGGCGCTGCCGCTGGACAACGGCGGCGTAAAGCTGCTGACCACGGACCAGAGTGCCCACACCACCATGCATGAGTGCGCGTCCATGCTGAGCGTGGACTACGACCACTGCCAGGTGCAGAACTGCCTGGTGGGCGGCGGCTTCGGCGGCAAGGAGGATATGTCCGTGCAGCACCACGCGGCGCTGCTGTGTTACCTGAGCCGCCGGCCCGTCAAGTTCAAGCTCAGCCGCCAGGAGTCCATCCTCGTCCATCCCAAGCGCCACAGCATGGACATGGACTTCACCATGGGCTGCGACGAAAACGGCATCATTCAGGGTGTCAAGGCCAGCGTGGTATCCGACACCGGCGCGTTTGCCTCTCTGGGCGGCCCCGTGCTGGAACGCGCCTGCACCCACGCCGCCGGTCCCTATGCCTACGAGAACTTCGAGATCGAGGGCCGCGCCTACTACACCAACAATCCCCCCGCCGGCGCCTTCCGGGGCTTCGGCGTCACCCAGACCTGCTTCTGCACCGAGACGCTGCTGAACCAGATGGCCGACCTGGTGGGCATCTCCCCCTGGGAGATCCGCTACCGCAACGCCATTCGCCCCGGCGGTGTGCTGCCCAACGGCCAGATCGTGGATGACTCCACCGGTCTGGTAGAGACACTGGAGGCCATCAAGCCCGCCTATGACGAGGCGGTGAAAAACGGCGATCCGGTGGGTATCGCCTGCGCCATGAAGAACGCCGGCGTAGGCGTAGGCATTCCCGACTGGGGCCGCTGCAAGCTCATCGTGGAGGGCGACGGCAAGGTGCACATCTACTCCGGCGCCAGCTGCATCGGCCAGGGACTGGGCACCGTGCTGGTGCAGGTGGTGGTCACCAACACCGGGCTGCACCGGGACGATATCGTCTACGAGCGCAGCAATACCTGGATCGCCCCCGACTCCGGCGACACCTCCGGCTCCCGCCAGACCCTTGTCACCGGCGAGGCTACCCGCCGCGCCTGCGAAAAGCTGAAGGCGGAGCTGGACGCCGGCAAATCCCTTGCCGACCTGAAGGGCACGGAGTTCTACGGCGAGTATCTGGCCAAGACCGACCCGCTGGGCGCCGACGTACCCAACCCCGTCAGCCACGTGGCCTACGGCTACGCCACCCAGATGTGTATTCTGGATAAGGAGACGGGCCGCATCAAGAAGATGGTGGCCGCCCACGATGTGGGCAAGGCCGTGAACCCCCTGAGCGTGGAGGGTCAGATCGAGGGCGGCGTGGTCATGTCCATGGGCTACGCGCTGACAGAGAAATACCCCATCGACGAGAACTGCAAGCCCACCGCCAAATACGGTATGCTGGGCCTGTTCCGCGCCAACCAGATCCCGCCGGAGATCCAGGCCATCGTGGTGGAGAAGCCCGGCCTGAATGTGGCCGGCGGTGCCATCGGCATCGGCGAGATCACCTCCATCCCCACCGCCCCTGCCATTGCCGACGCCTATTACCGCCTCACCGGCGAACGGGAATTCAGTCTGCCGCTGAAGAACACCCCCTACGCACCCAAGAAATAAACGTAAAAGAGCACCCCAAAGGGGTGCTCTTTCATATCTGTCTATCCGCTTGTACCGCGGCCAGCGCCTCCACCGTATCCACATCCCGCAGCTCCGCCGCGGACGTCTCATACAGCAGCAGCGCATCCGGGTGTGCGCGGATGACCACGTTGCCGCCCACATCGCCCTCCAGCGCCATCAGCTCCGGGAAAAACTTCCGGGGAAAGATGCACGGGTTGCCCCGCACGCCGTTATGGGCCAGGCCCACGATATGGTCCGGATGCGCCCGGAAATATTCGATCTCCCGCCGCACGGTATCCTGCTCCAGAAGCGGCTGGTCCGCCACCTGATACAAAATAGCGCCGCAGCCGGCCATGGCCTCGGTGCCCAGACGCACCGTGCGGCTCAGGCCGTCCTCCGGACGGTCGTTCCGCACCACCGTGAAGCCGAATTCCTCTGCCAGCGCCGCGGCGGCATCGTACTGCGTCACCACCGTCACCTGCGCGAATTCCTCCGTCGGCACCGCCTCCAGCGAACGGCGCAGCAGACTTTTTCCGTCCACCACAGCCTCCAGCTTATTGCGCCCGAAGCGGCTGCCGCTGCCCGCCGCCATGACCAGGCAGCCGATCCGCAGCTCTGCCATGCAAACCACCCTCTTTCGTGTGTTCCAGTGTATCAGCTTCAGTATGCCCCGTCAAGCTTCGCCGTATCGTTATTCCGAAAATAAAATCACGCTTTCGCTGTACATTTCCCCTGTCCCGTGCTATAATTTTCGTGAATATGTATCATTAGCAAAAAATATAGACGACATTTCCAAGTTTTGCAACAGGAGGCTGCCTACTATGAGTAAGGTGGGAAAGAGCGAGATCCGTGTGGACGCCTTTGACAAGGCCACCGGGCGGACAAAATACTACGAGGACCGTATGCCTGCGGGCGCGCTGTATGCCCGCATCAAGCACGCCACTATCGCCCACGGCTACGTCAAGTCCATTGACACGTCCGCGGCTGAGGCGATCGAGGGCGTGGTGAAGGTGCTGACCTGCTTCGACGTGCCGGAGCACTGCTTCCCCACGGCGGGTCATCCCTGGTCCATGGATCCCGGCCATCAGGACGTGGCGGACCGCAATCTGCTGAACCGCCATGTGCGCTACTACGGCGATGATATCGCCGTGGTCATCGCCGAGGATGAGGTGTCCGCCATGCAGGGCGTCCGCGCCCTGAAGGTGGAGTATGATGAGCTGCCCTTCGTGCTGGACGTGCAGAAGGCCATGGAGCCCGGCGCGCCCCAGCTCCACGAGGGATATTCCAACAACGTCCTCAAGCACTCCGACATCCGCAAGGGCGACTATCAGGCTGCCATTCAGGAGCCGGGGCTCATCAAGGTGGAGGGCTGGTACGACACGCCTACCGTGCAGCACAGCCACATCGAGAACCACGGCTGCTTTGCCTATGAGGAAAACGGCCGTATCGTCGTGGTGGCGTCCACCCAGATCCCCCATATCATCCGCCGCATCGTGGGCCAGGCCCTGGGCCGTCCCTGGGCGGACATTCAGATCATCAAGCCCTACATCGGCGGCGGCTTCGGCAACAAGCAGGACGCCCTGTATGAGCCCCTGTGCGCCTGGTGCACCACGCAGGTGGGCGGCCGCTGCGTCCGTATCGACTGCACCCGGGAGGAGACGTTCGTCTCTAACCGCGTGCGCCACGCCATCCGCTTCCACATCGTCACTTGGCTGCACAAGGACGGCTCCATTGCCGCGCGGAAGGTAGAGTGCTTCTCCAACCAGGGCGCTTACGCCTCCCACGGCCACTCCATCGTGGCCAAGGCCATGGGCTCCTTCCCCCAGATCTACCCCTGCGACAATTTCGAGGGCGACGCCTGGACGGTATACACCAACCGCCCCGCGGCCGGCGCCATGCGCGGCTACGGCATGCCCCAGGCCTCCTTTGCCGACGACGCCAACATTGACGAGTGCGCCAAGGCTGTGGGCATGGATCCGCTGGAGTACCGCATGAAGTACATCATGCCCAAGGGCTTCCACGACGGCTTCTCCGGCAACACCAACTACTACGACTCCTTCCGCGACTGTCTGGAAAAGGGTAAAGAATACATAGAGTACGACAAAAAGAAGGCCGAGTACGCCAAGGACACCGGCAACATCCGCCGAGGTATCGGCGTGGCGGCGTTCTGGTACAACACCGCCGTCTATCCCATCTCGCTGGAGACCTCCAGCAACCGTATGCTGCTGAATTTGGACGGCACCGTCACCATGCAGTGCGGCGAGACGGAGATCGGCCAGGGCGCTGATACCGCTTACGCCCAGATGACCGCCGAGGCCGTGGGCCTGAAGAGCTACAGGGACGTCCGTGTGGTCTCCTGCCAGGATACGGACATCACCCCCACCGGCCTGGGCGCTTACGCCAGCCGCCAGACCTATGTGGCCGGCTTCTCCATCCGGCAGACCGCCACCCTGCTGCGCCAGAAGATCCTGGCCTACGCCACCAAGCTGACCCGCCAGGCCGTGGATAATATGGACATCGTGGACGGCAATATCGTCCGCAAGCAGGATGGCGCGGTGCTCATGAGCCTGAGTGAACTGGCCATGACCGCCCAGTACAACGCGGCGGACAGCGAGCACATCACCGCCGAATCCACCTACACCATCCGCAACAACGCCTACTCCTTTGGCTGCACCTTCGCCGATGTGGAGGTGGACATCGCCCTGTGCAAGGTCAAGCTGAACAAGATCATCAACGTTCACGACTGCGGCAGCCTCATCAACCCCGCCCTGGCGGAGGCCCAGGTCCACGGCGGTATGTCCATGGCCATCGGCTACGGTATGAGCGAGCAGCTGCTGTTCGATGAAAAGACCGGCAAGCCCCTGAACAACAATCTGCTGGACTACAAGCTGTCCACCTTTATGGATCACCCCCATCTGGAGGCGCAGTTCGTGGAGAATCCCGAGCCCACCTCCCCCTTCGGCACCAAGGCTCTGGGTGAGCCGCCGGCCTGCTCCGGCGCGCCGGCCATCCGCAACGCCATTCTCAACGCCACCGGCGTGGCCATCGACTGCACACCCATCACGCCCCACGTGCTGTTCGCCGAGTTCAGCAAGGCGGGCCTGATCCACGACAGCTGGAATGAAAAGGAGGGCAACTAAGCCATGTATGATATGAAAGCCTTATACGAGGCCTCCAGCGTGGAAAACGCGGTGGCCCTCCGTCTGGAGCATCCGGAAGCCCAGATCATCGCCGGCGGCAGCGACGTGCTGGTGCAGATGCGCGAGGGCAAGCGCGCCGGTGCGGAGCTGATCTCCATCTACGGGCTGGACGAGCTGCGCGGCATCACCATTGACGCCGACGAGAACATCCGCATCGGCAGTCTGACCAGCTTCTCCCACATTACCCGCGACCCCATCATCCAGCAGTATATCAACGTGCTGGGTGAGGCCGTGGATATGGTGGGCGGCCCCCAGATCCGCAACATCGGCACCATCGGCGGCAACACCTGCAACGGCGTGACCTCCGCCGACTCCTCCTCCACCCTCCACGCATGGGATGCCATCGTGGAGCTGACCGGTAAAAACGGCGTCCGCCGCCTGCCCATCCATGAGTTCTATATCAAGGCCGGCAAGGTGGACATCCGCGCAGAGGACGGCGAAATTCAGACCGCCATCCTTATCCCCAAGGAGAGCTATGACCGCTGCTATGGCCACTACATCAAGTACGCCATGCGGAACGCCATGGACATCGCCACCCTGGGGTGCAGCGTCAACGTCCGGCTCAGCGAGGACAAGAAGACCATTGAGCGTGCCCGCATCGCCTACGGCGTAGCCGGCCCCGTGCCCCTGCGGTGTGCCAGCGCTGAAGCGGCAGCCCAGGGCAAGCCCCTGACCGAGGAGACGGTGGAGACTTTTGCCCACGCCATCCTGGACGATATCAACCCCCGTGACAGCTGGCGCGCCAGCAAGGCCTTCCGGCAGCACATCGCCGTGGAGATCGCCAAGCGCTGTCTCGTAAAATCCATTGAGCTGGCAGGAGGTGAGCTGGCATGAGCAAGCAGTATAAGCTGATCCGCTGCAATATCAACGGCAAGGACGTAGAGAAGATGGTGGACGTTCGCGCCAGCCTGACCGATATGCTCCGCAATGACTATCACCTGACCTCCGTGAAAAAGGGCTGCGAGGTAGGCGAGTGCGGTGCCTGCACCGTCCTCATCGACGGCGAGACGTTCAACTCCTGCATCTATCTGGCCGTGTGGGCCGACGGCAAGCACATCCGCACACTGGAGGGCTTGCTCAGCCCCGACGGCGAGCCCAGCGACATCCAGCAGGCCTTTATGGAGGAGTCCGCCATCCAGTGCGGTTTCTGCACCCCCGGCTTTCTGATGACTGCCGTGGAGATCCTGGACAGCGGCAAGCTCTACTCCGACGCGGAGCTCCGCAAGCTGCTCTCCGGTCACCTGTGCCGCTGCACTGGATATGAGAACATTCTCAAAGCGGTGAAAAAGACCATGTACCGCCGCCTGGGTATGGAGATGCCCACCATTTGATGCCCGCAAAAAGGCCGCCCGGAAGGGCGGCCTTTTTTATTTCTCTGTGCAGAAGCCGAACAATTCCCGAAACAGCTCCTGTCCGTAGGCATCCAGCTTTCGGCAGTACGCGTCATAGGCCTCCATGATCTGTCGGGCCTCGTCGGTAAGCTGCGCGCCGCCGCCGCCGGAGCCACCGATGGTGGACCGGAGCAGTTTGCAGCCGAAGCCCTGCTCCGCCGCCCGGACGATGCTCCACGCCTTGGAATACGCCATGTTCATGGAGGCCGCGGCCGCGCGCAGGGAATGGTTCTGCGCCACCGCGCCCAACAGTCGGTGAACACCGGGACCGTAGCACTTTTCCTCCGCGAACAGGCGGGCAGTGATATGGACGATGATGTTGTCGTTCACTGAAGCACCTTCTTTCCTTTCTTGGGTCCATTTTACCAGACCTGCGCCCCCCCGTCAACGGGGCTTTGTTGACAACCCTCTCTCGTTGTGTTATTGTACGGATAACGAAAGGATGGTTAGCTATGCTTGTTTTGATACGCGGCGCAGGCGACATTGCCACCGGCATCGCTTTGCGGCTGTACCGCGCCGGGATACAGGTGGTCATGACCGACCTGCCCCGCCCCACCGCCATACGGCGGACGGTGTGCTTCTCCCCCGCCATCACCGACGGCGAAACGGTGGTAGAGGACGTGCGGGCCGTCCGCGCCGACAGCCCGGCGCAGGCGCTGTCCCTGCTGGCGCAGGGTGCGGTACCCGTCCTCCCCGACCCGGAGTGCCTGTGCCGTGAGCAGCTGCACCCGGATGCCCTGGTGGACGCCATACTGGCCAAGCGCAATCTGGGCACCCGCATCACCGACGCCCCCGTGGTGGTAGGCATCGGGCCCGGCTTCACCGCCGGAGAGGACTGCCACGCGGTAGTGGAGACCATGCGCGGCCACACCCTGGGGCGCGCCATCTATCAGGGCAGCGCCCTGCCCAACACCAACATCCCCGGCCTCATCGGCGGCTACGCCGGTGAGCGCGTGCTCCGCGCCCCGGCGGACGGTGTCTTCACCCGGATACTGGACATCGGTGACGAGGTCCAGCCCGGTGACATCGCCGGGACCGTGAACGGCCAGCCCATGAAATGCACCATCGGCGGCGTGGTGCGGGGTATCCTGCCCAGCGGCACGCCGGTACACCGGGGAATGAAATCCGGCGACGTGGACCCGCGGTGCAAACCGGAATACTGCACCACCGCCTCAGACAAGGCGCTGGCCGTGGGCGGCGGCGCACTGGAGGCCATACTGCACCTGACCGGTGCACTGCGATAGGAGACAAATCATGGAAGAGCAGAACATCAAGCTGACTAAGCTGACCAAGTGCGCCGGCTGCGGCGCCAAGGTGGGCGCGGGCGTACTGGCACAGCTGCTGGAGGGCATCCGCGTGCACCACGACCCCAATTTGCTGGTGGGCTTCGACAAGAGCGACGACGCCTCCGTGTATAAGATCAGCGACGAGCTGGCCCTGGTGCAGACGGTGGACTTCTTCCCCCCCATCGCAGACGACCCCTACCTGTTCGGCCAGATCGCCGCCACCAACGCCCTCAGCGACGTGTATGCCATGGGCGGCGAGCCGAAGCTGTGTCTGAACATCATGGCCGTGCCGGAGGATATGCCGAAGGAGGCCGTGCATGACATCCTTCGGGGCGGCTATGACAAGGTCTACGAGGCCGGGGCCCTGATCACCGGCGGTCACAGCATCCTGGACGATGAGCCAAAATACGGTCTGGCCGTGACCGGCTTCGTCCATCCGGGCAAAATGCTTACCAATTCCGCCGCACGACCCGGCGACGTGCTGGTGCTTACCAAGCCCATCGGCATCGGCGTGCTGACCAGCGCCGGGAAAGCTGACCTGCTGACGAAAGAGACAGTGGACTTCATGAATCGGATGATGACCACCCTGAACAAGGCCGCCCGGGACGTGATGGTCCGCTATCGGGTCCACGCCTGCACCGACGTGACCGGCTTCGGTCTGATGGGCCACGGCTTCGAGATGGCCCAGGGCAGCGACGTGGCACTGCATATCGACGTGTCCGCCATCGACCTGATCCCGGAGGCGCTGGAATTCGCCCGGATGGGCGTGCTGCCCGCCGGTATGTACCGCAACCGCAGCTTCGCCGAAGCCGGCGTGGACGCAGGCACCACTGAGCTGGCTGTACAGGACCTGCTGTTCGACCCCCAGACCTCCGGCGGCCTGCTGATGGCCGTAGACCCTGCGGACGCGGACGCGCTGCTGGCGGAGCTGACACCGGTGGTCCCCAGTGCCCAGCGTATCGGCACCGTGGGCGAATATCACGGCGGCAAGCGTATTCTTCTGCGATAACCAAAAACCGGGCGGCAGTGCCGCCCGGTTTAATTCATGCCAAGGCCCGTATGGCCGCCAGTGCCGCGTCCACGTCCGCTTCCGCGCTGGCCCAGCCCAGCGAAAACCGCACAGTGCCCTGGGGAAACGTCCCCAGTGTTTTGTGGGCCGAGGGCGCACAGTGCAGGCCGCAGCGGGTCAGGATGCCGTACTGCGCTTCCAGCGCATAGGCCATCTCGGCGTTGTCACGGCGCAGGAAGTCCACGGAGATGACGCCCACCCGACGGTCCATATTCCGGGGACCCACCAGTCGGACCCCGGGAATATCCGCAAGACCGTCCAGAAGCCTGGCGCACAGCGCCCTCTCGTGCTGCCGCAGAACGTCCACGCCCGTCTCCTCAATAAAGCGCAGGGCCGCCTCCCAGCCGTAGCAGCCGGGGAGATTGGCCGTACCGGACTCAAACCGGTCCGGCAGATAGGGCGGCAGGTACTCGCTGTCCGAGGCACTGCCGGTGCCGCCGGCGATCAGGGGCGTCAGCTTTTTGGCGAAATCGTCCCGCAGCAGCAGCGCGCCCACGCCGCCGGGGCCCAGCAGCCCCTTGTGGCCCGGTACCGCCATGGCACTGAGGCCGAAAGCCTGAAAATCCACAGGGAGGTGTCCCGCCGTCTGGGCGGCGTCCAGTGCAAAGGGCACACCCTTTTCCGCGCAGATGCGGCCGATAGCCGCCGCGTCCTGTACCGCGCCGCAGACATTGGAGCCGTGGGCCATGATGACCAGTCTCGTATTCTCCCGGAACAGCCCCGGCAGGGCGTCCAGATCTGCAAAGCCCTCGGCGTCACAGGGAATGCGGCTGACCGCCACCCCCGGCAGGCGCAGCAGCGGCCGCATGACCGCGTTGTGCTCCATGCTGCTGACAATGCAGTGGTCGCCAGGGCGGAGAAGGCCGGAAATGATCATATTCAGCCCCGCCGTAGCACCCGGCGTCAGGATAACGTGGGTAGGCGGCTCCGGAAAGTCGAACAGCCGGGCCAGCCGCTGCCGCAGTGTCAGCGTCACCAGCCCCGCCTCCTGGGCGGCGGTATACACGGAACGGTTCACGTTGGCTCCCACGCAGTCCAGATAGTATTTCATTCGATCGCTGACCCCCGCCGGCTTAGGGAACGACGTGGCGGCGTTGTCAAGATAAATGGCGTCCATACAGGCACCTCCTCACAGCTCATGACCCATCATACCACAGAAAGTGAAGTTTGTCACGGTCTTGACTTTTCCGGTACAGTGTCGTATAATGGCATCGCTATTCTTCAAAAGAAATAACGCAAAGGAGAGACACATCACATGAAAAAAGTAAGTTGGATCGTGGTCATCGCCGGCGCGGTGGTCGGTCTGGCCGCCGTGGTGCTGACCCATCTGGGCAACCCGGCCAACATGGGGTTCTGCATCGCCTGCTTCCTGCGGGACATCACCGGCGCGGTGGGTATGCACAGCGCAGCCAAGGTGCAGTACGTCCGGCCGGAGATCATCGGTCTGGTGCTGGGCGCGTTCGTCATGTCCGTGGCCACTAAGGAATTCCGGGCCAAGGCCGGCTCCTCCCCCGCCACACGCTTCGTGCTGGGCGCCTTCGTCATGATCGGCGCACTGGCCTTCCTGGGCTGCCCCCTGCGGATGGTCCTGCGTATCGGCGGCGGCGACCTGAACGCCGTGGTGGGCCTGGTGGGCTTTACCCTGGGCATCTTCATCGGCATCCAGTTCCTCAAGCGCGGCTTTTCCCTGAAGCGTGCCTATCCCGTTGGGAAGGGCGAGGGCGGCGTGCTGCCCATCGTCATGACCGGCCTGCTGATCCTGGTCATCGCCGTGCCCAGCCTGTTCAAGTTCAGTGAGGAGGGCCCCGGCTCCAAGCACGCGCCCATGCTGGCTGCACTGCTGATCGCCGTGGTGGTGGGCGCTCTGGCCCAGCGCGCCCGCCTGTGCATGGTGGGCGGCATCCGCGACGCCATGCTGTTCAAGGATTTCAAGCTGCTGTACGGCTTCGTGGCCATCTTCGTGGTCGTCCTGGCGGGCAGCCTCATCACCGGCAGCTTCAAGCTGGGCTTTGAACTGCAGCCCATCGCCCACAGCAGCCAGCTGTGGAACCTGCTGGGCATGGTCCTGGTGGGCTGGGGCAGCGTACTGCTGGGCGGCTGCCCGCTGCGTCAGCTGATCCTGGCCGGCGAGGGCAACGGTGACAGCGCCGTGACCGTGTTCGGCATGATCGTGGGCGCGGCCTTTGCCCACAACTTCGGTCTGGCCGGCAACGCCGACGCCATGAACGAGGCCAAGGAGATCGTGGTGGGCGGTCTGTCCAACAACGGCAAGGTAGCCGTGTGTCTGGGTATCCTCATCATGCTGGGTGTGTCCCTGTGGAATATGCCAAAGACCGCCAGTGTGCCTGTTGAGGCCGCCAAGTAAAGGAGGAACATCACAATGACTGTTGACGCAAGAGGTTATTCCTGCCCCATGCCCGTGGTGATGGTGCAGAAGGCCGTAAAGGCCGATGCCCCCGCCACCCTGGAGGTGCTGGTGGACAACCAGTGCTCTGTGGAGAATGTCACCCGCTTCGCCGAAAACAGCGGCTACAAGGTCGCCGTGGCGCCGGAGGGTCAGGACTTCCGTCTGTCCCTGTCCAAATGAGCCGCTATATCGCCACGTTCCACACCCATCTGTCCGCTCTGCTGACCTGCCAGCGCCTGACGGCGGCGGGGGTCCGGGCCCGGATGATGCCGGTGCCCCGCAAGCTCAGCGCCTCCTGCGGCACCTGCGTGGACTACGAGGCATCGGGGCCGCTGCTGGAGCAGATGGACACCGATGTGGAGCGCGTGTTCGCCGTGGCTGGCGAGACATACACCCTGCTGCTGGAAAACGAATGAAAAGAAGTGACCGCTTCCGCGGTCACTTCTTTTCATTCCCGGCCCTCGGGCCGTAGCGCCTATTTCTTGTTTTTACGGGCCAGACGGGCGATGTCGCCCACACTGTCCAGAATGACGTTGGGCTGATAGGCATACGTCTCCACCGTTTGACGGGTGGACACACCGGAGAGCACCAGCACCGTGGACATACCGCTTTCCAGACCGGAGATAACGTCGGTGTCCATGCGGTCGCCCACCATCACCGCGTCGGCGGAGTGGCAGTGCAGCAGCCGCAGACCGGTCCGCATCATCAGGGGGTTGGGCTTGCCGCAGAAATAGGCCTGCTTGCCGGTGGCCATTTCAATGGGGGCCACCAGAGCGCGGCAGGCCGGAGCAATGCCGCTTTCGATGGGGCCGGACACGTCTGAGTTGGCGCCGATGAGCTTGGCACCGGCCATGACCAGGTTCACCGCCTTGGTCAGCGTATCCAGGGAATAGGTGCGCCCCTCGCCCACCACCACGTAGTCCGGGTTCACGTCGTTCATGGTGAGGCCCGCGTCGTACAGGGCGTTCAGCAGCCCCGCCTCGCCGATGGCGAATACAGAGCAGCCGGGGGACTGATCCTTCAGGAAGGCCGCCGTGGCCAGGGCGCTGGTATAGAAATGCTCCTCCGGCACATCCAGTCCCATCCGGGCCAGCTTCTGCTGCAGCTCACGGGGCGTGTAGCCGCTGTTGTTGGTCAGGAACAGGTACTCCTTGTTCTCCTCATGCAGCCACTGGATGAAATCCGCCACGCCGGGCAGGATCCGGTTCCCGTGGTAGATGACGCCGTCCATATCGCAGATAAAGCCTGTTTTCTGGTTGAAGTCGATAAAGTCTTTCGGCATAATGGCCCCTCCCGTCTGTTGCTGCTCCCAGTATACCACAGCGCGGCGGCGCTTTCCATAAGGAGAACGTAAAATTTCACCGCTTTCCGGCATAAAAAGGCCCGCTTTGCAGCGGGCCTTTTCGATGTACTTACTTGCTCAGGTACTCGTCAATGGACTTGGCGCCCAGCTTGCCGGCGCCCATGGCCAGAATGACGGTGGCCGCGCCGGTCACAGCGTCGCCGCCGGCATACACCGCCTGGCGGGAGGTCAGGCCCTCCTCGTTGACGATGATGCCGCCCTTCTTGTTGACCTCAAGTCCCTTGGTGGTAGACTTGATCAGCGGGTTGGGGCTGGTGCCCAGGGACATGATGACCGCGTCCACGCTCAGGTCGAACTCGCTGCCCTTCTTCTCCACGGGGCGGCGGCGGCCGGAGGCATCCGGCTCACCCAGCTCCATTTCGATGCAGGTCATGGACTTGACGCAGTCCTGCTCGTCGCCGTTGATCTGGACGGGGTTGTTCAGCGTCTTGAAGATGACGCCCTCCTCGATGGCGTGCTCCACCTCCTCGTGACGGGCGGGCAGCTCCTCCATGCCGCGGCGGTACACCACGTACACCTCAGCGCCCAGCCGCTTGGAGCAGCGGGCGGCGTCCATGGCCACGTTGCCGCCGCCGACCACAGCCACGGTCTTGCCCTTCAGGTCCATGATGGGCGTGTCGCTGTCCTCGCGGTAGGCCTTCATCAGGTTGATACGGGTCAGGAACTCGTTGGCGGAATAGACGCCCTTCAGGTTCTCGCCGGGGATGTTCATGAACATGGGCAGGCCCGCGCCGGAACCGATGAACACGGCCTCGAAGCCGTACTCCTCCATCAGCTCGTCGATGGTGATGGTGCGGCCCACCACGGTGTTGGTCTCCACCTTGACGCCCATGGCCTTCAGTCCGTCCACTTCCTTCTGGACGATGGCCTTGGGCAGACGGAACTCGGGAATGCCGTACACCAGCACGCCGCCGGCCAGGTGCAGCGCCTCGAACACCGTGACCTCATAGCCCTTCTTGGCCAGGTCGCCGGCGCAGGTCAGACCTGCGGGGCCGGAGCCGATCACAGCCACCTTATGGCCGTTGGGGGCGGGGACCGCCGCGGCCTCGGTGCTGTGGGCGTTGTGCCAGTCGGCCACAAAGCGCTCCAGCCGGCCGATGCCCACGGGGTCGCCCTTCTTTCCGCGGACGCAGTGCATCTCGCACTGGCTCTCCTGGGGACACACACGGCCGCACACGGCGGGCAGGGAGCTGGTCTGATGGATGACCTGATAGGCGCCCTCATAATCCTTTTCCACGATCTTCTGGATGAATTCGGGGATACGCACGTTGACGGGACAGCCGTCCACGCAGGGGTGGTTCTTGCAGTTCAGGCAGCGGGCCGCCTCGTCCAGCGCCTGCTCCTCGGTGTAGCCCAGGGCCACCTCCAGGAAGTTTTTGTTGCGGACATTGGGGTCCTGGGAGGGCATTTCGTTCTTGTCCAAACGCATATTGATCTTAGCAGCCATCTTACTTTACCTCCTGCTTGAACAGATTGCAGACTTCCTCGTGCTTACGCACCTCGAAGTCGTGGTACATCTGGTTGCGCTTCACCGCCAGATCCCAGTCCACCTTCTGGCCGTCGAAGTCAGGGCCGTCCACGCAGGCGAACTTCGTCTCGCCGCCCACGGTCAGACGGCAGCCGCCGCACATACCGGTGCCGTCGATCATGATGGGGCTCATAGAGACGGTGGTGGGCATATTGTAGGGCGCGGTGGTCTTACAGACGAACTTCATCATCACCATGGGGCCGATGGCGAAGATCTCATCGTACACATTACCCTCGTCCAGCAGCTCCTTCAGCGCCTCGGTGACCAGACCCTTGCGGCCGTAGGAGCCATCGTCGGTGCAGACCTTCAGCACGGAGGAGACCGCCTTGAACTTATCCTCCAGAATGACCACGTCCTTGCTCTTGAAGCCGACCACCGCGTGGACCTCGGCGCCGCAGTCGTGAAATTTCTTCAGCACAGGATACGCGATGGCGCAGCCCACGCCGCCGCCGACCACGCAGACCTTCTTCTTGCCCTCGGTCTCGGTGGGCTTGCCCAGGGGACCCACAAAGTCGTGCAGACACTCGCCCTGCTGCTTGTGGCTCAGCTTCTCGGTGGTGGCGCCCACGGTCTGGACGATGATGGTCACGGTGCCCTTCTCGCGGTCATAATCATGGATAGTGATGGGGATACGCTCGCCGTTCTCATCCACACGCAGGATGATGAACTGGCCCGGCTCTGCCTTTTTGGCCACCATGGGTGCCTCGATCTCATAGAGGATCACAGTGGGCTTGAGCGCTTCTTTCTTGACGATACGGTACATACATCACGGCTCCTTCACTTTGTATTTTGCGGCGGAACAGCCGCCGTCGGTTTCCGTTCTTTCTATTGTATCATTCCACAGAGAAACCGTCAATTATCAGATATTCTAAATCCCGGAAACAAATGGAAAAAACCGCCGCTCTTTCGGGCGGCGGTTTCGTGTATCATTTGGTCACGCGCAGCAAACACTTGACTTCCGTGCTGCCGATCTTAATGGTCAGTGTAGTCTCGCCGCGGCTGACGGTCTTTACCGTGCCGTCGGCGGAAACGGTGGCGATGGAGCTGTCGGCGCTGCTCCACGCGGCGGTCATGTCGGTGCCCTTCACCGTGAAGGAGCAGCTCAGGCCCACCGGCAGGGATATGTCGAACGTGCCGTCGTTGGGCTTGATGGTCGTGCCGTATTCGCTCTCCAGCGTCAGCTTGCTGACGTCCACGCTGCCAGTGCTGGGCTTGTTGCTGTTATTGGGCTTGGTGGTCGTGCTGTTGTTGTCGGGCGTATCGGTGCCGTTATCCGGCGCGTCGCTCTCATCCCTGACGGTGACGGTGCAGGTGACGGACTCGCCGTTCACCTCGGCGGTAATGACCGCGTTGCCCTTGGTCAGAGCCGTCACCTCACCGGCGGAGTTGACGCTGGCCACGGTGGGCGCGCTGCTGCTCCACTCTACGGTGTCCTCCGTGCCGTTGACCTTCAGCTCGTCCTTGTCGCCCACGTTCAGCACCAGAACGGTGCGGTTCAGGGAGATAGTCGGCGTGACGGGCGTGTCGTCAGGCTTGTCGATGGTGTCGTCAGGCTTGTCCACATCGGTAATAGGGGGCTTCTCGCCGGTGATGGCCTCCTTGATCTGGTCGCCGAAGATCAGCCACACCACCAGCGCCGCCAGCAGGATCAGGACAATGACGGCCACGGGGCCCAGTACGCTGGGCGTTTTGCGGCGGCGGCTCTCGGCGGCGCGGCGGCCACGGCTCTTCCGCACCTTGCCGCTGTAATAGGCCTCGTCCTCCTCGCAGAAGGGGCAGGACTTATAGCTATCGGAGAACATCTCTCCGCACTTGGGGCATTTGATCAGACTCATTATGAAAAACCTCCATACCGGGCATTGGATTTACATAATACATATCATACTCATTTTTGTGCCGCCCGTCAACTGCATTTCGAGGAAATTCATCCTTTTTTTACAACACTTCACGCCGGCACTTGCTTTTCCCGGCCGCGCTTCTTATAATAGAGCCAGAGAAATGCGGGGAGGCGCAACTATGAACACCATTTTCATCGGCATCGCCGGCGGCACCGGCAGCGGCAAGACCACGCTCACCGAGCACCTGGCTGCACGCTTCGGCAGCGACATCAGTGTGGTACACCACGACAACTACTACAAGCGGCAGGACAGGCCCTTCGCCGAGCGCTGCCTGCAAAACTACGACCATCCCGACGCCTTCGACACCGACCTGATGATCGAGGACGTGGAGGAACGCGGACGGTCGCTGGAGTCCGTGGTAAATCAGTATCTGACCACCGTGAAGCCCATGCACGAGCAGTTTGTGGAGCCCACCCGGAAGTTTGCGGACATCATCGTGCTGGAGGGCGGACACAACCTGGTGGCGCTGGATATGATCATGCAGCGCATCGCCGGACATATCAAGGAGAACTGACATGGCAAAGGTCCTACGGCATATATTGGCTGTCCTCTGCCTGCTGGCGGCAGTGTTCTTCCTGCTGCCGCTGGGCATAGGTATCCTGCACTTCGGCATGGTCTGGCCGGCGGCGCTGCTATTGCTGTGCGCCGCGTGGCTCACATGGCCGGACTTCTTCCGCCGCTTGCTGCGGCCAAAATGGCTTCGCGCGCTGGTGGGCTGCGTGATCGCCGTGTGTATGACGGCCATTCTGGTAACGCTGGGTAAAATGGCCATGGCCGCTGCGGACCGGCCCGCCGACGGACAGGACTGCACCGTGGTGGTGCTGGGCTGCCAGGTGTTCCCGGACGGCCACCCCAGCCTGATGCTGCGTGGCCGCATCAACGCGGCCTATGACTATCTGACCGCACACCCGGACGCCCTGTGCGTCGCCTCCGGCGGGCAGAACGGCAGCGAGCCCATCAGCGAGGCCCAATGTATCCGTGACACGCTGGTGTCCATGGGCATCGCGCCAGAGCGTATCCTGCTGGAAGACCAGTCCGCCTCCACCGAAGAGAACTTGGCCTTCTCCGCCGCGCTGCTGCGGGAGAAGGGCCTGTCCACGGACGTGGCCATCGCCTCGGACAACTTCCACCAGCTGCGTGCCGCCATCTGGGCGCAGCGCAGCGGACTGACACCCCATTCCGACGGCTGCGCCAGCCCCTGGTTCCTGACAGCCGGCTACTGGGCGCGGGAGACAGCGGCACTGCTGTACATGGTGGTCACCGGTGGATGAACGGGCGTTTCCCGGGATTTCGCGAGTTAGTGTATGCTAACTAAAAACCTTGAATTTCCACGGAAAATGGGGTTGATTTTTTCATTTTTCATGGTACAATGTGTTTACAATCTTAATGGAGGTACTTACTATGGCTTATCAGATCGGTTCTGCTTGCGTGAGCTGCGGCGCTTGCGCTGATGCTTGCCCCGTGGGCGCTATCTCTCAGGGTGATGATCGTTACGTCATCGACGCCGGCGCTTGCCTGGACTGCGGTTCCTGCGCTGACACCTGTCCCAACGGCGCTATCAGCCCCGCTGAGTAATTGAACCAAGCACAACGATGAGGAAAAGTGACCGGCGGTGCCGGTCACTTTTTTGTTGTATCCTACCGATTTTTGTATTACAATGGTATCAACATGGTATCAACGCAGTGTCACCATGATATCATCCGCCGATAAGGGCAGACACCCCTTTGTCAACGGATAGTACAGCTATGTGCAGAGGAGGAAGCGGCATGGAGCACTGGGATGAGCTGTGGCCGGGCGGTTTTCGCTTCCGCTTTGACGACAACGTGTTCAAGCCCTCCACCGACACGTTCCTGCTGGGGGACTTTGCCGAAGTGCGGCGTGGTGAGCGCGTCTGTGACCTGGGCGCCGGGATCGGCCTGCTGGGCCTCCTGCTGCTGGCGCGGCAGCAGCAGCTGCACATCACCAACATTGATATCGACAGTGCTGCCTGTGCGCTGGCGGAAGAAAACGCCGCCGTCAATGGTCTGGAGGACCGCGTTGCCGTGCTGCGGGCCGACCTGCGGGATCGGACAGCTCTGCCAAAAGCTGGGAGCTTCGACCTGTGCGTGGCCAATCCGCCCTATTTCCCGCCCCACACAGGACGGGTGGCGGAGGGAAGCCGGGGCACGGCCCGGTCCGAAACCGCCTGCGCCTTTGACCAGTTGTGTGCTGCGGCAGCGTATCTGCTCCGCAGCGGTGGACGGTTCTGCCTGGTCCACCGGGCGGAACGGACGGCGGAGCTGATGGACGTCCTGCGCCGCCACCGGCTGGAGCCGAAGGTGCTGCGCTTCGTGCAGAAGGACGCACAGACGCCGCCACGGCTGGTGCTGCTGTCCTGCCGCCGTCACGGCGGGGCCGGACTGGCGGTGCACACGCCGCTGCTGCTACAAGCAGACGGCGGCGAAAGCGGCGAGCTGCGCCGCATTTATTTCAAGGACAGGGGGTAATTCCCAATGGCAGGTATCCTGTATCTGGTGGCCACGCCTATCGGCAATCTGGGCGACTTTTCGCCCCGCGCCGCAGAAACGCTGGCCCAGGCAGACTTCATCGCGGCGGAGGACACCCGCGTCAGCGTGAAGCTGCTGAACCATTTTGACATCAAAAAGCCGCTGGTCAGCTACCATGAGCACAACCGCGCTGCGGCGGGTCAGGCCATTTTGGAACGTCTGCTCTCCGGCGAAACGTGCGCGCTGGTCACCGATGCCGGCACCCCGGCCATCAGCGATCCGGGGCAGGAGCTGGTGGCCCTGTGCGCCGAAAACGGCGTGACGGTACAGGCCATTCCCGGCTGCTGCGCCGCCATCGCCGCCCTGGCCGTGTCCGGGCTGGACACCCGGCGCTTCACCTTCGAGGGCTTTCTGCCCTCCGGTAAAAAAGAGCGCCGCGCTGCCCTGGAGGAGCTGACCGGCGAGGCACGCACCATGGTGTTTCACGAGGCGCCCCACCGCCTGCGTCAAACCCTCGCCGACATGGTGGAGCTGCTGGGAGACAGGCCCGCCGCCCTGTGCCGTGAGCTGACAAAGCTCCATGAAGACACTGTCCGCACCACACTGGCCCAGGCCGCGGCCTTCTACCGGGACAACGAGCCACGGGGGGAGTACGTTCTGGTGGTAGCGGGCCGGGAGAAGCAGAACCTGCCGGCCCTGACGCTGGAAGAGGGCGCAGCACGGGTGCTGGCCCTGCGGGACGGCGGAATGAAGCTGAAAGAGGCCGTGCGTCGGGTAGCGGACGACACCGGCCTGCCCCGCAACGCCCTGTACGATACCGCGCTGAAAGCATAAGACGAAAAAAACAGTGCCGCCCCAGTGGGCGGCACTGTTTTTTCTTGTTTTCAGGTCTTTTGCAGCTCGCGCCTGCACTTGGCGCAGATATTCTTGCCGCGGAACGCGGATATATCCTTGTTGCCGTCGCAGAACACGCAGCCCACACGGGCGCGGCGCAGCACGATGCCGTCGCCCTCCACGCTGATCTCCATTGTCTCACGCTCGCCGATATCCAGCGCGCGGCGCATTTCGATCGGGACCACGATCCGGCCAAGCTCGTCGATGCGGCGGACAACACCGGTAGATTTCATATCCTCTCCCCCTCTATGCAGTAATAACAAAATCCCCGCAAATTTTATACCTGTATTTTAACATATTCAACGAAGCATGTCAACAACAATTCGAAACGTGTCGAGAATTTTTGCAAATAACCGCACAGACCGCCGCGTAGACTTCTCCCGTAAGGAGGTGCGCGGTGTGGTGATGGGGATATTCTGGACGCTGATGGTAACGGTGTCCCTGGTGTACGGTGCAGTCAGCGGCCGTCTGTCGGCGGTGACAGCGGCGGCACTGGAGGGTGCCGCTGCTGCGGTGGAGCTGGTACTGGTCATGGCCGGGGCACTGTGCCTGTGGTCCGGTGTACTGGAGCTGATGCGGCGCAGCGGCATGGCGGCGGGACTGAGCCGCCTGCTGCGCCCGGTCCTGCGGCGTCTGCTGCCCCAGGCAGGGCGGGACGAGGAGACGCTGGATGCCCTCAGTGCTAACGTCAGCGCCAATCTGCTGGGGCTGGGCAACGCCGCCACGCCGGCGGGTATACAGGCCGCCAGGCGTATGGCGGCGGGCTGCAGCGGCACCGCAAGCGACGAGTTGTGCCGTCTGGTGGTGCTGAACACCGCCTCGGTGCAGCTGCTGCCCTCCACTGTGGCCGCCCTGCGGGGCGGACTGGGCAGCGCCGCGCCGCTGGATATCCTGCCGGCGGTATGGCTGTCCTCGGCGCTGTCGGTGACAGCGGGCCTGGCCTGCGCCCGGGTGCTGGGCCGGGTGTGGAGGACATGAGATGGAGCCCTTTTCCGCCTGGATACTGCCGCTGCTGCTGTCCGGCGCCGCTCTGTGGGGCACCCGGCGGCGCGTGGATGTCTATGACGCCCTTGTCACTGGAGGAAAAAACGGCCTGCAGGTAGCGGTATCCATTCTGCCGGCGCTGGCTGCCCTGCTGACGGCGGTGTATATGCTGCGGGCCTCCGGCGCATTGGATGCCCTGACGGCTCTGCTCGCCCCGGCACTCACCGTTCTGGGCGTACCGCCGGAGACGGCCCCGCTGCTGGTGATACGCCCGCTGTCCGGTTCCGGGGCGTTGGCCGCCGGCGGCGACATCATGCGCCAGTACGGGCCGGACAGCTACATCGGGCGCTGCGCCGCCGTGATGCTGGGCTGCACCGAGACGACGTTCTACACCGTCGCCGTCTATTTCGGCGCGGCGGGGATCAAGCGGACACGCTACACCATTCCCGCCGCCCTGACGGCGGACCTGGCTGCCTACCTGGCCGCGGCCTGGGCCGTCCGACTGTTCTTTGAGACGTGAAAAAGCCACCCCTCACGGGGTGGCTTTTTCATAGTTTACATCTTCTCCGGTGCAGAGCAGCCAATGAGCGTCATGCCGTTTTTCAGCACGGCGCGGGCGGTATCCGCCAGCTTCAGCCGTGCCAGCAGCACGTTCTCCGCTTCGCCCTTGATGCGGCAGGCGTTGTAGAATTTGTGGAACGCGGCAGCCAGCTCCACCAGATAGCGGTTGATGAAGCTGGGGTCGTAGTCCCGGGCGGCTAACTGCACCACGGCAGGGTACTGGGCCAGCTGCTTGATGAGGGCCTTCTCCTCGTCGGCGGTCAGGACGGACAGATCAGCCTCCGCCGCGGCGGGAACGGTATATCCCTCCGCCGCCAGCGCCTTCACCAGCGTGCAGATACGGGCGTAGGCATACTGGACATAGTAGACCGGGTTCTCGCTGTCCTCCCGGACGGCCAGGCCCAGGTCGAACTCCATCTGCGTCTCCGGCTTGGCGTTGAAAAACCAGCGGCAGGCATCCACAGGGATCTCGTCCAGCAGGTCGGTGAGACTGATGGCCTTGCCGGTGCGCTTGGACATACGGACGGTCTCGCCGTCGCGGACCAGCTTCACCAGCTGCATCAGCACGATGTCCAGCCGGTGCTGGCCATCCAGACCCAGAGCGTCCATAGCACCCTTCAGCCGGGCCACATGGCCGTGGTGGTCGGCGCCCCAGATGTTGATGACCTTGTCAAAGCCGCGGACGGCGAATTTGTTGCGGTGGTAGGCAATATCGGCAGCGAAGTAGGTATAGAACCCGTTGGCGCGGCGCAGCACGTCGTCCTTCAGGCCAAGCTTTTCGATAGCCTCGTCGCTCTTGCCCTCCTGCCGCAGCTGGGCGGCCAGGATATCGGAGGTCTTCAGCCACAGCGCGCCGTCCTTCTCATAGGTATAGCCCCTGTCCGTCAGCGCCTGCACTGTGTCGGCCACATAGCCGCTGTCGTGAAGGGAAGACTCGAAGAACCACTGGTCGTACTGAATGCCGTACCGGGCCAGATCGGCCTTCATCTTGGGGATATTGACGCTGAGACCGAACTGGGCCAGGGCGTCATGGCGGGCCTTTTCATCGCAGTCCAGATACTTGTCGCCCTCCTTCTCGTAGAAGGCCTGGGCCAACTCCCGGATATCGTCGCCGTGGTAGCCGTCCTCGGGGAATTCCACCGCGTCCTCGCCCTTGATGATCTGGAAGTACCGGGCCTCCAGACTCTTGGCGAACTTTTCGATCTGATTGCCCGCGTCGTTGACGTAGAACTCACGCCACACGTCCGCGCCGGACTTTTGCAGCACACTGGCCAAAGTGTCTCCCAGCACGCCGCCCCGGGCGTTGCCCATGTGCATGGGGCCGGTGGGGTTGGCGGAGACAAACTCCACCATGTACTTCCTGCCAGCCAGCGTGTCGTTCTCGCCGTACTTCTCCCCTGCCGTCTCAATTCCGGAGACGGTGTCGGCGAACCACTTGCCGCCCAGGCGGAAGTTCATAAAGCCGGGACCGGCGATCTCCACGGAGGTGAAATAGCTGTCTGTCAGCGTCATATGGTCGATGAGCGTCTGGGCTACCTGACGGGGGTTCATCTTCATAGCCTTGGCCGCCGCCAGGCAGAAGGTGGTGGTATAGTCGCCGTTGGCGGTGTCCTTAGGGATCTCCACCGCCGGCTCGGCGGTGATACCGGCAGGCAGCAGCCCTGCGGCCGCAGCCTTTTCATATGCAGCCACTGTCAGCTGCCGTACCTGCGCCTTGGCGCTTTCGATCATATTCATGCGTCCTTCTCCTCTTTTGTCAAAGTCAGCGCCAGGTGCAGGGCGGACAGCGCCTGCGTGCCCAGCAGCAGTGTATACGTCAATGTGATATGGCCATCGCCCTTTCGGGGCAGGTGCCAGGACACCTCCTTCGTGTCCACGTGCAGCGTCAGCGCACCGCCGTCGCCGCCGGCGATCTGCGTGACCGTTTGCCGTTGAGGGTCCAGCAGCAGACCGTAGCCGCCGTCCTTGGACTCGGTGATGACAACGGCCCGGCGCTGCTGCGTCTCCAGCCGCATCTCCGAGGCCACGGCGCTTCCGTCCAGTTCGTTCTGCGCCGTATAGCGCAGGCGATAGCCATAGTCGGTCTTTTCCAGCGTCCCTGTGCCCCGGAAGGTCAATTCGTCCACGCCGCCGGCGAAATCACTGCGGCTGCGGACCAGTACCTGTACCTTGTCCATGTCAGTACCTCTCGATGTCCACGTGCTGTACCGCGCTCTCCAGCGGCCGCCGCAGAAACTGCCCTGCCAGCGCACCGAAGTCCTCCGGCTGGTCGCTGGCATACAGTGTCAGTGTGCCGTGGTCACGTTGGGCCAGCGCACCCCGGTCTGACAGCGTCTGCCGCAGGACCCGCGCCGCCGCAGCGCCGGAGTCGATGAGCGTCACGCCAGGGCTCATGATGTCCGCGATGATCTCCGTCAGCAGCGGATAGTGGGTGCAGCCCAGGATGAGGGTGTCGATCCCCGTGGCACGCAGCGGCTCCAGATACTCCCGGGCCACCGTCTCGATGACCGGATCACCGGGGCGGAAGCGCCCGTTCTCCACCAGCGGCACAAACAGAGGACAGGCCTTGACATACACCTGAATGGCGCCGTCCAGCGCCGCCAGACAGCGCTCATAGGCCCCGGAGCGCACGGATGCCGCCGTGGCGATCAGGCCCACCCGCTTATTTCGGGTCGCCGCGGCGGCCGCCGCGCAGGAAGGCTTCACCACACCGAGAACGGGGATATCGTTCTCGGCCGCCAGCACCGGCAGAGCGTTGGTAGATACGGTGCCGCAGGCCACCAGCAGCGCCTTCACATCAAAGCTCCGCAGAAAATGTACATCCTGCCGGGCGTAGCGCAGCAATATTTCCGCCGAGCGCCCGCCGTAGGGCACACGGGACGTGTCACCGAAGTATATAATGTTCTCAGAGGGGAGGATGCTGCGTATCTCCCGCACGGCGGTCAATCCGCCGGAGCCGGAGTCGAACACCCCGATAGGCCGCTGATCCATATGCGCCCTCCTTTTTCCTGCCGCCGCGGCGGCAGTGCATAGTTTAACTCATATATTGTACTATGTTTCCTCTATCGTTACAAGCTAAAAATTGGCGCACCTGTTCATTTTTTTCTGTGGCAATCCCTGCGGGAACGTGCTATAATCGTGGAAATGAATTTCTGCCCGTGATGGAGGTGGTATGATGGAACTGAACATGACGGAAAAGCAATTCCGGCGTCTGCTGGATCTGGTGTATATCGGCAACTGGGTGCTGAACTCCACCCGCGGCGACGACCGCATCAAGGAGTACGACCAGGTGGAGAGCCTGGTGTTTGCCCACTGCCTGGACCACGGCATGGCGCCCCTGACGGAGCTGTACCAGGGAGAGCTGATCCCCTCCCGCGCCTTTGCCGACGGCGGTATCCATGAGGCCATCATGGCCTATGAGGACGCCACGTTCTTTGAGATACTGGCCCAGGAGCTGGCCCTGCGGGACATGGACGATCCCCCCATCACGCCGGAGAACTACGATGAGATCATGGCCCGGATGGAGACGTACTTAGGTGAGTTTGAACAGCACGGCACCGACAACATCACCGTGGACATGGAAGAATAAAATGACCCCCCGACGGTATCGGGGGGTCATTTTATTCACCTTTTACCGGAACATACTCCTCATAACGAAACCGCAGGCCGTTTTCCTCCATATCCGCCGAGCGCTTTTCCAGTCTCCACCCGGGATCGTGCTCCAGATCAGGGAAGAAGGCGTCCGCGCTGCCATCGGCGGCAATTCGTGTCACATAGACCCGATCGCACAGCGGCAGGAACATCCGATAGACGCTCTCGCCACCAATGACCCAGCTGTCCTCATCGGCAGTCAGCAGTGCCTCCGCCGGAGAGTGGACGATCTCGGCCCGTTCTGCCGTGAAGCCCCGCTGCCCGGTCAGGACAATATTGCGCCGGTTCGGCAGGCCCCTCCCGCCGGGTAGGGACTCCAGCGTTTTGCGGCCCATGAGGACCGTATGCCCGGAGGTCAACTCCTTGAACCGCTTGAGGTCGGCGGGCAGGTTGAACAGCAGGGCGTTGTCCCTGCCGATTCCCCACTTCTCATCCACGGCGACGATGGCATACATGGCGTTCCCTCCTTAAATGGCCACAGGGATCTTGTCCTCGAAGGGCTGGGGGTCGTAGCCCTCCAGAGAGAAGCTGTCGCGGGTGAACCGGTAGAAATCCGTCACCGATCTGTCGATGATAAACTCAGGCGCGGGACGCTCGTCCTTTTCCAGCAGCTTTTCGATAATGGGCACGTGGCGGTCGTAGATGTGGGCGTCGGCGATGACGTGGACCAGCTCACCGACCTCCAGCCCAGACACCTGCGCCATCATGTGTACCAGCACGCTGTACTGCACCACGTTCCAGTTGTTGGCCGCCAGCATATCCTGGCTGCGCTGGTTCAAAATGGCGTTGAGGGTGTTGCCGGAGACGTTGAAGGTCATGGAGTAGGCGCAGGGGTACAGTGCCATCTCGTGCAGATCCTGAAAATTGTAGATATTCGTCAGGATGCGGCGGCTGGCAGGGTTGTGCTTCAGGTCGTACAGCACCCGGTCCACCTGGTCCATCTCCCCCTCGGGATACTGGTGCTTCACCGCCAGCTGATAGCCGTAGGCCTTGCCGATGGAGCCGTTCTCATCGGCCCAGCTGTCCCAGATATGCCCGCGGAGATCATGGATGTTGTTGGACTTCTGCTGCCATATCCACAGCAGCTCGTCGATACACGTCTTGAAGTACGTTCGGCGGATGGTGAGGATGGGGAACTCCTGGCGCAGGTTGTAACGATTTACAATGCCGAATTTTTTGACGGTGTGGGCGGGCGTGCCGTCCTCCCAGTGGGGACGCACGTTTTGGTCGGTATCCCATACGCCGTGGGTAAGGATCTCCCGGCAGTTTTCCTTGAATATGCGGTCTGCGTAGCTCATGGCGGCGTCCTCCTGTGTGATTTTTTCTATTGTAGCACAGGATAAACCGAAACACCAGCGCTTTACGATAAGAAAAGTGAAATTACATTTTGATATACCTGCCATAAGAAATTGCGGGTTGCAAGTTTCCGTTTCCTTGCTATAATATTCTGCGGATAAAATATAAGGAGGCATCTCCATGACTTATGATGTGATCATTATTGGCGCCGGCCCCGGCGGTATTTTTTCCGCCTATGAATTGATGCAGCGCAGGCCGGAGTGGAAGGTGGCCGTACTGGAGGCTGGCAACCCGCTGGAAAAGCGGCGCTGTCCCATCGACGGCGACAAGGTGAAGTCCTGCATTCACTGCAAGACCTGCGCCATTATGAACGGCTTCGGCGGCGCGGGCGCGTTCTCCGACGGCAAATATAACCTGACCAACGAGTTCGGCGGCACACTGTACGAGTACATCGGCAAGCAGAAGGCCATGGAGCTGATGCACTACGTGGACGACATCAACGTGGCCTGCGGCGGCGCGGGGACAAAGCTCTACTCCACCGCCGACAGCGGCTTCAAGCGCTTGTGCCTTCAGAATAACCTGCACCTGCTGGACGCTTCCGTGCGGCACCTGGGCACGGACATCAACTACAAGGTCCTTGAGAACCTGTACGCCAAGCTGAAGGACCATGTGGATTTCCACTTCCTCACCCCGGTAAAGGCGCTGTCCATCACCGAAGATGGCGCCTACGAGGCCGAAACGGACAAGGGCGTGTTCACGGGACACAAGTGCATCATCTCTGTGGGCCGCAGCGGCAGCAAGTGGATGGAGTCCGTCTGCCAATCGCTGGATATCCCCACCAAGTCCAACCGTGTGGATATCGGCGTGCGGGTGGAGCTGCCCGCCGAGGTGTTTGCCCCCATCACCGATGAGCTCTATGAGAGCAAGATCGTCTATAAGACCGAGAAGTATCAGGACAAGGTGCGCACGTTCTGCATGAACCCCAGAGGCGCGGTGGTCAACGAGAACACCAACGGCATCGTCACCGTCAACGGCCACAGCTATGAGGACCCCGCCATGCACACGGAGAACACCAACTTCGCCCTGCTGGTATCCAAGCACTTCACCGAGCCGTTCCGGGACAGCAACGGCTACGGCGAGAGCATCGCGCGCCTGAGCAATATGCTGGGCGGCGGCGTGATGGTCCAGCGGTTCGGCGACCTGATCCGCGGCCAGCGCAGCACCCCCAAGCGCATCGAAAAGGGCTTCATGACCCCCACGCTGGCCGCCACACCCGGCGATTTGAGCCTGGTGATGCCCAAGCGTATCCTGGACGGCATCATCGAAATGCTCTACGCCCTGGACAAGATCGCCCCCGGCACCGCCAGCGACGACACGCTGCTCTACGGCGTGGAGGTGAAGTTCTACAACATGGAGGTGGCACTGGATAGAAATCTGGAAACGCCGCACAAGGGCCTGTTCGTCATCGGCGATGGCAGCGGCGTCACCCACTCCCTGTCCCACGCCAGCGCCAGCGGCGTGTATGTGGCCCGCTATCTGGCCGAGCACGAATGAGATACAAAACCGGGACGGCGCTGCCGCCCCGGTTTTTCGTTTGTCTTTGCCGTGCGGCTGTGGTACAATGTATAAAACCGCAAAGGAGGGGCACCCATGGCCGATCTCAATACCGATATCCGCTATATCAAAGGCGTGGGCGAGACCCGGGCCAAGGCTTTTGAAAAGCTGGGCGTTTTCACCCTGGGCGACCTGATCGCCTACTATCCCCGCCGATGGGAAGACCGTTCGCAGCTCTACCCTATCCGGGACCTGCCGGAGGGGGAGTACGCCTGCTGCAAGGCCATGATCGCCCAGCCCCCCACTACCGCCCGTATCCGCGGTAGTCAGACGCTGGTGCAGGTACGGGCTGTGGACGAGGGCGGCGTGCTGGATGTATCCTTCTTCCACCAGGAATACCGCAAAAACGCCCTGCATCCGGGAGAGACCTACATCTTCTATGGAAAGGTCGAGGGCGGCGGTGTGCGCCGCCGCATGGTCAATCCCCTGCTGGAGACGGAGGGGAAGCAGCTGCTCACCGGCCGCATCATGCCCATTTATCCCCTGACGGCGGGGCTGACACAGACTATGGTGGCCAAGGCCGTACGCCAGGGGCTGGACCAGTGCCGCGACCTGCCGGAGGATGTGCTGCCGGACGGGATCCGGCAGGCACACCATCTGTGTTATGCCGGGTTCGCCTATGAGAACATCCACTTTCCTGCCTCGGAGGAGGCGCTGAACACCGCGCGTCGGCGTCTGGTATTTGAGGAGCTGTTCCTTCTGAGCTGCGGTCTGTCTCTGCTGCGGCAGCGGCGGGAGACGGTGGCCGGCCTGCCCTGTCAAGCGGCGGACATGGCGCCCTTCTATGCCGCCCTGCCCTTTGCCCTCACCGCCGCCCAGCGGCGGGTTATCGCGGACGCCGTAGGCGATATGACCTCCGGCCGGCCCATGAACCGCCTGTTCCAGGGCGATGTGGGCAGCGGCAAGACCATGGTGGCCGCCGCCTGTGTGTGGTTCGCCGCCCAAAGCGGCTGGCAGTCGGCCCTGATGGCCCCCACGGAAATACTGGCACGCCAGCATTACGAAAATCTGGCCCCGCTGTTCGCCCGCTTCGGCCTGCCGTGCGCTCTGCTCACCGGCTCCACCCCCGTCAGGGAACGCCGCGCCATTCTGGCCGGCCTGCAAAGCGGGGATATCACACTGTGCATCGGTACACACGCCCTGCTGACGGCGGACGTACAGTATGCGCGCCTGGGTCTGGTGATCACCGATGAACAGCATCGCTTCGGCGTAGAACAGCGCTCTGCCCTGTCCCACAAGAGCGCCGCCCCACACACGTTGGTGCTGTCCGCCACCCCGATCCCCCGGACGCTGGCCCTTATCATCTACGGCGATCTGGATGTGTCCGTGATCGATGAGCTGCCGCCGGGACGGCAGACAGTGGAGACCTTCGCTCTGGGCGAGAAATACCGGGCGCGGCTCAACGGCTTTATCCGCAAGCAGGTGCAGGAGGGCCATCAGGTATTCATCGTCTGCCCGCTGGTGGGTGATGACGATGCCCTGCCCGACGAGCGCAAGGCCGTGACGGCCTACGCCAAGACCCTGCAGGAGGATACCTTCCCCGAGCTGCGGATAGCCGTGCTCCACGGTCGTATGAAGCCAAAGGAGAAGGAAAAGGTCATGGCCGCCTTTGCCGCCGGTGAGAGCGACATTCTGGTCTCCACCACCGTGGTGGAGGTGGGCGTGGATGTGCCCAACGCCACGCTGATGGTGGTGGAGAACGCCGACCGCTTCGGCCTGAGCCAGCTGCACCAGCTGCGCGGCCGGGTGGGCCGCGGCCGCGCCAAGAGCTACTGTGTTCTGCTCAGCGACGTGCAGAATGACGACACGAAACGGCGGCTGAAAGCCCTGACCCAGACGAACGACGGCTTCCGCATCGCCGAGGAGGACCTGAAGCTCCGGGGCCCCGGCGACTTCTTCGGCAGCCGCCAGCACGGCCTGCCCACGCTGAAGGCCGCCGACCTCAGCTGCGATATGCCCCTGCTGGCCGAGGCCCGGGATGCCGCGCAGCAGCTGCTGGCCGGCGACCCGCTGCTGACCCGGCCGGAGCACGCCGTGCTCCGCCGCCGGGTGCAGGCCCTGTTCCGGCAAAAGGATGGCACTCTGAACTGAAGCAGGGCACCCTCTCCGCGCTTGAAATGCCGGCAATAAGCAGCGGCGCCGGAACGATGTTCCGGCGCCGCTGCTCTCTGCTGTCTCCGCGCCGTTTGCCCGGCGGCATGGGGCAGATATTCCCCCGGAAATGAAGAAAGAGCAGCCTTTCGGCTGCTCTTTCTCCCTCCCCAAGACGGCCACAAGGAGCGCCGTAGCGCTCCCTGTGGTGGTGTGTTGTCGGGTAAAAGGGGGAATACCCGACAGGGGGGTGGCACGGACAGAGGGGGGTGACTCTATTCGTGCTCAACTGTATTGTACACCTGCCTGTCCGGTTTGTCAAACGTTTTTTCTGATTTTTTGCAGCGGGTAACATTGGGGTAAAGTTAATGTGTTCTTAATGTCACTATCCTTGCTTTTTATGAAATAATGTCGTACACTATATGTGTGTTTGCATGATACAGGAGGTATACTAAATGGTCTCCATTATAGAAGTAACTGACAAAGCCCAGCTGCGCCGGTTCGTGGACTACCCCAACGAGCTGTATAAAGACGTGCCTCAGTTCGTCCCCGCCACCTATGGCGACGATCTCTCCGATTGGGACCGCAGCAAGAACCCCGCCTTTGAATACTGCGACGCCCGCTGCTGGCTGGCCATGCGCGACGGGGAGATCGTGGGCCGCATCGGTGCCATCCACTCCCGCAAGGCCAACGACAAGTGGGGTGCCAACCGCCTGCGCTTTACCCAGGTGGATTTCATTGACGACCCGGAGGTCTCCTCCGCCCTGTTCCGCACGGTGGAGGCCTGGGCGAAGGATCTGGACTGCACCGCCGTTCACGGTCCCCTCGGCTTCACCGACATGGACCGCGAGGGTATGCTGGTGGAGGGCTTTGACCGCCGCAGCTGCTTTTTCACATACTACAACTATCCCTACTACATCGACCACATGGCCGCCCTGGGCTATGTGAAGGACGTGGACTGGATCGAGGAGCTTATCACCGTCCCGGAGGACGAGGCCACCATACAGCGCTGGGAGAAGATCTCCGACTTCGTTCTCAAGCGCCACCGCCTGCACATTCACGAGGCCAGGAACCGCCTGTCCTATCTGCCCCTGCTCAAGCCGTTTTTCGAGCTGGTCAACCTGGCCTACGCGCCGCTGTACGGCACTGTGGAGCTCTCTGACCGCCAGATCAAAAAGTACTCCGCCAAGTTCGCGCCCCTCATCAATCCCAACACCACCTGCTTCGTCATGGATGAAAACGACCGCATGGTGGCCTTCGGCGTAGGTGCGCCAAGCCTGGCCTCCGCCCTGCAGAAGCACCGGGGCCGCCTCATGCCCACCGGCTGGATCGACGTGCTCAAGGCCTTCCACAGGAACGACACCGTGGACCTGCTGCTCATCGCCGTCCACCCGGACTACCAGAAAAAGGGTGTCAACGCCATTATCCTCAGCAAGGCCATGAAAGGCTGCCACAAGCTGGGCATCAAGCAGGCCGAGACCGGCCCCATGCTGGAGCTGAACGACAAGGTCCAGTCCCAGTGGAAGGATTTTCAGACCGAACAGCATAAGCGCCGCCGCTGCTTCATCAAGCAGCTGTGATACATAAAAGGGACCGGCTCGGCCGGCCCTTTTTATCTCCCGCTGAAAAAGCAGCACCCTCCTGCCGGCGCAGGAGGGTGTTGTTCATTTCAGCTCTACCACGGTCACGCCGGCCTCGCCCTCGCCGTATCGGCCCAGGCGGAAGGACTTGACCTGTTTGTTTTTCTTCAGCAGCTGGTGCACGGCGGCGCGCAGCGCGCCGGTGCCCTTGCCGTGGATGATGGTCACGGTGCCCAGCTTGGACCGGGATGCCGCGTCCAGGTAGTTCTCCACCACGCTCTCGGCCTCCAGCGTCTCCAGGCCCCGGATGTCCAGCTCGGCGGACGCCCGCGCCCCGGTGTTGATGGACACCGCCGGTCCGCTGCGCTGCTGCGCGGCGGCGGACTGCTTTTTCTTCTTCTCGATCTCCTCCGCCGTTTCCAGCAGGCGCACCTGCGCGGCCTTGACGGTCATCTTCATCTTGCCCGCCTGCAGGAGCAGCGTGCCGTCGCCGTTGACCGCCAGCACCGCGGCGCCGGTACGCACACCGGCCAGCTCCACCGTGTCGCCCACGGCGATGGGCCGGCTGGGCGCGGGTACCGGCTCTGTATCCTCGTCCCGTTGGTGCAGCGCCGTCTCCGCCTCGTTCAGGCGGCGGCGTATATCGCTCTTCCGGTCATTCACGGCCTGATAGTCCGACCGCTGCTGCTGTTTCCGCAGCTCGTCCAGCTCGGCGAACACCTGATCCGCCTGCCGCTGGGCCTGCTGCACGATGCGCCGCGCCTCGGCCTCGCCCTTGGTCCGGGCGTTGTCCTTGGCCTTCTCCATCTGCTCACGGAAGGTCCGCGCCTTCCGCGCGTCCTCCTCACGCTGGCGCCACAGCCGGTCCGCCTCGCCCTGGGCCTTCTCCAGCCGCTGGCGCTTCTCCTCCAGTTGGGTCAGCACGTCCTCGAACCGCACGGATTCACTGTCCATCTGGGCCTTGGCGTCCTCGATGACGCTCTCGTCCAGCCCCAGCCGCCGGGAGATGGCAAAGGCGTTGGACTTGCCCGGTATGCCGATGAGCAGCCGGTAGGTAGGCCGCAGCGTCTGCACATCGAACTCACAGCTGGCGTTCTCCACCCCCGCCGTGGTCATGGCAAAGGTCTTCAGCTCCGCGTAATGGGTGGTGGCCGCCGTCAGCGCGCCCTTGCGCCGCACATCCTGGATGATGGCGATGGCCAGCGCCGCGCCCTCCACCGGGTCGGTGCCCGCCCCCAGCTCGTCGAACAGGATCAGGCTCTTCTCATCCGCCAGCTTCAGTATCTCCACCGTGTTGGCCATGTGCGCCGAAAACGTGGACAGGCTCTGCTCGATGCTCTGCTCGTCGCCCACGTCCGCCAGTACCCGGTCGAACACCTGCACGGCGCTCTGGTCTCCGGCGGGGATGTGCAGGCCGCACTGGGCCATCAGGCACAGCAGCCCCAGGGTTTTCAGCGTCACGGTCTTGCCGCCGGTATTGGGGCCGGTGATGACCAGCGTGTCATACGCGCCGCCCAGCGCCACCGTCACCGGCACCGCCTTGGCCGGATCCAGCAGGGGATGCCGCGCCCGCTTCAGGTCGATGCCGCCCCGCTTCCGCACCAGCGGACGCCCCGCGTCCATGGCATAGCTCAGCTGTGCCCGGGCGAAAATGGTGTCCAGCTGCACCAGCAGGTCGTAGTCGTACAGGATGTTCTCCCGCTGCGCCGCGCACTCGCCGGACAGTATACGCAGCACCCGGTCGATCTCCTTTTCCTCACGGGCCTGCAATTCCTTCAATTCATTATTGGCCTGCACCACGCCCATGGGCTCCACGAACAGCGTGGCCCCGGAGGATGAGATGTCGTGTACCAGACCCGGCAGACTGCCCTTGCACTCCGCCTTTACCGGCACCACGAACCGCCCGTCCCGCTGGGTGATCAGCGCCTCCTGCAGCACCTTGGCGTAGGAGGGCGACGAGATGATCCGCTGCAGGATCTGCCGTCCCTTGCTGGCCGCAGCGCGCATATTCCGCCGTATGTCCGCCAGCTCCGGGCTGGCGGTGTCGGCGATGGTCTCTTCGTCCAGTATGGCGCCGCGTATTTTATCCTCCAGATAGCGGTTCACATGGAGGGCAGAGAATAGCCGGTCGATGGCCGTGGCCTCCCCCTGACGCTCCGCGTCATAGTCGCTGACCCGCCGCGCAGCGGTCAGCACGCCGGCCACATCCAGCAGCTCCCGGGTATTCAGCACGCCGCCGTGGTCCGCCCGGTCCAGTGCCTGGGATACGTCCTTCACGCCCGCAAAGGACGGACTGCCGTGCAGGCCCAGCCGCGTCTTGGCCGCGTCCGTCTCATCCAGCAGGTGCTCCACCGCCGCCGCGTCTGTGGCAGGACGCAGCCGCAGGCACCGGGCCTTGGCCTCGTCGCTGACCGCATGGCGCGCCAGCAGCTCCAGCACCGCCGGCAGCTCCAGTGTGCGGATAGATTTCTCAAATAACTCGCTCATGTATGTATGTCCTCCTGTTATCCCAACAGGGCCTTGTAATAGTCCAGCGTCCGGAACCCGCGCTCCAGCTGGGCGGCGATAAACGCCTCGCCCGCCTGATCCAGCGCCTGCAGGGCGCCCGGCTCCAGCGTAAAGCTGTACAGCCGCCTGGGGTCCGCGTACAGCACGTGCCGCAGCGCCGCCAGACCAGCCTCGGTCAGCGGCAGCCGGAAGCTGCGCTCCGGGCCCCTGCACGTTCCGCACGCCACAAATCCGCCGGAGATGTCCAGCACCGGTCCCTCCGGCTGTGCCGTTCCGCACACGGCGCATTCCTCCGCCAGCGGCTCAAAGCCCGAGAGCGCCATCAGTCGGAACTGGAACGCCGCCTTCACCAGCCGCGGGTCCTTCCCCGTGCGGCACAGGGCGTACAGGGCGTTCAGCAGCAGCGACAGTATCTCAGGGCAGGGCGTCTCCTCGGCGCACACCGCCTCCGTCAGCTCACAGAACCACGCCGCCAGCGCCAGCAGCTCGATGTCCCGGCCCAGCCCGTCGAACAGCTCGATGGGCGACGCCTCATCCAGCATATACCAGCTGCCCCGCTTGAAAATGGTCAGCTCGGAATAGGCCGGCATCTGGCAGGCCGCCGCCAGGCGGCTGTTCTTTCGCCGCGCACCCCGGGCGATCAGGGGTATCTTCCCCCGGTCCGCCGTCAGCACCGTCAATATCCGATCTGTCTCCTTTGTGTCTGTGACCCGCAGCACCACGCCGCCGGTCACGGTCTTTCCACTTTGCATACATCCTCCTGGGCCCCGCGGTACAGCAGATACGCCTCCGGCGCGCCGGTGTCCAAAAACAATTCCCAGTAGTCCACGCGAACACCTCCATGTCGTTAGCATGGGAGCTTTCGCCGGTTTTATGGCTGGAAATTTGTTGATGTTATTCCTCGTTGTAGCCCTGACTACGAATGAAGTTGGGATTGTCCCGCCAGTTTTCCTTGACCTTCACCCACGTCTCCATGTACACCTTCGTGCCCATGAATTTCTCAATATCCCGACGGGCCGCGGAGCTGATGCGCTTGAGCATTTCACCGCCTCTGCCGATGATGATGCCCTTGTGGCTGGCCTTCTCGCAGTAGATGGTCACGTCCAGGTCGATGATGCCCGTGTCCTCCCGTTCGGAGAACTTCGTCACCTCCACCGCCGTGCCGTGGGGAATCTCCTTGTCAAGGCAGCGCAGCATCTTCTCCCGGACGATCTCCGCGCACACCTGGCTGTCCGCCTGGTCGGTGGTCATGCCGTCGGGGAACAGCTGGGGGCCCTCCTGGGCGTATTGGGACAGCTGCCGCATCAGCTCATCCAGGCCGTCGCCGGTCCGGGCGGAGATGGGAATGATGGCATCAAAGCCGTCATAGGCCGCGCTGTACGCCGCGATGACCTCCAGCAGGGCCTCCTTTTTCTCTACCGTGTCGATCTTGTTGATGCACAACACGCAGGGCAGGTGCTCCTCCCGGATGCGCTGCAAAAGGACCTTCTCCGGCTCGCCCACATGGGGGATGGGCTCCACCAGCAGCAGCGCGCACTCCACGTCGCTGAGGCTCTCCCGCACCACCTTGACCATATAGTCCCCCAGCCGGGAACGGGGCTTGTGCAGGCCCGGCGTATCCAGCAGCACATACTGGGTATCGCCCCGGTTCACCACGCCGTAAATACGGTTGCGGGTGGTCTGGGGCTTGTCCGAAACAATGGCGATCTTCTCGCCCACCAGGGCGTTGGTCAGGCTGGACTTGCCCACATTGGGCCGTCCGCACACGGTGATCATTGCGGTTTTTGTGATGTTCATAGGTGATCCTCAACTTTCTTTCGTTTGAGCAATTTTCGTGCAGCGTTATTTTCGTTCCAGGCCCAGCACGGACATGATGGCCTCTTCTCTTTCGCGCATCTGGGCCTTCATGGGGCCCTCGTCCAGGTGGTCGTAGCCCAGCAGGTGCAGCACGGAGTGTACCGCCAGATAGGCCAACTCCCGGCGGTTGGCGTGGCCGTATTCCTTCGCCTGCGCCTTCACGCGCTCCAGAGAAATGACCATGTCCCCCAGAGGCACATAGCCGGTGCCGGGGTCGGCGTCCTCCGCGCCGGGCAGCTCGCCGGGAGTCAGTTCAAACTCCGGAAAACTCAGCACGTCCGTAGGGCGGTCCACCCCACGCATCTCCAGGTTGATGGTGTGGATGCCCGCGTCGCCGGTCACCAGCACATCCACCTCGCAGGGGAAGTCCACCCCTTGCTCGGCCAGCGCTGTGCGGATGACCCTGCGGAGAAAGCTGCGTGTGCCCTCGCTGACACCGGGGACATCGGCGGTCACCGGGATATAGTGTCGTTTCATTTCTTTTTCTCCTCAAATTTGGCGTAGGCCTCGATGATGCGCTGCACCATCACATGGCGCACCACGTCCTCCTTGGTGAGCCTGCATATGGCCACGCCCTCCACGTCCCGCAGCACCTTCATGGCCTCCTTCAGACCGCTGACCTTGTCGGTGGGCAGGTCGATCTGGGTCACGTCGCCGGTGATGACCACCTTGGAGCCGAAGCCCATGCGGGTGAGAAACATCTTCATCTGCTCGCGGCTGGTGTTCTGGGCCTCGTCCAGAATGATAAAGCTGTCGTCCAGCGTCCGCCCGCGCATATAGGCCAGGGGCGCCACCTCGATGTTGCCGCGCTCCAGATACTTCTGGTATGTCTCCGCCCCCAGCATATCGAACAGGGCGTCGTACAGCGGGCGCAGATAGGGGTCCACCTTCGACTGCAGGTCGCCGGGCAGGAAGCCCAGCCGTTCGCCGGCCTCCACCGCCGGACGGGTGAGGATGATGCGGTTCACCTGCTTGTCCCGGAAGGCGGCCACCGCCGCCGCCACCGCCAGGTACGTCTTGCCGGTGCCGGCAGGGCCCACGCCGATGGTGACGGTCTGCTTCAGAATGGCGTTGACGTACTCCTTCTGGCCGATGGTCTTGGGCTTGACGGGCCGGCCCTTGCTGGTGATGCAGATCACGTCCTGGGTCAGCTCGCTGATACGCTCGGCCTGACCGGAGCGCACCAGCCCGATGACGTAGCGCACATGCTGGTCGGTGATCGTCTCGCCCTTATTGGACAGGGTCAGCAGCGCCTGCACCGCCTTCACCGCCAGCATCACGTTTTCCGGCTCGCCGGACACCACGATCTCGCCGCCCCGGTTCACCGCCTGCACCTGAAATTCCGCCTCCAGGAGCCGGATATTCTCGTCGAAGGAGCCGAAAAGATTGACGGCCTCCTCCATGCGTTCAATACCGATACGTTGTTCCATGTTTTGGGTTTACCTCCCTGTATCGCTTGTTATAGTCAGCGGCGCGTCCACGCCGATCTGTTCCTCGCACTCCGCCCGCAGCGTCACCATAAGGTACGCGCCCTGCCGCCGGGCGGATACGTCCGCTTTCAGAACACGGCCATCGTCTCCGATGGTCTGCGCCAACTGGGCCTCCAGCTGCTTTTGTCCCTCGGCGCGGGCCTCATCCTCCGGACGTTCACCGTCGTACACCGCACGCTCGGCCACCGTCTCTGTTACCAGCGTTACCGGCAGGCGCAGCCCGAAGGGAAGCTGTACCCCACGGTATCGTATTATTTTATCACAGTTTTCCCGGCCCTGCAATATGCTGTCCCCCGCAGGCAGCGCAATTCGGTGCCGTCCGAGGTCCAGCGCGGTATGGGTGCGGGTCTTCACGGGCTCCGTGCCGTCCTTCAGCACCGTCTCCAGCGGTACGGGCACCGTCCACTCGTACCATGTCCGGGCCCAGATCCGCCCGGTGGCCCGCATATACCGGCAGCCCCGGGGCGAGTCAGCCACCCCGGACAGCAGCACCTGCCCCGCCTGCACCGTTTCGCCCACCGCCGCGCAGGTCACCCCGTCCAGCGCCTCGATCTTCGTGATGAGCCCGTCTCTGGCCGCCACGATGTTCTGCACGTCGCTGTCCCGGTACAGATGCGGCGGGCGGACGCGCTCCACCACCTGCACGTGGGCGGTGCAGCCCCTGACGTTCACCGCCAGATACACCACGTCCGGCAGCAGCGGCAGCACCCGGTTCCGCAGCTCGTCCTGGTCCAGGCCCACACCGCGCGTGCCCACGCGCACGCCGCATCGTTCCAGTGCCTGCAATACGCTTTCCGTGGGGACGGTGTCGTTGCCGGTGACCTCGAAGTCCCAGATGAAGGCGCTGCCCACCGCCAGCAGCAGCGGCAGCACCAGCGCCGCCGCCAGCAGCACATACCGGTGCCTGCACCGCCGCCACAGCTCCGGCGCACCGGACTTTCGGCACACGGTCACCTGTGCGCCGATGTCCGCCGTCACCTCGGCCAGGCGCCGCGCGCCGGACAGGGTGGTGGTCACGCGGAAGGATGTCTCCGTCAGCCAAGTCAGGTCCCAGAAGGGAATGCCGTGGGCGGCGCACAGGTTCACCACGCGCTCCGGCGCGGTACAGACCACCTCAGCCACCGCCTGACCGCGGAGATAATTCACTGCTTTACGGTACACGGCGCCCCCCTTACTCCACCAGTTCGATGCCGGATATTTTTCCGGTGATCCGCAGCTCCTGCTCCGTCATCACCAGCAGCTGCAGGTCCTGGCCCCGGACGCGGACCACCACGCCGCCCCCGTTGACGTCCACCGCCTCGGTGGTGTAGGCCAGCACGCCACGGTGCCGGTCCATATACAGCTCCCGGTTGCCCAGCAGCTCGATCCGGGCCACGCCGGCGGCGATGTTCACCGGCAGCTCCAGGCGCTCCAGTGCCTCCTGGCCCACCTGGGCCAGCTTCTTTTTCAGTCCCGCCACACCGTCACCTCCCTGCGGATGATACAGAACGCTATGCGCGGACGCACCGGAACTTGCCTGTCCGGGGCGGGGTATTTCCCGGCGGCGGCGCGCATAGGCTGGGGACCGGTGATGGTGATGATAAAGCGCGTGTTGGCGCTGCTGGGCAGCGGGACGCTGGCGATACTGCTGCTGCGGCAGGCGGAGACGGCGGCCCAGGCGGTGCGGGACGGCATACAGCTGTGTCTGACGTCGGTGATACCGGCGCTGTTCCCGTTTTTTGCCGTCTCGTCCCTGCTGGTGGCGCTGGGGGCGGCGGAGGCGGCAGGCCGGGCGCTGGCACGCCCCTTCGGGCGGCTGTTCCGCTGCGGCGGTGCGGGGTGCGCCGCCCTGCTGCTGGGGCTGGTAGGCGGCTATCCTGTGGGGGCGCGGACGGCGGCGGAGCTGGTACGCCGGGGAGAGCTGTCCCCTGCCGAGGGGGCGCGGCTGCTGACGTTCTGTAACAACGCCGGCCCGGCCTTTGCCATCGGCGTGGCGGGGGTGTCGGTATTCGGCAGCGCCCGGACGGGAGCCTGGCTGTATCTGCTGCACTGCGCCGCCGCGCTGCTGACGGGTCTGCTGTTCTGCCGCCGCCCACTGCCCGTCACCGCCATGCCGAAACGGCCTGTGCCGCCGCAAACCGGACTGACGGGGCAGTTTCTCCGGGCGGTGGAGGGGGCGGTGTCCGCCATGGCCCGGGTGTGCGGGTTCGTGGTGTTCTTTCTGGTGCTGCTGCGCCTGGCGGAGGGGCTTATCGGTCCCCTGCCGCCGCTGGCGGCGGGGGTGCTGGAGCTGACCAACGGCATCCTGCGCCTGACGCCGGACCGCCGGGGTTTCGTCACCGCGGCGGCGCTGCTGGGCTGGGGCGGGCTCAGCGTCCACTGCCAGACGGCGGCGGTGACGGCGGGCAGCGGTATCTCCCTGCGGCTGTATCTGCCGGCCAAGGCGGTGCAGGCAGCGCTGTCAGCAGGACTGGCGGCACTGCTGGCGCCATACCTGCTGCCGTAGGTCACCCCGCGGGTCCCTCCTGCGTAGAATGACCACGGAGAGAAGTCTCCCATCATTCCCGACAGGAGGTCACATAGGATATGAGCATTACGCTCCGTCATGCCGCCGCCTGCTATCAAGCCCCGGACGGCGAGGTGGAGGCGGTACGGGACGTGTCCTTCACGGTGGAGGAGGGCGCGTTCGTCAGTTTAGTGGGACCCTCCGGCTGCGGCAAATCCACCCTGCTCAGCGCCATTGCCGGTCTGGAGCCCCTCAGCGGCGGCGCTATCGAGATCGACGGCCGGACGGTACAGGGCACGTCGCCAAAGATCGGCTTTATGCCACAGCGGGACCAGCTTTTCGAGTGGCGGAATATATGGGACAACGTGACGCTGGGGCTGACGGTCCGTGGTGAGAAGGACCCGGCGGCCTATGCACACGTGTCCCGGCTGTTGGAGCGCTATGGGCTGGCGTCCTTTGCCAAAAAGCGGCCCTGCCAGCTCTCCGGCGGTATGCGCCAGCGCTGCGCCCTGATCCGGACCCTGGCCACTGAGCCGGAGATATTGCTGCTGGATGAGCCCTTTTCCGCCCTGGACTACCAGACACGGCTGGCGGTGTCGGCGGATATCTGGCGCATATTGCAGCAGGAGGGCAAAACGGCCCTGCTGGTCACCCATGACATCGCTGAGGCGGTGAGTATGTCCGACCGGGTGGTGGTGCTGTCCCGCCGCCCCGCCGTGGTGAAGGCGGAGATGGACATGGGTGCGCTGCGTGGTCTGCCGCCGCTGGAGCGCCGGGACACGCCGGAATTTCACCGGTACTTCAACGCCATATGGAAGGAGCTGGACGTTCATGCCTGAGAAAACGCCTTCGCCCCGCCGTGCGGCGTACCTGAGGACCGTGCGCCGCGAAAAGCGCCGGGTGCGTATCTGGCAGATCGCGCTGGTGGCGGTGCTGTTTGCCGTGTGGGAGCTCAGCTGCCGGCTGGGGCTGTCCGACGGCTTTCTGGTCAGCAGTCCCAGCCGCATGGTGCAGACCCTGTGGCGGCTGTGCGCCTCCGGCGAGCTGTGGCACCACGCGGCGGTGTCCATCGGTGAGACGGTGCTGGGCTTTACCGCCGGGACAGTGCTGGGCACGGCCGTCGCCGTGGCCATGTGGTGGTCGGACACCGCCGCCCGCATTCTGGACCCGTACCTGGTGGTGCTGAACGCACTGCCGAAAACGGCCCTGGGGCCCATCTTCATCGTGTGGATGGGCGCGGGCATGGGGGCCATCGTCACCATGACGCTGGCCATTTCACTCATCGTCACCATCCTGAGTATGTACACCGGCTTCCGCACCACCGACCCGGAGAAGCTGCGGCTGATGCGGACGCTGGGCGCTGACAAGCGCCAGATCCTGTGGCTGCTGGTGTTCCCGGCCAACTGCCCCACGCTGTTTTCCACACTGAAGGTGAACGTGGGCCTCTCGTGGGTGGGGGTCATCATGGGCGAGTTCCTGGTATCCCGGGCCGGGCTGGGGTATCTCATCGTCTACGGCTCCCAGGTGTTCAACATGGACCTGGTCATGGCCAGCGTGCTGGTGCTGGGGCTGGCGGCGGTGGGAATGTACCTGCTGGTGCTGCGGGCAGAAGCATTCTTAAATCATCTATGGGGGGTACGTGCATGAAAAAGCAACTTATCTGCATTTGTATGGCCGCGCTGCTGTCGCTCAGCCTGCTGACCGGCTGCGGCGCGGGGACCGATACCGGCGATACCGCCGGCACGGAGGCGAAAAACGTCACGGTCCGGCTCAGCGAGGTGACGCACTCGGTGTTCTACGCACCGCAGTACGTGGCTATGAGCCAGGGGTTCTTCGCCGACGAGGGGCTGGACATTGAACTGAGCAACGGCGGCGGCGCCGACAAGGTGATGACCGCCGTGGTATCCGGCGGCGCGGACATCGGCCTGGCCGGGCCGGAGAGCTGCATCTATATCCACGCGCAGGGCAAGGACGATCTGCCGGTGATCTTCGCCCAGCTGACCAAGCGGGACGGCTCGTTCCTGGTGGGCCGCAGTGATGAGGCCTTCGACTGGAACGACCTGAAGGGCAAGACCATCATCGGCGGGCGCAAGGGCGGCGTGCCGGAGATGACGCTGGAATACGTCCTCAAGCAGCACGGCATCGTACCCCAGGAGGACGCGGTGGTGGACACCTCGGTGCAGTTCAACATGATGGCCGGGGCCTTCACCGGCGGACAGGGGGACTATGTGACGCTGTTTGAGCCCACCGCCACGGAGGTAGAGCGCGCCGGACACGGGTATATCCTCTGCTCCATCGGCGAGGAGTCCGGGGAGATACCCTACACCGCCTATTTCGCCAGCCAGAGCTATATGACGGCGCATCCGGAGGTCATTCAGGGCTTTGCCAACGCCATTGCGCGGGCGCAGCAGTGGATCGTGGACCACACGGACCGGGAGGTGGCAGAGGCCATCATCGATCAGTTCCCGGATACGGACCTGGATACCCTGGAGGCCGTTACCGCGCGGCACCGGCAGATCGATGCATGGAACGCGGGGCCCATGATGGCGCGGTCGGCACTGGAACGGCTGGAGACGGTGATGACTGAGGCCGGTGAGCTGGAGAAGGACCAGTGGGTGGATTTCGACAAGCTGGTGGACAACAGCTTTGCCCAGAAGGCCATGGAGGCGCAATAAGCAAAAAAGAAAGCCCGTGCGGGCTTTCTTTTTTTGCTTATTTATTGCAGGGCGGAGATGACCTCGGCGTATTTGTCGATGTCGGACGCGCCGTTCCAGGTCATAAAGCCGCCGGTACACCCGGCGTCGCGGAGGGCCCGGACCTCGTCGGCCAGCTCCGCTGCGCCGTAGTGGTTATACGGCTCGCGGATGGCGTTGTAGCACTGTATCCATGTGCGTACCGCGCCGGGAGAGGCCGTCTCGCTCTGGCGGGCCATGGCGCTCTCGCCGAAGTTATGGACGGTGGTATAGGGGTGCTCCCACGGCTTATAGTCCCCCTGCGCGCTGTAATGGTCCGGGTAGGGCATACCGGAGATGGCGTCCACCACGGAGCTGATGGCCGGCCAGTACTGACCGCAGGCAGTGACGTAGGCGTTGGCGCATTCGCCGAACACATCGCCGGAGATGTAGTACCCGGCGTCATGCAGCCGCTCGGCGGCGTAGATCAGGAACCGCTGGACCGCCTGGGCCTTACTCTCACCATAGGTGTTCTTGTAGTCGATGGTACCGGCCTGCTCGTACTTATACGCGCCGTCGGGGAAGCGGATGTAGTCAAACTGGATCTCGTTGAAGCCCAGAGCGGCGGCCTCCAGAGCCAGCTCCACCTTGTACTGCCACACGGTGCGGTTGTAGGCGCTGGGCCAGTACATGGAGCTGATCTTCAGGGGCGTGCCGTTCAGGTCGGAGATGACGTACTCCGGGTGGTCGGCGGCCAGGTGGGCGTCATTGAACACCGTGATGCGGCCGATGACGTAGTAGCCGGCGTCGCGGAGCTTCTGCACGTTGGCCTTGAAGCCCTCCATGGTGTCCTGAGCCGCGGCGTAGGCGGACGGGCTGTACTGCTGCATGACCGGGGAGGCGTAGGACACCGCCGTGCCGTCCACGATGTCCACCACAAAGGCGTTGATGCCCGTCCCCTGGGCCAGCCGGATATAGCTGTCCGCGTACTGTATGGCGCTGCCGTTCAGGTACAGGGCCCGCACCTCGTCGGGCATCACATTGTCCGTGAAGGCCGGCTTCTCCGTGGGGTAGTAGTCCAGGCCGGCCGCGTCGCCGCCGCCCCAGGCGTCGCCCCGCGCGGCGTGGCGCTGATACAGCGCCTCGTCATACTGCGCCAGCGCTTCCTCCTCCGTCATGCGGACGTTCTCTCCGTCGATGTACCCCTCGCCCCGGTCGCAGCTGACGGCCCAGCGCAGGACCTCGCCGTTCTCGTCCAGGCCGTCAAAGCCGGTGACGGTCAGCGCCATGCCCTTTTCCACGGCGCAGCCGGGGACCACGCCCGTCTCGTCCGTCAGGCTCATGCCCCGCAGGGCGTACACCGCCTCCGTCAGCACCGCACCGTTGTAGTCTGCGGTCAGGTTGGCCGCATCCAGATAGGCGTAGCCCTCGCCGTTGACCACGCGGACGCGGTCCGCGCCGTCCTCGGCGTCCTCAGCAACGTACTGTACCTCCGCGCCGCGGACCAGGGAACCCAGCTGAGTCCCGTTTTCGTCATACACAGGGGCGGTGGTCCCGGCGGCGGCCACATAGCCCGCCGCCGTCTCCGGCACCACGGGATTAAACTGCCGCCAGATGATATATCCCAGCGTGCCCAGCGCCAGCAGGCACAGCACGATGAGTACCACCGCCGCGCCGGTGCCGTGTTTCTTTTTCGTATTCGTTGACATAAATTGATTTCTCCTTGCGTATTTTTGTCAGCCTGCGGCCATTATACGCCATTCCGCGCCATAAATCCACCCAAATCTTGTGGCGCCGGTGACAAAATTTTCATATTTTTTGTGTTTTTCTCGTTTTTTTGGTAGACAACGACGCAGACCGATGGTATACTACACATGACTATTGTTATGTAAATCGGCGGAGGGGCCTTCCCGCCGCCGGCGCTTCCCATACAACTTAGAGATAAGGCAGGGTGTATCGACATGAATAGGACGAAACGGGGAATGGCATTGATCCTGGCGGCGGTGATGGCGGTGAGCTGTTTGACCACCATACTGCTGGCTGCCAGTAAGAACTGGAGCAGCCTGAAGGACCTGGGCGCACTGAGCCAATATTATGAGACGGGCGCGGACGCTGACCCGGGCGCTGTTTCCACCGTACCCGGCGACCCCGGCGGTACATCCTTCGGCCTGTATATGTTCTCCAGCAAGGCGGGGACGCTGGACGCGTTCCGTACCTGGCTGCGAAACTACCGGGGCAATGCTATATACAATGGCTTCGCGGCCACGCTAGATAAGGCCTACGGCGAGAACACCAGCGGCGCAGCCGCAGCAGGCTACGGCCCCAACTTTGAGAACGCCTGGAGGGAGCTGGGCCACGGCGGCAACAAGGGTGAGTTTGCCAACGCCCAGACAGAGTACTGGGGTACCGAGCGTTACTCGACCCTGATCAGCCGCCTGCAAAGCAAATACCCTTCCCTGAACCTGAACGACTACTCCATCGCCCTGAAGAACGTCCTGTGGAGCCGCAGCGTCCAGCATGGCGTGGACGGCGCCTATAACGTGGTCACCCGCGCCATCGACAACCGGCTGGGCGGCTTCAAGATGCAGAGCGAGGCGGAGCTGATCGAGGCCATCTACACTGAGTGCAGCAAGCTGGCGGAGGATATCCCCAAGTATCGGGATATGCAGACCCAGCTGTCTGACCGCTATGGCGTGAAGAACCGTTCCATGGCCTATTACAGCGCAGCGGACGGCGATGTGCAGTCCTCGGTATACAGCCGCCTGCACATCAACGAGCCTGCCGATGCGCTGGTCATGCGCTATCAGAACACCACCTCCCACCTGGAGGGCAAATACACCCTGTGCTATAACTCCGACGGCAGGACCTTCAGCTACAGCGTAGGCAGCACCGACCTGGTGGCCGAGGAGAAGGCCTCTCAACTGATCCTGACCTACTACAATTCCGACAAATACACCCTGGCCACCACGGATGGCAAGCGTCTGGCGGTCGTTGACGGCGCACTGATGCTGCAAAACGCTGCCGCCGACAGCAGACAGTTCTGGACACTGACCGGCAGCAACAACGGCTACATACTGTGCAACGTGGGCACCGGCTATTACCTGACCATCACGGTCAGCCAGACACAGGTCGCTGATCCCAACGCCCGCACGGAGCCTACAGAAGAAGAGATCGCGGCAAAACGGGCGGAGATCAAGGCTGAAATCGAAGAAAAGGGCTACGAAAAAGACGGCACTACTCCCGTTGGCGCGACGGCCAAAAAGTTCGCAGAACTTCTGTCCTCTCGGCTGACGTCGATCATCAAGGCCAACTTTGAGGAAAAAGATAACAATGCCATTGAAGCCCTCATAGAGGAAAACATCGCAAAAATGGGGCTGGAGGCGGACGCGAATAAGAAGGCCGCCCTTGAGTCGGCGCTGGACAAGATCGAAGCTATCGACGAAAACGCAACGGAAACCCAGGTCCCAGCGTTCACCGAATCTGAAGCATTGGCGCTTATTGAACTTTTCGCGGGAAAAACACTGAATACCATTGAGGAGGAAGTCGTGGCCGACATGGTAAGAGAAGACCTGAAGGCTAAGGCTGCAAACACCACTGTCACCGCCTATAAGGTCGGTTTGAGCAAGGAGAGCAAGACCGCCGCTGTTGTGACCATGAAGCCCGCGGCCGGACAGGACGCCTGGAACACCATCGGTCTGTTCTATCCCCAGAAGGCGGAGAAGGACGAAACCGGCAAGAGCATCGTCCACAACCTGACCCAGGGTAACTCCTCCTTCCCCCTGCGCGGCATCGTCACCTGCACCCAAAACATCAGCACCGTAAAAGCGGTGGTCACCAATACAGCTACCAGGACAGCGCCTACCTACGCCAGCCGCAGCGGCATCAATGCCAAGTGGTTCGACCTGTGGGAACTGGATGAGACCCTGAAGTTCAGTAAGCTCTCCGCCGGGAAATACAACCTTACCATTACCGGCACCACCGATAGCGACAGCACCGTGACGCTGCTGGATACCACCTTCACTGTGGGCGCGGCCACGACTACCACGCCCGAAGCCCCCAACAACACCTACACGGTGACCTTCGTGGTCAACGGTAAGACCTTGGAAACGCGCACCTATAAAGAAGCACAACCCTACGGCGCGCTGCCTGAGGTGAACGAAAAGGGCTTCCAGGGCTGGTTCTACAATGACCGCGAGATATCCCAGAGCACGCCCGTGGCACCCAGAAATCACACCGTTACGGCCAAGTTCGGTACGCTGCACACCGTGAAATTCATGTCCCAGGGCGCTGTGTGGGATTCCTACAAGCTGGCCCAGAACGACATTATCACGCTGCCTGCGACGAACCCGGTCATGCAGGCCGACAGCAAGTACGTATACAGCTTCGACTATTGGGCGGATGCCAGCGGCAAACGCTATACCAGCGGCACCGTCATGCCTGACGCCGACGTGACCTACACCGCCGTGTTTACCAAGACGGCCAACAGCGGCGGCGGCACCGGCGGCGGCACCGGCGGCGGCACCGGTGGGAGTACCGGCGGCGAGACGCCCAAGCCCTCCGGCAACTATCTGACCGGCGTATCGCCCAGCACGTCTGTCTCCGCAATGAACAGCGCGGGCTACACCATCTATAACGGCAGCGCCAAGGTGACATCCGGCCTCGTGGGTACCGGTATGACCGCTGTCAGCAGCTCCGCCACCGTGACCATCGTGGTCACCGGCGACGTCAGCGGCGACGGCAAGATCACCATCACCGACGTGGTCAAGCTGCAGAAGTACGTGGTGGGCTCCGGCAGCCTGTCCGGCGCCTACGCCAAGGCGGCGGACATCAACGGCGACGGCAAGATCACCATCACCGACGTGGTGCAGGCCGCCCAGGTCACCGTGGGCCAGCGCACCATCGGCTGAGGAGGAAACATCCTATGAAAAACAAACTGTTCCGCGCCGCAGCCTCCGCGCTGCTGACGCTGCTGCTGGTGGTCACGCTGCTGCCCGTGCAGGCCCATGCCGCCGGAGCGACGCTGACCGGCACCGCCGCCCCGCAGGCAGGCGACACCGTCACACTGACGCTGTCCGTGCCCAACAAGGTCTACGGTCTGACCGCTGACCTGAGCTACAGCGGCAATTTGTCCTTTACCAACTACAACTGCTCTGTCAGCGGATGGAGCATCGTGGTCAACAACAACAAGTTCAGCGTTTACGGCACGTCCAGCTCCAGCGGCGGACTGGTCACCATCAAAATGAAGGTATCCGGCAGCGCCAAGGAGGGCGACGCCCTGACCGCCACGTTCTCCAACATCGTGGTGTCCGACGGCAACAGCGACACCAGTCTGGACAGCGCCAGCTGGTCCGGCAAGGTGGGCGCGGCACCCAGCGGCAACTGCAACCTCAGTTCGCTGAGCTGCTCCAATGCCACGCTGAGCCCGTCCTTCTCCAGCAGCACCACGTACTACACCTGCACGGTGCCTTTCGCAGTGGAAAAGCTGGACCTGAACTACAAAAAGGCCGATAACAGCGCTACGGTGTCTGTCAGCGGCAATGAGCTGGCGGTGGGCGTCAACACCGTGACCATCAAGGTCACGGCGGCCAACGGCGCCACCAAGAGCTATACCATCGATGCCACACGCCAGCAGGACCCCAACTACAAGCCCTCCACCGACGCGTCCATCGCCGCCCTGACGCTGGAGGGGGCCACGCTGTCCCCGGCGTTCACGCCCACGGTGACGGATTACATCGCCTACGTCCCCTATGAGACGAAGCAGGTGACCATCGCCGCCACGGCAAAGGACGAAAAGGCCCAGGGCATCACCGGCACCGGCGAGGTGCGGCTGTCCGCCACGGAGGCGGAGACTGTGCTCACGGTTACCGGCACCGCCGAGGACGGCAAGACCAAGCAGAACTATACCATCCATGTGCTGCGGATGCCGGCCTATACCGGCATTGTCCCCACGGTGGAGGTCATCGACCCGGCCACCATCCCCGAGGTGCCGCCGCTGGAGATCCCCGGGACCATTGCGATGCCGCTGATCGGCGAGGTCAAGACCGTGTATGTGGCCATCGCGGCGGCGGTGCTGCTGGTGGTGGTGCTGTTCCTGCTGGGCTTCCTGATCGGCCGCGGCCACACGGGCGGCGGCGATGACGAGGAATACGACGACGAACCGCCGCGGACCCCGGCGAAGCCCCTGCTCCCCGAGGAACGGCACACGGCACGGGTGCCCCGTCTGGTGCCCCGCGAGGAGAGCCGCGACAGCGAACCTGCCGTCATCCCCGACAAGACCCCGGCGGCGCCTATGACGCCCGCCGCGCCGGCGGAGGAGCCGGCGACCGCAGAGCGCTCCGCCCAGGACGAGCCCACCCAGGCCGACGAGGACGAGGTGCGGACCATGTCGCTGGACGATCTGCTGGACGATATCCACAATATGTAATAAAAATGACCTAAGCCTTGGCTTAGGTCATTTTTACGCAGCAAAAGCATCCGGGATAGCGCCCGGATGCTTTTTGCTCAATAATCCACCTTCATCAGGCACAGGCCCTCCGGCGGCGCGGTGGGACCCGCCTGCTTGCGGTCTTTGGCGCTCAGGATGTCACGCACCTGCTCCGGCGTCCAGTAGCCGCGGCCCACCTCCAACAGGGTTCCCACCATGATGCGGACCATGTTCTGCAAAAAGCCGGTGCCATGGAAGGTGAAGACCACCCGGTCCTTCCGGCGCTCGATGGCGATGTGGTCCACCAGGCGGACGGTGGACTTCTTCATACGCGGGTTGCCGCAGAAGCTGGCGAAGTCGTTTTCACCCAGCAGATAGGCCGCCGCCTGACGCATTTTCTCCACATCCGGGTCGTAGTCCAGCAGGGTAACGTACTTCCGGTCAAACACCGGCTTCACCGGACCGGTGTGGCAGGTGTAGCGGTAGGTCTTGCCCAGGGCGTTATAGCGGGCGTGGAAACGGGGCGCGGCCTCCTTGACCTCCCGGACAGCGATGGCGTCGGGGAGATAGCGGTTCAGATAGTCACGGAGGGCGTCGGGCGTCTCGGTCACGTCCAGCACCACATTGGCGGTCATGGCCCGGGCGTGGACACCGGCGTCGGTGCGGCCCGCGCCGATGACGTTCACCGGATGGCCCTGCAGCGTGCCCAGCACGGCCTCCAGCTTCCCCTGGATGGTATCCTTGTCCGGCTGGCGCTCCCAGCCGAAGAAGCGGGAGCCGTCGTAGGCGATGGTGAGCCGGTAGTTCTGTTCCATAAAAAGATCACGCCCTTTCTGCCTTATTGTAACAGAAAGGACGTGATTTGTGAAGTGTTTTACAGCCAGCCCATCATCTGGACGAAGCTGTACAGCAGCTTCAGGCCGTAGAAGATGATGACGGCGCCGCAGACCTTGTTGATGATGTTCAGCACCTTCTCGTTGAACTTACTGCCCAGCAGGGAGACGACCGTGGACAGCGTCAGGAACCAGATCACCGAGGCGGAGCCGAAGCCGCAGATGAAGAACAGGTCGCCGCCGTTGGTCAGGGTGGCCCGGAAGGCGCCCAGCATCATGGTGCCGTCAATGATGGCCTGGGGGTTCAGCCAGGTAACCACGAAGGCGGAACCTGCCAGCTTCCAGATGGGCACGTTCACGTCCCGGCCGCCCTCCAGACTGGCCTTGGACCGCAGCAGACCGATGCCGATATAGATGACGATCAGACTGCCCAACCCCAGGATGACCTTTTGCAGCCAGGGCAGCGCCTGCATCAGTGCGCCGGCGCCCAGGAAGCAGGCCACACCCAAAGAGATGTCCCAGAAAATGACGATGAGCGCGGTGATGTAGACGCGGCTGCGCTTCTGCGTCAGGGCACTGTTGATGACGAACAGGTTTTGCAGGCCGATGGGCGCCACGTAGGCCAGACCCATGGTCAGCCCCTGAAGATAGATATTCATGGCTGTGATTTTCTCCTCATGCTATTTACTCCGGTTTTCTTACCTGCTATAATGATACCATAGCTTTGGAGAAATGCAAGAGCGCAGATTTTTATGGGCAAGTAAGGAGGGGCTTACCATGTCACAGACCATGCCGCAAAGCCACTACGACTGTCCCTGTATGGAGAAATGTCCGCTGCACCACGCCATGCAGCTGATCGGCGGCAAGTGGAAGGTGCAGATCCTGTGCGCCGTGGCCAACGCCGGGGCCATCCGCTACAACGCCCTGCGGAGCAAGCTGGACGGCATCTCCAACACGGTGCTGGCCTCGGCCCTGCGGGAGCTGGAGCGCGATGGGCTGGTGACACGGCGGGAGTATCTGGAGGTGCCGGTGCGGGTGGAATACGGCCCCACGGACAGCTGCCGGGCACTGCTGCCCATTTTGGAGCAGCTCAGCGACTGGGCAGAGGCCAGGATGTGAGCTTTCGATTGGACAAATACCGGAATTTGTCTGCAAGATACATCATTTTTCACAAATTGCAGTGGGAATTATAGAGCAAATCGCGGGATTTTCGTATCAATGCCCATTGCAATCCTGCCGTAATCCAGTATAATAGGAAATGGTGAGGGTTAGTTTCTGCGCGCTGCACCCTCTGGCGCGAGAGTAAAAATGTGCGTAAGGAGTGCTGGTTCATGTATACACGGGAGATCACGGTGAAAAATGAGGTCGGTCTGCACGCCAGACCCGCGACCTATTTCATTCAGAAAGCCAACGAGTTCAAAAGCGGCATCTGGGTAGAAAAAGAAGAACGCCGCGTCAACGCAAAGAGCCTGCTGGGCGTGCTGAGCCTGGGCATTATGAAGGACACCACAGTGACACTGATCGCGGACGGCAGCGATGAGAAGGAAGCTGTGGATGCGCTGGCTGAGCTGATCGAGAACCTGGACGAGTAAACACAATGAAAGAGAGACGGCTTCGCCGTCTCTCTTTTCTTTTGCGTACGACGTACCTCCGGCGCTGCGGGGGTACCGCTTTTTATCCGTGGAACTTCCCATATACCGCCCGGGCGGCCGCCTCCGGCACCACGGCGGAGAGCTGCTCGAGCGTGGCGTTTTTTACCGCGGTGACGGTGCCGAAGTGCTGCAGGAGCCGCTTCTTCCGCGCCTCGCCCACACCGGGGATACCGTCCAGCTGCGAGCGCTTGGCGGAACGGGTGTGCTTCTGGTGGTGGTAGGCGATGGCGAACCGGTGTACCTCCTCCTGCACCGTGCCGATAAGGGCAAACAGGGCGGGTGTCTGCCGTATGCCCAGCTCATGGCCCCGGGCGGTGATAAGCGCACGGGTGCGGTGGCGGTCGTCCTTGACCATGCCCAGCACGGGCACATCCAGCCCGGTCTCTGCCAGCACCTGCTCGGCCACACGGGCGTGCTCCTGACCGCCGTCGATCAGCAGCAGGTCCGGCAGGGGGGCGAACTTTTCATCGCCGTCCAGATAGCGCCGGAACCGGCGGGTGAGCACCTCGCGCATGGCACCGTAGTCGTCGGCGCTGGGGCAGGACTCGATGCGGAAGCGGCGGTAGGCGGACTTCAGCGGCTTGCCGTCCTGAAAGACCACCATGCCGCCCACCTGGTCCGCGCCGCCGGTGTGGGAGATATCATAGCTCTCCATGCGCCGGGGCAGGACCGGCAGCTGAGCCGTTTCCTGCAAAAGGCGCAGGGTGCCGTTAATGCGCTGTACGGCGTCGGTAACGCGCTCCACCTCCTCCCGGGCGTTGCGGTGGGCGATGTCCAGCAGCGCGCGGCGCTGACCTCGCTGGGGGACCCGGAGGGCAACGGCGTGGCCGCTGCGCTCCGTCAGCAGGGCGGAGAGGGCGTCGGCGTCCTCGATGGCGGCTGGGAGCAGGATCTCACGGGGCAGAGACTGGCGGGTCAGATAGTACTGGGGCACCACAGCGGAAAGCAGGGCGCTCTCGCTGTCGGCAGCGTCGGGGAAAACCTCGGTCTGCCGGGCCAGGAGATCGCCGTCTTCAATGTGGAGAATGGCGCAGCCGGACCGGGCGGGGCTGGTATACGCGCCCCAGACATCGGTGTCGGCGCAGATACCGGCAATGACCTGCTGGTCCTTGGTCAGCACGGACAGGGCCCGTACACGGTCGCGGAGGGCGGCGGCTGTCTCAAAGTCCAGATCCTCCGCCGCCGCGGTCATCTGTTCCGTCAGCTGGGTCGTGACGGCGCGCAGCTTGCCCTCCAGCAGGGCGGTGGCCTGGGCCATGCGGCGGCGGTATTCCGCCGCATCCGGGCCGTCCGGGCGACAGAAGCCGTCACACCGGCCCATGTGGAAGTTCAGGCAGGGGCGCTCCTTGCCGATGTCGCGGGGGAACCTTCGGGAACAGGTGGGCAGGCGCAGGGCGGCGCACACGGCGTCCAGTGCCAGGCGCGTTTCGTGCCGGCCGCCGAAGGGGCCGTAGTATTTCGCGCCGTCGTCGGCGGTGCGGTTCACCAGGGTAAAGCGGGGATAGTCGCCGCTGTCCAGCCGCACGAAGGGATAGCCCTTGTCATCCTTCAGCAGAATGTTGTAGCGGGGCTGATGGCGCTTGATGAGGGAGTTCTCCAGCACCAGGGCCTCGAACTCCGACCGGACAATAATGGTGTCGAACCGGTCCACATGGGCCACCATCATCTTCGTTTTCTCGTTGTGGCTGGCGGTGTCCTGAAAGTATTGGCTGACGCGGTTTTTCAGTTTTTTGGCCTTGCCCACATAAATGACCTGGCCGGTCTTGTCCATCATCAGATAGACGCCGGGCAGCAGGGGCAGGTCGTTGGCCTTGGCGCGGAGCTCATCACGGGTCATGGCGTCATCTCCTTTCATGGAAAACTACAGATACGGGGATAGTATACCACCGCCGCGTCCCCTGGGCAAGGGGTGGAAGTGCCGGAAAGTACAGAGAAAAGCCTGCGGCGGCGAAAAAGCAGTAGCGCGGCGCGGCAGGATGTGATACAATGGGTGCGAAAAATATGACGCGGGAGGCGCGGGATATGGAATTGCAGTGGTTTGACATCCGGGAGTTGACGGAGGACGCGGCCCAGACCGTGATAGGCATGATGGATGAGACGCGGCGGCGGCGTGTGGCCGACATCGCCGGTGAGGACGACCGGAAGCGCACCATCGCCGGAGAGCTGCTGGCGCGGCGGATGCTCGCGCAGACGATGGGCTGCGCGGAGAAGGACGTGCCGCTTCAGTGGGACGAGCTGGGCAAGCCCAGCGTGGAAAAGGATGGCGTGTATGTGTCCGTGAGCCACTCCGGCCCGTGGGCAGTATGCGTAACGGCGGACGCGCCGGTAGGCGTGGACGTGGAGGTGGTACGCTCGGCCCAGGAGAAGTTCATGCGCCGGGTATGCAGCGAGCAGGAGATGGCGTACATACGGTCCGGGGACGACGGCGACTGCCAGCGGTTCTGGGAGATATGGACGGCCAAGGAGGCGCTGTTCAAGCTGACGGGCAAGGGTCCGCTGCTGGCGCTGAGCCGCTTCAGCCTGCCGGCAGGCGTAACGCTGGACTATACGGCACAAAAGGGCTGCGCCCTCACCATCGCGGCGCAGATTTTGTGAAAAATTTTGCAAAGTTGGCAAAAAAGGCTTTTCTTTCCCGTTTTCTTTTGGTACAATAGGGGCAGAAACATACGTCGGAGCCCAGGGCGCCCGGCGGTTTGAGGACGGACAGAGGAGGTTCGCTTTTTATGATCCGAGTCGGCATTATCGGCTGCGGCAAGATCGCACAGGTGCGCCATCTGCCTGAGTATGCAGCCAACCCCAATGCGGAGATCGTCGCATTCTACGACAAGAACATGGAGCGCGCGCAGGAGATGGCGGCGCAGTACGGCGGCAAGGTATACAACAGCTTCTATGAGCTGGTGGATGATCCCAACGTGGACGCCGTGTCCATATGCGTGGAAAACCGCAGCCATGCGGAGATCTGCACGGCTGCGCTGTACGCCGGCAAGCACGTGCTGGTGGAGAAGCCCATGGCGGTAACGCTGGCGGAGTGCGAGTCCATGGTGGCCGCCGCTGAGCGCAATGGCAGACACCTGATGGTGGGCCACAACATGCGTTTTGACCCGGTGCACCGCAAGGCCAAGCAAATGCTGGACAGCGGCATCATCGGCGATGTGATCACCTTCCGCACCATTCTGGGCAACTCCGGCCCCGAGGGCTGGTCTCTGGAGGGTACGTGGTTCTTTGACAAGAACAAGGCGGCCATGGGCGCCCTGTCCGACATGGGCATCCACAAGGTGGACCTGATCCAGTACCTGCTTGGGCAGAAGGTCATCGAGACCACCGCCAAGGTAGTCACCCTGAATAAGCGTGACGACAACGGCAAGCTCATCAGCGTGGATGACAACGCCCTGTGCATCCTGAAAATGTCCGGCGGTGCGCTGGGCACCATGGCGGCCAGCTGGACGGTGTATGGCCACGAGTGCCAGTCCACGGTGCTGTACGGCACCAAGGGCCTGATGATGATCTACAGCGAGCCGTCGGCCCCCATCATCATCAATGACCTGGAGGGCAACCGCACCAGCTTCGCCTTCGAGACAACGTCCCACAACTCCGGCGTCATCGACGAGTTCGTGGACGCGCTGGTCCATGACCGGGAGCCGGAGGTATCCGGCAAGGAGGCTCTGACCACCATGCGGACCATCTTCGGCAGCATCCGGTCCTCCGACATCGCACGGCCGGTGGCGGTGAACACCGATTTTGTGACCCATATCTGAGACAGAGACGCACTTGGGGCGGGCGATACGCCCGCCCCGTTTATTTCCCCGGAACACGGGGACAGGAAGCGCAAGGAGGCAGCATATGTATCGTATTGGCATTGATCTGGGCGGCACCAACATCGCCGCCGGCGTGGTGGACGAGGGCCAGCACATCGTGGCGGAGGTCAGCCTGCCCACCGGTGCGGAACGCCCGGCGGAGGCCGTTGTCGCGGATATCTGCCGCGCGGCGGAGAAGGCCATGGAGAAGGCCGGTATCACGGCGGCGCACTGCGCGTCCGTCGGCATCGGCTCGCCGGGGACCTGCGACAGCGCCAACGGCGTGGTGGTGCGGGCCTATAACCTGGGCTGGTTCAATGTGCCGGTATGCAGCATGGTAACGGCGCGGCTGGGGCTCCCCTGCCATCTGAGCAACGACGCCAACTGCGCCGCGCTGGCGGAGACGGTGGCCGGCGGGGCCGTGGGCTGCCGGAACATGATACTCATCACGCTGGGCACCGGCGTAGGCGGCGGCATCGTGGCCGACGGCCGGCTGCTGGAGGGCGTTGGCGGCACCGGCGCGGAGGTGGGCCACACCGTGCTGGTGCTGGACGGTGAGGACTGCACCTGCGGACGGAAGGGCTGCTGGGAGGCGTATGCCTCCGCCACAGCGCTGATACGGCAGGGAAAGCGGGCGGCCGCGGCGCAGCCGGAGTCCCTGCTGGCCGGATACGGTGAGGGGCTGACCGGGAAGGACGTATTTGACGCGGCGGCCGCCGGAGACGCGGCGGCACAGGCTGTGGTGGACCGCTACTGCGTGTACGTGGCGGCGGGCATCACGGACCTGGTGAACATTCTGGGGCCGGAAAAGGTGCTCATCGGCGGCGGCATCAGCCGCCAGGGCGAGAGACTGCTGGCCCCCATACGGGCGTATGTGGCGGCCAACTGCTTCGGCGGGCACGACCGGACACCGCCGGCCATTGAATGTGCCCGGCTGGGCAATGAGGCGGGCATCATCGGCGCAGCGGCACTGTGAGTAAAAACGCACCCCGGGTCAGACCCGGGGTGCGTTTTTTATGCCGTTTATGGGGAATAATATTGCACATTCCGACAATATATGGTACAATATGTCGTACCACAACAAATTTGGAGGGGCAAAATATGGAAATGCGCCGATACGTAAGACACTCCCCTGCCTGGTGGATCGTGGGCGGCATACTGGCCCTGCTGACGGCGGGGTGTATCGTGCTGGGGCTGCTGGCGCAGCGGGACAGCGCGGCAGCGGAGGCCGTGCCCATCGGGGACGAGATCTATCTGGGCGACTACAACTACATCGACGTGCAGTACATGACCACCTGGGCCTATCGGGTGACGCTGGGCGACGGGCGCAAGCTGGTCTTCTATCTGGCGGAGGACACGGAGGGATACGGCTATCTGGTGCAGCTGAACGACGCCGAATATGCACGGTATGCGGACATTGTGGACTATACCTATGCTGACGACAGCGGTGACGGCGCAGTGCCGGACGATACGGCCGCGCCCTCGGAGCTGGCCGTCTATATCCCGCTGACGGAGACCACCGCGCCGGCACCGGTACGTCTGGCGGGCGTGATCTGTGAGACGCCGGAGGCATATATCGACGATATTGCCGCCGCCGTCGGCATGACCGCCGAGGACTTTGTGTACACCTACGGCGACTATTACATCGACAGCGAGCTGACACCGGACACGGGGAGCAGCTTTTGGTCCCTCATAGCCAGCTTCCTCGGGCTGGCCGCCTTTGTGCTGCTGGCGAGCGCCGCCTTGTACACCGCGCAGCTGAATATCACGCTGAAGCAGCTGAAAAAGGGAAAGCTGCTGGAACGGGCGGAGAGCGAATTCCACTATCTGGAGGGTGACCGGCGCTCTGACGCGCTGGTGAGCACGGCGTTTCTGTACGGGCGGCGGCAGAACATCGTTCTGCCCCTGGCGGATGTGCTGTGGGTCTATCGTCACGACCTAAAACTGCTGTGGGCAAAGCGCACCGTGGTGGAGCTGCTGACCTATGACGGGTGCAGCATCACGCTGCGGCTCGAAAGGGGCGGCAGCCGCCGGATGGCGGACGCTATCGTGCAGGCGGTCGCGGCCCGTAACCCGGAGGCACTGGTAGGCCTGAACCGGGAAAACCAGCGGCTGTACAGCCAGCAGGTGCCCCACGCCAAGCGGAAACGGGTGTGGGCCACGGCCGCCTGCATCGGCGGCGGCGTGCTGGGCTATGCCATTGCCCGGGTACTGATACGCCTGCTGCTGTCGTAAATAGCGCTGCCCCGCCCTTTGGGCGGGGCTTTATGCGGAAAAAGCACCCCCGGTGGGGGTGCTTTTCTATTCAGTCGATGGTGCGGACGAAGTTCATGCCGCTTTTCTGCATATGTACGTCCAGGCGGACCCGGTCGCCGCGTATGTAGCTGCGGGTGTACTCGTAGATACGGCCATCCTCCGTACGGGTGAGCCGCTGGTGGAAAAAGGCACAGCTGCCGGAGGGCACACCCAGCAGGGCGGCGCAGCTGTCCTCCAGAATAACGGCCTCATAGCTCTCGTCCGCGGCGAAGGGGACGATGCCCACATGGTAGAGCAGGCTGTAAAAGCTGTGGGTCTGGAGCATATCGCGGGTCAGATTGGGGTAGATGTACTGAGGGTAGTAACTGGTCTCCAGGATCAGTGGCTCACCGTCCACGTTGCGGACACGGGTGAAGCAGTAGACCGGCGTTCCCTCCCGCAGCTCCATCTTCTCGCAGACGGTGGGCTTGGGGACCTCTACAGCGAAGTCCACCAGCGTAGAGGAGGGGACCTTGCCCACAGAGGAGACCTCGGTGGTGAAGGAATAGCGGACACCCCGGCGGTTGGTGGCGGGGTCGGCCACAAAGGTGCCGCGGCCGCGCTTGCGGACCACCAGGCCCTCGTCCTCCAGCTCGCCGATGGCCTGACGGACGGTGTTGCGGCTGATGCTCAGGCAACGGCACAGCTCGGCCTCGCTGGGGAGCAGGGCGCCCACCGGCAGGGCGCCGGTGGAGATACTGCGCTTGATGATGCCCACCAGTTGGGCGTAGAGGGGTATATCGCTGTCCAGCGACAGCGTAGTATGCAGAATGGAGTTCTGTTCCATGACGGGGTTCCTTTCCCTTGCGTTACCCTTAGGTAAGTTGTACCTATTGTACCATACAATCCAGTGGAATGGTAGGGGGTAAATGAAAAAATTTTGTCACGCTGTCGATTTTCTTTCAAAAACCGCCGGAAGCGCTTTCCCCCTCTGTACAGGCGGCGCGCAGCGTCTCTGTATGCAGACAGCGCCGCGTGACGCGGCGCTGTCTGCGGAACAAAAAGAAGGAAAACCTTTCGGTAGTAAGCGATTTACTTGTGGTCCACGCTGTACATATGCTCGATGAGGCAGAGGACCTTGTCGGAGTAGCCCATCTCGTTGTCGTACCAGCTGACGACCTTGACAAAGGTATCGGTCAGTGCGATGCCGGCCTTGGCGTCGAAGATGGAGGTATGGGTGTCGCCCAGGAAGTCGGAGGAAACAACGTCCTCATCGGTGTAGGCCAGAATGCCCTTCAGCTCGTTCTCGCTGGCCTTCTTCATGGCGGCGCAGATATCCTCATACTTGGCGGGCTTAGCCAGGTTGACGGTCAGGTCCACCACGGAGACATCCAGGGTGGGGACGCGCATGGACATACCGGTCAACTTGCCGTTCAGGCTGGGGATGACCTTGCCCACGGCCTTGGCAGCGCCGGTGGAGCTGGGGATGATGTTGCCGGAGGCGGCACGGCCGCCGCGCCAATCCTTCAGGGAGACGCCGTCAACGGTCTTCTGGGTAGCGGTGGTGGAGTGCACGGTGGTCATCAGGCCGTCGGTGATGCCGAAATTATCGTGCAGGACCTTGGCGATGGGGGCCAGGCAGTTGGTGGTGCAGCTGGCGTTGGAGACAAACTGCATATCGCTGGTGTATTTGTCCAGGTTGACGCCGCAGACGAACATGGGGGTGTCGTCCTTGGAGGGGGCGGACATGACCACGTGCTTGGCACCCGCGGCGATGTGGCCGGCGGCCTTCTCCTTGGTCAGGAACAGGCCGGTGGACTCGATAACGTACTCGGCGCCGACCTTGGCCCAGGGCAGGTTGGCGGGGTCACGCTCAGCAAACACGGGAATGGCCTTGCCGTTGACAACGATGTTGTTGCCCTCGGAGGAAACTTCACCCTTGAACTTGCCATGCATGGTGTCAAACTTCAGCATATAGGCCAGGTAATCGGCGGGGCACAGGTCGTTAACGCCCACGATCTCGATGTTGGGGTGATCCATGCAGCAGCGCATGACCATACGGCCGATACGGCCAAAACCATTGATACCGACTTTAATGCTCATAAAACATCTTCCTCTCTGATGGAATATCCTAAATGTATGGTATGTTTAGAATTATATGCAGTTGTTTCGCAAAATGCAAGCCTTTTTTGAAACTTTTTTTCGTTTCGCGGAAATTTGATAAAAATCTTGTATTCTTGCACCGCATTTGATATGATGTGAACAAGCTGACAGAAGTTGGCACGGTTGATGGCGCCGGGAAACTGGTATGCTGACAACAGAAGGAGGCTGGTCTCATGGAACAGGCACAGCAGGAAAAGGTATACATGGAGCGGCTGCCGCTGGTGGCGATGCAGATACGGTCCGCACTGGGCAATATCTACTACGGGATGCAGAAGCTGGCCCCCGCCGATGAACGGGACGAGGATCCGATACTGGACGCGAACGCCGCCATGCTCTACCATGGCTATTTCCGGCTGCTGCGGCTGGCAAAGAACCTGGAGTCCGCCTCTATGCTGAACCGCAAGGAGCTGCTGCCCACCGAAAACACGGACCTGAAGGTGTGGCTGGACGAGATCATCCGGGAGGCGGAGGTCCCCTTTGAGCTGAAGGGCGTGCAGCTGGAGATGGTGTGCGAGGAGCGTTACGCCATCACCGCTGTCAACGAGCCTTGGCTGAGCCAGGCCCTGTGGCAGCTGCTGTCCAATGCGCTGAAGGCCTGCTCCGTCGGCGGGAAGGTGACGGTGACGCTGGCCGTGCAGAAGCCCCATGTGCTTATCAAGGTAAAGGATACCGGCTGCGGCATTCCTGCCGACCGGCAGGAAATGCTGTTTCGCTGGCATATGCGGCCCATGACCCTGGACTATGTCGCCGGCGGTGTGGGGCTGGGACTGCCCCTGGCACATCAGATCGCACGGCTGCACGGCGGCCAGCTGCTGCTGAATAGCCGGGAGGGCCAGGGCACCACTGCCACCATCGCGCTGCCGATGGTACGGGCTTTGGGGACGCTGGGCGAGAACATTGAGGACTACACCGGCGGCTTCCAGCGGGTACTGCTGGAGCTGGCGGACGCGCTGCCCGACGAGGCATTCCTGGCAAAGCATCTGGACGAATAAGAACACGCTGTCGGGCGGAGGGCCGCCGCGGCACGGCAGGGACGCACCCCTGCCTGCTATGGCGCTCTTCGCCCGATAGCTTTCCACATTTTCCCGAAAGTATGCGCCGCCGCTGAATGGCGGCGCATACGCCCCATGCGGGCGCGGGAGACATATAGACTATGGAGAGCGATCGTATGAGCAAGAAAAAGGTGCTGGTGGCCATGTCCGGCGGCGTGGACAGCTCCGCTGCGGCGGCACTGCTGGTGCAGCAGGGCTACGACTGCGACGGCGCCATGCTGAAGCTGGCCCCTAACGAGGACAGCCGCTGCTGCTCCGCCGACGACGCTGAGGACGCACGGCAGGCGGCCACACGTCTGGGGATGCGGTTCTATGTATTCAACGAGACAGACCGCTTCCGCCGGTGCGTGATGGACAGGTTCACGGCGGAATACGCCGCCGGACGGACGCCCAATCCGTGCATCGACTGCAACCGGGAGCTGAAATTCGGCGCCCTGCTGGACCGGGCACTGACGCTGGGGTATGACTATATCGCCACGGGACACTACGCCCGGGTGGCCTATGACGCGGAAAGCGGCAGATACCGCCTGCTGCGGGGTGCGGAACGGCGGAAGGACCAGAGCTATGTGCTGTATCAGCTGACGCAGCACCAGCTGGCCCATCTGCTGCTGCCGGTGGGAGACTATGACAAGCCGGCTATCCGTGACAAGGCGCGGGAGGCAGGGCTGGACAACGCCGACAAGGGCGACAGCCAGGACATCTGCTTCGTGCCGGACGGAGACTATGTGACCTTTCTGCAGCGGCAGGGGCTGACACTGACGCCGGGAGACTTCCTGGACGAAGCGGGCCGCGTGCTGGGACGGCACCGGGGCCTGCCCTGCTATACCATCGGCCAGGGAAAGGGCCTTGGCGTGGCGGTGGGGCGGCACGTATATGTGCTGGAAAAGGACCGGGACCGCAACGCTATCGTGCTGGGAGACGACGCGGCGCTGTATGCCTCCTCCCTGCTGGCGTCCCACGTAAACTGGATCAGCGGCCAGATACCGGCGGCGCCGGTGCGGTGCGCCGCCAAGACGCGATACAGCCAGGTGGAGACCCCCTGCACCGCTTATCCCCTGCCGGACGGCGGACTGCGGGTGGTGTTCGATCAGCCCCAGCGGGCCATCACTGCCGGGCAGGCGGTGGTGCTGTATGACGGCGACGAGGTACTGGGCGGCGGCACCATTGAAAAAAGTGAATAAAAAACTCTCCGGCGCATAGTGCCGGGGAGGTTTTTATTCGCTTAGATTTATCAGAAATGCGTCTCCACGAACTTGTTGAACTTGGCCACATCCATCTCGTTTTTATAGGTGTTCTTGAAGCGTTTGACCGTTTCACTGTTGTACTGAGCGATGGCGCGGTACTTCAACAGGCCCACCACCAGGCCCACGCCGCCGCAGATATAGCCCCAAGGGGAGGCCTTGGCACAGGTAAACGCCAGCGCCGCCAGCATGATCAGTGAGATCACCACGCCGGCGATCTGCTTCTTGGGGTGGATGCGGTCCACGTCCTCCTGCTTGACGACGCCCTCCTGGACCATGGCCTGGGCAAACTGCTTCTGCACGCCGAACAGGCTGGCCGCCTGCAGCATCATGGGCGCCACCACAAAAAAGGCAAAAAACGTGTCCACGACGCCGATGATCAAAATCCCTAAATCTCCCATTGTCTTACGCTTCCTCCTGTTGATGTTTGAATAGGAGCCGCATATCGCTCCGTGATGTGGCATACAGCATATGGCTGTAGCACAGCGAGAATTCCACGATATCGCCCACTTGCAGACGGCGGGGGCAGTCCTCCACGTCCACGATGCAGTGGTCGGAGGATCCGCCGATGACTGTCAGCCCCGGTTCGCGGGGGAGCAGGCTCTCCAGGTCGCCCACGTCGGCCCGGCCTAGGGCCAGGAGGGCGCGGCGGCGGACACCACGGTCCACATAGATAGGCTTGCGGCCGAAGGCATCGATGGCCAGCTCGCCGATGGGATAGGTGGGCTTGTCCTTGACCTCCACCACCTCGGCCCGGAGGGTAAAGGTGTCCATGCGGAGGTAATCCATATCACGGATACCCCAGTCCACCTGCAAATCCTTGCCCAGCAGGATGCCCTCGCCGATTCGGAGGTGGTTGATACCGGCGGGCATGGTGCCCCAATGGACCAGCGTAAAGGAGCTGGTAGCGCCGCCGGAGACGACCTCCAGCGATCGGCCGATACGCGCCTCCACCCGGTGAGCCAAAGCGACCAGCTCGTTCATCTTGTCCGGGGTGGGCTTAGTGGAGCCATAGCAGGACAGATTAACACCGATACCGGCCAAGTGTACATGGGGCAGGTCCTGCTCCACCCGCTGGCAGACGTCCACCAGCTCGTCCTTGTCCCAGAAGCCCTCACGCAGGTCGCCCAGGTCTGTCATCACGATGACGCGGTGGGTCCTGTTCTGGCGGAGACACTCCTCCTCCAGCGCCATCAGGGTGGCCCACTCGCTCTGCAGGGACATGTCGCACAAAGCGACCACGTCCGGCAGCTCCGACAGGCCGGGGATGCGGATCAGGAGCCAGGGGCCGGGCACACCGGCGGCACGGCATTTGGCCACCTGCTCCAGGCGGCTGGTGCCCAACTCTGCGGCGCCGGCAGCACGCAGCGTCCGGGCGATCTCCGGCAGGCCATCCGCACCCTTGATAACGCCGCAGACACAGATACCTGCGGCATTGCAGCGGGAGATCACCGCCCGGGCATTGCTTTGCAGCAGAGAAAGATCGATCTCTAATTGGGGATATTGCCGCACAGCGACACCTCCTATATACTCAATAGGGACATTGTACCACATTCGTTGCGGTTTGTCACATCTTTTCGCAAAATTCCCGCGACGGACAGCTTTTGCTGTCCCGCCGCCGATGCGAGGTGCCCTCCCCTGCCCTGCACGCAAAAAAGAGACCGCCGAAGCGGTCTCTTTTATATCAGGTATGGGTCGTCTTACTTGGCAGCGTAGTGCGCCTTGTTGGCCGCGGTGATCTCAGCGATCACAGCCGCGTGCTTCTTGGCGACAACAGCCTTGATGACGAACAGGGTGACGATCATCAGCGCGATGGCGATGATCATGCAGATCACCACGTTCTGCACCAGACCGGCGATGATGAAGCTGACGAAGGAAACGGCAGCCACGGTGACGCCGTAGGGGATCTGGGTGGACACATGGTTCAGGTGGTAGCAGTGCGCACCAGCGGAAGCCATGATGGTGGTATCGGAGATGGGGGACAGGTGGTCGCCGCACACGCCGCCGGCGCAGGAAGCGGCCAGACCGATGGACAGCAGGTCAACCTGGGTCGTCCAGTCAAACACAGCGCAGACCAGGGGGACCATGATGCCGATGGTGCCCCAGGACGTACCGGTGGCGAAGCCGATGAAGCAGGCCACGATGAAGATCACGGCGGGCAGGAACTTAGCCAGGTCGCCGGTGTTGGCCATGACGCCCTCCACGAACGTGCCGACCTGCAGACCGTTGTCACGGCACAGGCCGCACAGCGTCCAGGCGAAGCACAGGATCAGGATGGGGGAGACCATCTGGATGAAGCCGTTGGGCACGGACTCGAAGGACTTCTCGAAGCCGATCAGACCGCGCAGCCAGTAATAGATGAACGTGAACACGATGGCCACGATAGAGCCCAGGCACAGGCCAGGACCAGCGGACGCATCAGAGAAGGACATGATGAAGTTGCCATAGTTGTCGCTCTCGGCATCCCACATACCGCCGGTCCAGATCAGGCCGACGATGCACAGGGCGATCAGCACGATAACGGGCAGCAGCAGATCCAGCACGGAGGAGTGCTTCGCACCCTCCTCGTAATCGTCAGCGCCGGCAAAGGGACGATGCTCGGTGGTGAACAGGTCGTTTTTCACCTGGGCGTTGTACTCGTGGGTCAGCATCGGGCCGTAGTCGATGTTGAATACGGAGATGACGATGACCATCACCAGAGTCAGAATGCAGTAATAGTTCCAGGGGATCTGGCTCAGGAACATGGAGATACGGGAGCCGGGGAAGCCTTCGGGCACGTAGGACGCAACGGCGGCGGCCCAGGAGGACACGGGAGCCAGCATACACACGGGGGCGGCCGTGGCGTCGATGATGTACGCCAGCTTGGCCCGGGAAATGTGATGGCTCTCGGTGACGGGACGCATAACAGCGCCCACGGTCAGGCAGTTGAAATAGTCGTCGATGAAGATCAGCACGCCCAGCAGCATGGTCAGCAGCTGCGCGCCCACGCGGGACTTCACGGCCTTCTTGGCCCAGCGGCCGAAGGCGGCAGAGCCGCCGGCCTTGTTCATCAGATCCACCATGATACCCAGGACCACCAGGAAGATCAGGATGGAGATGTCGATGGCGTTGATCATGCCCACGCCGTCGCCGGCGCCGATGAAGTTCACCACCGTCTGCCAGGGGTCAAAGTCCGCCAGCAGCAGAGCGCCGACCAGGCAGCCCAGGAACAGAGAGGAATACACTTCCTTGCTGATCAGGGCCAGGGCGATGGCGACCACGGGGGGGAACAGAGCCCAGCCGGTGGTCACAAAGCCGGAACCGTCGTTGGCGACCTTGGCGATGACCAGCGCCACGACGACGATCGCCAGGGCTACGCCATACGCGATCTTTGTACTTTTCTTTTCCATGTGTGTGATTTACCTCCTCACAAATTGGTGCCACCATCCTAACGTTTTCCTGGCAGATTGTCAACATTTCAGCAATGCCGGGGGCGGGTAATTTTTAACAAATTATGAACCGGTTTTTCTCCCTTTTGTCCAATTTAGCGGCCATTTTTCGGAATATTTATGACATTATTATAAACCTTTACAGTTTCTTAGCGCGCTTCTCCCCTCCTTTTTTGGAAATATATGTTTATTTTAGCCAATATTACCGGCATTTATAGCGATATACCGACATAGTATACGCAAAAAAAGAAAGCCCCCCAACGGAGGGCTTTCTTTTTATTAGGTGGGGTATAGCTTACTTGGCAAGAGCCTTGTCGGCCTCGGCCATTTCCTGGAAAATACCGGCGTGCTTCTTGGCGACAACAGCCTTGATGACGAACAGGGTGACGATCATCAGCGCGATGGCGATGATCATGCAGATCACCACGTTCTGCACCAGACCGGCGATGATGAAGCTGACGAAGGAAACGGCAGCCACGGTGACGCCGTAGGGGATCTGGGTGGACACATGGTTCAGGTGGTAGCAGTGCGCACCAGCGGAAGCCATGATGGTGGTATCGGAGATGGGGGACAGGTGGTCGCCGCACACGCCGCCGGCGCAGGAAGCGGCCAGACCGATGGACAGCAGGTCAACCTGGGTCGTCCAGTCAAACACAGCGCAGACCAGGGGGACCATGATGCCGATGGTGCCCCAGGACGTACCGGTGGCGAAGCCGATGAAGCAGGCCACGATGAAGATCACGGCGGGCAGGAACTTAGCCAGGTCGCCGGTGTTGGCCATGACGCCCTCCACGAACGTGCCGACCTGCAGACCGTTGTCACGGCACAGGCCGCACAGCGTCCAGGCGAAGCACAGGATCAGGATGGGGGAGACCATCTGGATGAAGCCGTTGGGCACGGACTCGAAGGACTTCTCGAAGCCGATCAGACCGCGCAGCCAGTAATAGATGAACGTGAACACGATGGCCACGATAGAGCCCAGGCACAGGCCAGGACCAGCGGACGCATCAGAGAAGGACATGATGAAGTTGCCATAGTTGTCGCTCTCGGCATCCCACATACCGCCGGTCCAGATCAGGCCGACGATGCACAGGGCGATCAGCACGATAACGGGCAGCAGCAGATCCAGCACGGAGGAGTGCTTCGCACCCTCCTCGTAATCGTCAGCGCCGGCAAAGGGACGATGCTCGGTGGTGAACAGGTCGTTTTTCACCTGGGCGTTGTACTCGTGGGTCAGCATCGGGCCGTAGTCGATGTTGAATACGGAGATGACGATGACCATCACCAGAGTCAGAATGCAGTAATAGTTCCAGGGGATCTGGCTCAGGAACATGGAGATACGGGAGCCGGGGAAGCCTTCGGGCACGTAGGACGCAACGGCGGCGGCCCAGGAGGACACGGGAGCCAGCATACACACGGGGGCGGCCGTGGCGTCGATGATGTACGCCAGCTTGGCCCGGGAAATGTGATGGCTCTCGGTGACGGGACGCATAACAGCGCCCACGGTCAGGCAGTTGAAATAGTCGTCGATGAAGATCAGCACGCCCAGCAGCATGGTCAGCAGCTGCGCGCCCACGCGGGACTTCACGGCCTTCTTGGCCCAGCGGCCGAAGGCGGCAGAGCCGCCGGCCTTGTTCATCAGATCCACCATGATACCCAGGACCACCAGGAAGATCAGGATGGAGATGTCGATGGCGTTGATCATGCCCACGCCGTCGCCGGCGCCGATGAAGTTCACCACCGTCTGCCAGGGGTCAAAGTCCGCCAGCAGCAGAGCGCCGACCAGGCAGCCCAGGAACAGAGAGGAATACACTTCCTTGCTGATCAGGGCCAGGGCGATGGCGACCACGGGGGGGAACAGAGCCCAGCCGGTGGTCACAAAGCCGGAACCGTCGTTGGCGACCTTGGCGATGACCAGCGCCACGACGACGATCGCCAGGGCTACGCCATACGCGATCTTTGTACTTTTCTTTTCCATGTGTGTGATTTACCTCCTCACAAATTGGTGGTGAATACCATCAGCCGGCGAAACAGCGTATCTGCCCCGCCAACCTCCTGTATCATACCGTCACGCCAAGATATTGTCAAGTTCTTAACGTCATATTCCATTATTTTAACAAATTGTGAACTCCGTTTTCGTCGTTTTTACAAGAGAAACCGGGCGGCAAACACAGCATCGTGTGCTTTTTACGGCAGACGGCACAAGTCTTTCCGGGTCCGCGGACGCAAAAAGAGACGCCGGTGCGGCGGCACCGGCGTCCCCTCTGTTAAGTAAGAGTTTGTTTATTAGCAATTCGTCAAGAGACTTTACAGGAAGAATTCCTTTATCTGACCGTACAGGATGAGGACCATGATCAGCGGCGTGATGAACTTGACGCAGACCCTGAAGAAGCCGTAGCTGCCCATGGCATGACCGGACTGCTCCGTCTCTTCCTTGACGAACTCGGGGCCGATCTCCCAGCCGATCATCAGAGACATCAGCAGCGCGCCCAGCGGCATCATAACGCCCTCGGACAGCGCATCCCAGAAGTCCAGCCAGTCGGCAGCCCAGGTCTTGGGATTTGCAATGTTCAGCAATTCCGCAGGCGAGAAGCTGCTGGCACCCAGACGGTCAGCGCAGACCAGGATACAGCCCAGGCCCACAGCCGCGGCGGCGATGAGGGTATAGCTCTTGCGCTTGTCGCCCTTGCCCTCGTCGCGGGCCTTATCCACAAAGTGAGCCACGATGACCTCCAGCAGGGAGATAGAGGAGGAGATAGCGGCAAAGACCACCAGCAGATAGAACAGGATGCCGAAGATGGGGCCGAGGCCGCCCATGCGGCTAAACACGTTCTGCATGGTGACGAACAGCAGGGACGGGCCACCCACTGCGCCGGAGGGATCCAGAGCGAAGCGACCGGGCAGCACGCACAGGCCGGCCATCAGGGCCACCATCGTATCCATGACCACGATCAGCAGCGCGTTCTTCTGGATGTTCTCCTTCTTCTGCAGATAGGAGCCGTAGGTAATCATGGCGCCCATACCCAGGGACAGGGAGAAGAACATCTGGCCGCCGGCGGTAGCCAGCACGGTCAGGACATCGGGTGTCTCCTGCTTGAAGGTCACGATGCGCTGCATGACGCCGTTGATCTCCACCGCGGACATTTTCACGCCATCGATGACGGCGGAGGCGGGAACATAGTATCCATTTTCAGTAGCCCAGCCGGGGGCAAACATGTACTTCAGGCCATCCAGGGCGCTGCCGTGGATCACGTGCTCCACCAGGGAGCCGTCCGCCTGGAGCACCTGCACGGTGGTGTCCACACCGTCCAGCGTGCAGGCGCGGATGATGCAGATCAGCAGAGCCACGAACAGGGCAGGCATACCCACGGAGCAGACCTTCTCGATGCCGCCGCCGACGCCGCCGAGAACGATAAGCATAGTCAGCACCACGAAAATCAAGCCATAGATAATGGCCTCGGTGGTGCTGGACATGAAAGCGCCGAACACCGCGTCGCCCAGAGAGGCGCTGGCCGCGTCCGCCGACGCAGCGGCGATGGCACTGGCGCCAAAGCCCGCGCCGAACAGGTCGCCTACATTGAGCACCACATACTTAATGCAGTAGCCGCCCAGAGCGCAGTAGAAGAACAGGATGAAGAACGCGGACAGGATGCCCATCCAGCCCATCCAGCTGAACTTCTTGCTAAGGGCCTTATATGCCGCCACTGCGCCCTTGCCTGTCTTACGACCAATGGCCAGCTCGCCCACCATGACGATGAAGCCGCAGCAAACAGCCAAAATGAGGTAAATGATGAGGAACGTGAAGCCGCCGCAGGCGCCCATCTTATTGGGGAAGCCCCAGATGTTGCCCAGGCCGACCGCCGAGCCGACCGCGGCCATCAGGAATCCGAAATTGGATCCAAAGCCTTTTCTTTCTTCCATTGTTTTCTCTCCTTACAAGTTTCCCCCGCCGCGCCGCGGCGGGCGTGTTTGTATCTTACTGCGAAAAAACCGCCCTGTAAATACAGGCAGGCGTTTCTTAACACGGTGACAGCGGAAATACGGTTTTTCTTTATCCGTACATTATAAATTTTCCGTAAAGCGTCGGTTCGTGTCGGCACATATTTTCTCCAAAAGAAACACCCCGCATATGAAAAAGACCGCCCGCAGGCGGTCTTTTCTTCTCGGTATGTATCAGTCTCCCTCGCGCATACGGTAGCCGACGCCCACCTCGGTGAAAATATACTGGGGGTTGCCGGGGGTAGGCTCGATCTTGCGGCGGATGTTGGCCATATTTACCCGGAGGATCTGATTGTCGGTCTTGGCCTTGGGCCCCCACAGCTCCCGGATAATGAAGTCGTAGGTCAGGACCTTGCCGGCGTACTTGCCCAGCAGGGCCACGATCTTGTACTCATTGACGGTCAATCCGGCGTTCTCGCCGTTCATCAGCACCTGGTGCTTATCATAGTCGATGGTCAGATCGCCGGTGACGAACTTGCCGGACTGGGCGATCTGGGTGTTGGAAAGGGTGGTGCGGGTGTGGCGGATGGCGGTGCGGATGCGGGCCAGCAGTTCGGAGGTGCCGAAGGGCTTGACCAGATAGTCGTCGGCGCCGTAATCCAGGGCCTCCACCTTGTCGTGCTCGTGGTTGCGGGCAGAAACCACCACCACCGGCAGATTGGACCACTTGCGGACAGATTTCAGCACCTCCATGCCGTCCATGTCGGGCAGGCCCAGATCCAGGACGATCATGTCCGGGCAATGGGAGGCGATCATGGTCAGGGCCTCCTCGCCGGTGCGGACAATGATGGTGTCGAAGCCGTTGGCGGTGAGGATCATGGAGATAAAGTTGCTGATGGACTGCTCATCCTCCACGATCAGGACTTTGTCTTTAATCTTCATCGTTTTCTCCTTTCATGGGCAGGGTCACGGTAAATACCGCGCCGCCCTCCTGTCTGTTGTCTCCCCGTATCACACCGCCGTGGGCCAGCACAATGGTGCGGCACACGGACAGACCAATTCCCATGCTGCGCTTGCCGTCACTGCTGCGGTCGCTGCGGGCGGAGCCGTCGAACAGCCGGGGCAGCAGGTGCTGGGGAATGCCGCGGCCGTCGTCCGCCACAGTGAACACCGCGCAGTTGCCCTCGCTGGACAGGGTCACGTCGATATGGTGGGTCTCGCCGTGGATAACGGCGTTCTCCATCAGGTTCACCAGTACCTGCTCCATCAGCAGGGGATCCATGGGCACCATCATCAGTTCATCCGGCAGATGGACACGGATATCCACCTCCGGGTAGTGCTTGTGGGTCTTGGCCACGGCGGACTCGATGACCTCCTCCGCCGGCTCCGGCTCTTTCTTGACCTTAGCCTCCTCAGAGCTTATGCGTGTGATGGACAGCAAATTCTCTACAATGCGGATGAGCCACTGGGCGTCCTCGTTGGTGGATCGCAGCAGCTGCTGGCGCTGCTCCTGCGTCAGTCCGCCGTCCTGCTCCAGCAGAACGTTGGTAGCGCCCACGATACCGGTCAGCGGCGTGCGGATGTCGTGAGACACGGCGCGCAGCAGGTCGGCATACATCTTTTCGCGGTCGGCCTCCCGGCGCACCTGCTCGGTCTGCTTGGCCCGGCTGGTAACAGTAGCGGTCAGGATGGAGATGGTCATCATCACCAGGAACGTCAGCGGAAAGCCCGTCAGCGTAAAGCTGATATGCCAGAAGGGGTAGGTAAAGATGATGTCCACGCTGAACACCCCCACCACTGCCATGATGATGCCCAGCAGATAGCCGTCCGTCCAGTAGGCGGTAAGGAACACATCCAGCAGAAAGATCATGGCAACGTAGCTGGTGTCATTGTGCATATCGAAGCTACGAAGCAGCAGACAGCACATAACGGCTACCAGGTAGAGTCCCAGTGCCTTCAGCACATCCATGCCGGAAAAGTGCAGACCAATGGTCCGCAGCAGCTGTCTCCGGCGGGCTTGTTTACCGGTCATAGCCGCCCTCCCCTCCTTTTGATGACGTTATTATAACATACATTATCGCTAAGGTAACGCTAAAATATCGTTAAGGTATCACGAATATCTCATTAAGAGCAACCGAAAACAACAAAAATAAGAGACGGCGTTGGCCGTCTCTTTTCATCTTTGCTGCGCGGGGATCAGGCTTTGCGATCTATGTGCAGGAGGCGTTTTCTGTCGAAAAACACCCATAAAAAAGCAAATCACCACGCTTTCGCGTGGTTTCCTCATCGGTATGCCTTACCGCTGGCTCACTTCCCAGTCGCTGTCGGCAAAGATCATGTCATCCAGGTCACCCCAGATCCAAGTTGTCGTCATGGTGATATCACGCTCCTTTCTTCCGTTTTACAGTGTTATTATATGCCGCGGCAGCCCGGATAACAAGCGCAAAATTGGATATTATGTATAAAGCTTTTGTAAACTTTTATTGCACATTGCACAATACCTATGGGTTATTTCTGTGTAACACTCTTGCGCTGTTGTGTGCTGTATAGTATAATAAAGTGTTCAAGCAGTCTTATGTGGTGAGGTGAGCACCTGATGAGAGAGTTTCACGGCGGCGACTATGATGTGGCCGTCATCGGCGCGGGGCACGCGGGCATCGAGGCTGCCCTGGCGGCGGCCCGGATGGGCATGAAGACCGTCTGCCTGACGGTGAGCCTGGACGCGGTGGGGAATATGCCCTGCAACCCGGCCATCGGCGGCACCGGCAAGGGTCATCTGGTCCGGGAGTTGGACGCGCTGGGGGGCGAGATGGCCCGGGCGGCGGACAGGGCCTGCATCCAGTACCGGATGCTGAACCGGGGCAAGGGTCCCGCCGTGTGGTCCCTGCGGGCTCAGGCGGACCGGCGGAAATACCAGCAGGTGATGAAGCACACGCTGGAATTGCAGCCGGGACTGACGCTGCGGCAGGCGGAGGTGACGGAGATACGCTGCGACGGGAACGGCCATGCCGCCGCCGTGGTGCTCCGCACCGGCGCGGTGCTGGGCGCCCGGGCGGTCATTCTGTGCACGGGCACGTATCTGACCGGGCAGACCATCGTGGGCGAGTGCATCGAGGCCTCCGGGCCGGACGGCCTGCACCCGGCCAACGCCCTGACGGATAGCCTGCGGGCACTGGGGCTGCCCCTGCGGCGGTTCAAGACCGGCACGCCGCCGCGGATACACCGGGGCAGTGTGGACTTCAGCAAAATGGAGCTGCAGGAGGGCGACCCGGATCCGCTGCCCTTCAGCTTTGAGACAAAGGACGTGCCGGAAAACCGGGCGGTGTGCTATCTGACCTACACCAACGAGGAGACGCACCGGATCATACGGGAAAATCTGGACCGCAGCCCCATTTACTCCGGCGTTATCGAGGGCATCGGCCCCCGGTACTGCCCGTCCATCGAGACGAAGGTGGTGCGCTTTGCGGACAAGCCCCGGCACCAGCTGTTTATCGAGCCTATGGGGCTGGACACCGAGGAGCTGTATGTGCAGGGCTTTTCGTCCTCTATGCCGGAGGAGGTGCAGCTGGAGATGCTGCACACGGTGCCGGGGCTGGAGCACGCAGTGATGATGCGGCCGGCCTACGCCATTGAGTACGACTGCATCGACCCGCTGGCGCTGCTGCCCACGCTGGAGGTAAAGGCGGTGCCCGGCCTGTACGGCGCGGGGCAGTTCAACGGCTCCTCCGGCTACGAGGAGGCGGCGGTGCAGGGCTTTGTGGCCGGCGTGAACGCGGCGCTGAAGCTGCAGGGCCGGGAGCCGCTGGTGCTCAAGCGGAGCGAGAGCTATATCGGCACGCTGATCGACGACCTGGTGACCAAGGGCACCGAGGAGCCGTACCGCATGATGACCAGCCGGTCGGAATACCGGCTGCTGCTGCGGCAGGACAACGCCGACGCGCGGCTGTGCCCTATCGGGCACGAGCTGGGGCTGGTCAGCGATGAACGGCTGGCGGCGGTGGAGGCCAAGTACGAAGCCGTGGCAAAGGAGATACGGCGGCTGGAGCACACGGGCATACCCGGCACGCCGGAGCTGAACGCCCTGCTAACAGAACGAGGCACCGCCGCCGTGGACAGCGGCTGCCGCCTGATCGATCTGCTGCGGCGGCCCCAGCTGACCTACGCGGACCTGACAGAATTCGACACAAATCGACCCGACCTGCCCGCGGAGGTACGGGAGCAGGTGGAGATCACCGTGAAGTACGAGGGCTATATCCAGCGCCAGCAACGGCAGGTGGCGGAGTTTGAGAAGCTGGAGCGCCGGAAGCTGCCGCCGGATATGGACTACGACCACATTCAGGGTCTGCGGCTGGAGGCGCGAGAGAAGCTCAGCGCTCTGCGGCCCCTGAACGTAGGGCAGGCCGGGCGGGTGTCCGGCGTGTCACCGGCGGATGTGGCGGCGCTGCTGATCTGGCTGCAGACACACGACAAGGAGGCGGACGCATGACGGCACATGAGCTGACCCACACCATACGGAACGATATGCCGGTGTATCCCGGCACGGAGCAGCCCCGGCTGACCACCGCCTGCACGATCGACCAGTGCGGCTACCGGGAGACGCTGCTGCATATGTTCTCCCATACCGGCACCCACATGGACGCCCCGGCCCATATGCTCCGTGACGGCACGGCGCTGGACTGCTATGACGCGGCGAAGTTCGCCGGTCCCGCCGTGGCAGTGGACTGCCGGGGGCAGCGCGCCATTACTCTGTCCCTGCTGCAGAGCTATGACCTGAACGGCGCGGACTTCGTGCTGTTCTGCACCGGCTGGGACAAGAAGTGGGGCACGCCGGGCTACTATGAGGGCTTTCCCTGCCTGACGGCGGAGGCGGCGGCATATCTGGCCGGTCTGCCGCTGAAGGGCGTGGGCGAGGACACCATCTCGCTGGACCCCTGCGACAGCGTGGATTTCCCCAACCACATGACACTGCTGGGCGCGGACTTTGTGAACACCGAGAACCTCAAGGGGCTGGACAAGCTGTTGGGCCGACGCTTCACGTTCGTTACGCTGCCCCTGAAATTTGAGAATGCCGATGGCTGCTCCTGCCGCGCCATCGCTCTGGAGGAATGACAATGGGTAAACTGCGGTTCCTGTTTGCGCTGTGGATGGCAAAGCTGTCCATCCCGGCGCTGAAGATCACCCGCCACAACGGCACGGACTTCCCCGGCAGTCTGGCGGTGAAGCTGTATCCGGACTTTTTGAAGTATATCGGCAAGCCGGAGCACATCATAGCCGTCACCGGCACCAACGGCAAGACCACCGTGGCCAATATGCTGAACGACGTGCTCACCGCCGAGGGTAAGACCGTACTCAGCAACCGGGCGGGCAGCAACATCATCTCCGGCGTCAGCACGGCGCTGCTGAAGGGCTGCGGCCTGCTGGGCCGGATCAGGCCGGAGTACGACCTGGCGATCCTGGAGATCGACGAGCGCTCCGCGCCCAGGATCTATCCCTATGTGAAGCCGGAGCACATCGTCATTACCAACCTGTTCCGGGACTCCATCATGCGGAACGCCCATCCGGGCTACATCGCGGACATCCTGACCCGGTCCCTGCCTAAGGAGAGCAGGCTGATCCTCAACGCCGACGACCTGATCTCCTGCACGGTGGCGCCGGAGAACCAGCGGGTATATTTCGGCATCGACCGGCTGCCCACCGACGTGACGGAATGCGAGAACCTGCTGGACGATATGCGTATCTGCCCCCGATGCGCCGGGAAGCTGCGGTATGAATACCGCCGCTACCACCACATCGGCCGGGCCGTGTGCGAGAGCTGCGGCTTCCACTCCCCCGACTGCGACTATCTGGCCACAAAGGTGGACACCGCCGCCCACACCATGTGCATACGGGAGGCGGGGCAGGAGTACCCGTACACCCTCATCACCGACAGCCTGCACAACATCTACAACATGGTGACGGTGATCGCCGCCCTGCGGCAGCTGGGCTATGACCACGGCACCATCGCCCGCCGCATGGCGGAGGTGAAGATCCCCGCCAGCCGGCTGTCCGAGGAGGAGATCGGCGGCGTGAAGGTCATTATGCAGATGTCCAAGGACAAGAACGCTCTGGCCTGCTCCCGCAACTTCGACTATATCCGGTCCAAGCCGGGGAAGAAGGAGCTGCTGCTGATGATGAACTGCCTGGGCGTGGCCAAAAGCTGGTCGGAAAACCCCAGCTGGATGTACGACACAGATTTTGAATCCCTGAACAGTGACGATGTGACGTGCCTGGTCTGCGCCGGGCCGCGGGCCTATGACTACCAGCTGCGGCTGCTGCTGGCGGGCATCCCCCGGCAGAAGATACGGCTGGCCGAGGACGAGTTCGCCGCCCTGGAGCTGCTGCCGCTGACCCCCGGCGACGACGTGTATCTGCTCTACGGCGTGGACGGCACGCCCCTGGCCTTCCGGGTCAGGGAGAAGCTGAAGGAAAAGCTGTTGGCAAAGGAGGGCGCGCAATGAAGGCGGAAATTCTGTTTCCGGAGGTCTGCAACCTGTACGGCGATCTGCAGAACATCTACTATCTGAAGCGCTGCTGCCCGGCGCTGGAGATCATAGAGACGGACCTGCACAGCAAACCCCGGTTCCTCACGGAGGATGTGGCGCTGGTCTATATGGGCAGCACCACGGAGCAGGGGCTGCGTCTGGCGGCGGACGCCCTGCGGCCCTATGCCGCGGACATCGCCGCAAGGGCGGACGCGGGACAGCTGATCCTGCTGACCGGCAACGCGCCGGACGTGTTTTCCGCCGCCATAGAAAGCGACAGCGCCGACACCATAGAGGGGCTGGGCATTCTGCCCGGACGGGTGAAGTACACCATGATGAAGCGGCACAACAGCTTCTTCCTGGGCACCTTTGACGGTATGGAGGTCGTCGGCTTCAAGAGCCTGTTCGGCTTCCACTACGATGCAGCGGAGGCGGAGGGCTGGTTTGACACCGTGCGGGGCGTGGGCCGCACGCCGGAGTCGAAGCCGGAGGGTTTCCGCCGGGGCGGGCTGTACGCTACGGCGCTGATCGGCCCGCTGCTGATCCTAAATCCTCCGCTGTGCAAGTGGCTGCTGCGGCAGATGGGCGCCGAGGACACCCTGGCCTTCGAGGACGCGGCCTTCGCCAGCTTTAACAAACGTGTGGCGGAGTTCAAGGAGCCGGGCAGAGGCTTCCAATACTCGTAAGCAAAAAACATCCCCCGGTCGGGGGATGTTTTTTGTATCAGAGCTTTTCGGACAGTGTTTCGTCCAGGCCCACGCCGTAGAGGTTCTTGGCCGAGCAGCCGGCGCGGCCGCCGCCGGCACAGGCGCAGGCGCACGCACAGGCGCAGCTGCTGGCGCAGGCACAGTGGCTGCCGCCGCCGAAACCGCCGCCGCCAAAGCCGCCGCCACGGCTTCCGCCGCCGAAGCCGCCGCCTCTTCTGGGCGGTCTGGGCTTTGTTTTGGTGCCCACGCTGCCGGGACGGGGCCTGCCGTCCGGCCCGGCGGGGTACCACAGGTGGTTGACGAACACATACCGGGTGCCGAAGCCGCCGGCGTAGCCGTCGCCCCGGCGGGCGGCGGAGATCAGCACGAGGATGAAAATCACCACGAAGATCGTCACCATCATGCCGATGATGGCGTCACCGGTGTCGTCCTCAAAATGCTCGCACGGCACATACACATAGGGGTCGTAGTCGGAGGGAATGTTGTCCAGGCTGTTCTCCTCGGACAGCTGCACCGGCCAGTTCTCGTACCGGGCAGAAACGCCCATGGTCTCGCCGTAACCCAGATCCTCGGCGGTGCAGATCAGCTTGTCCTCGCTCCGGACGAACTCCGCCGACGCGGTGCCGGTGCTCTCCAGCTGGCCGGTAAGCCCGGCCGGGTCGTTCCACACCAGCACCATCTGCCCGATCCTCGCCTCGTCGAACCACCCGGCGGTGTAGTCGTAGTTCACATAGTCGTAGTGAACATTGTCATAGTCCTCGATAACGCCGTTGGTGCTGAGCTGATACATATACTCCTGCACCCACGAGTAGGCGAAGGAAAACGTCTCGTTCGCCTCGTAGGCGCGGTCAAGATAGACATACATATAGCTGTTGTCGAAGTCCAGCCGCTCGATGTTGTCCGTCAGTGCCGCCACGTCCCGGATGGAGCCGTTGGGCACGCCGATCTTCAGCTCCTGCCCGTAGGGCAGCTCCTCCAGCGGCGTCCACTCCAGCTTCACGGTGATGAGCAAGCTCCCGTCCGCCGTGTTGGGCGTCACCATAACGCCGTACTGCTCGATGTAGTCGTAATCTGCCCATGCGGTGGCGGTAAAGCAAACCGCCGCCAGTAAGACAAGCAGCAGAACGTGCAGTTTCTTCAGCATAGGGTGCCCTCCTCCCGGTTGCTTTCACGCAGTTGGCACAGCTGCTCCATTCGCGCACTCTTGGCGCGGATGGCCGCGCAGCGCTCACTCTGCCAGATCTTGTCCCAGTCGTCGGCGAGGATGTTCCCCAGGGGCTGGCTGCTGAGCCAGCTCTGGCAGGGGATCACGCCGCCGTCCGGGGCGATGGCCATATTGCTGAGGCAGGCGCCGCAGCTGGGCACCAGGGTCAGGCCCAGGGCGCGCAGCGTCTCCTCCTTCAGCCAGCCGGGGCTGGTGAAGTCCAGCTCTATCTCCAGTTCCTCCGTCACCGCCACAGCCTTTGTCAGCACGTCGGTGAGCTGCTGCTCCGTCAGCGCCGTGGCCCGGCTCTCGTCGCCCACCGCGCCGCCGGAGGGGATCAGCCCGGAACAGGTCACATAGCGGACGCCCAGACTGTGGATGAAACGCAGCGTCTCGTCATAGGCGGTATTCAGGCTGCACAGGGGCGTATTCACGGATACGGACAGCCCCGCCGCCACAGCGGCACGGATGCCCGCCACGGTGTCGTCAAAGCCCTCCGCCCCCACCAGGGCGTTGTGTGTGGCGGGATCACGGCTGTACAGCGTCACCTGCACACTGTCCAGGCTGGCGTCATACAGCTTTTGGCACAGCATGGGCGTCAGCAGACGGCCGTTGGTGTTCAGCCGGGTGACGAACCACTGGGCGGCATCCACCAGCTCCACCAGGTCGGCGCGCAGGGTGGGTTCGCCCCCGGTGAAGGTCACCTGCGGGATGTTGGCAGCGCACAGCTTCGTCAAAATCTCTTTCCACTGGGCGGTGGTCAGCTCCGGTGTGTCGGACAGGGGCTGTCCCGCCGCATAGCAGTGCAGACACTTCTGGTTGCAGTGCCACGCGCCGTCACGGGTCATGGCGCTGACCATCAGGTCCATACGGTGGGGCGCGGTCATCTCGGGGGCGTACTCGCCCAGCGTCAGCGGCGCGACCTCCGCCTCCGGCTCCTGCCCCCGGGCGATGGCCACCAGGGACTCTATCATGATTTGCAGATCCTCCGCCAGACGCTCCTTGGGCGTGAAGGGGTAGACCTTATGGGTCCGGGCCACCGCGCCGGCGGCCATGGCGTTCCAGTCGCTCTCGGTGATCTCCAGCCCGGCGAAGGGCTCCAGCCGGTCCATGAAGCAGGAGAGCAGGATGGCCCAGCTCAGGTTCAGGGGCACCAGCTTGCTGCCGTTGAGCAGCAGCAGAAAGGGCGCGTTCTCCGCGTCCTCACGGGGTGGGATCATGTGGATACGCACCACACCCCGGCCCTTGGGGTCCAGGGTGATGTGCCGCACACAGTTCAGGTGCTGCCGCCGGTAGCGGCGCTCCAACATTGTAGACACAGGCAGTCCTCCTTTATGAAGGCGATGTGGGGATAGATATGTGCAGTATACCACAGCGCGGGGCAAAGCGCAACAGGACGCACAGTGAGGCAGCACATTGGCAGGGCGCAGCAAAAATAAAGCCACCTCTGCGGGTGGCTTATTTTTGGTGGACCTGAAGGGATTTCCCCCGCAGGGGGGGATAAACTTCGACTCCCGCAGGCCGCAGCAAAAATAAATCCACCCTTGCGGGTGGTTTATTTTTGGTGGACCTGAAGGGATTTCCCCCGCAAGGGGGGGATAAACTTCGACTCCCGCAGGCCCACGGCAAAAATAAATCCACCCTTGCGGGTGGTTTATTTTTGGTGGACCTGAAGGGATTCGAACCCTCGACCTCTCGGATGCGAACGAATTAAAAGCTCTGATTTGTATTGATTTTCAAACATTTCCAGCGCTTTCGGCTGGAATGTAAATGGTCTTGTGGCCTCTTTTTCCCGTTGTAACCATGTGTCCCGGAAGCGTATGTGGTACGTGTTGTGGTCACAGGAGATGTGCGTCGATATCATCTAAACGAGGTGGTAATCTACATACGCCTATGATAGACCAAGTGAGGAAAATCGTCAACCGCTTTCTTTGGCAGGGGCAGTGCAGGGAATGGGATGCAATAGACAAAGAGAAACGTCTGAAGACGACGAGTATGGTTAGCCGCCATCTTGTTTAAAACAATTAATCTAAAAGAGAAAGCTATAATTGGATAACTTCTTCCCTTTTAATACTGCAGATATTTGAACACGAGGTCGGTTCTTTCGAAGTATTTCATCAGAATCACAGCAAAGATAAGCACCACACACTCGGCAATGATGCAGGTGTACCAGTTGACGCTCTCGCCAGCCAAGATGGGCAGTCATCGGAGGGTGAGCGTATTAAAGGCCAACACACGGAAGATGCAAGTGTGCTGCCATTTATATTTATTACAAAAACATAAAACTCGGTCGCTGATTATACCGTGTGTATAGAGCTGTGTTTTTTAAAATTAAGACCGGGGCAACTACCTATGCTAACGAAAAGACTGCTGTAGAGCATCGAGAAATGTAACGACGAGTTACCTCGAACTCAAAAAAATCCAAGTGCCCAAAATCTCCATCAGCCAGTGTGGGAAAACACAACCACAGATGCCACACGGCACGGTAAAGCAAAAGAGAAAAAGAACAGAAAATGCCGGACCCTATCTCTTGTGAAAACGAAGTGAGATCTGTGGGCACTATTGGTGCGGAACAAACACAATAGCCTATCTATCATTTCGATGGCTTTCGGGAACTGCTGGAGGTGCCGTGCACTTGACTACACATGGTTTCTATGCTATACTCATCGAGGCCAGCTTATGTGTACCGGTCTGCCGCCTGCGTCCGGCGGCTGAAACACAGAAAGATAAGGAGAGTTTTCAACATGAGTAAATCCCAGCAGAATTATCTGGATCAGGTGGCCCAGCGGCTTCACCTGACAGCAGACGCGCAGAGCGGCATTCTCTTTGGGATGCAGGGCGGCCTGCATATGATGCTGATGCGCAGCACCAGCAACCAGAATTTTGTTTCTCTTGTTTTTTCCCTGACTCACAGCGGACAGGAGCCGGATGCGGCGGAAATCAAGGCTTTTGTCAAGAGCAACAAGCTGATTGTAAACTACTCCATTCGCCGCAGCCGGGTGGAATTTATCCTGAAGCCCCGATTCGGCAGCTTTAAGCAAATTGACCAGCTGGAGCAGGTCACGGGCGAGGTGGTATCCCTCCTGCGCACCGGCGGCTACCAGAGCTGCTGCCAAAATTGCGGGCAGACGGCGGACACGGATGCATGCATCATGGCAGGGGTTCCGTCCCTGCTGTGTGACAGCTGCTATCAGCAGCTGGGCCATAATCAGGAACAGATTCAGCAGGAATCTGCCGGCAAGCCGGAGAATGTGCTGGCCGGTGTGGTGGGCGCTCTACTGGGATGCCTGCTGGGCGTGGGCTGCATTGTGCTGCTGGGACAGCTGGGCTATGTAGCGGCTTTGTCTGGCATTGTGCTGGCTGTCTGCACGCTGAAGGGATATGAGCTTCTGGGCGGGCGTCTGTCCACCAAGGGAATTGTGATTGCCTGTGTGCTGATGCTGGCAATGACCTATGTGGGCTATCGGCTGGATTGGGCCATTACTGTTGCCAAGTATTTTGAGGCCAGTCTGACAGATTCCTATCGGGCTATCCCCTACCTCATTGACGAAGAAATTCTGGACGGCGGCGTTTATACCGGTGAGCTTATCAAGCTGTATGCCTTCACACTGATCGGCGCAATCCCCACCATCATCAGCTCCGTAAAGAACCGGAAGATGGCCAAGGTGACTTATCGCATGCAGAGCCAGAGAGCTGTGAACAGCACTCCGGAGTTCTGATTCTGGGCAGACAAGCGAAAGATTTTAAAAAGATCAGGTGCAGCTTCAAAAGAAGCTGCACCTATAAACTGAAAGTAGACACTCACAAAATACCGGGTTGTCGTAAAACAGTAAAATCAAAAAATGGTGAAAACCTTGTGTTTTCAAGGGGCGGCGTGACGAAAGTCACGCCGTTTTCTTTTTCATCAGCTCATTCAGAGGAATGCAAAAGCCCCGCTTCAACTCGTTGTATCTGACATGACCGTTCTGAAAAGCATGGGAAAGCAATGGGAATGGACATTGCTGCCGGATACCTTCAATAACGAAATTATTGCGCACAGCGTTTCCCCGATTGCAGGGGATAACAAGCCCCATTATCAGAAAATGAAAGCCGATGCGGAAGCCGGAGATCCCGAAGCCATCCGGCGATATGAAGCCACCCTTGCCAAGCGCAGAGATGAGTACCACAAAAAGAAATCAAGATAGGAGGAAGTACCAGCATGAAGGAATTGAAGCCAAGAATCCACGAAAACGGCATCGACTACATTCTCGTAGGCGATTACTATGTGCCGGACTGGAAGCTGCCGGAGGAACACCGTCCCATTGGCAGGTGGGGCAATCTTCACAGGGCGTATTTGAGACAGTTTTGCCCTGCCCTCTATTCGGCCCTTGTCCTCTCAGGTGAACTGCACACCTACCTTGCCGATCTGAACGAGCAGGCAACGGAAAGATGCAGTCTTATCATTGAGCAGATGGCAGAAGCCGAGGGCGTAGACGAAGCTATGAAAGCGGAAAATCAGATGTTATGGGTGCAGTCCATGAACTCCATCCGCAGCCGAGCAGAGGAAATCATCATGCATGAGCTGATTTATGATTGACGGTTAAGAGCCGGAAAAAACGCATATTTGATGCTGGGAACGCTTCGGACGAGGAATGTATCGCCGGAGCGTTTTCCATTGAAAAATCTCCGTTTTCTCCAAGTCAAGAGCCGGAGAAAACGCCCGAAAAACACCCCTATAGGGCTTTTTAAGGCCCTAAATGCGTAGGTTGGTGCTTTGTTGCGATATGCTCCACGGTTACGGTGTATTGTTCATATTCTGTTTTCGGGAATCTTTATGAAATCTTCAAAATTGCCCGGTATGCTATCCGTA
>ERZ839823.172-NODE-172-length-103478-cov-6.316090_pt1 | contig 103478 bp, 117 predicted proteins | sample MGYA00519862_ERZ839823 | MGnify/ENA primary metagenome ERZ839823 (study PRJEB31850, sample SAMEA3708853) | human gut metagenome | biome: human gut; feature: human-associated habitat; material: faeces | place: China | collected 2014 ...
TATTGGAATTTAAACAATGAAAAAGAAAAAAATCACACAAGTTTTTGAAAGAGCCTAAAAATCCAAAACTAAAAAACTTAAATATTCCAACTATAAAATTAACATATATGAAAGCTGCAAACATATTCCATGACTTACGCAATATTTCATCAAAAGACATTATAACAAAAACCGAATTATTAAAGCTCTTAAAAAAATATTGCAAAATAATTTCACCCTATGATTTAATGCTTGCAACAGCTAGAATGAGAGAAGAAGGAAAATATGTTCAGGCCAATTATCGTGAAAAATACTTGGAAGTTTATGTAAAATACTTCATCATGCGTGTAAAAGAAATACTTGACAATAACAATTATCTAGATGAAGCTATTGATAAAGAAAGTTTTGATGAATCATTTAATTTATTAAAATATCAGTTTGAAAAAGAAAGAAACTACAGCATTGAAGAAGATAAGTTTCCTTTAATTTATATTATTACTGCTCTTTATACAACATTTATTTTAGAAGACCCAATCCATCCAGTCGGAACTGAATTCCCCGGAAGTTTAAAAGTAGAAGAAAAAAATGGGGAGTTTTACTGTCCAGTTAAAGACAAACAAAAAGACAATGAAAATGCTATCTGCAATTTATGTCTAGCTGAACAAACCCCCAGAATTTAATTTTTTCTGTTTTCAGAACCTGCCATTGGAACACCGGTTAAAGCTGATGCTTCCATTGTTAAGGCCCTTAAGTTTTGTTTTTCCAATTTTGTAATATGGGTGTTTCCTGCCTGTTGAACAAGCATACATGCCTCATCAGTCATTGCATTTATATAATTAGCTACTGCTTTACCCATTTCCTTGTAATCAAGTCTGTGTCTTAAGGACAGATCCTGTGTAGCTATTCCTTTACTACAGTTACCTTTATAACACATTTGACAGACCCTGCAGCCTATAGAAATCAATGCAGCTGTTGCAATATATACTGCATCTGCTCCAAGAGCCAATGCTTTAGCTAAATCTGCTCCAGAACGAATTCCTCCAGCAGCTACCAAACTTACATCTTCTCTTAAATTAATTTCCTTTAATGCCTGATCTGCTTCCACAATAGCTGCAAGTGATGGAATACCTGAATGTTCCATAATAACATCAGGTCCCGCTCCAGTTCCTCCCTGCATACCGTCTACAACAATTATATCTGCTCCACCCTTAGCTGCGATTTTTACATCAGAAGCTACTTTACCTGAAGCAAATTTAACAATGATCGGAACTTTCCAGTCAGTAATTTCACGTAATTGAGAAATCTTCATACTTAAATCTTCAGGACCTACAATATCCATGTGTCTTGCAGGTGATAGAGCATCAGACCCTACAGGAATTTTTCTGATTCTGGAAACTTCTGCAGTTACTTTTTCACCAAGCAAGTGACCACCCATTCCGGATTTTGCCCCCTGACCTATTTTGATTTCAACTGCATCTCCCTGTTTAAGATAATCTGCAGAAACACCAAATCTTCCAGATGCATACTGTGCTATAAGTTTATCAGCCAATTCACGTTCTTCAGGAAGCATTCCCCCTTCCCCAGTGTTTGTTACAGTTCCTGCAAGTGAAGAACCAATAGCTAATGCCATTTTTGCTTCTTTACTTAACGCACCAAAAGACATTGCTCCAATCATTACAGGAGTATCTAATTTTAAAGGATTTTCAGCATATCTATCTCCCAATACAACATCTGTTCCGCATGGTTCCCTATATTTATCAATAGGAGGTCTTGATACCTGTGCAGGTATTACTACCAAATCATCAAAGTCAGGAATTTTTCTTAAAGCTCCAGTACTTCTGATTTTATATGATGCAGACTGAGCTTTTCTTACTATTTCCACAACATCAGGGAATCCCCATGCTTCTCTTGCATCCTGCGGAATTGCATTTACTTCAATAGCCCTATTTGGACACATTTCCAAACAAATTCTGCACCCGACACATTTTTCCTGATTTAATGGGTACGGTTCACCCTGAATAATTTCATAAACTCCGTGAGGACAGTTATTATAACATGAGAAACATCTTCCACAGATTTTTTCATCCCTGTCATCACACAAATACCAACAACAACCAGGCCTTCCAAAGTTTTTCTTACATAAAACCGGATTTCTTTCTACTCTATATGGCATACACTTCCCTCCTATTCAATTAATGACCGTAAAATGGTCTTGCACTTTCCGGAACTATTTTTTTAAATTCTTCGTACTCATCTTCCTTTAAATCAAAATCATATTCTTCCAGTAATTCTTTTAATTCAAGTTTATCTTCCCATGTTAATTCGTCAATTTTAGCATTGTATCCCAAGCTTTTAACTTCGCCCTTAACATAAATCACACCACGAATAATGGATTCTGCCACATCTTCTCCTACATCACCTAAGATAACAATACGGCCACCCATCATGAATATTCCAGTCATGAATCCTGAATTTCCACCAATGACAATAGTACCATTTTTCATGATTTCTCCAGTTCTTGAACCTACTGATTTACGAACAACAACTGTTCCGCCATATATTCCCTGTCCTGCTCCGTCACCAGCTGATCCTTCAACAACCACTTCACCGTCAGTTAAATTATCTCCAACAAACCATCCTGCATTACCATTGATTTTAATTTTTGGTCCGTCACACATGGTTCCTGTAAAATAACCTACAGAACCGTCCAGTTCAATGTTTACTTCATCAGTTACTCCTGCAACCAAATAATGCATTGCATTAGGATTTTTAATAAGTATTTTATCATAATCTTTTGCAGATTCTTTAACCTGTGAATTTAGTTCACGTGGAGAAAGTGATGCTGCATCTAATTCTTTTATTTTCACTAAAACCAACTCCTAAATTTCATACACCATTACTTCACCAGGAGAAATTTGTTCAATATTTTGAGTATCAACAACTTCCCTTAAAGATACCTCTTCAGATGCAATTGCAAAAACATCGTCAGTTTCAGCCATTACTCCCGGACGTAAACCTAATTTATCTTTAGCTATTCCAATACCATTTGGAGTTCCTATAATATAAGAAAAAGGACCATCCATATCTTCTACAGACTGTTCCAGTGCTTCTTCTAAAGAATAACCTGTATCTAATTTATCTGCAATATAATGAACCAAACATTCAGTATCATTAAAAGTTTCAAATACATGACCTTTTCTTTCTAAAGGATCCCTAATATTCCAATAATTTGTAATCTGACCATTATGAACAACAGATACATCTTTAACAATGTAAGTTTCAAATGGGTGTGCATGATATCTGTCCACACCACTTTCTGTTGAAAACCTTGTATGGCCTATAGCATGAGTTCCTTTAACCTCACGCACATTGTATCTTTTTGCAATGTCCAATACAGAACCTACATCCTTAATCATTTCAAAATCCTGACTTCCGTTAATTACAATAACATCATCAATTGTATCAACAGTTGAGATAAGCGGTTTAAGTTCTGAAAAGTTATTTAACTGAACTTTACATTTGTAAATAAATGAATCTCCAACAGACGGAAGAACTTCATCACTTTGAATTGGAGTTACAAAGTTTATTGTATCTTTCACGGTTTCAAGTAATCTTGGTTGTTCTTTCACTTGAATTTTTAAGATGTACTCATCATCCTTAAGACCTGTTCCACCATAAATTGAATAACCTGCAGAATCAGGACCTCTATGCTGAAGTTGATGAAGCATATTGGTCATGTCATTACCTGCACAATGCAATTTTTTATCTTTATAAACTATACCAGCTATTCCGCACAATTTAAAACCTCCTCTATAAAATATTCGTGAATTCTAGTATCATCAGTTAATTCCGGATGAAATGCAATAGCTATATTATGTTCTTGCTGAATAGCTATTATTTCATCATCCAATTTTGATAAAACTTTAATATCTTCTTTGGTTTTATCATAATCATCAAGGGATGGTGCTCTAATGAAAACTCCCAAATAATCTTCCCCTAAAATGGAAATTGGACTTTCAAATGAATCTACCTGTCTTCCAAATGCATTCCTTTTAACTGAAATATCCATAATTCCTAATAAAGGCTGATCAAAATCAGTTTTTTTACCAAGCAAAACCATTCCTGCGCAAGTTCCAAAAACAGGAATTCTGTTATCTTTAATAACTTTATCTATCCCTCGTTCTTTGATGATTTTTCCTATCACAGTACTTTCACCACCAGAAATGATTACACCATCACAGTTCGCTACTTCATCAGCATATCTTACAGAAATTGCCTCTGCTTCAATACCCATATTTTCAATAGCTTTCTTTGTAATGTCGTAATGTTCACTTACGGCACCTTGTAAATTTAGTATTCCTATTGTAATCATATAATTCACTAATCATTCTAAACATTATTTTAAAAAAATAGCAGTAATTCTAAAAGTTATAGTAAAAATTATTAAGATATAGAATATTTGCTAATATACTATTATCATCTCATATTATATAAATGTAGTGGAAAACTACTTCCGACTAAAAAATTTTCTGAAAAAAAGCAATGATAATGATATAAATTTAAACAATATTCAAAAAAAGTGGTAAAAAAAGGGAAAAAATGAAGAAAATAACAAAATTAGTTATTAACTTTTAATACTATTGATTGCGTTTAAAGCACCGGCCCTAACATAACCGCTTTCATCTTCCAAAAGTGCTTCAAGCGGTTCGATAGCGGCATCATCTTTTAAGTTTCCTAAAGCCCATGCAGCTGCACCTCTTACCCTCCAATCCTCATCATCCAAAATTTCAATTAAAGGATCGACAGCTATTTGGCCCATACGACTTAAAGCAGTAGAAGCTTCTCTTCTAACTAATTTATTGTTATCTCTCAAAGTTAAAATTAAAGCATCAATTGATTTAGGATTAGAGACAGCACCTAAAATTTTTGCTGCATTTAAACGAATATTTTTCTTCCTATGGGACAATGCAGACATTAAAGCATCTACAGATTCTTCCCCCATCATCTCCAATTCACCAGCAGCGGCTTCAACAACAAATTCGTCTTGGTCATTTAAATCTTCAATTAATTCTTCAACAGATTTTGACATAAACATCCCTCACTATATTTAATATAACTGTAAACATATAATAGTTATATCTAACTATATAAATATATTTCGAAAATATACGAACAAAATTAAATAAGTGAAATAATGTACAGAATTGCAATAATACCCGGAGATGGAATTGGAAAGGAAGTAATGGAATCTGGCGAATATTTACTGGACAAACTTGATTTGAATTTCAGTTTTGAATATGGGGAAGCAGGTTTTGAATGTTATAACAAAAATGGAGTTACATTACCTGAAGAAACCATTAAAATAGCTAAAAAATCAGATGCAACATTATTTGGAGCCAGTACAAGTACCCCCGGCCAGCCAAGTCCAATTATAAATCTTAGAAAAGAACTTGATGTTTATGCAAATTTAAGGCCGATAAAATCCTATAGAGGCGTCAGATCAATAAGTGATAATATTGACTTTTTAATAGTTCGTGAAAATACTGAGGGACTTTACAGCCAGATTGAATATGAACAGGACAATAAAGTAATTGCCCAAAGAGTCATTACAAGAAGAGCCAGTGAAAAAATAGCCAAAGTTGCTTTTGAACAATGTATCGCCAAACAAAAACAAAAGGTAACCTGTGTACATAAAAGCAATGTCCTAAAAAAAACCGACGGAGTCTTTAAAGAAAGTTTTTACAAAATAGCTGAAAATTACCCCAATATTGAAAGCAATGATTTTTATGTTGATGCAACAGCAATGTATCTTATTACACAACCGCAAAACTTTGATGTAATTGTAACCAGCAACCTGTTTGGAGATATACTGTCTGATGAAGGTGCCGGTCTTGTAGGGGGACTTGGACTTGCCCCTTCAGGAAATATTGGAGATGATCATGGATTATTTGAACCTGTTCACGGATCTGCACCAGATATTGCAGGTAAAGGTATAGCTAACCCATGCTCCATGATTTTAACAATAGCCATGATGCTGGATTACTTAAAAGAATATGAAATAAGTAATAAAATAAATAAAGCTGTTGAAAATGTTGTAAGTGCAGGCAAAACACTGACTCCTGATTTAGGAGGAAACAGCACTACATCAGAACTTACCAAATCTATCGTAGATGAAATACTTGAAGGTGACTACTAAATGCTTAACATAACTACATTTCTTGACGCAAATGCTTGCAGATTAGATAAAAATGTTTTATACAATCCAAAAACCAATGAAAAATACAATTCACATGAAATATTGGCAATGACTTCAGAAATTGCCCGTGACTTAAAAAATTGCGGTATTAAAAAAGGAGATAGAATTTTAATATATTTGAATAACTCCACTAAGTATTTGTTCTCATTATTTGCAATCTGGAGACTTGGAGCAATAGCTATTCCAACAAACAGAGTATTTACTCCCCACGAACTTGAATATATTATTGATGACTCACAGGCTAAATTAATGATTACTGACGAAGACGCAAAGGATATTGTTGATTTGGATAAGTATATTCCAAAAAATATTGAAAATTATAAAAATGGGGAAATTTTACCTGCAGAACCTACAGACTGGGATGACTTATGCCAATTACAGTACACTTCAGGAACAACAGGTCAGCCAAAAGGAGCTATGCTTACTCATGGAAATTATTTCACTGCAATCCATAATGAATGTGATGTACTAACCATGAAACAGGATGATGTTTACATGGGGATATATCCTATGGCTCATGTAGGACTATCCTGGGCAATAGCTGCACTTAGAGCCGGAGCCTACTATATCATGGTGGAACAATTTAATTTAGAGGAATACCTTGAATTATGTCAAAAAGAAAAAGTTACAGTCCTAACAGGTATGCCCCCAGTAATACATTCCCTGACAAGATTGGAAAATGGTGCTGAAGAACAATTAAAAACTGTACGTGAAATAATAAGCGGCGGAGGACCACTGCACAAGAAAATCTGGAAACAATTCCATGAAAAATACGGTATCCCAATAATCAACGCTTACGGATTATCTGAAACAATCGTAATTGGAACCGGAACTGTTATCAGACCTGAAGATTACAGAACAGCAGACAGATTTGAAAGTGTCGGACATCCAGTCTGTTTTTCAGAAGTTAAAATTGTTGATGAACATGACTACACCAAAGAACTTGAAAAATATGAACATGGAGAAATTGCACTAAGAGGCCCTGCAGTAGCTAAAGGTTATTGGAGACGTGAAGTAGCTACAAAAGAATCATTTTTAGATGACGGATGGTTTTTAACAGGAGATATTGGATATCTTGATGAAGATAACCGTTTGTTCATTACAGACCGTAAAAAAGACATGATTGTAATGAGCGGATGGAAAATTTACCCAACAGAAGTAGAAGAAGTGTTAATCAAATATCCTGAAGTAAAAGAAATAGCTATTTTCAGTATCCCCGACTGTCACCGCGGAGAGTTACCTGTAGCTGCAGTAGTTTGGGAAAATAAAGAAGACAGCGAAGGTCTAATTAGCTATGCCCGTGAAAATCTTTCAAGATACAAAGTACCAAGAAAAATATTCAGTTTAAAAGAGCTTCCAAGAGTTAATGGCTGGAAACTGCTTAGAAGAAAATTAAGAGAAGAATATAATCATTTATAGATTATATTTCATTTTTATTTTCAAAATAAGAACTATTTATAAATCATAGTTCCTATACCATTTTTTGTGAAAATTTCAAGTAAAAGAGAATGTTTTTTACGTCCGTCAATGATATGGCAAGATTTAACACCGTCTTCAATTGCTTTGACACATGTTTCAATTTTTGGAATCATTCCTCCGGAAATAACTCCTTCTTCAATTAAGTCCGGCACTTCATCTATTTTTATCCTTTGGATTAATGAATCAGGGTCATTAGGATCTCTTAAAACTCCAGGAACATCAGTTAAAATTATTAACTTTTCAGCATCAACAGAACTAGCTATTTCACCAGCTGCAGTATCTGCATTTAAATTTAAACTTGATCCATCATCGGCGATACCTACCGGAGATATAACCGGAATATAATTGTTTTTCAGAAACATTTCAAGTAAATCTGTATTGATGCAATCAATTTCACCCACAAGACCTAAATCAATTTCCTCTTCTCCGCCAGATTCGCTGGTAACTTTACTGACAGGTTTTTTATGAGCGAAAATTAATCTGCTGTCTTTACCAGATAAACTTATGCCTTTTCCATCATGATAAGAAATCTGAGAAACAATATCTGTACTTATTTTACCAACTAAAACCATTTCAATAATTTCCATAGTTTCTTCATCAGTAACTCTTAATCCTTTAATGAATTTAGGCTCTTTACCTAACTTGTCCATAGATCTGGATATTTCCGGACCGCCACCATGAACAATAAGTGGTTCCATACCCACATATTTTAAAAGAACAGTATCCCTAACTGTAGAAGACATTGCATCTTCATCTATCATAGCATGTCCTCCGTACTTAATCAGAATCTTTTTTTCATGGAATTTTTTAATATAAGGTAAAGCCTCAACTAAAATATTTACGTCCTTCATTTAATCACTACAATAATTATTTTACTTAATACTTTATTAAATCTTTGGAATTATTCATTTCTTAAAAAAAATATATTATAATGTCAACAAATATCTGAATTTTATCCTTCAAAACATGTAAAAATAAAAAAGTTTTCTACTAAGAGAAAAAATTTCATAGCTAAACTGGAGTTCCGCAGATTGGACAGACTGCGTCTCCTGCATCAATCATCTCACCACAAATCGGACAGATTACAGTAAATTCATCATCTTCTCCACACATTATTTATCCCACACCAGTATTGTTTTTCCGAAGCCTGAAATGTAATCTTTGTCAAAAGCTTCCTTTAAATCATTTAATGATTTGATAGTTACAACTTCACTGATTAACTTATCCAATGAATCAAATAAATTAGGATTGTTTTTAAGCAATTCAACTACTTTTAAGAAGTCTTTACGTTCACTTCTACTTATTCCCTGGATTGTTAATCCTTTTTCTAAAATTAACCTTGTATTGATTGGAATAGGATATTCACTTACTCCAAATAAGATTATTGACCCTTGAGGATTAATTGTATTTATTATTTGGTCAATAGCTGCTTGTGATGCATTTGATCCAACACATTCAAAACCATGGTCAATAGCCAAGTCATCTGGAACCTCATGGAATTTGTATGTCTTATCTGCAAATGAAAATAAGTTCAGATTTTCACCATGCTTTCCAATAACTGTCACTTCACTTTCAGGGTAAAACTCTTTCAGCAGCAGTGCTGTAATATATCCGAGGTTTCCGTCTCCCCAAACACCAAAGCAGTTTTTGTGTTTAATGGCTATTTTTTCAAATCTGTCTATTCCATGGCAGATTACTGAAATTAATTCTATAAATGCAGAAATTTTTAAATTAAAATTATCAGGCAGTTTAACTAGTCTGTCAGGATTTAGCTGAATTAAATCACTTGTAAATCCATCAAAACCACTGCCTCTAAATTTTGATGACGGCAGGTAATTAGCTGATATATATTCATCTTCTTTTGTCGGAGTGTTTGGTATCATTACAACTTTATCCCCAACATCAAAGCTCCCTGTATTGTCAAATACCACTTCCCCGACCCCTTCGTGAATCAGAGCCATAGGTAATTTTTCTTCAAGAACATCACTTGCTCTTTTACCCTGGTAATATCTTTGGTCAGCCTGACAAATTGAGAGATAACTTGGTCTTACAATTACATTATCTATGTTAATTTCCTCTATAGCCTCTTCAAAGAATTTTGGAGCAACTAATCTGTAAATAATATTAATCATTTTTATCATTTAGAATTGTATTAGCTAATTTCAAATCATAAGGATATGTAATTTTAATATTTGTTACATCTCCATCAACAAGAGCTACATCTTTACCTTTTAAAACAAATATTTTAGCAGCATCTGTAAGTATCTCTTTTTCACCATCAGTTAAATCATTGATTAAAGAATTTAATTTATTTATCTTAAAGGTTTGTGGAGTTTGACCCTGATAAAAATAATCCCTAATTGGAATGTTTTTAATTATCTTTCCATCTCTACTTTCCACAATTGTGTCTGTAGCAGGAATTACTGTATCACAGGCCCCACATTTTTTTGCAGCTTTAATATTATCCTGAATAATCCTATGGGTTACAAACGGACGGACAGAATCATGAGTTATAATTATTGAATCATCATCAACACTGTAATTTTCATAAATATAGTCAATACTGTTTTTTAAAGTATCGTTTCTGGTTTTTCCGCCTTCAATCACAACTATCTTATCGTTGTTTAGAGTATACTCTTCGATTAAATGTTTTGTGTGATTTATAAAATTTTGTGGAGTTAAAACTATCACTTCATCAATCTCATCCATAATCACAAATTTTTCAATTGTGTGGATTAAAATAGGTCGATCTCCCAGATTTAAAAATTGTTTAGGAGTGTCTGTATCCCCCATTCTTGATCCAATTCCACCTGCCAAAACAGCTACAAAAATCATTTTTAACTACTCTTTTTCAAATATTATTAAATAATGAGATTTGCCTTCAGGAATGTCTTCACCTATTTCCTCATTTAAATAAGTCATTTTAAGACCATGTGCTGAAAATAATTCCTGCAAATCATCAGGAGAACTTCTGATAGCTGTTGGAGGTCCGTTTTTAACATCCTGTTTTTTATAATCCATAATAGCTATTCTTCCACCATCGGTTTTAATTACCCTAGCCAATTCGTCCACTGCTTCATCCAATGTTCTTGTAGCTTTAAAACCATGGAAAACATTAACCATCAAAACAACATCCAATGTTTCATCATCCAAATCAATATGTTCAGCAATATTGGATACTATTGGGATTAGGTTATCTGCATTGTTTTCCTGTTTGTATTTAAGCATATCTTCAATAGAAGGTTCATACATATCCAAAGCATAAACGCAACCGTCAGTAATGTATTCTTCTAATGCTTTAATAGCTACATGACCATCTCCACAGCCGGCATCCATAAAGTTCTCACTGCCTGTGAGATTCAATTCATCTAAAAATTCTTTAGAATCAAGGAACTTTTCACTAGTCATGCCTTGAATTCTGTGGCCATTTGCAGGCATCATCATTTTCTTTTTACTCATAATACCACATCTTATAGTATATGAGTAATAATCTTTAAAAAATAGTATATATTTTTTTCTAAGTAAAAATAAGCTTAAAATTTAAAAAAAAAGTTATGGAAAAGAGGATTATTTTTTCCAGGTTTGTTTAACTCCTCTACCTCTTTTACTACCAGGTTTGGTATAACTTCTTTTTGCTCTTGTTCTTTTATTGGTTCCTTTAACTTTTGCCATAATCATATCCCCATTAAATTTAATTAATAAATTAAAACCAAATAATGTAACTATCAATAGTTAAAATTTGATTCAATATCATTTTAATCGAAAATCAAAAATAGAATTTCTATAACATAAAAATATTTACTTCTTAAAGTATTTATATCTTTTCTTTAAGTAGTATATTCAGCATTGATTTTCACATAATCATAACTTAAATCACAGCCCCAAGCTGTAGCTTCACCATCACCTTTATTAAGATCAACATTTACAATGACCTCTTCTCCGAGCATGATTTTCTCAGCTCTTAAAAGATTATCAGTTCCTTCAAAAGCAAGAATTTCACCATCTTTTACAAGGTCAACTTCATCTTGTTTATTAGCTATAGCTATTGTTACTGTATCTGCACTTACATCTGCTCCGGAATAACCGATTGCTGAGACTATCCTTCCCCAATTTGGATCACCACCAAATACGGCAGATTTAAATAAAGGAGAAGTTACAATTGCCTTAGCTGCCAATCTGGCTTCATCAATATTTTTAGCTCCATAAATATTTGCTTCAATAACCTTAGATGCACCTTCACCATCTTTAACCATTTTTTTAGCCAAATCAATACAAAGATACTCAAGGGCTTCCTGGAAATTCGGATCAATTTCACCGTCATTGACTATATTGACTCCAGACGCCTTATTTGCCATGAGCAAACAGGTATCATTTGTACTCTCATCACCATCAACAACGATCATGTTAAAACTTTTATTTGCAGCTTTTTTAAGAGCTTTATTAATATATTTACTTTCCATTACTCCATCAGTTACAATAAATGACAGCATGGTTCCCATATTTGGAGCAATCATTCCGCTGCCTTTTGTAATTCCTGCAATTTTTACTTTTTCACCATTAGTTAATGTGACTTCCAATGCACACTGTTTTGGAATTTTATCAGTAGTCATAATGGCATTTGCAGCTGCCAATGAATCTTCCGGTTTGTTTCCAAGACTGGAAAATACTTTAGAAGCCACACCAGTTATAACATCAAGAGGCATTTTACGGCCAATAACCCCAGTTGAAGAAATAGCTATTTCTCCTTTAGGAATATTCAGCTCTTTAGAAACCAGTTCAACTAATGATTCACAATCTTCAATTCCCTGATTGCCTGTAAAACAATTAGCATTTCCACTATTAACAAATACTGCTGAAACTTTTCCTTTTTCAACTACCTTTTTAGTATATATTACAGGAGCAGCCACTATTTTATTTGATGTAAATACTGCTGAAGCATCACTATTTTCACTTACAATAACTGCAACACCATATTTTCCTTCTTTAGCACCTGCCACTTTAAGATTATCAATAACTGACAATCCACCATCAAGTTCTTTAAATATCATATTACTTCCTTACAAAAAATAAATTAATAATCATCCGAATAATCCAAGTTTGATTCACCTTTTTCAAGGTAATTTGATTCATCCTTCTCTGAATCGTAAGCAAGATCATCATTTGTATCGGTTAAGTTTGTAGTCATTTCATGAGTAACATTCTCAATGTGAGTTGTGTTGTTAGCCACATCAGCACCATCATCTGAAATAACCATAGATACACCAATGCCAGCACCTACACAAAATGCAATTAATGCTATAATCATAAACACAACAAGTGTTCCATCGTTTTTAGACGTCACTTTAATCCCTTTCTTTTAATTATTTTTTAATAAACTACTATTATTTAAACATTAAGACAATACTGCATAAATAAGTGCCAATACTATTCCAACAAAACCAAACATTCCTAAACCAAATATGGATAAAACATACACAAATATAAACACAAATGCAAATATTCCAATCAATTTGCCTTTTTGATTTTCAATTAAATCTATAATTGTCCTTGAAAATTCAGAAGGAATATTGTAAGCATATAACCCGTTAGCCAATTCAAATACAACCAGTGATAATGGAGATAATGAATTTAAACTATCTACCAATTGAGCCCTTTCACCAGCTTCCCTTCTACTTCTGCCAATTCCTGCTCTGATTTTTGCACCATTATCTAAAGCAAACCATGCAGAATCAAGCCCTGCACGAATAGCCAAATCTTTTGATGGGAATCTGGCTATAAAATCATCTCCCCCTTCACGATAACCTTCTAATTCTCCTTCACACTCGGTTTCAATGAAATTTTTAATTCCTGTCATCAATTCAACAAGCTTATTTCTACCATTTTTACTGATAAAGCCTGTTGAATCTATTAAATCAATGAACAAATAATTTTGAAATTCTTTAGGTTTGGACTGCATTAGTTTAAACGGTTCGTCAAACACAAGTGCATATTCACCACCAAGTTTGGTAAATGCAACACCTGGGAAATTTCCAACATTCTGAGTGTAATTAATTGACCTCTCAATAGAAGCAGCTCCGGTCATACCTACTGCAGAAATAATTGGAACTCCTTCTTCCAGCCCTATTCCGATAATTTCAATAGCCACCCTTATTGCATCATTTTTACTTAACATTCTTGCAACAAGTTCTGTAGAGCTCTTTTCAACTATCAATCCTTTCTCATTTTCAATGATTTTTACAAGTATATTAATTAAATTAGATGGATGAGGGAGCTCAACATAGAAGTAACGGTCACTACCCATAATAATGTTACTTACAAGTGCATATTCTTCAACTTTATTTTCGGCTGCTTTCAGTTCATAAAAATTATAGTTTTCCGGGAGATTTTCTACACCAACATCCCGCTTAAGATTTTCTAAAATACTTTCAGATGTAATTTCGGCTTTTTCAAGTTCAAAAAGAATAGTTTGAGTATAATTAAATAGCTCAACATACTCTGTTTCAACAGAATTTGTTGGAAAAAACTTAGTTCCAACACTAATTGGATTAAGTTTTGTAGATAGCTTAATAAGTTCTTTAGTTAAGCTATTAACCATCCAAACTTCCTCCTTTTTCTAGCTCAATCTCAAAATCTCCAGGTTTCTCCAAAAGCATATCTGGTTTAACAGAAACAAATGGAAATTTCCAAGATCCGAGCCTTCCGGCTATAGTGCTGGCAATGTTTCTTGAATTTTTCTTAATGAATACTTCATCATGAGTACTTACGCGAACCAAAACATTATAAGGAGCATGTTCTGTAACTTCATCAGCCAGCATTATATTTAACTCAAAAGTGCCAGGTCTGGTAAATAAATCATTACGAACAGCTATCAATGGTTTTTTCTCAAGTCTTAACCTGTCAGCAACAGTAACAGAAATATTACCTGCATTTTTAACAGCTAATTTGTAATCCTTTGGATGGACCAATACGAAAATAACATAAGGAGCAGCCACTTCCACATCATCAACCATGTCCACAATCTTGTTAAACATAGGTATTTTTGAAAAGACCTTTTCTAATTTAGAACTGGTGTCATTATCATTATCTATACGGATAATTGCCTGTTTAGCAATGTTTAATGGTGAAATTTCCAAACCTTCTTTTCCGGTATAAACTTCCCATCTTTTGAAGTTTAATTCTTTGATAATCTCATCAGATATGTGCTGCAAAATGTTTTTATCCTTTTTAGGTGATTTAGGTTTCCCAAATGTAACTCTGCCATTTTCTATTACAAAAGGAATCCTCATAGAATTAATATTTTTAAATTCAGCAGCATAGTCTCTGAATTTGTCATTAGATAAAATTTTAGCTTTTTCATTATGGGCTATATTGAGAATAAAATGATCAGCATCATTACCTGCCGGAACTTCCTCTACATTTTCACTTTCCAACAGTTTTTCAAATTTTTCTTTATCATCAATGTCATGACGTAGTGATGCATCAGCAATTATTACAAATTCATCACCACTTTCTTCTAAAGATTTAACCGCAGCTAAAATATTGGACATTTGAGGCTGTGAATTTTCATTTTTTGTACTATATGCAACATTTGAAGCATCAACAACAACTTTCACATTATCACCTAAAATCTATTTAATTAATATTATATTATTTGTAAATTGTATATTTAAATTTAATTAAGAGTTAACTAAATGCTATTTCTCGGATATTCTCCAAATAAAAACCTTTCTCCATCAACTTTATTAAGAAATATCCTAATTGTATCTTCAGTAATTTCATATACATTATATGAATTTTTATCATCTCCTCTAAGTTTATTAGAAGATAATGATCCCGCATTAACAAACAGAGTATTATTCATTTTCCAGATATTTGGAACATGCTTGTGTCCTGCAAGTACCAAATCAACTTCATGGTCAGTTAATGTTTTAAGAACATCTCCTGCATCAGTTAATACATTACGTTCCCTACCTGTTTTTGGAATAGGAATTACATGATGATGAAGAACCACAATACTAAATAACTCCTCAATAACACATTGGTCTAACTGATGTTCCATCCAAAGATGCTGTGGCCTACCAACATTTCCACTGGATATGTCTGGAGAACTGCTGTCTAATCCTATAACCACAAATTCATCATCTTTTGTAAGTTTCCAGCTACATTCCCCTATTAACTCTTCAAAAGTTTCATAACCCAAATTACGGGCATCATGGTTTCCAGGTACTGCAAATAATGGTGCATCAAACATCTCCAAATATTTGGTAGCTTGGATAAATTCACTATAATAACCATTATTAGTCAAATCACCTGTTAATATTATCATGTCCGGATTTATGGCATTTATTTCAGCTACAGCCTTTATAAAAACATCTTCTTCAAATCCCAATTCACTAATATGTAAATCAGAAATATGTACAATAAGAGGCATATTATTATCCTATTGATTTAATTTTAAGATAGCTTCTGCAAGATCACCATTAGTATCTTCCAAAGCTGCTTTTGCTTCATCTTCAGATACATTTGCTTGATTAGCTACCATTTCAATATCTTCATCAGGAATAACAAGTTCTTCATCAATTGCTACTTCATGTGCTTTACCGGTTACTTGATAAGTTTCCTGACCCATTACATTCATCAAACTTACTTCAGCATTTGGAATGACTAATTCTTTATCTTCTAAACGGATAATGACTTCTTTGACTCCTTTAAGATCTTTCATATCCATTCCCATCTTTTTCATTTGTCTTTCCATTTTTTTCATCTGCTTTGCATTCATACCAGGTATCATAATACTGTCCTCATTAATTTAATATTAGTAATTAGTTATATCTTTCAATATTATTAAAATTAATTATAGAATTCAAAATTATACAAACATAACCTTTATTTATACCAAGTATATAAGATAAACTGTTTAACGAACATTAAATACTGGAGGATAAATTATGAAAGTTCTGTTTGTTAACCCACCGCAAACGGCCTCAAAATATAAATTTATGGGAGTAATAGCACCACCATTAGGTATTGCATATATGGCTGGAGTACTGCAAGAAAACAATATTGATGTTGAAATACTTGATGCATCTGCAGAAGATATGGATTTTAAAGATGTTGAAAAGGAATTACTTAAAAGAAAACCAGATTTAGTGGCATTGACTGCCCTTACTCCAACAATAGGAAGAGCACTTGAAACTGCACAGGTAGTTAAAGAAACCCTTCCCGACGCAATAGTTGTAATGGGGGGATATCATCCTACATTTAATTTCATAGAAACCCTTGAAGATGAAAATGTAGATATCGTAATCAGAGGTGAAGGAGAATACATCATGTTAAATCTGGTGCAGGCTCTGGAAAATCAAAGCAGTCTGCATGATGTTAAAGGAATTGTATTTGAAGACAAAAACTCAAAAGAAATTGTAGTAAATCCTGAAGCTCCATTGATACAAGATCTAGACGAACTTCCTTTTCCGGCACTAAACTTATTGCCAATGAAAAAATACCGTTTATTGGACATGGATACCCATATGACAACTATGATTACAACCAGAGGATGTCCTATGCAGTGTTCATTTTGCTCATCAGCTGCAATGCACGGAAAAAAAATTAGGGAAAGAAGCGTAGAAAACATTGTTGATGAAATAGAATATCTAAAAACAAATTATGATATTGACACAATTGCATTTATGGATGACACCTTCACTTTGAAAAAACGGAAAGTAATGGCTATTTGTGATGAGATATTAAAAAGAAATATTGAAATCATGTGGGGCTGCACATCACGTGTAGACACTCTAGATGAAAAACTTCTGAAAAAAATGAAAGAAGCAGGCTGCATTACAATATTTATAGGAGTGGAATCAGCAGACCAACAACAACTGGACAATATGTGCAAAAACACTACAATTGCAAAAATTGAAAATGCATTTAAAATTGCACATAAGCTAAAAATAAGAACAATAGCTTCAGTAGCTTTAGGTATGCCTGGAGATACCAAAGAAATCATGAACAAAACAGTTAAATTTGTCCATAAACTTAAACCGAATTATGCAATATACAGTTTAGCAACCCCATATCCAGGAACAAGATTCTATAAAGAAGCTTTTGAAAAAAATCTTATAAAAATAAAAGATTGGTCCAAATATACATTAATAACTCCCATTTTAGAAACAATAGACTGTTCTTTAAATGATATGAGAAAAATTCAAGCAAAAGCATTTATGAAATTTTATTTAAGGCCACATTATATAATAAGACAATTTTTACAAGACGGCCCTTATCTTTTAAAAACAATCTTTGGAGTAATAAAAACTGCACTGTCAAAAACTCCTAAAAATACAGATTACAATAAAAGAGAATTAAAAAATATGTAATTTTTAAAAATAAGTTTTTTGGTGAACATTAACTAAACCAAATTACATATTTTTTATCAATACCAGCAATAAAATAGTTTAAAATAATTTTCAATGAAGATTTAAATTTAAGAAATGTGTTTAAATTTTCTAACCTAATGGATTAATTGGGAGGTAATGTTAATTGTATTTATTGTCAATTGGGGAAAATAATTAAACTATTTTTTACCAGCATTTAAAATAAGAAATAATTATCAAGACTTTGTTAACTACATTAAACACCACAAAATTGAAATTAATGTTTGAATTAGTTAAGGGGATTTTTCAATTTTTCGTCAGAATGTCGTACAATAATTAATTTTTAGTATTGGCACTAATAATTAGCAGAAACTTTAATAACCGCTTAATATAGCCAACAGCCCTGAAATAATTATCACTTACGGAACAATGTAATATATAGTTTACATTGTGTAATATATCATTTACATCTTATGACATATATATTTTACTATTTTGAAAAAATGAAAAAATAAAAAAAGAGAATGGATATTAATAATCTCTATTCCAATACACAATCCCATAGACTACGCATAACAAAGTGGATAAAATGATTAATACATAAACACCCCAAATCCAAGGGTCTTCAATTCCTAAAACCATCATTGTACCTCACTTCCTTTGTTGCCAATATTTTCAAATGCCTTATCAATAACCTCTTGAGCAGGAGGTTTTGTAAGTAAACTAACAACCAATGTAAATATAGCAGAAACAGGAACAGCTATTAACATTACATCAATATAAGGCCATGGCATGGCCGGCAATAAAGTTGCACAACCAAATATTGCTTTACACAATCCTAAACCTTTAGCTGTTTTTGCAAATACAAAGAGTAACCAGAATAAACTAACAAATGTTCCGGAAACAATACCTGCAATAGCACCTTTAGCAGTGATTCCTTTCCAATACAATGCTCCCAAGAACACAGGTAAAAATGCAGCCGCACAGATTTCAAAGAACAGACTTGTTCCAAGAGCAACAATACTTCCCGGAAGAGAAAATGCCAATACTAAAGCTAAAATAATAGCTATAAGAATACCAAGTCTTGTAACTGTAATTTGGTCTGATTTCTGCTTAGCTTTATTTCTTAAAGTACCATAGATATCTACACCAAATGCAGTTCCCTGAGTATGAAGCTGGGAACTGATTGTAGACATTGCCGCTGCCAATAATGATAGCAGGAAAATATATACAAACCATTCAGGCAATGCCATCGTAATAAATGTTGGAATAACTTTGTCAACATTTCCACCAACAACATCTACAGCTATTTTTCCCAATTTATCAAAGAAATACACATTGGAAAGTGAACCTACAATATAAGCTGTAGTAGGCATTATTGCAATAAATAATCCTCCAACAAGAACTGATCTGTTTAATTCCCTATCAGATTTAACAGTCATAAATCTTACAATCAGTTGAGGTTGAGCCAATACACCAATACCTACACCAATAAGAGTAGATGAAACCAAACTCCACCAAAACGGTGAACCCAACTCAGGGAATGTTGTCCAACCTGTTCCCCCTGTAGCTGTAGCACTAGCCGGATATAATCCCACCATATCTGTTAATGCTGTGTTTGCATGAGTTACACCACCAAGCAACCAGTAAACAAATCCAAGTAAAAATACCATTGCACAAACCATAATTACTCCCTGTAGCGCATCAGTATACATTACTCCCTTAATACCTCCAAAGAATACATAGAATGTAATTATAACTGATAAAATAAATAAGGATATTCCGAAATCAATCATTAAAGAAGATTCTAAGAATCTTGCAGCACCAATAAGAACTACTGCTGCATAAAGCGGCATAGCACAAAATATAACTAAACCTGAGAAATAATGAATAAATTTACTATTAAAACGTTTGCCCAAGAACTCGGGAAACGTTAGGGAACCTAAACTGTGTCCCATTCTACGGGTTCTTTTACCTAAAAATACAAAAGCTATGAATACCCCAATGATTATGTTTAAAAATGCCAACCATAGAACACTCATACCATATTCACTAGCAACTCCACCAAAACCGACAATAGCTGCAGTCGAAATAAAAGTTGCTCCATAACTTAAAGCCATGATCGCAGGATGTGTATCCTTCCCACCAATCATGAAATCCTCTGAGGATTCTGTTCCTTTCCATGCATAATAACCTACCAATACTAAAGCAAAAATGTAGATTATAAATACAATCGCTAAAATCATAATGTCCATAATTTAAACTCCGAATATATTAAAAAAAATTAATATATGATTAAATTTTTAATATGAATAGTTATATATAATTTTATATTAAAAAATTAGAACAAAGAAATATAATTAAGTGATACAATGGTATGGAACAAACAAGCCGAATGTATGAGTAAAGAAGAAAAAGAAAAATTACAGCTGGAAAGATTACAACAGACTGTTAAATTAGCTTATAACAATGTTTCATTTTATAAAGAAAAATTTGATGAAGCTGGTATCACCCCAGAAGACATAAAAACATTGAAAGATATTGAAAAAATCCCTTTTACAACAAAAGATGATTTAAGAGCAGCTTATCCATTTGGTTTATTTGCTGTTCCCTACGAAGAAATTGTAGAAATTCATGCATCCTCAGGAACAAGCGGAAAACCAACAGTTACCGGATATACCAAAGAAGATTTGGATATCTGGTCAGAGTGTATTGCACGTGGTCTTGGAATGGTAGGTGTTGAAAAAGAATATATTCTTCAAAATGCATTCGGATACGGGTTATTTACTGGAGGATTCGGTATTCACCATGGAGCCCAAAAATTTGGAGCAATAACCGTGCCGATTTCTGCAGGAAACACCAAAAGACAACTTGAAACTATGAAAGACTTCCAAAGTGATGTTATAACATGTACCCCTTCATATGCAATGTATCTTGGAGAAAGTCTTGAAAACTCCGATATTAACTTAGAAGACATTAATCTGAAAATAGGAATCCATGGAGCTGAAATGTGGACTGAAGAAATGAGGCATAAAATTGAAGATACATTAAACATCAAAGCATACAATATCTATGGTTTGACTGAAATTATGGGACCTGGAGTAGCTCAGGAATGTGTTGAACAAAACGGTATGCATATTCAGGATGATCATTTCTATCCGGAAATTATTAATCCGAAAACTGGAGAAACTCTACCAGCAGGTCAAAAAGGAGAACTTGTATTAACTACACTTACCAAAACAGGAATACCAATTTTAAGATTCAGAACAAAAGATTTAACCTCTTTAATTATAGAACAATGTGCATGTGGAAGAACCAGTGTAAAAATGAGCAGAATAACCGGCAGAAGCGATGACATGTTAAAAATCAGAGGAGTTATGGTTTTCCCATCACAAATCGAAAAAGCTTTACTTAAAATTAAGGGCGCAAGTCCAAATTACTTAATCAAGGTAACAAGACCTGATACTTTAGATGAAGTTGAAGTTAAAGTGGAAGCTACCAAAGAACTATTCTCTGATGAAATGAAAGAAATGGAAAAAACTGAAGCAATGATTGTAAAATCCATTAAAAGTGAAACTGGATTAAGGGTTAATGTAACATTATGTGAACCTGAATCATTACCGAGAAGTGAAGGAAAATCTGTAAGAGTTATTGATGAAAGAAATTTTGAATGAGGTGAAAAATATGGTAGTAAAACAAATATCTGTATTTATAGAAAACAAAGAAGGAAGAATGAAAAAAGCTATTAATACACTAGCTCAAGAAAACATAAACATACGCGCACTTTCAATAGCTGATACAACCAAATATGGAATCTTAAGATTAATTGTTTCAGACAATGAAAAAGCTATTGAAGCATTGGAAAAAGACGGGTTTATTGTAAGGGAAGATGACGTTATTATTGTTGCAGTTCCAGATGAACCTAACGGATTAAATACCACATTAGCTATATTTGACGAAAAAGGCATCAATTTGGATTACCTTTATGCATTTGTAAGTTCAAAAACAGAAAAAGCTATTGTAGTAATGAGATTGAAACATATGGATGAAGCAATTGCTCTTTTAAAAGATAGTGATGCACACATCCTAGAAAAAAAAGATATAGAAGATTTATAGAAAAGACTTTCTCTTTTCTTAATCTTCTTCAGTCAAAACAATTTCAATACATTCTTCTACAAAATAATAAGAATCATCCACTTCTTTTAAAGTTTCAGCTTTCTCAGTCAACTCGTTTGATTCCAGTAAATGCATGAAATCGTTGAAAAACAAATTCCACTCGTCTTGTTCATCCTCATCACAATAGCTAGTATTTAACCTAATGTCAGCAGGATTATCAGACCAGTCCACACCATCATAAAACTCCTGAGCTTCAATATTGCCATCTTCATCATAATCAATAGCTATTGAAAGTTCGAACTTTTTGGTTCCTGCTTCTTTAGATAATTTGAATTCCGGCATTTTGAAAACCTCCATTAATAATATATTTAAAATTCTTTTAACAATGATGCAATGTCTGCTTTAGAATAACCTAAACGGACAAATAAACTTTTGACAGGTTCTGTTTCAGGAACCACTCCAAGTTCTGACCATCTTTTAAAATCATTGTGTAATATGCTGTTTATTAAAAGTTGAATAGTGATTAAATCATCACTTTTAATAGCTACAAAAGCATCTTCATCTTTAAAAACATTTTCAGGATCAATTAAAGTAACCCTGCCCGTTTTATCCTTTTTTAATATAGCATTATCAATTTTATAAGGCATATATAACACCCTCTTTTTAGTAATTAATTATTAATTAATTTATAATTATTTAAATATTTAACCTTTAATCCAATTATAACCACTTTCAATAGCTTTTAAATTTAATTCATGAAATTTCGGTTTCAAATTATTTTTCATAGCTGCAATAACAGATTCTTTGGAAAGTGGGAATTTGTCGTCTGCAGTTACAGCACCTAATAAAACCATGTTTAAAGCCAATACATTTCCGGCATCCATAGCCAATTTAGTTCCGTCAATCGGAAGGACATGTTTGAAATTTTCTTTTAAAACATCAGTAATGTTACCTACACCAGGATAAGGTTTATCTGATGAAGCAGGAACAATAGGATGAGTATTGAATACTATTTTAGTATCATCATTTACTTTATCCAAACCTCTTACAGTTTCTATAGGTTCAAATGAAAGCAACATATCTGCACCATGTTCCGGAATAATTGAACTGTTATAATCACCTATTTTTAACTCAGTAGAAACAGAACCTCCTCTTTGAGACATTCCATGAATTTCACTCATAACTACATTTAATCCTTGGTTCATTGCAGCTTCTCCAATAATTACAGAGGTTTTAATAATTCCCTGACCTCCAACACCACAAATATAAATATTATAATGATTATCCATATTTATTCACCTCTTCCAGCTTCTAAGGCACCATATTTACAAACTTGGATACATACACCACATCCATCACACATAGACGAATCAATAGCTATTTTTCCACTATCTTTTGAAATAGCAGGACATGCAAGTTCATTTACACATTTATTACATCCATTACAATTGGAATCAATATAATTTACTGGTGGTTTCCTAGTTTTACCTTTAATTAAAGTACATGGAGCTTTAGCTATAATCACACAAACTTCATCACGTTCTAAAGCTTCCTTATATGTTTTAACTACCTGATCCAAGTTTAACGGATTAATTACGCGAACATAATTGCAGCCACAGGCTAAAGCCAGTTTGCGTATGGAAATTTCCGGTGCATCATCACCCATTCCATCAACAGGAATTCCCGGGTTTGGCTGACCTCCAGTCATAGCTGTAATCCTATTATCCAATACAGTTAAAATAAAATTGTTTTTATTGTGAACTGCATTTATCAAAGGTGATATTCCGCTATGGAAAAATGTTGAGTCACCAATGAAACTTATTACTTTCTGATTTGTAGCTATTGAAAATCCGCAGCCGTCTCCTACACTTGATCCCATAGACAACAAGTAATCTGCAGCATTATATGGCGGATTTATTCCTAAAGTGTAACATCCGATATCTGATGCAAATACAGCATCTTTAAGAGGAATTCCCAATTCTTCCAATGCTTTATTTACTCCATAATACATTGCTCTGTGAGGGCATCCCGCACAAAGTACCGGAGCTCTGGAAGGAATTTCTTCTTGTAAATTAAGTAAATTATCAGAATAATCATCAGTATTTTCTTCAATGAAGTTTAAATATTTATTGAAACCATTAGCTACAATATCTGAATTAAATTCATGATATACTGGGAAGGTTCCATCTAATTTACCATGAACAACAGTATTTAAACTATTTTTACCAATAGCTACCAATGTATCCTTTTCTATAATCGGATCCACCTCTTCTACAATAAAGACTTCATCATAATCCTTTACAAAATCAGCTACCTTATCATAAGGGAAAGGATATGAAAATCCAAGTTTTAAAACATCAATGTCCAGATTATTATATCTGATTACATCATAAGCATAATTATAAGCACTGCTTGAAGCAATGACACCATATTTTTTATTTTGGCTGAAATAGGATTCAACATTGAAATCTGACTCGTTGGTTATTTTATTAATTTCATCCATTTTTTCCACTAATGCAACATGCATATCCTTTGCAAATGCCGGAACCGGAACAAACTGTGCAGGGTTTTTCTTGAAAAATCCTTTTTTCCAATGGCTTTCACCTTCTGAAGAATTATCTGCCGCCTCACCAAATTCAACAACACCCCTCATATGAGATACACGAGTGGTTGTTCTTACAATAACCGGCAATTTAAATTGTTCAGATAAATCAAAAGCATATTTAACCATGTCTTTAACTTCCTGACAATTAGAAGGTTCTAAAATAGGCACATTTGCTAAACGTCCGTAATTACGGGTATCCTGTTCATTTTGAGATGAAAAAAGTGACGGGTCATCTGCAGATAAAATAACCATACCGCCATTTACTCCACTGTAAGCAGTTGTCATAAATGAATCACTGGCTACATTCATACCTACATGTTTCATGAAAGTAAATGAACGCAGTCCAGATGCCGCAGCAGTAGCTGCAACTTCCATAGCTACTTTTTCATTTGTAGAAAACTCAAAATAAATGTTAGCTTCCTTAGCCAATCCGGATAAAACATTTCCAATTTCTGATGAAGGAGTACCTGGATAAGTAGCTGCAACAGAAACACCAGCTTCTATAACTCCCCTTACAGCTGCCTCATTACCTAACAAAAATTGTTTATCACCAGGTTTCCCTGTTACTAATTCTTTTAAGTTCATTATTTATTTCCTCAAATAATTTAAAAATCTAATAAAATATATAATATAATAGGTTTAGATATAATATAAATATTATACTTATTTTATATTTGATTATGAGTAAAGGGGTAAAGTAATGATTAAAGTATATGTATCAAGGTTTGACAGAGAAGTGGACAGTGAACCTCATTTGGAGTGTTATAAAATAGAACAGACACCTCAAATGAAAGTTTTAGATGCCATTAATGCCATTAATGAAAAATATGATGCCGACATCAGCATTAGAAGCTCATGTAGAGCAGGACAGTGCGGTTCCTGCGGAATATTATTTAATGGAAATGGGGCTCTTGCATGCCAAAAAGATATAAAGGACGGCGCAATAATTGAACCTCAAAATTTCCCAGTAATTAAAGATTTGATTGTTGATAAAAGCCAGATAGAACAGGAAGTAAAAGATTTGCAACTCTCTTTAAATCCTCAAAGACAGGATGATGATTTAAATGAAAATCTAACTCCGGAAAATATTAAAAATACCAAAAAAGTTAGAAGCTGTATTGAATGCTATTCCTGTTTTGCAACCTGTCCTGTTATAAAATTCATTAAAACAAAATTTGGCGGACCTTACATAATGAGATACCTTTCCAAATTTGAATCAGACCCAAGAGATGAATTTGACAGGCTCGATGAAAGTTTAAAAGAAGGATTATACAAATGTACCAGTTGTGGAAAGTGTAAGGCTGTTTGTCCTAAAGATATAAACACCTTTGGAGATGCAATTGAACGTTTAAGGGAAATTGCATGCAAAGAAGGTAAAGGACCGCTTCCGGAACATGTTGCATTTAAAGAAAATATAGAAAAAACAGGAAGGTCAATCAAAGCTGAAGGGCCAAGTTTTATTGAAGAAGTTAAAAATGACAACGGTTCAAAAATAGCATTATTTACCGGATGTATGGTAGATAATAAATTACACCACATCGGAGAAGCATTAATTGATGTGCTTGAAGCTAATGGAATAACCATAGATATTCCTGAAGGACAGGTATGCTGCGGTTCACCATTAATAAGAACAGGTCAGACAGACATGGTTCAGGAACTTGTTGATAAAAACAATGAAGTTTTCAGGGATTATGATACTGTACTTACCATTTGTGCAGGATGCGGTTCCACCCTTAAAAATGACCATCCGAAATATGGATCCAATCTAAATGTAATGGACATCAGTGAATTTTTAGTGGATAAATTGGATACTGACAAAATGAAGGAACTGAACACAACAGTAACCTGGCATGACCCTTGTCATTTAGGCAGAGGTCAGGGAATTAAAGGCCAACCTCGTGACATTCTTGAACAGATTCCCGGAGTTACCTTTAAAGAAATGAAATATCCGTGCCAATGCTGTGGAGCAGGAGGTGGAATAAAAGCAGGACATCCTGAAATTGCTATGACTCTTGCAAAAGAAAAAGCAAAAATGATTGAAGACACTGGTGCAGAATCAGTGATTACAATCTGTCCTTTCTGCCAATACAACATTCAAGACGGATTGGATGCAATTGACCGTGAAGACATAAAAGCTATGAACATAATTGAGCTATTACAACTAGCTTATCAGAAAGATTAGATAAATAGGGGTTGATTAAAATAGGAGATGCAGCTGTAAGTGAAGAAAAAATAGTTGAAACCAACTTAAATTCACCAGAAGTCAAAGAAAAAACTAAAAGTGAAAAAAAATCAACCTCTTCGAAAAAATCAAAATCCAAAAAACAGTCCAGAGGAATAAAAATAGCTAAAGGTCCTGAAGATGATGCTGAAAAAGAATTAAGCAATTTTAAAAACAACATTTACATTGTTTTTGTAGAATGTGAAACACCTGGAAATATCGGTTTTCTTGCAAGAACTATGGCGAATTTTGGACTGAAGAATTTGGTTCTTATCAATCCGCCTACTTTAACCCCTGAAGCATTTTATCAGGCAACACATGGAAAATACATTGTCGATAATGCTAAAATATATCATACTCTTGATGAATTCTATCAGAGCCAAAGGATAGACTTTAAAGTAGCTTCAACTGGTGTAGCCGGAGGAAGTTACAATCTCTCAAGAATCCCTGTAAGGCCTGAAAATCTTGGAAAAAACATCAATACCAACAATAAAACCGCTATTTTATTTGGAAGGGAAGGAAATGGACTTACAAATGAAGAAATTGAAGACTGCGACATTTGTGTTTCAATTCCAACTGATCCCACATACCCTATTTTAAACATATCTCATGCAGCAGCCATTATTTTCTATGAATTATTTAAAAATATGCATGAATATCCTGTTGAAGGTCTGGAAGAAAGTACAGCTATTGAAAAAGAATATGTGCTGAAAGATATGTATGACTTGATTGATGGTTTAGATATCCCTGAACACAAAAAGAAAAACGGACTCAAATCATTTAAAAATATTATTAATAGATCCTACATTACAGGCAGAGAAGCCCATACATTAAAAGGAATTTTAAGACGTTTAAAAATGAAAATGGGTAAACAATGAGAAAAATTAGTTTTGCAGACATAAACATATTTATAGTAAACTACATCTTCAACTGGAGATTCAGAATAGCTAAATTAACTAAACAATCCAAAATAATAAGGAAAATCATTGACAAGGGATTATTTGAAGATGATGACGTTACAGTTATTCCAAATACAATAAAAATCAATAAAACAATAGAAACTGAAAAATCTGAGTTTATTCCAACAGATATCTTGAAAGAAGTTATTGAAAAAATTGACGATATTGTAATAATGAACAGCTGCCTTTGTAGAACATCCAACAATTGTAAGGATTATCCTCAGGACATAGGCTGTATTTTCCTTGGGCCAACATCCAGAAAAATTCCGCAAAACCTTTGCCATAAAGCAAGTAAAAAAGAAGCCCAGGACCATGTTGATAAAGCAGATGCTGCAGGATTAAGCCATATAATCGGCAGGAATAAAATTGACTCTATTTGGATGAATGTAAAACCAAAAGAAGGCCTTTTAACCATATGTCACTGCTGTCCATGCTGTTGCTTGTGGAAAGTAATACCTCAATTAGACGACAAAATAAGCGATAAAATGCACAAATTAGATGGTGTGGAAATAGCTATTGATAACTCAAAATGCATAGACTGCATGAAATGTTTAAATGAAATATGCATGTCTGAGGCTATTAGTTTTAAAGACAATGCCATCCAAATTAATCAAAATAAATGCAGAGGCTGCGGACTCTGTGTTAATATTTGTAAACAAAATGCTATTACTTTAAAATACAACGATAAATCAATTGATTCAATAGTCAACAAATTACATAATTTAGTTGAACTTTAAAAACCGAATATAAACTATTTTTTTACAATGAAAGTTCATTAAAAAGACAAAACCAGGTTAAAATATTTTAAAAAAATTTTTATAATTGTAATTGAAGAAATATAATTACATAATGAAAATTTATGAATATTATTAAAAATGAAATAAAAAAGATTCTTTTTATTATGAACAAAAATTAAATTAATCGCTTATTCATTCAAAGAAAATAAAATAATCTGGAATTAATGTTAAGTTTAAACAATTATTTTGTCAAAAAAGAGTTTTTTGAAGTTAAAGGAGATAAAATGAGTGAAAATAGTAATATGCTATTAGGCGTTAAAGACAAACCTCCTGCAGTAAATTGGATTTTACTTGCTATACAGCATGTATGTGCTATGTTTGGAGCTACTATTTTAGTACCAATTGTTGTAAATACTACTGTTGGATCAGATGTCTTATCAATACCTGTAGCTCTTGTCACCTCTGGTATAGGTACTCTCATTTACATTGCATGTACTAGAGGAAGAAGTCCTGTTTATCTGGGAAGTTCATTTGCATTTATTGCACCAATGGTAGCAGGATATGCAATAGCTGGAAAAGCCAGTGTTTTTACAGCTATAATGTGTGTAGGAATAGTGTATGCAATTATTTCAACTATAATTAGAGTAGTTGGTAAAGAATGGATTAATAAAATATTGCCTCCTGTTGTTGTTGGGCCTATGATTATGATTATTGGTCTGTCACTTGCACCAACGGCAATCGAAGAAATTGGTTTGAATGCTAGTTCAGTTCCAATCACAAGTTTAATAATAGCTTTTGTTGCATTTTTAAGTACTGCAATTTTAGCAGTCAGAGGAAAAGGAATACTAAGAGTAATCCCATTTTTAATTGGAATTATAATAGGTTATATTGTAGCAGCACTTCTCGGAGTAGTTGACTTCTCCGGAGTTGCAAGTGCCCACATTATTGAAATTCCAAAATTCTACATACCATTTGTTGATTATAATCTTAATTTTGGAGCAATACTGACAATTGTACCAATTGCATTAGTAACTATGGTTGAACATGTTGGAGACCACAAAGTTTTAAGTGAAATTATCGGAAGAGACCTGATTCAGGATCCAGGTCTTGACAGAACTCTTTTAGGTGACGGTATAGCTACTTTTATTGCAGCACTTCTTGGTGGACCTGCAAACACAACCTACGGAGAAAATACATCTGTTGTAGGTATGACTAGAGTTGCATCTGTTTATGTAATTGGACTTGCAGCTATTATAGCTATTATCTTTGCATTTTCAGGACATTTAACTGCACTGTTAACTGCAATCCCTTCACCAGTTCTTGGAGGTATTTCAATCCTTCTTTATGGATTTATCTGTGTAAACGGTCTTAAAATCTTAATCCACAACCATGTTGATTTTACAAACACTAAAAATGTAGTTGTTGCAGCTACAATGTTAGTTTTAGGTTTAGGAGGAGCTACACTATCCATCGCATACGGAAATTTATCATTAGCTATTTCCGGCATGTCTTTAGCAGCAATCATTGGAATCATCCTTAACTTATGTATTCCGGAGGAAAAACATGAATGAAATTGTTCTGAACCATCCATTAATAACACATAAATTAGGTATTTTAAGGGATATCCATACAGGAACTAAAGAATTTCGTGAATTAATTACGGAAATTTCCACACTTCTTTGTTACGAAGCAACCAAAGATGCGAAATTGGAAAAAACAATAATAGAAACTCCTCTTGAAAAAATGGAAACCGGCAAACTAAATGAAGACAATTATGCAATTGTACCAATTTTAAGAGCGGGAATGGGTATGCTTGATGGAATTATAAATGTAATTCCAAATGCAAAAGTAGGCCACATCGGTCTTTACAGAGATGAGGAAACATTCCAGCCTATTGAATACTATTTTAAAATGCCAGAAAATGTTAGTCAAAGAGAAGTACTGATTATTGATCCTATGCTTGCAACAGGCGGAAGTGCATCTGCAACTATTTCAAGACTTAAAGAAGAAGGAGTTAAAAAAATCAAACTTTTATGTGTTGTTGCAGCTCCTGAAGGAATTAATTTAATTGAAAAAGACCACCCTGATGTTCAAATTTACTGTGCAACAGTAGACAGAACTTTAAATGAAAGCGCATACATTCTACCAGGTCTTGGAGATGCTGGTGACAGAGTATATGGTACAAAATAATACTATGAATTATTCATAGTATTCCTTTTCTTTTTTAAAATACAGAATAGAAAGAGTTTAATTTAATCATATGACTCCTTCAAATACCAAAAATATACCATAACCTATGAAAATTAATACTAAATAAATAACAGATCCTTTTTTATAACCTTGTACAGTTCTAAGATCAAATGGAACAACATTATCCAAAATATCTGGAGACGCTATGAATATTTGAGTTAAAAAAGAAAATAAAAAATACAATACTGCCCAAATTAATGGATAAGTCCCATAAATCAAACTAATTAAAATAGTCCTTATTGAAAATTCAAGACCTGCCATTGCATTAAGCTGACCCAGCATGAAATAAAATGGAGGGCAATAATCTAATTGTTTGGGTGTGACAATTATCTTATTTTCATAAGCATCAATCCTTAAAAACATCAAAATAAATGGGATAGGCATGGCAATAAGAAAAGCTGTTGCTACAATTATATTACCATAATGCAAACCCATTACAAAGAAAAGTATAGAAAATAATGGAGCAGCTGTTGTAATTAAAACAATAGCTGCTTTATAAGACATTCCTTCATTTCTTCCAGGAACAATGTAGTATCCATCATAGCCCAAACCATATTTTTCATCAATCCATTCTCTTTTATATATAACCATACTAAATAAAAAAGAAAACACACTATTTGCCAATAAAATCATAATAAGTTCATTGAAGCTCCATTTAAACAATACCTTCATTAAACCAAATAATAAACAACCAATCAATAAACCTACCAAAAAAATATAAATTGAATATCCTTTGAGTTCATCATTAGGTATTTTGTCCCAACGACGAAATGCAAATCTAAAAATATTTTTCAAAATAACACTCCTCATTCATTTTTATGAATTATCATTAATAATTTCATGTACAAAACTTGGAAAAACGTCCCATTTAGCAACATCCTTAATTTTTTCTATAAACTGCACATCATATAAATTTTTCAAAATTAAGTCTTTAACTCCAAATTGAATAAATTTCTTTTCAAAGGTTACGCAAACACTTTGAAAAATAGGTTTACACACATAATAAACATCCACTTTTTTAATAGCATATCTAATAATATTTTCGCCTAATTTAATATCTCCACCAACAAAAGGTAAACGCCAAGCCATAACCGAATCAAATACAAAAAAAGCATAATCAACAGATGACGCATCATCATCAAACAAACCATCTGCATAAGCCAATATACATTCACCAATACCTGCTATAGCTATAGCTAAACATGCTAATTCAGGAGAACTCAATATTACACCTGCAAAAAGCAATATCGCACCTATAGAAATTATTTCACTACCTACAAATCCTATTGCTGTGGATATAATAAAATCTTCCCAATCAAAACCAATACTATTAATTGCATTAGTGATATTGTTACTTGTTTCTTTAATCTCATTTATTCCTTGTATAACTCCATTAGTAAAATTACCCACAGAATCTAAATATTTACTCTCCAAAGAACTCATATTTAATAAATTATAACCATATTCCCTCGCATCTTCAGTTATATTATCATGATAACAAGGCATAGCACAAATCAAACTATCAGAAAGCATAGCATCTCGAACAATACCAGTAGCTTTATCTAAAATTAAAAACATTCCTTTTTGATCGTTTTTAAAAATCAAATATTTATCATTAGCTAAAATATCCCATGAATTGTTATTTAAAAAATCAACAATCATAGATAATGTAACTGTTCCAATTTCAGTATTATTCCATATAAAAGTTCCAACCATCTGTTCAATAATGCTGTAACTAAAAGAACATGCAAACCTGAAATTCCAAATATTAGAATCATTTCCTTGAACTTTCATGCCCATACCATGATCAGATTCACCAGTAATATATACACTTCTATAATCATTACACATAGAGAAAACTACTGGAGAAACTCTATTCCAAGTTACATTATAATAATTAGCAAATTTATCCGCTAACTTATCATGTTCATAAATTACAAGTAAAGCTGATAAAAATGAACCATATGCTGCCTTCATTTCACCTGCAGACAATAATTCACCATAATCTAACCAATATTTTAATTTAGAATTAGATACATTTGAAGTAACAAAAGCAAAACTACGCAGTCCCTCATAACCAATATTCAAATTATTTTCATCAATTAAATTATCATAATAAATTAAACTAATTCTATGAATAGTATTATCTAAAAACTTTAAGTTATATTTTTCTTTTTCATCCCCAAACATTATATTTGGTGCATCATCACCCCCATAATTTATATCAAACCCGATTGCATCTATAAATAAATGATAATGTTTTAAAACAAAATCAGTTTCATTATCTGTTAAAGAATAATACGATTTAACTTCTTGCAATAAATATAACATCAAATTAAGTTTATCTGAATCATTTAAATTTAAAAGTTCCAAATCCGCCAATAAACTATTAAATTTTGAAATTGCATCAAAAACAACATTTCGATATTCATTTTTATACATTAAATAATATTTATTAACAATATTAATCGATTTAACAATTTCACCATTTACTATAATATCAATTGCCCCATTAAACTTAGATGTTTCACGCCAAACAACACTAAACCAAATTACATCACAATTATAATCAAATTTATCCATATACAAAACAGGCCTATTCGTATTAATATCAATTGCAGTAGATGAAATCATATATTCTACAGAAGGACAACTAGATATATTAATTCCCACAAAACTTGAATCTAAAGATCCAATAAAAGTTACCAAGTTATTAACATAAAGAGCAGTTAAATTAGCATAAAATGAAGCTTTACCCTCTTTTAAAAAAGAACTTGAGATTTGATTTCCATAAATAAAATATACTTGAAGATTATCTGGAATATGACCCAAATAGGATACATCCTGATATTTATTATTAAAATTTAAATTAATAACTAAATTTGCACAGTTTAAAAAATTATTTTTAATATAATAAGAATTATAATCCACAGTTAAAATAATCCAAGAATCTAATGTAAAGTTAGCATTAGGGGAAATATAAAGATTATGATGGTAATCTTTATCATTAAATGTCATATTTGGATTATTTGTTCCCCACCAATTGTTATTTATGTCCAAAATTGTTTTTTCATCACAATAAAAATCAAATTGACCATTACTAAATATCCGATTTAAATATAAATAACTATTATTATTCTCGTGCTCAACACAAATTCCACATTCTATATTATGTTCAACATTATTACTGTAAATACAAGATTCAGTTACATCAACTAATAATAAACCATTTTTATTATTAAATAAATGATTATTATTAATCAAAGAATTAGATAAATCAGAACATGCAACCCCATGCATAAAATTAGAGACATCATTTCCACTAGCTGTAATATTATATCCACCAATAGCAATTCCTACTCCATTAGTTCCATATCCATAAATGATATTGTCTAAAATTTCAATATTTGAATTTTTTGCATTATATCCAAAATTAATACCCCACATTATCAAATGATTATAATCAATAGCACTATCCAAATTTATATAATTCTTTTTTATAATCATATTATGGCAATGGTTTAATTCTATCCCCTCAGGACGATAATTCGAATATGGAAAAATATTTTCTTCCACAATAACATTATTGTTATAAATTAATCCATTATGAATATAATCACAAACAATAGAGTCCATAACCTTATTAAAATAATTGTTTTTAATTACACAATTAGACACATTATATAATTTAATACCTCTTCTAGAATTAATTATTGAAAATCCTTCAATAATACTTCCATTGACATTATTAATATTAATTGCAGGGTTATCTTTATTGATTGGATTTATAACAACAGATTTAGAAACTGCTCTCAAATATAATGATTTATTAACCACAATATTTTCAGTATAAGTTCCAGAATTCACCTCAATTATATCCCCATTTTTTGTAAAATTATCATCAATTGCCTCCTGAATACTATTAAAACCCTTACCATTATTTAAATTTCCAACTTTGGAAAAAATATAATTAACAACAGACACATTACTACAATGCCCACTATAATCTTTTGCATAAAATTTCAAAGAAGTAGTTGAAGAAATAGAAAAAGAACCATTATATTTAATTCCATTAATCATAGGATTAGAACCATCAGTTGTATAAAAAATAAATGGATTAATATCTACATCATCATAAGCTTTTAATTTAACTGAAAATGAATTAGAATAAACCCCCGAATTATAATTTGACCAAACAACAGGTGCTCCAATATCTGTTTTATTGATAGAAATATTATAACATTCATGATTAACTCGAGTATCATCAAAAGAATAATATACATTCCTTACACCTGCATTCAAATTAAAACTTACTTTTTCTAATTTTTCATACCATCCAATATTATCAAAACTATATTTAATAATTGTAAATTCATCAGCACATATTGAAACTCTCAAACTTGATGTATTATAATTACCACCATTAGGAGTTATAAAATAATTCCCATAAGTACTATTTAAATTATCACCAATGACTATTTTATTTCCAATTTGATAATCATCATAAATACTAGTAATTATATAATTACCTTGCATTAACCTTATATTCAATCTAGCAATTCCATAATTATCCGTTATCCTATTATAAAAAACCCCATTAATATTAAAAGAAACATTTTTATTACATAATGGTTTTCCTTGACCATCTAAAACTTTAGCTCTAAATTTACTGCCATCCATATAATTCATTATTAAATCATGAGTTACCAATGTTGGTAAAACATGAATCCAATTTGAAGTAGAATCATCATTGAATAAAATAGTAACTATATAATCCCCAGGCAATAACATAATTCTTAAACTAGCATAACCATCATTATCACTATATCTTGTATAAAACACCCCATTAATATTAAATGTCACATTTTCATGCATAGCTGGATATCCCTGTTTATTTAAAACTTTAACTGAAAATTGAGAAGAATTTCTATAATATTTTATTAAATCATGATTTTCAATTATTAAAGATTTGACTGTTATGTTAAACCCTCTTTCTTCATTATTATTTGGATTATATGCTGTTAAAATATAATTTCCAGGCCTTAAAGCAATATTTAAATTAGCAACACCTCTACCATCAGTTTTACGAGTATAAACAATACCTCCAATATTGAAAGTAACATTAGCATTAGTTAAATAAGATCCATTACTTTTTAAAAATGTTGCATAAAACTGAGTATCATTTCTAAACATTTTAACTAAATCTTTACTAATGATAGTTGATTTAATATGAACCCAAGAATACACTGAAATATTATTAAAATAAGTAATTACTGTATAATTCCCTACAACCAAATTACAATTCAATGAAGTTTTTCCAAAATTATCTGTTATTTTAGTATAATTACAACCATTTATACTAACAATCACAGTTTGATTAAATAATGGAATACCATTAACATCTTTTAATGTGACATTTATGCGAGACCCATCTCTATAAAACATAGTAACATTATCAACATTTAAAACAAAACCAGAATCATTAAAATTTTGAACATAATTATCTTCTAGATTAAATGAAAAATCATCATAATTATCATCAAGAGAAATATTTTCTTCAAAATTTGAAACATTTTTATTCATGCATCCCTCAGTCTCAGCATTAACTAAATTCAAGCCAAACATAAAAACAAAAACAATAATACAGACAATAAATCTTTTCTTAATTAACATCTATAATACTCCTAAGTAATAATAAAAATATAACTTATATATAATTCTTTTTAAATTAATCTAAATTGAACAATGAAAACATTATATTGCATTAAAGAAATCTAAACAACCACCATATAATTAAATAAACAATACACCGAAGCAGTTATCAAACAAAATAAAATACATCAAAATAATACTCAAAATATCAAATCTATCCAAAACTTAAAAAATAATAACCCACAAAAATATATTATATTAATTTTGTTTGTGTGAAAAAATGGCTATTTTAAGTGATAAAACCATAAAAGAATATCTCGAAGAAGGCAAAATTGTAATTGATTCTTTGAAGGATGAACAGCAAATCCAACCTTCATCAGTAGATATGCGATTGGGTGATGAGTTTAAAGTCTTTAAGGTAATTAGAAAACCTTATATTGACCCGAAAGATGAAGATGATATTGCAGAATACATGGAATCCAGTACAGTTCCTGAAGGTGAAGCATTTATAATCCACCCAAATGAATTTGCACTAGCTACAACACAGGAATATGTTAAAGTACCTGATGATTTAGTAGCTAGAGTTGAAGGCCGTTCCAGTATGGGAAGACTGGGTGTTACAATGCATGTTACAGCAGGATATGTCGATCCTGGCTTTGAAGGTAGAATAACCTTAGAAATATCCAATATCGGAGCCATGCCTGTTGCACTCTATCCTGGCCAAAGAGTATGCCAGCTAGTATTTGAAACTATGACTACTCCTGCAGAGTTACCTTATGGTCATCCGAAAAGAAATAGTAAATATATGAAGCAGTTAAAACCTGAATCTAGCAGAGTTAAACTAGATTATGAATTAAAAAAATAATGGAAGTTAATACTTATGAATCATGACAAAATGACAAATATCAGTGCAAAAAGAGGATTTTTATGGCCATCCTTTGAAATATATTCCGGAGTTTCCGGATTTACAGATTATGGACCTCTTGGAGCCAGCTTGAAGAATAATATAATGCAGAAATGGAGAAAACAATATGTTTCTGGAGAAGGGTTTTATGAAATAGAAGGCCCTACTGTAATGCCTAAAGAAGTTTTAAAAGCATCAGGACATGTTGACAACTTTACAGATCCAATGACCAAATGTGAAGAATGTGGAGAAGTATTTAGAGCAGACCACATTATTGAAGAAGTTATTGGTGAAGATGTGGAAAGCCTGGAAAATGAAGAGCTTGACCAGATAGTTATTGACAATGCCATCAAATGTCCGGAATGTGGCGGAAAACTTTCCAATATCTGGAATTACAATTTAATGTTTAAAACCATGATTGGAGCCAAAGGTGACAAAGTAGGTTATATGAGACCTGAAACAGCTCAGGGAATTTTTATATTATTCAAACGTCTTGAAAGATTCTTTAGAGGAAAACTTCCGTTTGGAGTTGTTCAACTTGGAAAAGCATATAGAAATGAAATTTCACCTAGACAGGGAGTTATTCGTTTAAGGGAATTCACACAAGCAGAAGCTGAAATATTTTTAAATCCTAAAGACAAAAGCACCCCTAAATTTAGCCAGATAGCTGATGAAGTTTTACGCTTAAATTCCCAGGATGTTCAAATAAATAACAGCGAACCTTTAGAGATTACTGCCCGTGAAGCACTTGACAAAGGAATTGTAGCTAATGAAATGTTAGTTTATCAGTTATACTTAGCCAGAAAATTTTTAAATGAAATTGGTATTCCTAATGATGTTTTAAGATTCAGACAACATTTACCTGGAGAAATGGCCCATTATGCTCTTGACTGCTGGGATGTTGAAGTTAAAACCGACAAATATGGATGGGTTGAAATAATCGGAATTGCTGACAGGGGAGATTATGACTTAACATCACACAGCAAATACAGTAATGATGATTTAAATGTATTTATTGAATATGATGAACCTAAAACAGTGAAAAAAACAGTTGTAAAACCTAATTTGTCCAAATTCGGACCCATATTCAAAGGAGATTCCCCTAAGGTAAAACAGGCAATTGAAGAAGCTGATGTAGATGAAATCAAACAGGCAATTGAAAATGATGGAAAATATGTAGTTAGTCTGGATAAGGATTATGAGCTAACTTCCGATTTACTGCTTTTCGAAGATGTTGAAGAAGAAATCTCCGGTGAAAAAATAGTTCCTCATGTTATTGAGCCTTCATTTGGTATTGACCGTATTGTTTATTCTGTTTTATTACATTCATTTAAAGAAACAGACGCAAAAGATTACTTTAAATTTGCACCTTCTGTTGCTCCTGTCCAAGTGGGAATTTATCCTCTTGTAAACAAAGAAGGTCCTCGTGAAATAGCTATTGAAATAACCGACAAATTAAGAGAATCTGGATTTAAAGTTGAATATGATGTAAGTGGAACAATTGGTAAAAGATATGCCAGAGCAGATGAAATTGGTATTCCTCTTGCAATAACTGTTGATTTTGACAGCTTAGAGGATAATAAAGTAACTGTAAGAAACAGAGACAGTGAAGCTCAGGAAAGAATAGCTATTGATGAAATAAAAGATTATTTGGAAGAATATTATAAATGAGTAAAAAATACTCATTTATTAATCTTATTTTTAAAGTTTTCAAATAAATTTTCACCCCATTTAATGCATTCCTCTTTTTTAGAAGTTATTATTCTATTTTGGTCAAAATTTCCGTCTTCCTTAAAAAGGCCAAGAATCATTACTTTATCAGTTACAACCAATAAGAAAGCATTTTCAATATTAAAAGCAGCTAAATCCACATTGTCATTTTCAAGATTTAAGAAATATTCAAAGTTCTCTTTAATGTTTTTGGGAATTATTAATTCAATATGGCTGCCCTCATCAATTAAATCATTTACATATTTATTAAAATCCCCATAGAAAAAGGGAAGAACACATTTTAAACTGGAAGCTTCATTTAACGCATGTTGAATTATATTATATGTTCTATAAACATCCTTTTCATTAGATTCAACTAAAATAGCTCTACCAAGCAGATATAATTGAGCTACTGATTTTTCAGGAATCATATCTACAATATGAGCATCCAGAATATTAAAAAACTTATTAAATAGATTTATTGTATCCTTTAATTCCAAAATATTAGACACATATAGTTCAGTTGTATTTGAGATATGATACAAATTTCCGCTTCTATAAATAAATCCTCCCAGTTCCAGTCCAAACATGTTACTGGATATTGAGCTGTAACTTAATCCTGTAGTTCTATTAATGTCTTTCATGTTCAATGGCTGTTCATATAAAGTTGCCAAAATTTTCAACCTTACTAAAGAGTTTGTTATATATTTAATTTCTTCAGATATTGTTTCATAGTTTTCCATGCATTCTTGATTTTCATTCACAGGTATCACCAAAAAAGTATTACTGGCAAAGGTATTTTTAATACTAAAAAAATATAAAAACTCTCAAAGTGAGCAGATGTGTAAAATAACACATAAGAAAAATATAAAAATAATAACTCTGAGGCATTAATTTTTTTAAGATAGACAACCATAATACTAATCACAAAACAGACATTTTATAAGAAAGTGATTGAAATGATTGACACACATATGCATGGAGATTCAAGAAGTAGTGAAGATTTTGGCGAAATGTATTTATCTGGAATAGATACTGCAATAACTTGTGCTTTCTACCCGTACAAGCTAAATAATGAAAGCACCCTTTTAAATCATTTAGAGAGAATTCTCAACTATGACACCAAAAGAGCTAAAGAATATGGACTTGATTTAAAAGTCGCTTTAGGAATTCACCCTGCAAACACAAGTGTAAATCCCGATTTAATATATGAAAACCTCTACAAATGGATTGAAAACAAACAGATAATAGCTATTGGAGAAATAGGTCTTGAAAATTTAACAGATAGTGAAATAGCCATCTTTAAAAAACAGTTAGATATTGGTGAAGAAACTAAAACAAAAGTTATTGTTCACACACCACGTAAAAATAAAAAAGAAGTTTTAAAAGTTATTCAGGACATTGTACCGCAACATATTGACCCGAAACTAGTCGTTATTGACCATATAAATCAAAATGTAGCTGAAGATGTAATTGATAAAGACTACACATTAGGATTAACAGTACAGCCTCAAAAAATGGACAAAGAAGAAGCAATAGCTATATTGGATGAATACGGATTTGACAAATTCCTTCTAAATAGTGACATCAGCAATAAACCCTCAGATCCTTTGTCCGTTCCAAAAACAGTACGTGAGCTTGAAAAATTAGGATACAAAAAAACAGAAATAGAGAAAGTAGCATTTAAAAATGCTGAAAAATTCTTTAAAATATAAGAATTTTCCTACTTTCTAACTAAACTGACTCCTTTTGGAGCTATAATAATTAAATTTTTATCATTGCAGCGGGAAAGTAAAAGTGCTTCTGCACCATAATTACTTCTCATTTGTTTAATTTTTTCACCGGCAAGTTTGAAATTAGCCGGACTTTCTTTTTCTAAAAAAGATAAATCTAAAATAACAGGATTGCTTTCTTCAAGAACTTGGTCTACAACATAATTAATATCATCAATAGTTTTCGGCCTTATCAGCATTATTTCATAGAAAGACTGTTCCGGAGAAATAGACACATCATCATAATAGCTATGGCTACTTAAATCTGAAACATTATTATTTGACATTCTAAAGTCACTAGAAGGGGTACTTGGTCTTCTATAATTATTTTGCTGTTTATTATGTAAAGATGTATCTTCTTCAAAACCTAAACTTCTTTTTAAAGCATCAGTGAAACCCATTTAAATTACTCTCCTAAATAATCAAATATCGCATCTAATAATTTTGAAGCACCATTGTTATAAACATCCTCTACAGGCAGGTTATATTTGTGTTCAAAGTATTCAGCATCTAAATCCAATTCAGCATTTTTAAGATTAATTGAAATTCCTACAACTTTTGTAGGTTCAACAGCTTCAATAGCTCTAATTTCTTCTTCAATGCCTCTAGGTTCCCTATATGGATGATTTGGTCTGTGTCCAATAATAACTGCATCAGGAGCAGCACCAATTAAAATAGCGGCAGATAAACCTCTTGGATGAGGATTTCCCTTTTCGGTTAAACTGGACTGACCTTCAATGAAAATAATATCCGGTTTTTTAGTTTCTTCAACATATTTAATTGCAGACAACACTGCTGCAGGAACGTCCATAGCTGATAAACTTCCTGCTCTGAAATTAAATTCTGTAGGTTCCTCAAGACCCATTTCATCAGTAGAGATAACTGCTGAAGTTAAGCCTCTTTGAGTAGCTGCAATTCCCAATTTCTTGGAAGTGGTTCTTTTACCGCATTCCTGAGAAGTTCCTCCAACAAAGATTACTGGAGCTTTAGGTTTATATGAGATTTTCGGTAAAACTTCACATGACTTTTCAGGAGCTATTCCAGCTATTTTTTCAACAACATCTAACCTAGGACCTATTTCTTTGATAATTAAATTTTTTGAATCAGCAAATTTTTTTAAAGAAATATTATCTTCAATAGATAATGACCTAAATGAAGTTATAACATTTAAACCAGCATCAATAGCCTGAACAGCATATTTAATAGCAGATCCTTCAGCACCAATAGGCAACATAATAACAAGGGAATTTGCAGAAGTTCCGCTTAAACATTCTTCCAAACTACCAGAAACAGTTTGACCGCAAAACTGAGTTCCCTGTTTATTAACATCATCATCTATAAATCCAACTGCCTCAATACCTTCAAGATTGGAGAATTTTTCACCGCCTCCACCACAACCAACAACGATGAATGGATTCAAATCTTGAAGTTCTTTAACAGAATTTACTGAATACAAAAATATCACTCCTATAACTTATAATTTATAACAACTGTGTAACAAAATAATCTTAATTTTTTATAAAAACTTTATTAAAAAAAAGGTTTTCAAAAAATTATAATCTATTTATTAAATATTAGTTTTCTTATTATTAAAAGATAATGTTTTTATAAATAAAATATGATAATTATTATATAACTATCAAAAAAGATTAGGAGACTACCAACATGAGAAAACCTTATGTTATATTAATTGGAAGTGCCTCTGGAATTGGTAAATCAACAATAGCTGCAGAATTAGCTAAACAATTAAACATAAAACATTTAATAGAAAGTGATTTTATACGTGCTGTAGTTAGGGGAATTATTGGGAAGGAATATGCTCCTGCACTTCACAATTCATCTTATGAAGCATATAAAAGCTTAAGAAACAAGTCAAAATATGATAACTATGATGAGTTGGTATCAGCAGGATTTGACGAACATGCATCTTATGTTATCCCTGCTTTAGAAAAAGTAATTCAAAGGGCAATTACAGATTATGATGACATCATAATTGAAGGAGTGCATTTGGTTCCGGGATTAATTGATATTGAACAATTCTACGAAGATGCGAATATTTATTTCTTCATATTATCATCAGATGAAGAAGCACATAAAGAAAGATTTGTTAAAAGAGCAATTCAAATACACAGAGGTGGAAAACAGCTAGAATTCTTTACAGAAAACAGAATAATCCACAACCACCTGATATCACAGGCTGAAAAATTTAATGCAACAATAGTGAAAACTGAAAATATTAACAATACATTATCCAAACTGCTTAAAACAATAAAACAAACTTGTAAAACCGTGTGCTTAACAAACAGCGTTGATGAATTAGAAGAAGTGGTTGACATCATCATAAAACAAAATAACAGCAGCATAACAAAAATTGTATACAAACTAGGAGGATTTAAAGATTCCCTAGTTAAAACCACCAATATTTCAGATTCCGATGAAGCAACCAAATTTATTAAAAGTATAAATGAAAACAAAGATAAAAAAGAAGATTTAAATAAATTATACGCTCTGTCAAAATACAGAAAATTTACCATCTGTGCACCTGATGATGACAGTTTAAATAATATAATTGAAGAATTAACAAAAAGAGGATTTGTTTATAATGAATGAAACAGAAATTAACGAAATGAGTATTAAATGTCCTGCATGTAACACTGAAAACACAGCCAAATCCATAATGAAAGAAATTGAAATACCGCATTTTGGAAAGGTTTTAGAAACAACTATCATTTGTGAATCCTGCGGATTTAAACACAGCGACATTATAGCACTTGAACAGAATGACCCTGCAAAATATATTTTAAAAATAAATAAAGATAATTTATCCACCAGAATTGTCAGATCACAGTCAGCAACTGTGTCCATTCCAGAAATTGGTGTTAAAGTGGAACCAGGTCCAAAATCAGAAGGATATGTAACTAATGTTGAAGGTGTAATCACCCGATTTGAAGATGCAGTAAAACAGGCACTTCATTTATTTAATGACAATACTTCTCAAAAAAATGCACAGCTAGTTTTAAATGATTTGAAAAGTATAGTAAATGGAGAAAAAACAGCTACTCTAATTATTGAAGATCCATTCGGTCAAAGTAATGTTGTAAGTGATGATGTTGAAATATTAGATATTCCTGAAGAGGAACTAAAATTATTAAAAACAGGTTTCAGTATTATTGAAGATAATTAAAAAGGAAGAATTTATTCTTCTTCCTCTGTTTCTTCATCATCATGTGCTAAAAAGCTGCTTAAATCATCTTCTTCAGCAACATCTTTTAATTTTAAAGTTCTTTGAACATCCATAGCTAATGCATTACAGTCTGCTTTAATAGCTTCCAAATGTAATAAAATTCTTTCTTTTTCTTGATTAATCCTTGTAATGTTGGTGTATGGGTAAGTAGATTCCTTAAGCATTTCATACTCAATAGTAGTATAAGGATAATCGTTTAATTGTTTACATACGTTTTTAAGAACTTCACCTAAGAATTTATTCATTTCCACTTTTACTCTTTCCCTAATCATTTTGTCGTCATCAAGATTTTCTTTCATTAAACGAACAACTTCTGCTTTAGCGAAAGGTAATTTTTCTTCATCTTCTTCTATAAATTCTTCGGTTGTTTCTTCAATCATTTCTTCATCAGACATAATTTCACATCATAATGTTTAATATTGAGTAAAAATAGTAATTTTTGATAAAAAATTATCAATACATCAATATCTAAATATATATTTGTTAAAAGTCCTATTTAAAAGTATTGATAATTTAAGAATTATGAATTATCTTTTTAATACTTTTATTAAAAAACATTAAAATAATTGATGCAAAAATCAATAATTCCTATAGTTTAAAATTTTTAAAAAATCCTTTTAAAAAAATAAAAAATAGTAGCCGAATAGCTACTTTAAATTATCTTTTCTTTGAAATTTTAATAGGTAAAAATCCGATTGATATCATTGAAACTAAAAGAAGCAGCACAATCGGCAAACCTGTTTTTGGCAATTCAATACTTGTTAAAGACTGCGGATGTGTCAAATTTTCTAATTTTGAAATCATAGACTTTTGAAGTGAATTTTTAGCCAATACTAAAAGATAAGTATCATTTACAGGATTTTCTATTTTTTCTGTTGTGTTTTCACTTACAAAAACACTTGTTCCGTCCTGATTATTGGATTTGTCATAATCAAAAGTATCAGATGAAACAGCAACTTTATTTTCAAATTTACCGCAGACGTTTGCAGCAGCATTAATAGTCAGCCTGACTTTTTCACCATCCACTAATGAATCAATAGTTAAAACATTGTTTGTATTATTGAAATTGCCTTTGGTGCTTTCAAATGAAATTACTTTTAAATTAGGGTTTAATAATTCACTTACCTTAATATTTTCAGCACTGTCAGGACCGTTATTTATAATTTCAATTACATATTCAATTAAATCATTGATGTTAACTTCCTGTTTTGATACTGATTTTTCAATAGACAAATCTGCAGCCGGTTTAACATGAACTGATTTTTCAAAATGGTTGTTAGTTAAATTATTGTCTTTTTCATTGCCTTTGACATTAACAACATTTGTAATGTCTCCTGTTTTTACAATTTTAGAGACAATATTCAATTGCAGCTTTTCACCGGCATTTAAATTACCGAAATCCCATATGCCATTTACAGGATTATAAAAACCTTTAGACAGATAAGATGAAATATATTCAACAGACTTTGGAAGCAAATCATTAACTATAACTCCAGTAGCCATATTCGGCCCATTATTTGAAACGATTATTGTCCATTTAATCAAATCATTATAATTGGGATTTGAATTGTTGATTAATTTAATAACTGACAAATCAGCTATTTTAACTGCATCAACAGATTCATTATCATGATTATTTGATTCATTCCAATCATATTGTGTGGAATTGACACTGACAAAGTTTAGAATTTTTCCGATTTTATTAACTTTACAATAAATATTTAAAGTTTCATCAGTTTCAGGTGCTAATGAGTCAATCGTCCATATACCCGATTTAACATCATAATTTCCTTTTGTTGAGCTAGACTTTACAAATATCAGCCCGTCATCCAATAAATCATTAACCTGAACATTTGTAGCTATGTCAGGACCGTTATTTGAAATAACAACTGACCATTTAATTATTTCACCAAAATCCGGAGAAGTATTGTTTACATACTTTTTAACAAAAAGATCAGCACTTCGAGCAACCTCAATACTTTTATTTACAATATTATTAGTCAAATTACAATCATATTCATTTCCTGCAATATCAGCAATATTGACAAGTTTTCCTGTTTTATTAACTAAACAGATTATTGTTAATTCTTTTGTTTGATTATTAAGCAATTTGCCAACATTCCAAGTTCCATTAAATGATTTATCAATACTGATTAATCCTTCAGGCAAAATATCACAAACAACAACACCTGTTGCAGTATCAGGACCATTATTAGTAACTCTTAAAGTCCATTCAACCAATGAATTAAATTTAGGATTAGTATCATTGACTAATTTTTTAATAGCTAAGTCAGCACATACATCAACAGCAATAGACTTATTATCATAGTTATTACTTAAATTCCAATCATATTCATTTCCAGACACAGAAGCGTCATTTGCTATTTTTCCTGTTTTATTAACCAAAGTCACAATATCTATAGAAACGGATTTGCCACTTTCCAAAGTTTCAATATTCCACAATCCTGATTTTACATCATAATTTCCGGTGCTTGAAAGATAAATCAAATCTTTAGAAAGCAAATCACAAACAACAACACCAGTAGCTTCATCCGGCCCATTATTAGTAACTCTCAAAGTCCATTTAACTAAAGAGTTAAATTTAGGATTGGTATCATTAACCAATATTTCAACAGCCAAATCTGCTGATGGATTAACATTAATGCCTGCTGAATCATTATTGTTTTTTAAATCCCAGTCATATTCATTTCCGGATACACTGGCTTCATTTATAAAAGTTCCTGTCTTATTAACTAAAGTTTTTATATTAATTATTTTGGATTCACCCATGTTAAGAGAATCAATATTTAAAATGCCTGTTTTTTTGTTATAGTTTTCATCATCACAGCTTAAAATGATTAAACCATCAGGAATTAAGTCTTTTAATCTGATTCCAGTACCAACATTAGGACCATTATTTGTAATTTTTAATGTCCATATTACTATATCACCATAATTGGCATTAATCAAGTTGGAGCTTTTATTTAGTTGAAGATCTGCTTTAGGAAAAACACTAAAATAAGTAACATTTGCAATATATTTGTAGTAAGTGTCCTCGAAATGAGTTGCACTAATCCTATATCTGCCCGGTTTTAAATTTTTTAAGATATTTGAAACCTGCCCTTTAAAATCAGATTTTAAAGTTTTATTAAATGCTACAGACCCGTCTTCATGAGTTACAGTTAATAAAATATCCATATTGTATTCTCTGCTATCCTGATATAATTTTCCATTATCTACAGCTCCCAAAATAGGAGTTTCACCATTTACTTTAATTTTATCTTGTTTTGCATTATTATAAATTGCATTTGAAACAAACAAATCATTATATTTAGCTATATTATTTCCACCAAATAGAGTAGCTGAAACTTCACAATCTTCACCATAATAAATGCTTTTAGCATAAATAGGCAATGCATAAACCCATGCCTGATTTTCTGCCATTGCATTATCTGAAATAATACAGTTCAAACCGGATTTGTCATAGTAAATAGCACTTCCATTTCTCGCCACATTGTTATTGAATATGTTTTTATTAATGGTAGCTGAAGAACTGTTTATATAAATAGCTCCACCTAACCCGTCATCTAATTTTTTAACATCGGGAATTGCCTCATTAGCCATAAATGAAGAATCTTCAATGACTGTTTTATTTCCATTAATATAAATCGCACCACCGTTTACATGGGCTGTGTTTTTATTGAACTCAGTACCACCAATAGCGACTGTTTTAGCTACAATATTTATTGCTCCTCCATTTACTGTTGCGGTATTTTTATTGAATACGGAATTTTGGATTTCAATATTTTTACCTTTTAATTGCACAGCACCTCCATAAGGAGCATTATTCTGCTCAAAGTTACAATTGATTACTTTTAAATCCATGTCCATGTCCATATAACCTGTACTTAATGCTCCCCCATAAAGTTTTGCAGAGTTGTTTATGAATACACAGTCCTCAATAATGCCTGATGCATGATAAGTTAAGGCTCCTCCCTGATCTGCAGAATTATTAATAAATTTACAATTTTGATAGGTTATTCCGGCTCTAACACATCCAGCACCACCATGAGAATTATTTAAATCATGCGCAATAGCTTCATTACCCATAAAATTACAATTTACAACATATGAACAAAGATTATATTCATCACGACCAATCTGAATTGCACCACCATATGATTTATGGTTAGTGGCCGGTTTGACTTTATTAGACACAAAATTACAGCCAATAACCTGAGTATTATTTCCATAAACACCAATAGCTCCGGCAGCTACCTGTGCAAAGTTATTTGTAAAATTACAGTTTTTTATAATTAAATTTTCTCCTTCTTCAGGATATCTGCCACTATCATTAAAAATTGAAAGGACATAAATTGCTCCTCCTGAATGGTTAGCATAATTATTTTCAAAAACTGAATTTTCAACAACTACATTTTTACCAAGAATAATCATTGCACCTCCGTGAACATCCATCCCATTTACAAATTTTAAATTACTTATCTGACAATTTGAACCTGTTTTTTGAATTGAAAAAATACAGGAAATATTTTTTCCGTCTAAAACAGTATCCAAACCACCTGCAATTCTGATATTTTTATTTACATAAATAACAGAATCATTGTTTTGGGCACTATAATACCCATTTAAATGAATTGTTCCACCATCACCTACATTATCAATTGCTTTTTGAATATCACTGAATTTACCCCCATTTAAAGTTATTTCACTACTTCCTACAACGTCATTTTGAGAATTTTCCAAATTATCTTTGCATACACTTACTTCCGGAACTTCCGAAGTTTCATTTAAATCAGCACTAAAAGCTGTACCTGAAGCTGCTAAAAATAAAATCATTAAAAGCACAGAAATAAGAAAATGCTTCTGTTTGTTTTTAAACATTATAAATCTCCTATTTTGAGGACATTTTTAACCACCATCAATTAACCTGAATCAGCTATTAATTAGCAATTAAACTTTTTATTTTAGCATAGAACTTGAAAATAACACTTTTTAAATATAAAATTTGAAAATAAACCGAAAATTAATATTTAACTATTAGTTTAGTTAACTAAAACCAAATATTTTAAAAACAAATACCCAGCCATAATTTACAAATTTATTTCAATCTGATATTACAAATGTTATTTTTCAAAATAACTGCAATATAGAATTTAAAATAAAAGATAACTGTTTTAAATCCTCAAAAATCTTATTAAACTTCAAATTATTTAAATTTTTTCTAATAAAGAAATAAAAATTAATAAAATCAAAAAATAATCCATTTAAACAATAATTCAATATTGTGCCATGAAAAAATTATTATAGCATAAAAATATTCTTTTTCCATATACTTTTCAAATGCTCACATACAAAAAGAGCAAATAACAACTAAGGATGAAATGATATGTATATGAAAAATGATAAAGAATTACTAACTGATTTTGCAAAATCCCGAAACCTCAAACAAACAACAATAAATGTATACAAAAGTTATATTAAAACCTACACACAATATCAACAAAAATCATTAGTAGACCTCATACAAGAAGCAGAAAAAGAAGAAGAACAAGGCATTCGTTGGAAAAATCGTACATTAAAAAAAAGATTAATGAACTATAGATCATATATTTATGAAAATTACCTTGTTGGATCTGCAAGAATAATGTTCTCAAAAATATTAACTATCTACAAACATTACGATATTGAAATCCACCAACTCCCAACCTATTCTATGAAAAATGTTAATCAAAACAAACCCATCACATTTAAAGATTTACCCGACCATGAAATCATTAAAAAAGCATTAGACATCAGTAACACTCGAATGAGAGCAATAATCCTCTTTATCAGCAGCAGTGGTTGTAGTAGAATAGAAACATTAAATTTCACAATACAAAATTTTATAGATGCCACCAAACAATATCATCAAGAAAATAATATTTACGACGTATTAAATGTACTTAAAGACAAAAAAGATATAGTTCCTACTTGGGAACTTCGACGTCCTAAAACCAATAAATTTTACACAACCTTTTCATCACCAGAATCTACATCAGAAATAATTAATTATCTTATTTCATCAAATCGTGATTTAAAAAACACTGATAAACTATTTAATTTAACTGAAAACTACACAAGCATATCTTTTGAACAATTAAACAATAAATTAGGATTAGGCAAAAAAGGAACATACATCCGATTTAGACCACACATGCTTCGTAAATTCCATGCAAGTCAATTATTCAACGATAATTGCAGTATCGAATTTGTAGATGCTCTACAAGGTAGAGGTAAAGATGCAACACACAGTAGTTATTTTATGGAAGATCCTGAAAAACTCCGTGAAGAATATATTAATCATCTTGATTGTTTAATGATTAATTGGAATAATATTACTTACAAATCTCCAGAATATTTGGAGTTAGAAGGTAAATATCAGGAAAAAGAGGTTGAAGTGAAGACTATGAATAATAGGTTGTCTGCTATTGAGGAAATGTTGTTTGATGATGGGTTATGTAATGTTTTAGATAAATTCAAAAAAAGATAAAAATTATTATATTGATTAATATCATTACTTTTTTTTATTTTTATTCAATAATAAATCAGTAAAACTCTTTTAAATGTAAACCTGCAATTTCAGATGCTTACCCTACACTAATTTTATTCTTTTAAATAAATTTACTGCTATTTTTTCTCTATTTTCAATAATTCTAATTCTAATTAAAGATTCAGTAGTGGTTTCCGAGAAAGTAAAATAAGTTAATGCACAAACTTCTTCATTATCCAAACCATCAAATAATTTTTTCATATCTTCAATTAATTCCAAATCGATGTTATCAAATTCAAACAAATTTATAATTTTTTAAACTCATCGAAAAGTTTTTTTGTCCTGGCTTTGACAAAAGCATGATTATATTTTACATTATACTTTTCCGACTTATAATCCGCATCATTTCTTTTATCACGAAGTTCAAATAGAAGTCTCGCAATTTTCATACCGTGTTTTTGTCTATTTAAAAAATGATTGTCATGAAAAATTTCATATGTTTTTTCATGAACCTTTGAAGATTTGGAGGTCATAATCTCTTCAAGTTCTTCATCATCACCCCATAACCTATGTTCAATAATATAATCTCTACAAGTACAAAAAGCAGAATAATAAAATCTACTAATACCACTTCTTAATTCAGCAGGATTATCTGAACTTGAAAAAGAATCAGCGAAATTATAATATTCACACCAGTCAAATTTTTCTTCAGAACTCATTCAAACTCCACAGATAATAATATATTATCTAAAAAATCATCTTGATACTTTTCAAATAATTTATCTTCAATTAAATCTAATTTATTACTTGCAGATTCTCCATCAAGTTTAGTAAAAACTTTAACAACAATCCATTTTTTATTATTCCATTTATTTTCTAAATGAATTTCCAAATCTAAAGTATCAAAATATTCTTCAAGATTATTTGGTAACTCTTTTATTATATCTAATAAATTATTATTAATAATAAATGAAATCAAATCTTCACGTTTAGATTCTATATTAAATGTTGAATTTAAAAACAATTCTAATTTAATACTTTTTTGAAGAAAATCACCATAATTTACTTTTGCATATTTTGTAGATAATACAGTATTCTCATTATTTCTTTTGAATTTATCTGCAAATTTTAATCTATTAGATATTCTAGGAGTTTTAAAAGAATTTTCAGCAATAGAGTGTGTAACAGTTCCATTCATTCTAACTCACCTTTTAAATCTTTAAATAATTCCTTTCCAATACTCTCATTAAACAATAATTTAATAATATCATGCATTTCTTCAAAAATTTTAATTAAATCACCACTATCAGTTAAAGAAGAAGTATAACAATCATAATCTAAAACAAAATCATTTTTAATTTCAATATTTGGATAATTCAAATTAAATTGTCCATATGTGAAATCCAAGTTGTATCCTCTTATTTGATATTCAGATTGAGTTAAAACTCTCATTAATTTTAACTCATTATTTATAGAATTAAAATTATGTAATTTAGGATTAATCCAATCATCCCAATTAATAATTTCTACTTCTGGCGAAACTTCATTAATATATCTTAATCCAATTTTATTGACCGTATGCACATCATAACATTTTAATGCATTAATAATTAATTTAATATCTTCAATTAATTCATAATGAGATTTGTATTTAGTGCCATCATATGAAATAGCAATATGATTCATAGATAACTCAATAAATTTTGAATCATCAGCAGTTGTATAAGCCCATATATTATTTTGCCCAATATTTTCTATTTCTGGGTTTTCTGCTGAAATTTCAACTTTATTTTGCTGAGCAATACCCTTTACCTTAGGAAATTCCTTTTTTATAATATTTACAAACTTATCAGGATTAGATTCCATTCCCAATAACTCACCAATATTTCTAAAATCTACTTTAAAAATAATCTCTTGCAAATAATGTTTCTTGAATTCTAAATCTGACATTTTTAAAACCTACACTAAAAATAAAATCTCCTTTGATATACTATATATTTTAATTATTATAAATATTTTGTAATTATAGTTTTAAATATTCCTCCAATTATTCATTCAAAACAAAATTAAATACTTAAAAATCCTGTTTTTGAATTCATATTCAAACTATATTTAATTAAATTATCAATAATAATATAACCCTCTGTTTTGTGAAAGTATAGATTTTAATAATTAAATACCTATTTATTCTAAATTAAATTATTTGATAATCTCATATTGGTAAAAAAAATTGAAATTATAGTAGTATTAAATATATAAAAAGGTAATTCTTTAAAAATGAAAAAATTTCCTTTTTCATAAAAAGTGGAAGTAATTTAAATAAACCTCTCCAAATGCATCAACAAATCTTATTAATGCTCCGATTTCATCTTTGTATATTACAGTTGCCTTTTCATTATTAATCCATGTTTTACCAATTTCTGCTTTTTTTAATTCATCCCATGAAACATTTTTATAAGTTTCTTTATCGTTTAATGTGAATGCAGGTTGTTCATAAGTTACTGTTTCAGGTGTTACTGTTCCTTGTGGCAGGATATGTTTTACTGTTTCATTTACTGATTTGTAACCGTTTAATGCTTGTATTTCTTTTATTTTATTTATAAGATTTACTTCTAATTTTATTGTGCTTCTTTCCATAAGTCATTCCCCCATTTTTAAAAAAAAATTAAAAAAGTTATTGCCATGATATTATAGGACAAAACTTAAAATTGTTAACAATATTGAAATTGTACATAGTACAATTGGAAGTTTCTTTGGATTATCCCTTTCAGATATTACTAATATTATGAATAGGCATGTTATAATTACATTGATCATATTTGTTAGTGTTATCATTTTTTTATCCCCCCTTTTTTTGAGAAAATTTAAATAATAAAAATTTTAATATATTAAATTGTGTGAGGAGATTTTCATCCCCTCATTAGTGTTATTATTATTGAGATGACTTGGAGTATTAATCCAAGTATCCCAATTAATTCTTTTCTATCAATGTTTTTCACCTCCTTGTAGTTCTATTATTATATTGGTTACTATAGTATATAAAGATTTCTATTTATTACTACTTATTTTTATAAAAAAAATAAGTTTATCAACCATTAGTTGATAAACTTCCAACAGTTCCCAATTATGTTATTATTGTACAAATTCATCGTATACCTGTTCTGATTCATCAACTAAATCAAACTTGTTTCTCAATGAATTAATTAACAATTGCAAATCCATAACTTCATCTATCAAACCATATTCTTCATACAATTTATTACATTCTTGTTGTAAATTATCTAATGTTTCTTTTAAACCTTCTTTCATTTCTGCCATAATTCTCACCCTTTTGTTAAGATTGCAACACTCGGTTGGCTAATTCCTCTCATATAAGATAATTGATTTGACTTACTACGGGTCTCTATATATCCACAGTACGCTGGCTTGTGACATCTGTTCCCTAAACTATTTAAAACAGTTACTGTACTTCCATTTACAGATTTAAGCACTTCATAATGTCCCCATTTGTTACGGTATAATATATGGCAAAAAACAGCTCCATTTGATGCATACTGGTTTAATTTATCCCATCTTGCTGAATCAGAACCTCCTAAATCATTGAAATTTTTCCAAGTAATTTTAATGTTCTGTCCATATTTGCGATTAAACCATACAACAGCTGTATTAATACCTTGATGACCTGTACCTGAAGTTGTTGTTCCAGCTACACTTGCTATTGTAGATTCTGATACATGAATATTAGTTAAACGGTAGAATGCTTGTTGTAGACTATTACAAGCACAATAGTATGGTGTGCATTGTCCCATACCTGCACAGCCTGAAGTTGTTAAATAATTATATAATTTATTATTGTTTGTAGTATTTTGTACTGATGTATTGCCAGTTAAATATACTATTGCAGGACTCACACCATTTAATACTTCATATGCTGATACTCTGCGACACATATCAACATAAGTATCTTTCATATACTTCTTACCATTTTTATCAACCACATAATTTGGTAAAAAGCTTAACTCTTTGTTATCATGTATGGCACATTCCACAAATTCAGTTATAAGACTGTCAGATTGGTAATTTGTACCTCTTTCCTTAATTACTTTAATAATTGTTCCATAATCTGCCGTACGATTCATATAACCATATACTTGCCTAACATTAAATTTCTTATTATTATTAACAAGCCAGTAAGCAATTCTATTGCAAATATTACTATAATTTGTATAATTAATATACTCTCTAGTCATGTTTTACACTCCTTTAAAAAAAAATAGTATTTATTCTGTTGCATTTTAAAAAAAAATATTTAAAAATAATCCATTCATCATTCAAACAAAAGGTACTGTTATTACACTTTCTTCCCCCCCCTTCCAAATCATTTTTTTAAAGTAGTTTAAAATAAAAATGATGCTAAAAATTAAATAAATTAAATATGATAAAAAAAAGATATCCTCATTGAAGAATCATCTTTGTTTAAAAAAAAATATATTAAATAGTTAAAAAAAGAACAGTTTTCTTTTATTACAAATAAAAAAAAAATTAATGATATCCACATACTTTTTTAATCAAAGGAATTTTACTTGTAATCACTATAAGAATCCATGAACTTAAAAAGATTATTATTGATAATACAACAATCAATAAAGCATTTTGAGTACCTGTAAGAGGAATATTTGCTAAATAATAATTTGCTAAAGTGATAAAAAACACATGTGAAAGATACATACCATAACTAGCTTTACTCACTGACAATATAAACTTTTTAATAATACTATTTTCTAAAAATGAATCTTTAATCTTTTTAAGAAAACCATTATCATTTGAATACAAACCCTTAATTATCAAAAACATACTTGAAGACTGTATAATCTCAAAAATACTTACATCTAAATATGAAAGTAAACATAAATTATTATCATTAATAATTAAATGAGTATCCTCCCATGATACCAAATTCAAACCAACTTTACATAAACTAGTAATTATGAATAATATCAAAGATAAAATAATAATTTTATTTGTTGATAAAGAAAATTTTTTATTTGAAAGATAAAAACCCAAAACAATATAATTTATAGGACCTAAAAAAAACCTTAAATCAACAAAAGAAGATATGTTAAAAAATATAAGTATTTGATAAAATAATGATGAAATTATAAATAATACAATAAAATATTTAGCTCCTCTCATCCCTTTATTAACAATAAATTCATTAATAATAGGAATTGTTAAATATGCTCCTAAAACCATCCAAAAATACCATCCCCACTCTAAAGGATAATTATTCAAATAATTATTCTTTAATGAAAAGAATAATATTAAAATGAAAACTGCAAATATTATTGCCCAAAATATAAATGGAATTATAATTCTTGTTAATCTTTTCTCTAAAAAAGAGCGTAAATCATATTCTCTTCCAAGCAATAGAGCTCCACTCACCATTAAAAATAAAGGAACCCCAAAACGACAAAATTCTGAAAAACCTGAAATATTATAACCCTTAATTTCAGAATAAGGCCAAATAATAGCTACATGAATACATATAATACTTAAAATAGCTATAAATTTTATCGCATCTAAATATTTAATTCTATTCATATACATAATATTTTATATAAATTTATCTATATTTAAATTATTAAGATGTTATCCAAAGAATATGTCCAAAAACACCTCCACTTGCTGAGGGAGGATATGCTGAAATTTTATTAGACCCTGCTACAATTTGCCCAGTTGAACCTGACCAATGTCCATATATATTGTCAGTAGATATTGGTTTGTAAGCTGAAGGTATATTAAATATATCTGTCCACACGTTTGGTGTTTTTCCTGAATATGGGTAGTTATTAAATACTGCTAATACTATTTTTCCGTATTTGTATAGTTTTGCTCCGTTTGCAAGTGTATGTGTTGATACTGTTAAGTCAGATATTTGAGATGCCGTATGTGTGTGACTACTATTAGCTTTACCATTCAACTTAGTATTCATCTCTATTTCAGTATATCAAATTTTAATTGCATCTTTTTGAAGTAAAGATACTATTGCAAATAAAAAAAAATTAATGGATGTAATTAAAATTTAACCAGTAGTAAATAGAAAAGAATAACTATCATATTACATATATTAATTTTATGAATAAAACTCTAAAATTAAAAAAAATCATTCCTTTAATTCCTTTTATAGTCTTATTTGTAACTTTATTTATAATTCATTTTAGATTAGGATATGTTAATGATGATCTTTATTTTAGAGCATTAATCACAGAAAATGGTTTAAATCAAATTTTAAATCTTGTTCACCATAGATATTATTCATGGAGTTCTAGATTTTTAATAGAATTTGTTTTATTGTTTCTATCATATCTCCCCATAATTATATGGGCATTTTTAAACAGTTTAGTTCTTGTTATGATGGCTTGGATTATTCCAAGATTTTTCACAAAAGATTCAAATCTAAAAAATAATATAGTTTCTGTAATTCTTGTTTCAATATTTTATATCCCTGTATTTGAAGCCATGAGTGATGGAGCTATTGCAATTAGTCTTAATTATCTCTGGCCTTTATTTTTCATATTGGTTCATTTTTATCTAGTTAAATATTACATACTACAAAATAATGATTATAATAAATCAAATAATATATTGTTGTATGCTATTTTGGTTTTTAGTTTAATTTTTGCTTGTAATCATGAACAGGGATTAATTACCTGTTTCATATTATATGTACTACTTATTGGTTATTGTTATTATTCTTACAAAAAAATTAATAACACATTACTGATTTTATTATTTTTAATTATTTGTTGTGGATTAATTATTTTTTTATGTCCTGGCAACCAATTAAGATTAATTGCTGAAACAAATACTTGGTGGCCATCATTTGGAGAGTTAAGCATTTTTAACAAAATAAATATGGGAGTGAGTTCTTTTTACAGACTTTTTATAAGTGAATCAATTTTAATTTGTTTGTTATTCTTATTATCTTTTGGATTATATGTTTATAAAATAAGTAATAATAAATGGAATGCTTTGATTACTTTATTCCCATTTATAATTTGTCTAATAATTAACTTATTATTAGTTTTTAATATTATTCCTGAATGGAATTATTTCTTTTTAAGTACAGACTCTTATAGTCTTGTAAGTAATTCCACAAGTTTATTATTTACATTATTTTATATTATTATCACATTTTGTATATTGTATGGAGTTTATAATATAATAAAATTTAAAAATAAAAAAAATGGATTTTCAACATTACTATTATTGATTATAGGATTTATTGTGAGTATTATTATTGGTTTTACACCAACAATGCTACCTTCAATGCATAGGATGTTTATTTTCCTTTATGGGATATTGCTCATATTAACATATCATTTTCTTATACAAATATTTAAGCAGTAATCCAAACTAAAGTCATAAATACACTACCTGATGTTTTATTAGGATATATTTGAATCGTTGATCCCTGTACACTTATCATCATCTCGGATGCATGACCATAAACTGGGTTTGCACCACCATATAGTTGATATGCAGAAGGAATATTTGTAAATAGGTCATTCCAAGTATTAGCCTTTTTTCCTGAAAAAGGAAGATTGAATAAAATACACATCACAATTTTTCCGTATTTGTATAGTTTTGCTCCGTTTGCAAGTGTATGTGTTGATACTGTTAAGTCAGATATTTGAGATGCAGTATGTGTGTGACTACTGTTAGCTTTACCATTCAACTTAGTATTCATCTCTATTTCAGTATAATAACGGTCATCATGAGTATGTCCTGTTTCTGATTTACCCTCCAGTGCTGATTGAAGATTAGTAACATTGCTGATACTGTGACTGTGACTACTGTTAGCTTTACCACTCAAAGCACTATTTACAACCTTATTCTCCACGGGATTAGTTGAAGTAGCTGATAAGCTTGTATCTACAATTGTTTTGTTCGCTTCTGTAGCAATACCATCAAGTTTACTTTTATCCTCTTTAGACAAAAAACCATCAACATTTACTGTTGCAGTATTATGACTATGGTTTACATTTGCTTTACCTGAAATGTCTTGATGTGTTACTTTATCCAATGGTAACTTACTGATTGTTTTCAACTTATTTGTTGCATCTGTTACTGCAACTTTGTTAACTGATGTAATGTCACTGTTCAATGCCCCATCATTAACCAAACTACCATGACTATGATTAGATGCTGCTCTTGAAGTATCAACAGGATGCACATGATCTGCCCTTGCAATATAATCACTACTCCCTGCTGATGGATTACCATTCATCTTAACTATAGACGCTACATTGTTATATTTTGTTTTTAAATACTGAAAAATATTTGTTTTTCTTATCTCTGCCATAATAAATCAACTCCTAAAAAAAAATAATATTATACAAAATTAAAAAAAAATAGAATAAAAAGAATTTAAATTAAATTTTATTAGATACTAACCTAAATTCAATACAATCTCATCATTTTCAATAGCTAAACTAACATCTGATTTACGCACATACCCTGACAAGTCCAATCTAACAGGATCTAATTTTTTCCAATCATACTGATAATTACCCTCAGTTCCGCTGCGAATAGTACACCATACCTGATACTCATCATCTGTTTGAGGATCAGTTTCTGGAACAAGATATAACTTGTTCATAGTTGATTTATTAGGTGTTGGTTTAGTTTCAACAGGCACTATCATATCAACATGCAATAGAGATTGTATTGTATTATCTACAGCCATATTAATTGTTGATTGGGTTGCATTTGCAGCAGTCCCAATATTCGGATGTGCTACAGGGTCTAATACTTCACTAGTAGAATGTGTATGCCCTGCATTAGCTTTTAATTCTAATGCATCATAAACTGCATTAGATGTTACAACATTATTATTGTTATCTTGAACTGTATCAACAACAGTAGGGATTGTTGGTGTGTTACTTAAATCATCATAATCTCCAGTTGTTGCGACAGTAGCAAGGCTGGATGAATCTGCTTTATTATTTAAACTATCTTTAACTAATTTTTCTGATGGGAAATTATTGTTAGTAGGTGTTGTACTCCACTTACTAACTTTATTGCTTTTATCTTCTTTACCAGATATGTCTTGATGTTGAGTAATAAAAGGATTGGACCCATCACCATCATTGGCTAAGGCAGATGTTTTTGTTGGTATATCATCTACATCAGCTTTATTTTTTAATTCATCATGCATGCATTTTGCACTAGGATATTGGGTGTCATTAGATGCTGCAGAAATACTGGTTACTTTATTGCTTTTATCTTCTTTGTTTTTTGAAGCTAACCACTGCCCAAGATTTAATCTTATTTCTTCTGAGTTTTGGTTTGTTTCCGGCATAATTATTATACTCCTTTTAAAAAATTTTTTTTTATTTGAATACTATTTCATCACCAATCATATAAACACTTTTTATATAGCCTCGTTCTTTGAGAAATCTATTCAATTGATTATATGTAATGTACTCTTTTATCTGTTCCTTAACATATTCATGTACTTGAACTTCATTTAGAAATGGTAAATAAACTGAATCAATAAGGACTCCATTACTAAAAATATGAAGGCACCCCTCATCAAAAAGAATATTATCTACTTTAGAGTTTATATGCTGAAAGATTTCTACAAAAATATCTTTACTACAATCGTCATAATCGCTGTGATGTTTTCTAGAATACTCACTTTCCACTAAAGGAATAGTGATTGCATTTGTAAGGATTAAATCTCCACCATAAACGGTTATTTTAAAAAAACTAGTTTTCAAACATGATGATGGAACAATACAATTACAATTAGATTCAAGCCCTAAATGTATGGTTGTTTTGTTGTCAAATGCATCTGTGAAAATAGCAAATTTATCTACATCCTTCCAAATGTCCCCTTCGATTGTGAATTTTGCTTTGATTATATTTTTGGAATATCCTACAATTGGTTCTTTATCTGTTCTTTTGAGGCGCTGATTTTCAGCTTTTAATTGTATTTCTATCACAAAATATCATACCCCCACTCCTTAATAATTAAGATTAAATTTTATAATACTTCAACAATTTTCTGAGTAAAGGAAGAATTTACTCCATCATAGCCTATACTGAATGCAGACATGATGTAGGTTCCTTTATCTAATTTTATTGTTAGTTTTTCTGATTTACCATTATTATCTGTTGTTTTTACATAGGGCACCCCATTTATTACAAGAATCAAATCTCTATCATTTACCTTAAACCCAGGTTTATCACAATATAATTTGGCGTAAATACCATTACCTGAACCGTGCAGTATTTGAATTTTAGTCCCATCTTCACCTTGATTATCACTCCACCTGCCTATTTTGATACGTAAACTATTCCGATAATATTTTTCAGCAAGTTCGCCTGAAGAAGATTCTACAGAAGCTAAACGCTGATTCAAAAGTGTGCCTTGATAAGCAGCTAAAGCTTCACCTCCTATGAAATTAGGTGCTGTTAAATTATTTCTTGTTTTCACATGCCCATACTCTGATTGATTCCCTACACCATACTCATTTGCAGTTGAAGCATGATATTTCCCACAATATTTTGAATCATGATCATGATTCCTTAATGCAAAAGAAGCACTATTCAAATCATTTAATTTTGTAGCATTAATCACAGTATCTTCAGCAGCATTCGCAAGTATATTATTTAATTCATCAGGTCTTACATAACGTGTATCTAATTCTTCAATTGCATCAACCAAATCTTGCAATTGTTGTTCTTCACAGATTACTACTTGATTAACACGATTTCCAGAGTCATCATAAAAATTCACATCAGCACCAATAATATGGCCTTCATCATCTCTACTTGTAACATTTGTTTCAAATTCCATTTAATCAGCTCCTATGTTTTGAATTCCATGTAATTTGGTTTTATATAACATTGTTTTCTAATATTCTCACGTGTGGCATAATATCCAATACTTATTCCCGCATCATCCAGACTTGGAGTGTACACTACTTCAAGAATATCATTTAATGATAATATTGTAGATTGATCATCAATGTTCACTACAGGGAAACATAATTCATTAGTATTATAATCCATTGTGAAATCATTGTCTTCTATGATTTCTTCACCATTCAAAAATATATCTCTAAGCGGATCTAATGCCGGAGCCCTTAATGGAATCTTACGATTATTTAACATATCTTCTGTGATTTGTATTGTTTCTTTGAAATAATCTAATATTAATGGCATTTCTTCATTTGACAAGTGGTCAATGAATAAAGGATTATATTTAATAGTTAATGTTCCCGGGGCAATTGTTTGAAGAACATTACTGAAAAATGTTAATTTATCATTCTCATAATCAAATGTGAAATCATACCATTCACCATAAATTTTTGTTTTGCCCGTGATTGGTTGTAGTGTACATTCTATTATTGGATATGCTGGAGATGATGTGAATTCAAACCCATCAAAGAATCCTGGAACATAAATTTCATTTTCCATGTATCCAGTAACATATATTTGATGTTCTTTTAATGCTTCCACAGCACTTGGATGATCAATTAAGTATTTGCGATTTTGACTATTCGTTTTACCTGTGACTTTAATTGCATCTATCTCATTTAACCATGTAAAGTTTTGTATGTCTTTAGGTTCTATGATTACAAAATGCTCCATTACTTCGCAGTTTCTAATAATTTCTGCTTCACAAGAAACGGACGGTTCTACTTTGAAAGGTGCATTTACTTTAGCCCACGCATTAGCTCCCAACATTGCACTTGTTTTTGGGAAGTAATAATGCGTTCTCACATACATCTGTTCAGGAATATCTGTCTCTAATTCTACACGCATATACTCGATGATGGGAGTATCATTAATCTTAGTTCTCATACGAACCTTAATAAAAGTCATACAATTAGGAATATTGAAATATAATTGATTATTAGTGAATTTTGTCCAATTTCTCCCATCATTACTACCCCAATATTCCAATTGAAGATTACCATCACTTGCTTCTCCAGTATCAATTGCATTTATCCTAACCCTTTTAACAGGATTACTGAATATAGGTTTCAAATATAACCATTCATCAGTATTAGTAATATAACCAGTTTTAAACTCACGAATATGTGCTTGAAATGCAAAATCCTGTGGAGCATATTTTCCCTGATGATATTCCACATCATCATCTTTCCCATACTTTATCCAAGTCATACCATTGTTGAAAGTAAAAAATGCATCCCCTTCTGTATAAACATCAGCATGACAATGTTTGTTCCAACCACCTAACCAATAGGTGTGTGTTGGATGACTTAATGGAGATAAAACTACAATAGCATAAGTTTGACCTTTTTCAACAGTACATGGATGATCAAATGGTATACTAACAATATTTGGACTAGTATTGATAAATCTTATTTCTTGCTCGGCAAGGACTGAATATTTTCCATCATACCCGCAAGCCAATTCTTCAGGATATACTGCTCCATCTTTTTCAACTGTTTTACGTATTTGAACAATTAGTGGTGAAGCAGTATTATGTTTATCTTGACCTTCATTAACTTTAATATTCAACACAACAGATTCAAGCAAACCCGTTTTTTTAGCTTCAAATGTTTGAGCTCTCCCAACACTAGGTATTTCATTGTTTAATTGATTTTCCAACCAATTGGGTCTTGTTTCATAATGTCTATTTCGGTCAAAACCAACATACCAATGTTCATTAGCTATCATGTCTCCACCAATAATATTCCCTGATGAATCTTTCACAGCCCATGGACTATAGTTTCTAGTTGATTTATCTACAGATGAAGTAGTTTGTTTTTTTACTTTTGCTTGATTGATTATTTGACCATTATCAATAATAGATTCAATAGCACATGTAGTTTTTGCTGTATCAATCAAACTTAAATCACTGAAATCAATTTCTACTTCTTTACTTGTTGAAGAGTCAAAAACAACATCATTATTACTACTTATTTTGTACCCATAACTATTGTTTGAATCTACTGCAATGGGACTGAATCGTTTTCTGTTTACTGCAGGGGTTTCATATTTCACTTTTTCTATTTCTTGTTTCAACCATTCATCATTCATACATATTTGCCTTAGCATTTGAACAGTGATGTCTTTTTGTTCATCGAAACTGGTTAAACCAAGGTTTTTATATTTTGCAGGACAGTTTGCCATAATTATCTCCCTCATATTGTTTGAACAATTATTTCATCATTATTAGGATCTGAATTTGAACTATTTTTAATATATAAATCATTAGTATTTTTATTATAGTAATAGCTTCCAGGAGTTAATTCTGCAATACTTGTTTTCCTTACATATCCACTATTCGTATTGTTTTCAATTACTCCGACAACAGTATTTGGTTCATAAATCCGATAAACATTATTTTCTTCATCAGATACTTTCCAATTTCCACGTACACTACCTGTTCCCATTTTGAAATAGTAATCTAAATGAACAGTACTTGTAACATTATCTAAAATTGATGAAATTATTGTATATGAATCATGACTTATTAATCTATCACATGCAGTTTTAACGCCGATTTCAGTAGTATCTTGTATTTCCAAAGCTGTGAAATCTGCCGATAAAATAATTTGTTTGTTTATTAAATCCACCTGTGTTTTACAGGTTTTCTGTACTGTTTGCATGGATAACTTTTCATCAGATTTACGAGGGTTAGCAGTTCCTTTTCCCAGGCAAATATATTTTATTGGTTCAAATTCTTCATTCAACCATCTATTCATGAAGAATGCTTCACCACGAAAAGTAATAAGATTAGTCCTTTTGATTTCCAATATTTCATTTAGGAACATTGATTGTAAGTGTACCTTGAAATAATATTCTCCATTCACATTAATCATACGAATTTCAACTCCATTGTTTGATTGTTAAAAGTAATTTTTGCATTTGAATGTAGAGTAATTAACTCCAAATCCGAAGTAGATTTCGTGTCTAAGTTCAAATGCAAAATTTTCGTCAAAGGCATTAAATTTTGTAATCTTGCACTTAAATTAATAGCATCTTCCATATCAATGTTAGAGGGAATTTCATTATAATCAAAAGTGAGATCATAATCATTTGGAGTAATATTATATTTCCCTCTAGCATATTTACAAGCCATTTAATCTTCCTCCTCATCTATTTCAATAATTAAAACATCTAATTCATTAGAATCATCATTCAACAAAATCATGTCATCATCTGTTAATTCTGTTGTGTCTAATGTATCTTGAAGCAATAATTGTTTATAATTTCCTGAAGGCACGAGAATCAAATCATTTGCACCATAATTTGACAAGTCATTGGGTATTTCATCAAGAATAATTACGTCCTGATGTTCTCCAGACCGAGTAATATCTTGGACAAGAGTTTCGACTTCAATTACTGTGAATGAGTAATTTTTTGTTGCTGCTTTGAAGAATGAATTTTCAACATATGATACTGTGCATGTGTATAATCCAAGTCCTGGATTAGTAAATGTTTTTGAATATATTCCATTGTGATGATCAATATTAGATTGTGATGAGAATCCTATTTTGAGCACACCATATCCAAGAGCGAACCCGTCTTCAGTTTCAATAATGCCGTTAACTGTGATAGTATCTTTCAATGAATAATATTGTTGCCTATTAGCAATTCTAATGACAACATTTGTTTTTACCACAGTTGTTGTTAATGTAATTGTTTTCGCTTCATACCCATAATCAGGAATATATTTTAATGTATATTCATGAACTCCTGTTGTCTGTGGAATGTAATTAAATTTATTTGTAGTGTCTATTGTTTCAAGTATTGATTTATTTTCAATTAGTTGTAGTTTTCCAGGAGCGATTTTGTTATTATGGTCTTTAATCTTGAATGATTTAATTAAAGCATGTATTTCTCTATTTTCTTCAGTCAAAACATTGGTTAATTTAGTTTCATTACTTACATTTGCAGTCAATGTTGTTGGCATTATTCCAACTTTTCTAGAAACAGTTTCAGATTCACAGCGGCAGTAATTTTTCCCATCATTACTTTTGTGGTCGTTATGTTTTACTTGGAAATTATGTGTATCTGTATCCATGAATGAAATATTGTTAAATGTGAAAACACCATTTTCATTTGTTGTTACAGTTGACTGAAGTTCTTCATCAATGTATAAATCTATTTCTTCATCATTTATTGCAGTATCTTCTGTTGTAACGAGTTTTCCAGTAATGGTATATTTATCAGAGTAAATTAAATCTTCTGGAATGATGAAATTAGATATTTTTGTTTCGACCATATTATATTTTTTATGGACTTTAACATCTAATGAAGTGTTGACATTATTGTTGTTTGTGAATAATGTGTCTTTGGCATATAATAAACCGCAGTTATGTCTTAATGTAACATTTTGAAGATATAATTTTCTGTCTTGCATTACTCTGAAAAATGTAGGGGTTTCACACCATATGATTACATCATCATTTGGGCATGTGATGATGTTGGTGTCATTAGTGATTTGATATGCTTTTGATAATGAATGTTCTCCAGACATCAATGTGATGATGTTTTTCTCCCCATTTACGTTTGATAAAGCTTTATCCACTGTTTTGAATGCAGTTGTTTTTGTTGTTCCTTTGTTTTTATCATTTCCCCCTATCGGATTTACATACCAATCTGCAGTGTTACAGCCTCTTACAGTTATTAATATTTCTTCAGAAACAATGTCATTTTCACCAACTTCATAAATTCCTTTTGTAATTATTAGGTCTTGTTCTATTTCTTCAATGTTTTTGAATAATTTGAAATTGAATATTGCATTTTCATGATTGATATCATCAGTGTTTAATGTCCATTTTTTATCAGAATATAATATTAAATTCGGAACCACACTATTGTTGATATATGGGACAATTAAAAATGGTGTTTCAGAGTCTTCAAATATTTCTTCATTAATTAGATTATATGATTGAGTATTCCAGATTTCCTTTGCAAGACTGTCCAATACTTTAAAATCAAATGTAAATTTTTGTCCTTGGACTGGTGAGGGGTTGTTTACATTAGCTAGGAAGAATAATTGTTCATCATCTTTGTTGCACCATTGGTCTTTGTGTTCCCATCTTTGAGGAATCCATTCCCTATTATACTCTCCATCAACCATGTGTCTTTCAATATCAATCATTCTTGCTATTAACCTTTCACGATTGAGCATTTTAGCTTTTATCCCAAATAGTTTATAGATTTCTAATACTGGAAGTGGAGTGTCATGTAAATGTTCGATGTAATAGAGTATTCTTTTCAAGTAATGGTAATCATCTTCTGTTGTTTGGTTGTTGTATGGTGGTTCTGTTTTCGAATATTGACTTTCATTCACAGTAATGTATTGTTTTCTGGGTATGTTGTATAATATTCCAAATGCATCTAAGCTGTAGTCATGGTCATATTCATCACCATATCTTTGATTGTTTTCTGGGAATCCTTTTGTTAATGAATATTCTTCATATGTTTCCACATTTATTTTATATTTATCTTCTGGAATAATAGTTTGCGAGTATCCTTCATAAAGATACTCAAACTTATTAATTTCATCTTCATATTCAAATGTTTCAGTATATATGACTTCATCAACTTCTTCCTTAAACTCTACAATTTTAGTAGTGCCATCATCAAGCTTAATTTCCTGCGAACTAATTTTAATATAATTTCTGATAATCTCAACAGATTTAATATAATCAAAACTAACATGGAAATAAATATCAAAATAATGAGGTTGTTCTTGAACTTTCCAAATCAAAAGATGTTTTTCCAATTTACCTGCAAGATAAACCTTAAACAAATCATTATTTATATCTTGCAATCGATTATTGAAAACTTTCTTAGTTTTAGTAAAATTACTCTCTTCTTTTTTATCCAAAAAGAAAGGATATTTTTTCAGCAAATATTCTAAACTTTTATACATGAAAATATCACCAAAAAATTCATTATTATTCCATTGTAATTTCAATAGTTCCTGCAACACTTTTCTCTTCATCATTAATTGTAATCGGTGCTTCAGGATAACTAAAATCAATATTTTTCAATTCTGGAATTTCATTATCTAAATAAACAGCCAATTTATGGGGGATGAAATCCTCACCTAACTTCATATTATCAATATATCTAGTAATGGTCGCAGTAATCTTACTAGCAATATCTGCTTTCTCATTATTACTGTAATGATTAATAGTATCAATATCAACATTGCAAACCGCATAAACATCAACAGTTTTTAAAATAGGTGCCATCAACACAATTGATTCTGTTTCTTGAGTCACATCATTGTTAATTTCATCATAAATTTTATTCAAAGTATATGGATCTCCAGGATCAACAACAATCTTAATAGTTCCTGTACCTGCCCAATTAGGAATCAATTTGTAACTATCAACACCATCAACACGTGCAAAATAATTGATATAAGCATAATGATGACCTTTCAAATGGACTTTAATCCAATTTTTAATTAAATCACGATAATCATCATCACCATAAGCATCACTACCTCCTGCAGCACTTGTTAAATTAGTAACACTAAAAGCAACAGGGATATTATCCACTCTTGACAAAACCTTTGTCAATGTATTCGCGGCAACTCTGCTTCCAGTTCCTGAGTTAATAGCAAAAGCTTGAACAGTGCATTCAGTATTACCTGCAGCAAAATATATATCTTCAACAGTTTCAAAGATTACACCAGATTTACTTGTAACTTGAACACCTGCAGGTTCAGTAACATCAGAAGGCAAACCCCTATCTAAAGTAAATGTTAATTCAACACCAGCTTTAGTAGAGGTTGGTCTTGGACATGCAAATAGTTTACCAATAGCATCTAAATCCCTACCAGTAGCCCCGACAACAAGATTACCTGATTTAGTTGGAACCTCTACTTTTGAAGATAAATACACTTGATTGATAAATTCAAATAACTCAGCAAGACTTTCAGCATTCAAACTAGAATCCATCACAAACCAATTACTAATATCCTCACGATTTTCAATATAATCTAGGAAATTTTCATCAGAACTAATCAGATGATAATCTGACCCATCTTCTAATTTCTTCTTAAAAATTTCTTTGTAATGTTCAAATGTAGTTTTTTCAAAATCGTAATTACTCATAAATTAACCCTTCCACTAATCACTTCATCGTTAATACTTGTAATATTGAAAAACACCCCATATTTATGAGCATTATTATCCTTATTATCAGTAACTATTATTTCATTAACAGTTTTGATTCTTCTCATTTCTTTCAAAACATTTTCACAATAATAAGCAATTTTCTTTTGAACAATTGTAGATTTTTTAGCTTTTGTTAGTTCATGAATTTTACAACCAAAATCTGGACTATATAATTCATTTTTCAATTCTTTATATCTAGTCATAATTGCAATATTTATAGCATTTCTTAAACTATCATGACCAGATACGATTTTAAAATCTCCATCTTCAAATTGTAAATCCCATTTATTGTTCCATTGATTCGGAGATATTTTAACATCCCTATGCAATGTTTTATTAAACTTATAATCATCTGATTCATAATCAATGGGTAACATTTTTATTCACCCTCATCATTTATTATTTCATCAATTATTTCTTGTTTCATTTGGGCTATGAGGTCATCAACTTCTTTTTTAGTGTAAACTTCTTTCTTGGTGTAGATGTTCTCAATATCCGCATAATTCACTTCAGTATTATCTGCATGGAATTCTCCTTCAGTATATGTGATTCCAGCCATCGTATTTATTTTAATTTCACCATTACCTATTTCAATTCCCCATATGTTTGTTGCACCAATGTTCGTGAGTTTGAAATAATTTTGATCTGCTGGTTTAATACCCACAATATCTTCTGGATGGTAGTACCCTAACATTAACATTTCTTTAGCATCTTCATTTGAAATGTCTGCAACAAGAACATGTAATTGTTCTCTTGGAAGTATGCAAGGTTCTTTCAAAGTTTCACAAAAAGCATTTTCCCCTTCAGGGGTGAAAAAATCAATTAAACTACCTCCAAACCTATGAAACATTCTACAAAGAACGGGTTTAGTAATATTATTCAACTGTACTTCAGCTTTATCAAGGTACGGGTAAAATTTTAATAATTTACCAGTTCTAATTTTTGAAGCATCCACCGTTTTATTAATTGTTTCTTCAATTTTACGATCATCAATAATCTGATTAACTAATAATTTCAATGGGTCATATTGTCTTTTATTGGTTAATGTGATGTTATTGGTAGTTCTCATGTTTCCACATCCTCAGTAGGGGCTTCTTCCTCTTCATCTAATTCTTCTTCATTTGAATCTTCATTCCATTCTCCAAGACTTGGAGGATAATCTACCAATGTGAGGTTTGTATTAAATTCACCATTCTCTGAAATTTCATGGTTAACAGCTTTGATATACATCCACATGTCTGTAGGATACGAATATAGTTTCACATAAACCCACCCAGGTTTATAGTGATAATCTCCAATAACTTTTAGCTCTATTTCATGCCCATTGTTTCTTCTGATTTTTGCCCATTCGAGGTTGGCGAAGCTTAATGCTTCATCATATGTTTCACAGGGTACTTCTTCGTATGATGTTGATGGAGATGTTGTTTCTCCACTATCTTCAGGAGATGTTGTATCATCAGTTGCTGTTTCTGCATCAGTAGAAGGAGTAGTTGTTGATGATGAATCCACATTATCTTCTTTAACAATCCTTTTAACTGCATCAGTTTCTTTTGGCTTTTCACCAAACCTGCTGATTAATGCTTTGTCAGATAATACAATGTCATCTCCCCCGGGCCAATGAACTTTCAAGATATTTATTGTATCTGGATGATAATCCTGAACACTAATACTATTCAAGTGAACATTTGTTCCTTCAATAATATTATTCTCCAAATGATCTCTTTCAGGTTCAGGAATTTTACGTACACGAACAGTATCTTGATCTACTGTGATTTCAATCTCACCATCCCAAAAACTAGCTACTTCTTTTATAGCATCTTTAATTGTTGAAGCTGATGAATCTCCACCATCTTCTGTAGAACCTCCACCAATAGCATTAACAACATTTTTTGCTATTTCTTGAGCTGAAGAACCCCCGACGATTTTTACTTTGTCTTTTAATTTTTGATTCATTTGTTTGAATGTTAAACCACGAATATTAGCACATAGCCTTGCTGGGCAATCTGCATCAGCACCAATAGGCCTACTACTGAAGCCTGGTTCACGCCCAGCTATTTGACTTGAAATGTCCCCACGAATAGCAAACACGGCAAACTTAAAACTATTACCATTTTTAGCTGCACCGTAGTAATAGTCTGCGATTGAATATGTGCCTGCAGCTATAATGAACACTCCTATTTTGCCAGTCGCTCTTGAACTGTAAGAATAAGCCGCGAATGGATTAGGAGCAATAGCTAATTTTTCTACATTATGTCCTGCTTTTTGCAAAGCATCACATACTGCATTCTGCACCTTTGCATCATTACCATCATTTCTATCACAACCCACTACAACCTCTGACATATATAATCACCATTTTAACAACTAGGAAAATCTCCACAGACACGATCTTTATTATAATTATTCCAAACTTGACCCAAACTTCTTCTTGATTCACAACCTTCACAACCAGTTAAATCTGAAGCTATCCACTGACCAGCAATTTGCACTTCTGTCCAAAAATGATTAGGTCCATGAACAACTCTTGCAGTTAGTTTAGCTGCTTTAAAACAAGTACAAGTCAAACAACTAGTATCAGCACAGTTCAAATGACTTGCATTTTTCAAACAAGCTTCAGGATCACGAGGATAATTACTGCATGAATAAGAACTATATCTAATAATCGCTTTCAAAGCATTATGAATTGCTTCTGCTTTAGCTCTATCTCCTTTCTTTCCTTTAATAGCTTTTTTCACAAAGTCGTTGATTGAAGCATAGTTTCCACCAACCTCTCCAGAATCCCCATCCTCACTATTGACATTACTATAATCTATCACATCATCTTGTAATCCTGTAACATCAACATCAGGTTTTAAATTAGCAGTTTTAATCATTTCAGTAATGATTTCAGAACGTTTCATTTGAGTAAATTCAAATTGGTATTCTTCTTCAAGTGTTTTATCCATACCTGATAAACTAAGGCTAGTTAAACCATTATTGAATCTTTCTTCAGTAATGAATCCGAGGATTGCCGGAGGTAATTCTTTTAATACTCTTTTTTCATTATATTCCTCCCAATCTACTCTAAGTAACAATCTAACTCCAAGATAACATTGAGACAAATCTGTTTCGAAGTAAGGTATTTCACATGACCCACTATTAGACATATCTTCATAATCATGATCCCACCCTATAGAATGTAAATTTCTGTAATAATAAATTTCTTGGATTTCTCCTTGATGAAGTGTGAAACCATCTTTGTTTTCTTCAACATCATATGTTTCTTCATCTGTTTCTTTGTTACCTTCTTCTTTAACTTTATCTTTAACAGATTCTTCTTCATTGTTACTTGTATTGGGAACATAAGGCTCAAAGTTTTCTTCATCCGTCTTGTAAATTTCAAGGAGATATCTTGGAATAGCATATGCAGAAACCATCTTATTAACCTCCATTTTTCACAATAACCGTATCCAAGTTTTCCAATGATTCTTCACCAGGAATATTTGATTTTCCATTAGTAATAACTTCTTTGACAGATATTTGTAATTTCAAAGTGGTGGGAGTATCTTTCTGCCATTTAATTTGAACACTCGCTGTGAAAATACCCCCCAATAATGGACAATAAACCTCACATAGTTTATTGTTCAATCTAGTGAAAGTTTTATAATAAAGGTCAGGATGATGAGGCTCAATAAAAATTGTAGTATAAAAAGTTCCTTCACGAGGAATAAATTTACCTCTTGACACAAAAGGCACCCCTAAAGCTATTTGAGTTTCGTTCAATTCCCTCATAGGTGTAGCCACATTAAGATCCCAATCATCAATGTAAAAAGCAAATCCCTCTACTTCAAGATTATGCTCACTATTAGGAATAATATGTTTATTCATATCAACCATAATTATCTAACCCCTCTAATGTTAACATCTTGAACTTGTCTTATTCCTTCTAATCCAAGAGTCACTATTTTTTGACATTCAGTTTGAGTTAAATTACGTGCATCTAACTGAAATGCACCATTACCAATATTAAATATAATAGTTTTATTAGTGTTTTGCATTTGTGGCATTATTTTACTTAGTAATCCCATACCTTGCAAAGCATTAGGATTAGGGATATTATTTAATCTTTCAAGATTGGTTCCAATACCTAGATTTGGTGAACCCCATGCACCAACTACTCTTCTTGAAGTGTCCCTTACAGTCCGTACAAGTAATGATGCTCCAGACAATACTTTTTGAACAGAGTATTCTCCTATTTCTTGACCCCACATTCTAGCAATAGCACCCGGGGAATGTGAATCTGCCCCTTCTTTAGCAGCAGCCACGGCTTTTTCTGCGGCTATTCTACATGCATCTGCTAAAGCACCACTGCCATTTTTAACTGCTTGAACAGCATACCCCATTTCAGCTTGAGCAATATTTGCTAATTTGAAACTACCTTGAAAAGCAGCTCTAGCACCATTACCTGCATTTCTTGCACCTCCTACCATAGTACTTTGGAACACTCCCATTGCAGCTGATGCTTGAGCATGAACTCCTCCGGATAATCCACTCATACCTGATACAACACCTGCTTTTATACCTGCACCTATTCCATGTGCTGCTCCTTTGAAGCTTCCACCCATACTAGATAATGTTCCGCGTAATTGATTTAAAGCCTTACGGACACTAGATAATATTCCTCCCACATCATTAACATTAGTGCCTTTTAATTTATTTAATTCCTTAGCTGCTTTTTTAATTACTGATACTGCACGTTGAACTTTACCTCCTGCACTTTGATTTACCTGTGGAATACCCTTGATAATATTAACAGAATTACCTACATTTCTAGAGGAAGTACCTATTCTAGCAACTTTAGTGTATAATCCATCAGGTACTGTAGGAACACTTTGCAATCCTATTAATTCAGTAGCTGTTTTTTGCAATACATTTTTAGCAGAAGTAATCTTTGCAGGTAACATTGATAGTGTAACAACATTAGGAATATTGGCTCCTTGCATTGCACGTACTGCATTACCAACTACTTTTGTAGCATCAGCTACTCTTGTTACTTTTGTTGCAATACCTGGGGGAACATTAGGAATGCTGTTGAATGTTGCTAATGTCCTAGCAGCATTTGTTAATGTGCTTTTAACATTATTCAAAGTAGAAGTGATATCTGCACCTCTAAATAACCCGCCTATTGCATTATCCCAATTCATATCATCCCTTAATGAACGCAATGAATTGATACTATCAGAAACTCCTTTCAAAGAGTCGCCAATATTTCTTAATTTACTACCCACATCTTGGGGGATATCCGGGAGATTACTAAAGTTTTTAAGAGCATCAGCAGCTTTGACAATATCAGATTTTACTTGAGTTAATGCAGTTTGAATATCAACCCCTCCAAATAAACCAGTGACAAAACCATCCCAGTTTTGACCATCACGAATACTACGTAATGCTCCAATACTATCAGAAACTCCTTTTAAAGAGTCTCCAACACTTTTCAATCTGGAAGCAACTCCACCATCAATGTCAGGCAATCCTTTCAATTGATTTATTGAATCTGCAGCTTTTATCAATTCATCTTTAGCTTGGCCAATTGCATCTGTGGTGTTGCTAAAATTAAAAATCCATGCGACAAAATTACCCCATCCCACAGTGACACTAGTTGAAGTCATAGCATTTGTTGCAGCCGAAATAGATTGTAAACTAGCTCCTAACTTTTGAAGTTTACCGGGAATACTATCATTAATATCTCCAACTGTTGCTAATTGATTAATAATTGGAACTACAGTTTTTATTTGATTTACTGCTAATTGAATTGGATTAGTTATCATGAATAATCCTTGAACAAAACCATATATTCCAGTCATTGTTGCAGTGAATGTCATTTCTGTCATTACAATGCCTATGTTCAATATAACTTCACCAATCTTTTTAATGCCTTCCAAGTCATCATCAATATCAATGCCTCCAAAGTCAAGTGCATCCACTAACATTTGTATTCCTTTCATACACAGTAATGCTTCGGCAGCTAATGCAGTTACAACAGGAATCATCACAGCTATTACTACAGCGATTGTTAGTAAAGGCACTAACATTGATGATGCACCTGCACTTATTGCAGATAACCCTCCAGAACTAGCTTGCATTCCTGCCCCTGCACTTGCTGCTTTAGAACCCACATTTCCCATTTTGCTAGCATCTTCAACCACATCTTCAGTAGCCTTTGAAATTTTAGACATTCCTTTTGTATCAGGAATATCACCCATAACTTCTGCAACTATTTCTGATTCAGATTTTAATGCATTCGCAGAAAGATTCATGTGCCCATATTTCTCTTCCAACACAGCCATCTTAGACAAACTCCCTTCAGAGGAAGCAACTTGATAATCTATCATATCCTGTAACATTTCAGCATCATTAATATCTACAGGCGAATTTTTAAAACTAACATTTCCCCCACCAAATGCAGCAGCCTCTTGAATTGCTCCAGGAGTCAACCCAGACAGATTATCAGCAATATCTACTGCAGATGCTGCCTCTTCAGCAGCACGAAATTTATTTAACCAATCAGTAGCAATACTCACACCATCACTAACTGCACTAAAAGCATCTCTAATACCTTTTATACCTTGAGCAGTTTGAGCTGCAAAACCCATTCCTTGACTAAATATATCTATCCCCTGAGCAGCAACAATAATACTTGCAGCAAAATCTCCCCCTGTAGATGAATTTAAGTCCAAGAATGCTTGTTTAACACTTTTAATTTGAGGTAAAAATTCATTACCTATTTTTTTACCAGCACTGCTAAAAGCTTTTCCTAATCTTGCATCTAAACCTTCATTGGTTTCCATTAATGCAGATGTATCTCCAGTTAATTGTTGTACTGCTGCAATATAACCTTTGATATCACTCTCCTCTCCATTCCATAAGCCAGTTCTTTTCAGTGCATCTGTTGTAATACCATACTGGTCTAATGATGCACATGCTCCTTTAATACCTTTAGAGAGGTCCATCATTGCTTGCTCTGATAACTCAACTGAACCTGTCTGTGCCAATACTTTTGCACCAAATGCAGCTATTCCATCTGTTGCATCATATATCTGAGCATCTGTTGCACCAGTAGCTGTTTTAAATGCATTCATTGCAGGAATCAAATTCTGCATACTTACAAGACTAGTGTTCGTAACCTCATCAATATGTTTGTTTAATTTTTCTGCTGCAGCTGCATTATCACTCATCATGTTGACAAGTACACTGTTTGTTTCAGCTTTGTTTGTTGTAGCAAATAATAAATCCGCTGCGGATTTCCCATTAGATAAACTGGCTATAAGATTGTCACTAACATTGCTTAAATTTTGAAATCCTGTGTTTGCACTGTTAAGTGCATTAGTAATTGTAGATGCCATGCTTTGTGCATTAGATCCAACATTTTTAAATACATTACTTGCACTATCTGTTGCACCAATATTAAGCATTATGTCTTCTAAAGTAGCCATATTATCATCTATTTATTTAAATTTGTTTTTATTGAGTTCTTCCTGTATTTTTTGATATTCTTTATATTCATTACGAACTATATTGCTGTATTTATGTATTAATAACATCATGTCGGGAGTGAATTTTTTTCTGATTACTTCACTTATTACAATTCCTAGATGTTGTGATACTCTAAAATAAACTTCCCCCATGAAACTATCACTCATTGAGAAATAATTCCTCTGTTTTCTGCTCATCAATATGAAGCATTTTTCTGACTTTCTGATACAGATCTATTACGGTTGTGACTTCTATCTTATTCCAAAATTTTAATTTTTGATTATATGTTTTGAAACTAGTGTTTTCAAATTCAACCTGTCTTGCAAGGAATTCTCTCATTCCCTGTGTTTTATGTTCCATATCATATTCTTGTTCTTCATATTTATCAGCGATGTGTTCTGCAAGTTTCTTTTCTTCTTCAGTATATACAGTTTGGCCTTGCATTACTTTACTCCAAACGACACGTTCATTAGTGTTCAATTCTTTAAATAGATTTGCATGAGTCTGCATCTCACTGATTGCTTGACTATCAGTCAAGGGTTTGACTATGAGGTCAAGTATTACTTCTTCACCATTTCTCAAACAATATACCATTTGAAGTTTGTAATTCTCTTCCAATTCATCAATTAAAGCCAATAATTCTTTTTCAGATTTAATATGCTTGCGGACCGTTTCCACATTCTCTTCACTGTTAGCTACATCCAACTTTTTCATAGCTTCCCTATATCTATAAAGAACCTTTTTCAAAAAAGTTAATTCATCATCTGTTAAATCTTCTTGATTTAAACATTTTTCAACAACAGCAAATTCATCTTCATCCAAGACATCCAAAGGTAATTGCTTACACTCTGTAAGATATTGACTTTCCAATAAAAATTCATCCATAAATTCTTTTTCATCACCAGTAACAACTTCTTTTGACATATACGATTAACTCCTTTGTCGATTTTAAAAATCTTGTAAAAAAAAATAAAAATAATGAAAAGCATTTGTTATTAATGTTTAAATAATAATGCTTCAAATTTAATACCAAAAGTACCATCAACAGCAGTACTATCAAAATCTGTAATTGTGGCGTATCTCAATACTCCTCTTTCTTCATATTCCCCATCATCGATAATATTATAACAAGCAATGTTTAATGCTAATGGATTTGAATCCAATTCCTCGATAATCTCTTGCACATCATCCCAGTATTTATATGGAATATCAGATAACTCCCCACTGTATTCTTCATCAGAAGTTTTCCATCCCACACCATGCTTTGCATTATCAACTTTGATTCTTTCTCTTTTCCATTTACCTGAAAATTTAATTCCTTTACCTGGGATTAATTTTTCATTAAATTTTAATATTGCCATGTCATAGGTTTTTTCAATAAATTCAACAGTTTGATCAGTCATAATATAATCCTCCATTTTTTTAGTTAGTGACTTCCCCTGCAAGAATATCTGGTGGGGATATATACATCTCAGAGACAATGTACAATGTTGAATTAACAGGTTTTGATATAGTTTTAATATGTAATTTAGGCACACTTGAAGGTGATTCTAAAACTATTGCCTTGGTTCCTTTTTGCATTGCCCCTTTTCTAATTTCCTCATCAACAATATCATCAACATCTGATTGTAACATTTTGAAATTAACTTTTAACTCGTTACGTTTCAATTGAGGATAACATGCAAAATGAATTCTTCTTAAAAGATGATCAGTATTTCTTCTGAAATGAGGTAACGCATCAGCAGGTCTTTCAGCACGTGCCATTGCAGAAGATACTCCAAGACATAATTTCGCATGTTCAATATTTCCCTCCATCTCCACTCTGATGAAATTGATACCTGCATTTTGAAGCAATTCCTCTTGATTATCAGTTCTAATTATAACATCTTCAGCAGATACGCTTCTGAAATCATAAAAACCCGGTTCCTCATCGTATGGGGTTAAACAGAATCTTGCACACATTTCAGGATAAAAGTCAGATACACATGGCCAGATTCTACTTTTTTGAATAAAAGTTGCCTTAGAATCATCAGTGATTTTCATCATATCCTCATCTGTTGAATATTCAACAGTAAATAATGCATTTTTTGGTCTTCCTTTTTTTGAATCATTGACCATAATCTCATTCAAAGAAGACATTATTCCAACAATGGTAGCTATTTCATCATCAGTTATTGATTTAGTTTTATCTTCTTTTTTAAAGCCCACAATATTAATTTCACCAACATCTTGTTGAGTCATTGCTACATTGAATGCTTCTGCCCACGCATCCCCATTGGTGAAATCTATACTCCCCATATCTATAACATAAATAAAAGGTAAACCAATATCATCACTGTAGACTTTTTTAGTTTCTTTTAAAAATTTTTTACAAAATTGGTAAGTCATGTTAGCCTCTGCATTTCCAATTCCTCCATTTTCAATACTAGAGCCAACTTGTTCTATATTCCTATACTTTTTGATTTGAATATTATCTGCTTCCACTGTGTTTCCAGTTTGCCCAATAATCAAAGGTATAACTGCACCTTCACCATTCACCATTGGATCATGGTCTGTTTCAATAGATGTAATATTAGGTGTTTGTTCAATTGTCATTCATAATCACCATTGTTTTTTTTATTCATATCTTTTTATTTTTTGAGTTTCCTAAGAAATCTGATAATATTTTATCAAATTCTTTTTCAGTAATAGATGGTTTCACATCTTGATAACCATATTCTTTTTTCTCTTGCTCAAATTGAGACAATAAACCTGCTTTAGCTAATGCTCCAACAATGACATATTCACGTAATGGAGATTCAGCTACTAATTCATATAGTATTCTTTTCTGAGTTGCAGGAGTTTTAATTTCTTTAACTTCATCTAATGGTTCTTGTTTTTTCTTTGTCATCTTAAATCATCTTCAATTGTTAAATCAGTTGCCACAATTCCTCCAAGGTCATGTGACATAATATAATTCAAATCAAATTTGATTAATGTTCTCAAAACTGGTTCTGCAACATCCAGTTCATCCATTTCAGAAATACCTGATAATCTGAATGATCTTTTGATGATATGATGTTTTTTGAACCAACTAGTGTAATCATTTCTTTTTGGATGTGGGCATTGGCTCTTTGCGGATCTACCATTCATGACAGTTAATGCTTCACATTCCCTATCTAAAAAGTTGCATGTTCCATCATTGTAATGGCTGCATGTAGTGTAATGATTTCCTAATGCTTTGAAAAACAGTAATCTTATTTGACTTAATATAGTATGTCTTTCTTCTTCTGTGTCACACCATATATTAACCCATATTTCAGCACTATGTTCAAGTACAATTCTTTGAGTTTTATCTGTCCGATAATCTCTATTTATTTGCATGTCTGAAGCAATGTCAAGAGTAATGCAAGGGGTTTTATCTTTTGATTTTAATCTTTTCACAATAGGAATTGTTTTATCTTCATAAGTAATGTTACCTTTAAGAAGTTCCCAAAATGCATTTACAATAGGATACATTAATATTTCACCCCATTATACCTTCAGCAATAAGCATGTCTTGAATATTTAGTTGAATAATATTTTCTCCAACAATCCTCTTTGCAGTACGTGTGACAAAAGGATTAGCTTCAGTACCGGGATGATTAACTTTTCTTGCAAAATGCATTTTACCATCCTCTTTTCCTTTCCAAGCTAATAATGGATTTCCAGTTATAGTATGTGCCTTTGAACCATATTGTATAACTCTCCAATATTTAGCATTAGATGTTAAACAAACCCTACAAATACTTGGATGGGAAGTTCCAATACTCCTTCTGAGGTTTCCTGTTTTTACAGGTGCTTCTTGTTGACATATGCTATCTGCTTCGGCAATAGTTCTTTGCAATGCTTTATCGGCTATTTTAGTAATGTCTGCACCAACCACCTGTTCAAAATGTTTACTAAATTGGATATTAATCGACATGCTCATAATTAATCTCCTCTTTTCTAAGTTTTTTGATTGTGAGTTTTTTATGATTTATCAATCCATGATTCCATGTTTCCACAGATCCTACTATTTCAAAAGTACCTTCATCAGGAATCCTTATTAAGTCTGTATCTTTAACTGGGACATTAATATTCAAGTAAACATTATATGTATCTTGTAAAATTTTACCAAAAACTCTTTGAGATGATTCTGGAGATAATGGTTGGACATCTGCAGGATATTCGCCTTTACATTGATATTCATGTTTTTCTCCAAAAAAATCTTCATCACATTCATTATAAGAATATAATTTTATAGTAGCATTATTGAAAAAAGGAATCATAATTATAACATCCTTGTAAGTGGTTTTCGCCTACTATTTTTCAAGGTGTTCATGCGCTGATTTATTAATGCAATTAAAGAGTTATTTGTATCAAAGTTAAGAGACACATCTTTTTCTTTCACACTGGATGCATTTTTGGTTGGAGATGAGTCTAACTCATATAGAAGCATATCATAAGCCAATGGCAATATCTTTGAATTAATGAAACTATCTGATTCTTTACTTGTGTATTGTACAATTAATGCTTCTCCTTCATCTAATTTCTTCAAGAATCTTAACCTACCATTTTCCTTATCAAGAATATAATCCTTCGGGCATATTCTTGTATAATCTACTTTGACTTGGAATATTGTTTGAACTGGATAATGTTTGATGTTGTAATCTTGACTATCCCAGTTGAAATTGAATTCAGTATCAACATGTGCTACTGGAAATATATTTATTCCAGTTTCGGATTCAATTTTTCTCAATTGAATTTCAAGCATTTTAGTTATTGTTTCATCATCATAAGATTCTGGAGAAATGTTTTTGGAAGTTAAAAACGATTTTACACATTCAGTATCAATATTCATGTTTTGCATAATTCTAAAAACTCCCAAAGCATTTATTTTAAAAAAAAATATTATTTATGTGAATACTTTATCATTGTTCTGGAGTTTCCTCTCAGATAGTTGTATTCTTATTAACAGTTAAATTTACACTAGTATTTTCGGAGTTAACAGTAACATTATCATAGGATGCTAATGCAGTGTATCCTTCAGGTACAGTGACAGTTACTGAATATACTCCATAAGGAACCTTATTAATTGATGCTCCTCCAGCATTACCTGTATCCCCCGAAGTGTAAGTATTTCCACCACTGGTTAAAGTTACTTGAGCCCCAGCAACCCCCTCGGCATTATCATCTTTTACTGAGAGGTTAACTTTACTGGTTTTAGCTTCAGTTAATGCATTAACTACTTCAACCACTTCAACTAATTTATCATAGAAAAATTTGTCTACTCCTTCTCTTTGTTTGTAAATTTTAGAGAAAGGAGGTAATTCAATAGCCATAAATTACGAGCCTCCTTTTTAGAGTATGTTTTAGTTTTTAGTGAGTATTAAGCTAACTCTAGATTCAGCTGCAGATACATCATAATCTGCAATAGCAATTTTAGTGTAACCAGATGGGATTGTATCATAATCTACATTGTATGTTCCATATGGTACCTGAATCATTTCAGCTAATCCACGATTGTTACTAGTTCCTGATTTGAAAACATTGTTCTTTTCATCAGTAAAACTGACTTTAGCTCCTTTAACCGGTTTGCCATCAGTGCCCATGATGTTAAAGTTAATGTTACCTAATTTTGTTTTAGTTTTTCTGTCTTCATCACGACCAATACCAGTAATCATACCATTTTTATATTCAGCATCATTATATTGAGTAATAACTTGAATAATTGATTGACTTGTAGCTAATTTAGTTTTAGCAAATGGTACAACAGTAGGAGGTTGGAATTCACGTACTTTAATACTTGATGTATCAACAACCGCTAATTTTTCACCTTTACTAGTGTCAACATGCCTATCAACAATGATTGGAATGATGTTTCCTGCTGCAGTGTAAATACCAGTTACTTTGTATCCTGCAGTTAATTCATATTCTAATGGTTTAACAGTTCCTGGGAAGTACAAATCATTTATTTGATTTGCTACTTCTGGAGTAGCGACTAATCCAGTTGGGTAACCATTTTCTTGAATGATAGCTTCAACAATAGAAACAATATCATCTTTAGTTAATAAGTCCCCTCCTAGGTCAAATGTGTTAGTGTGGATAGTTTTGAATAAACCTTTGAAATCTTTAGTTTCTTCTTCACCAGCTCCTTCAAGTAAAGTGTAATCTAATGTGTTTGCCATATCAATTAAACCATCTTCAAGGTCATCTTTGAATAAATCAAATTCAGCTGCTTTTTCTGCAATATCTCCCATGTTAATATTGTAGTGCAATATCTTCATGAAAGCTACTCTTTTATCAAAGTCAGATGGGGTGTAAGATTGAATTTCATCATCTTCTAACATGAAGTTAGTTCTGGTTTTGTTTTCTTTTAATTTGTACCCTACTTTTACTTTTGCTGTTGATTTTACACAACCTTGGCTTTTTAGGAATTCCAGATATGGGGTTTGTAATGATACTCTTTTCTTGAGTTCAGGATCCCATTCAACAGGCATTACTGCATTTGCATTCATTGTTGTTTGCATTGCTTTTTGTAATTCTTGCATACCACTGTTCAAATCCATGAAATTGGATTGTAAATCTTTTAATGTCATTTCTTCAGACATATGTTTATTCCTCCTTGTTTGTTCCTAATCTGGATAATAATCCAGAGGATTTTTGATTAGCTCCAATGTTTTTGAAGATTTCTTCAGTAGTGAAAGTTTTAGTTGTATTCACTTCACCTTCATCATCGCTGTGGTTTTGCGGTGCTGGAGTTGGGTTCGGATTACGATTTTTATTAATATAATCTGCTAATCCTTTTTGGAAATCTTCATTAGTGAATTTGTTTTTATTGATTTCATCTAAAAGTTCTGATTTTAAGGATTTTAACTCTTCAACAAGAGCTTTTTCCCCTACATTGTCTCCATTATTGTTATTGTTTGCTGGAGGTTGAGGTTCAGTTAACTCGCTAATCTTTTCATCAATAATTCTTTCAATATCTGATTTAACTGCTTCAATCACAGTACTTTGAATTTCTTCTTTGTTTTCTGCAAGATATTCATCCATGAAATCTTTGCAGATACTTTTAACTTGTTCTTCAGTAACATATTTTTCATTGTTCTGAGAATTACCGTCTCCTGGCATTTTGTTTGCCTCCATGTTTTTTCTTAAAATATGACATGCTCCAGCTAAACATTTAGTTTCAACAACATCCACATTTTTAGCTGTGGTGACTGTTCCGAATGTGTCATAGTTAGCTGGCATGCCTGTAAGACTAATCTCAAAAAGGTCAATATCCTTTATCTCCCACCCATCATTGGTTTGGTCATAGTCTTTTATTCTACCACCTATACTTAATCCAAGCTGCACACCAATGTCTAACATCTCCTTAATAAGAGGAGCAAATTTAGATAAGATTGTGGCTCGGATTTTCAAGATATTATTATCTGAATCTACAACTTTAGTAATAGCTCCAAGGATTCCTTTGAAGAGATTATACTTGTGATCCCCATGAAGATTTTTTCTAGTTGTAGTTAGTTGAATCTTCATTGAATCAATTGCAGATTGAAGAATAACATCTCCTTCTAAATCTCGATTTGTTGTAGATGCCACTCCTTCTATGGTTAATGTTCCATCATCATTTAAATTATATGATTTATGTGTTGATGGAGCATACCATTTGAATAGCAGCTTGTCTTCAGTTTTAACTGTCATAATTATTTCAACTACAATATTATTATTTTTTTTAGAGAAGTGGGATTAGGGATTTAAACCCTTATATAATATTTTTTTTAATAAGTAGCAATCCCACATGATGATAATAAAAAAAAGAGGTGAATTAAATAATTTTGAGATTATATTAAAGAAAATATTGATAGTTTTTTTATAAATTAATTTACATAAGAATATAAAAAAAAAATTCGTTTGTATGCAAAAAAATTGGATATTCTTTTTTTTCTTTTAAAACCTCAAAATTATTTTTATGGTGTTTTTTTCCCAAACTATGTGTTTCAAAAAAAGGGGAAAATTATTAGCTGATAGAAGTTAACTGGTGTATAGAGGATTTGTTAACCCAGTTTACTCTGGGAAATAAGGTACTTAAAATATTGTTTTAACTATTTAAGAGATGGGAAAATATGTTTTAGACACCAGTCTTAAAACCTTTTTTTCCTATTTATAAAAAGTTCAGTTCACACATTATTTTATTTTTTTTGTGGTGGATCAGGGAATCGAACCCTGCCAAGATAATTTCCACCATACGATAAAAAAAAATTGAAAGATGGTTTATATAGATTAGAAAATAAAAAAATTAAATAACAAAATATAAAATGGAGGTGATAATTTTGACTGAAAAACAAGAAAAGCCAGTCAAAGAACCAAAAGTTCAAAATCCTTACAAACCAAATCCCAAAGGAAAAAGAACAAGCCAAAAAGGATTAAATCCAAAAAAAATTGAGGAATTATAATCTCCTCAATTTATATAACACTAAAAAACATTAAAAACAAAAACAAAATTAAAAATATCAATGTTGACATTCCTGCTCTTTTTAACCAAATGAATCCAATTTTTCCTTTTTCCACTTTATCATCAATTACTTTACAATTATTCTCAATAGTTTCACCAAAAGTACCTAACCATTCCGCCTGTGCATTAAATTCTGGAACATTATTACATGCTTGCTCCAATAATAATTCGGGAGATGGAACCAAATCAAATTTACTTGAAAAGACATAAGCATCAATAAATTTATACAAAGAATAAACATACAAACTAATTGACATAATCATCACAATAGACAAGAATATTTTACAACATACTGGAACCAAGTCTTTAATTAAAAATTGATTAACCAGTAAATCCGTAAATAATGTAGATTGTAATGTTAACATCACACCCGTTAGAGCGGTCATTTGACTATTTTTTGTATCTACTAACTCATTACGAGCTAAATCTTCATCATAAGCATGAATCATTAATTTAAGTAATAATTTGTCTCGGTTTAATGTTTCATTATCCGACATGGTGAATCCTCCAATTTATGGTTATGGATTAATATGATGGTTTATGTGGTGAAATGTTCAAAAAATAATTATTTCATAATTCTTTTATTCTTTGATTATATTCCTCAAGAGTAATATCTCCATTAATCAACTTTTGATTCAAATCCATTACAGATTGATCATCAAAAATTTCACCACCAAATGGATTAAAAGGTTTTACTTTTTTTTGAGAATTCATTTTCTAATCCTCCTGAAAGACATATATTTATTTAGAACTTTATTAGATTTATATCTTCCCCACACTTTATTTGCAGCAATAATATTTTCACTCCCAACTTCTAGTAACCCCCCACCATAACAAGTATTAATCTCATCAATAATCTCTTCACAATAATATTTAGCATTAGGTTCTAAATCACAGATAAATACATCAGTAGGTGTATGAACAACAAGATATTTAACCGATAAATTAGTATTCTTGAAAATAACTTTAAAATCTTTGTAATTAAAAGGCATGTGACTCCTATGGTTATGAGTCGCAATTAATTCATCATCAAAATTAATAGCAATATCTATTTTAGGAGTTACGGAATATTCTTCACCCGGAAAAATTGAACCAATTTCATCAGTAGTTAAATTTGCAAGATATGCATATTCTTTAGTTGCATTTCTAATTTTAGCATCGAATATTAAAGAACCATTCATTAACAAATCTGGCAAATCATCAGGAAATTTATCTTCAGTTAATTGAACATAAGGTAATACTTCAAATGTATCTGAAATGTCATGAAAATCAAGAGGAGTACAATTTATTACATGTGCACCATCATCAGGATTACCCTGTAGAATTCCATGTCTTATATATGCCATCACGGAGCATCTGCATAATGGATGGAAAGGTACCAAATCACCTGCATCCTCTATAAGATAAATCTTTGTTTCTGCTTCTCGACAAATAGCACATACATTATCATCACCAGCAGTTAAAATCTTAACCTCATGTACCCCATAATTAGCATAAGACTGCAAACGACCTTGTGTCATTGCACGTGCTGATTCAGTACGAGCAATCATCATAGCTCTTTGACGAGCAGATAATGTTTTACCCGTTAATGAATGATTAGTAGCATCTAATATTCGCTTAGCTACTTCCGGCATTCCTTCACCAGCAGCAATACCTGCGAATATTTCTTCCCGTATATGGTTTTTCAAATCATCATTAACATTGCTGATTAATTCAAAGTTATATGATTGTAGAAAATGTAGACCATATTTTGTTGCATCGTTATAGTATCGGGTTCTTTTTATCTCATCAGCACCTGCCTGTAATCCTGAATCATAGATACGTGATATGATTTCATCTGCTTTTAAACTGGTATCATGAACTATCTCTTTAATCTGTTCATCTATTTTAGCAAATGTATGGTCATTGTATTGTTCGTTTTCATAAAATATTCTTCGTGCTTCATCTGAATCTAACCAATCAATATAGAATTGAGTTTGATTATTAAATCCATCTATGATACTGTTGAAGTATTTTATTTCGTCAACAGATAAATTAGAAGTATCGAATAATGCTTTATCAAACTCTATGATATCCATGAGAAGTTTGTTTGTGCATATTCTATGTTCACTTGCCGCAGTTGTCATTGATAATCAGCCTTTAATCTTTCAATAGTTAATGCTTTGCGATAAGTTTGTAATTGTTTTTGAGCATCTGGTTCAGAGTTAAGTTCATTTAAACCATTATTACCTGCATAAGATAATGGTCTATCCCCCCAATCAACAGGGTCAAGACCATAACCTGCACGAATTTCATTAACAAATGTAGATCCATTTCTAAGTTGTTTATCTTCAATAGATGCTCGTTTTTCTTTGTCTTCCAAGTCCATCTCTGTGAATCCAAATAGTTCTTCAAACCCTGAACGGCCAAAGACTTTGTTGTGTGCACCTTCAAATAATTTCAACCAACCACTCAAGTTTGCTTTCACTGTTTCTTTTTGTGATTGACCAGTACCTCCTCCAAGATTACCTGACTCGATAATTCCTGCTTCTGCAGGAGTAACTCCATACATGGATAATGTAATATCCCTCACTAAGTGTTCCAAGTCAATGTATTGCATATCTTTATTACTAGTCTGTGTTTGTATATACTCAGCACCTTGAACAATCAGAACACCGTCAGGATTTTCCTTACGATCCTTTTCTAATCTTTCAATCTCACGCAATAAATCATCATATTCAATATTAAGATCATAATTCATCACAGCTCTGGGATTAATACCATTATTTTCAAAAACGCTGGTATTATATTTCAAACCATACAATTGTAAAGCAAGATATCTAGCTAGTGAATCAATGAGACTAGTTCCCCATTTTTCCCCTCGTATTCCAGGTTCATGGAAATGAATTATCTCATCATTTTCAAAACGAACATTATTATATTTCAAACCCCATTGGTCAGTTGTATAATCATACATCATCCATTCAAAAGGAATGAATTCTAATCCTTCAGGTATACCCTCAAATACTTCATTATAATGCACACGTGCAAAACCATCTCCAGTAACTAGGAAGCTATCTAACATACGTGTAATATATGTTTCAAAGAATTCCCCTGCATATATTCCCATAGGATTTTTCAGTAAATTATTTAAGTAGTTGACAGTTGATGGATGATTGAATGATTCGTCAGGATTAGTAACTTGATAACCCAGGGAGATAACTCTATTCTTTATGACTCTTCTGCAAACTCTTACCCATGGCATATCCCCTGCTTCAAAGTATGTTCCAATATTTAAACCAATATCTTTTACTCTTGGTTGTAGTGCCCAAAGGTGACTTAATCTTAATTTGTCTGCTTCAGACCTTTTAGGTTCACGAATAGCTGGAAGATTCTTTATTCCTTTAACTATTCTATTGTTTTTCCAATTCATAATTTAATTCTCCGTGGTGCATGATAAATTTGTTTTTTAGCTGTTTTCATTGGTCCACAGATTCCACCACGCCACATATCGGGACAGTGATCATCTTGTTTTAATGGTTTATCTTCTCCACGTTGTTGGGATTGTTTATCCCAACAGTAAGTTTGAGCTTGTTCAATACTGTTCTTACAGTTCACATGTATCTTGAATCTACGGGTAGCTATGAGGCTTTGTATTGTTGCAATATCTGCATTAACATCAGGAGTGTATGTTTTAACTTCCATCCTGATTCTTTTATCTTTTTCACAGGCGGTCTTTAGTGATGCTGCATCGTGAGGTAAATACAATGTATTATTACTATCAAGTTTATACTGGTTTTGTAAGGTCACAATATCATCCACTCTTTCATCATCAGATTGAGTAACTCCTTCAACTTCAGCATCATAATATGTTTCATCTAACAAGTAATATGAATTTCCTTCAACAACATCTCTCTTGATACCCATTACACCAAACGTGGTGACTGTGCTAACTCCATAGTCACAGCAAATATTAATATTATGAAGTTTAGGCCTATATCTGAAAGTGTTTTCAGATTCAATAAATTTATCATAAATAGCTCCTTCAGCAATAACCCATCTTCCAAGAATATATCTGTCATATTGAAGCTTGCTTGCACTGTATAATGATTTCAGATTATCAATATATCCTGGAGTTAAGTTCAGATTATCCTCTAGAGTGAAATGCCATACTTTAGCAATACCTTTCTTTCGTAATTCCGGATTATTGATGTATTGTTTATAAATATAATGATAAGGACTGTCCGGATTCATTGTCAAGAATATCTGTGCCCCTGAAAGACTACACCTCGACATTGCCATTTTGATGGCTGATTCTGGTGCTGTGGCAGCTTCATCACCATACCATCCTGCAACAGTCATACCTTGTATTCTAGCAGTTGCTCCTTCATCATTGAATCCAACAATATAAGTTCTTTTATCTCCAATGTCCAAGTAACCATCATATTTATCATAGTCATAATATAATTTACCATGAACCATTTTGATTAAATCTTCAATAACATTCCGTTCAATAGTATCTCTTGTTTTACCTGTCAGGAGAAATTTATCATGAGGGCTATTTGCTTGGAAGTTTAACCATCTGACATTAGCATTGGTTGTTTTACTTGACCTTACTGACCCATGCAGAATGTTCAGGAATACATCACTATTATCCAAAAAATCTAATGCTTTCTTACTGAATACACCATACTCAAAACTTTTAATGGGCCTTACATATTTCCCTCGATTTTTTGATGGCATCTGCTAATTCTCCAAACCCTTCATTAATATTAATTTCAATATTATCTTCTTCATGTTTGAAGTAATCATTATATATCTTATTAGCTTGAATAGAAATATTTGCAACATCTTTCCATTCAGTTTTCGAATTTGGATCCCTAGCATCTTGTTTAGCACGCCCAAAAATAGTTGGTAATTCACTAGCTACTTTAGCAACACCCTCCATATTATCTGCAATAGTTTGTGCAACAATACTCATAGTGTCTTCAGCAGCTTCAATTTTATCTGCTTGACTTTGAACGGCATTTTCCGTTTTATTTTTAAGTTCTTGTCTTTTATTCAGTTCAGCTTCAACTCTATCTTCTATTTTAATATTTTTTGATTTGTATCTATTTAAAGCGGCAAAAGAAATCTTTTCATTATATGTGTTTTCCAGCCAACGAGAAACACTTCTTCCAGATTCTCCACATGATAATCTTTTGATTATTTCATTATAATGTGGGCTGGATTCTACTTTATTTTTTCTTGCCATGTTCATGCACATCCAGTTAACTTTTTTTTGTAATGTAATGAAATAATTTTGAAACGTTTCACTGAAATGTTTCAGTGAAACATTAAATGTAATGTAAAATTACTCCAACTAGAATTGACACTATTGGTATTGCAGCTAAGAAAGTATTTCTGAAACTTCTTAAACTGCTTGTTAATTCAGTTACATCAGATTTATTATCTCCTAATTCTTTTTGTAAGCTATCTATTTTTCTTTCTAAACATCCAAGTTTCTCTTTATTATCTTTTCTTGTTTTTTGACCTTCTTCTAATAATACAGTCACCCTTGTTACTTTTTCAATTAGGTCAGTCATTAATTTTTGTTGAGCTAATCTGTCTTCTTCTAGTTGATGTATGTCTTCTTTTTTCGTGTCTAGTCGCACATTTATTTCAGCTATTTCCGCTTCAATGTGTGCTATTCTTCCCTCTTGGCAACAATTATGGTTGGTCAAATTCATCACCTACTACTTCTTCGGTAGCAGGATTATTTTTTTGATATTTTTGAACAGCTATTTGTTCTGCAACATCAACTCTTGTATTTTCTGTAGCTTGAACTACAACATACCCTGCAATAAGTACGATGATTGGTGCGAGATATGCTAATTCTTTAGGTAGTATTTCTGCTATTGCATCTCTTCCAATATAAGTTATCAATCCTGCTATGAATACTATTGCATTTACTGCTTTTGATTTGTATTTGTATGATTGTATCATGAGAAAAGTCTCCTTTTTTTATATTATTTTATAAAAATAAGAAAATTAAAAAAAAGTTAATAATATTTTTTCCATAAAATGAGCAAATATTTTTTTTTAGATTTATTTATGGGGGAATAAAAAAAAATTTAAATTAGGATTAAACCATAATAAAGTTCAATCAGGTCTCCTGCAACATACTTTGATGATGCACGGGTTATTGTACCACAATTAATACAGTATTCTTCACATTTTTCTTCATCAAAAATAATTGTTCTTGTTTTACATTCTGGACAAATTTCAGGGTCATCTAAGATACTAATGTCAACTTCAGTGTCAATATCGCCTTTTTCAATGTGAGTATGTTTTTTGTTTAACAATTTTTTCCTCTTACTATAATATAGGGAATTACTGGCGGTACAATTTTATCTTATATTCTGTACAATATATCATTATTATATTTTTTCGTATCTTTTGGTATTATTGGGGTTTCACTTAATAGTTTTTGAACTACTCTGCAGATAATTAATTCGAATACCGGATTACTTAGTCCATATTTCTTACAAAAGGCATATTCATTCAATTGTCTTTTAGGAGTGTTTATTTTCGCAACATAAAAAATAAATGCTAAAATAATACACTCTTTACTAGCTTGACGATGAAGGCTATTGAAATCATTGAATTTTTCTACAAGATAATGTATATGTTCTTTCTCATGATTGGTTAACATTAACACTTTAGTTTCATTCAACAATTCATCAACCAAGATATGTTTTTCAGCATTCACTTGCTTCCGTTTATGAAGTTTTTCCTGATTTTTAGTTCTTCTTTCACCAGGTACATAATTATTCTGATATTTTTTTATTAATTTATTTGTTGAATCAATACTCATATTCTATCTCTCCCAATATTTTCCCTATTTTTGGCCTAAGCCTTTCAGTTATAAAATCACATAATTGTTTTTCAGTTAAAATAGAGAAATTTAAATTAATTAATTCATCTTCTTATTTTTATCCCATTTGGTTTATTTGTCTTATAATTTGTTTCGCTAGAATTTCACCAATTCCCGGTACATTTACCAGGTCGGTGTAGGTTAAATGGTATACATCACTCCATGTTTGGAGGTTTAATGTGTTTACTATGTTTTTTGCTCTTTTTTCATGCACATCATCGAGACAGTAGCATAATGCATTGTATGCTGGGTTAGGTGATTTTGTGTCGAATTTTTTGGTTATTGGTTTATCATCTAAGATTTTTTCTGTTTGTTTTTCCATCATTAAGAATGCATCATTTAAAGTTCCTGTTGATTGTATTACTGTACTGTATGTGTTTAATCTTGCTATTGCTCCATAGTATTGGTTTATTAGGAATTTTTGATGTTTGTTTGTTTCTTTCATTGCTTGTTGTCTGTCTCTGTTGCTTCCCTGTATTATTATGAATTGATATTTATAATTGTAACATTGTTCTATAGCTTCATTAAATACTCTTCCATTTAATATTGATGATATGAAGTCCTGCATGGTTTTGAATTCGAATATTACTTTGTTTTCAAATAAGTAGTCGCCTGTTTTGAGTTCTTTTACTTGTACTTCATGTCCTTGTTTGGTGTAATATTCTTTTGCTAGTTTTATTCTTTTTTGTTCTCTTGAGTCTATTACTATTTCCATAGTTTATCATCCCCCTTTGTGAATTGTGGCAGGTCAGCTAATTCCATGTATTCGTGATTATCGTATAATGTTTTTTGTGCTCGTATTAATCGTAATGCTTCATCCTCATTATATGTTCTTAAGTTGAGGTCTGTGAGGAAGTACATTATACTCGCATGAATAATATCAGTTATTGTCACATTATAATCTGTTTTACTTGATGTTTCTTTAACTTGCTTTAAATATCGATGTAAGTCATCATGTATGTTTAAGTGTACAGTTTTCATATTATAACTCCTCTTTTGCATTATAATATCCAAAATATTCCAAATTTTTCATAATCTTCTAATTTGTCTCGTTCTTTTTTTAATTCATTACGAATATATTTAAGCGATTCATAATTCCATTTAGTTCAACTATCTTCAGGACATTCTTCCATATATTCTTTAAAATTATATAATATTTTATCTATCTTTTTTATTTCATCATCGTATTCAGATATTGTTTTTAAACCCATCATAATGTTTTGCCCCCCTATAGTGTGAGAGTGGGGATTTGAACCCCAGAAAATTCTACAATTAACAGATTCTAAGTCTGTCCCTTTTGACCATACTCAGGCACTCTCACCATATTATTTTTGGATCTCCTTTTTATTCCTGACTGGTTGTCTTTGAGATGGTTCCGCTACACCATACTTACTTAACATATAATCTTGCTTATGCTTTCTTACTGTTTCAATTGCAGTGTCTATAAGTAAACTCCATTTAAAACTCTCATGCTTATCTCGCAATACCTTATGCCATGCCTCTTTCATTATCCCACCATTTTTACGATTCTTTCAACACCCAACCCTTTTAAAAAATCATCTAAACAATCCACATTCCAATCAACACTTTTTAAAGCATCACGAACAATGATAGCATCCTCCAAACACTTATATACTCCAAAATAATAATTCTCCCCATCTATACTTTTAGAAATCTCATAAGAACCCCTCGAGCGTTTGTAAATATGCCGTAATTTCTTATCTTTACCATCCTTTCGTGGACGACCTATTATTGGTACATTCATTAATTGTTTCAGGTTAGTGTTATGTTGTTTTAAGATTTCATCAATACTTAAATCATGATTATTTCTCAAATCTTCACTTATACTCATAGTTTCACCTGTTCTAATCTTGATTTTTGCCCTCCACCACCACGACGTTTAACACCTTCATCTTCAATTATTCTCTTTACAAATCGACCTATTTGATAATTATTCAAACCATACTTTTTTTTAAGCTCTTTAACAGACACATCTAAACAATTTAAATAATCCTGCTTAAATTGATTAAACAATGCCCTTGATTTAGCACTATTATAATTTTCTTCAACAATATGAAAATTAGGTTTCATCTTAAATCATCCATCATCTTCTCTTTTTTGTAATTCATATTCACACTGTTTACGTTCAGCTACACAAACACGATGAATTGGACTATACATTCCAGGTTGCCTTAAAAGAGTATTAATAAATTTTATTCTTCTTTTTAATTCATTAACACTCATATCTTCATAACACATATAACAATTACCCCCATCATCATTCACCATTTTTTTTAGATTTTTATTTCTTCCTCATTTCTTTTGATTCGTTTACGTTTAACCTTATCTTCAAGTGGTGGATGAATTGCTTCAAGGAAATACTCATTAAAGAGATATTTATAATTATTTAAGAGTTGATCAAAATCAGAGTCAATAACATAAGTAGTACAATAATCCTCCAAATCCCTTATACCTCTACCATATGCTTGCATTAATGGCATAATAGTTTGATATTTATACCATGTAGGGTCGTAATAATTTCTTGTGAAAATTTGCCCTTCTAATCTTGGATAAGGCATTTTAAAAATAATTTGATATCTACATTTATCTCCTTTGAAATCCACCCCATCCTTAATCCCTGCACCAATAAGAGTGATAGGTTTATAAGATTTTTCAAAAGCAGCTAATGTTTCTTCACGAGTAGATCCTCCGACTACCCAAACATTTTTACTGTCTAAATTTTTTTTAAGGTACCATGCTTGTTCATTACTTGATGTATGAATAACACCTTTTTGACCAGCATGTTTACTTACAATCTCTTTTATTTTCATGATTGCTTTAGGATTACGCCAGTTAGGTTTATGATTTTCATCTCTTCCACTCATACTGCCAATATAATCTCTTATTATTGGGCGATTGGATACTGAAAATGGTGATTTTTGGTAAATATAAAAAGTATCATCTGCATCTAAACCTAACCATTCACAAAATTTATCTTTATTTCCTAATGTTCCTGTGAGGAATAATCTTGTTTCACCAAATCGGAATATGTTTTCAGCATATTGATTAACAGTTAAAGGTTTGAATTCTACTTTTAATCCTGCTTTAAAATCTTTATCACTGATGATTTGTTTTTTAGATGGTAATTCGATAATCCATCTTTCATCTTCTGAAGAAAGATTGTTTATTAATGTTTGATAATTTTGTATTTTATTATCGATTTTTTTAATTTCTTGATCATCAGTTGTGTTATTTTTGAATGTTTTTTCAATAGTTATTAATTTTTCAAGAATATTTATCCAGTAATTTTCTTCTTTGAGATCTTTTAAGTTTAATTCTTTATTCATGATTTTGTCAAATATATCAAAACCATAATTTTTAATTATTGATTTTCTGTTTAATGTTCTGCTTATTAATCCCATGATTTTGCTTTCGAGGTTATGTGCTTCATCCATGATTAGTAAATCTCGTTTTGAGAATAATTCTGTGTAATTTCCTGCAAACCAGAGGTAATCATAATTTGTGATTATGTTTTTACTAGTTAATGCTTCACGTAATGCTAATATGTATTCGCAATCATTACATTTTTTTCTTTTAGCTGTTCCATGTAACATTCTTCACAAGTTCCCCCATGATTACATGTGTAGTTTCTTCTTCCTTTAATTTCTGTAAGCATATAATTAAAATCGTCAAGGTATTGTTTTTGTAATTGGTTTGTCATTGTTAAAATATAGGAGTTATCACATAGGTTAACTATTGTTGTAGCTATTGCTGATTTTCCTATACCTGTTCCGGCTTCGAGGATAATATTTTTAAATCCTAAATCCATAGCAGTAATTATTTCTTCTATGATTCGTATTTGTTCAGTTCTTGGTTCATATTCTTTTAGTGACCAATATTTCTGAATATCATTATTTGTATCCATAATTATTTCCCCCATTTTCTTTTATTTTTTCTTCAAATTTCTTTAATTTCTCATAATCTTTATGTAGTATTTCTAATTTTTTAGTGATTGTTTCATAATCTTTTGAATTGATTGTTCCTTCATTTCTGATGAAATTATAGTCATTTACTGTGTTAGTTAGTTGTTTTTTTAGTTGATGCATTCGTGTTTCTAGTAGAATCCTGTTTTTGTTGAATATGCAGTAATTTTTATGTGTACATGTTGCATGTGGTTTATTTGCTCCAGTAGAATAGTAACATTTATTATAATTTATTTTCATCATATTTCTCTTCTTATTTTTTAATAATAATAAATTATATTATATTTACTTATATTTTCAAGGACTTACAGTTCTTTGTTTTTGATTATACTCTTAAGTTACTCAGTTACCTAGTTACTTTCATCATTTTTTCAAAAGTTACTTGGTTACTTGGTTACCTATGTGGGTTGACTCAAAAATTTCAAGAAGGGGCCTCCCTCTCCCCAGGAAAGTAACTCTAGAAATCCCCATAAAATAACCCTAAAATAATGCTTTAAATCAAAATCAAAGACATTTAAACAATTTTTGAAGTTACTTTCACCTAAAAGTAACCAAAGTAACTTTGAAGTAACCTTAAACATAATCCTCACTCCCCACTCCCTAATTCAATATTAGGATATAAAAACTCCATAAAATCATCAAAACGAACTTGAACAACCTTCATCTGCTTACCAGTACCATTTAACTTAACATTCTTATAATCCCAACCTAATAACTCCCCAATACTTTTCAAATCACTACAAAAGTCAATCCTTTCACTAATAGCTTTCCTTAAACCCTGAGTTAAACAAACATACTTAGACCCTCTACGACTAATATGAGGAATAGCCCAATCAACCATACGATTATTAATAATACCCCAATTAACACTACTGAAATCATCACTACTACTAGCTCCATCAATATCCAAAGTTAATTCACCATTATTACCATAATCATCATAAACACGTACTTTTTTACGAGCCTGATTAAAAACATCAGTAAAAAAATTACGAATATCTTCTCTTTGAGTATCATCAAAATCCTCAAGATTTTCAGATTCAGCCCAACTCTTTAACCAAGACGGCACTTCACAACCAATAGAATCATAAAATCTACCTACAATTAAGTCAGCTGTATCCTGCCAGTCATCAAGTAATAAACCAGGATTACTTATAATTTCCCTTGCAACAAACCTACCAAAAACATTCAAATTAACCAATTGACTTATCGTTGGAGTGTTAATATGAAATGCTTCTTCAAACATCTTTTTTTCATGCTCAGACTTTCTTTGACTATAACTGAAACTCAACACATATAATCTCCTGATTAACGCATCATCCTCAGGCAAATATTGGTTTGCTGTGAATAACACTGCACTAAATGCAGGTATCCCACCAAAATAACTTCCTTTATATTTGCTTCTTGCAGTAGTTGACTCTACACAAACTTTAATCATCTCATTTGTGGAATGCCTGTTAAATACTGCTGCAGGTTCATTTACTATGATAGGGTCACAGGATTGAGATATTTTAGCACCTAAACGTGCTACAGTATCAAAACTGGAACCCCCAAAATTATTTTCCGGAGTAGGAACACCCCAAATATACGAAACTACTTTTGCAAGAGTCGTTTTACCAGACCCTGCAGCACCTTTAAGATACATCCAAGGCATCCATTTACCCGCCTGTTTCATACAATAGCTAAACTCACTCATTAAACCCCATTTAAAAACCGTAGCTAAAGTTTCACAGTTATCTTTAAAAAAATAAGTTAAATCTTCTAAAGTATCCTTTGCTTTAACCATTTCATCATATGAAGGTTCACTCACTTCTTTTTTAACTGTTGTAATTTTATCCTTGTTAACATCATAATAAAAACCAGGATTATCAATATCCTGTTTTATTTCTGCAAGACCTTCTTTAATCATAGTATTCACCATACATGATAAGGCACCACCAAGTAATCTTGGTGAATGGCTGAAACCAGCATTCGCCAAGTACTGCTCTATCTCCTGAATAGTTGCTCCTGTAGATTCACCACTTGTAGCAAAAACACGATTTGTCACATTACTTTCCCACAAAATTTTAAATGTTCTTGGTTGATCCAACAATAATGCATCATAAACTGTTAATTGTTTAGGAACAGCTTCAATTACAGGAGTTAAACGAGGAGGAATATCTTTCTTTCCACTATCTTTACTTTGATAAACCTGTTTGGTTTTAAAGTTAATGAGAACAGATGTAATATCATCTATTTCACCTTTAACTATACCTTCACGTTTTTTAGGTTCAATTGCAAACACTAAATCATCAAATTCCTTGTTACTTAAGAATTCCATTAATTTTGATTTGGCAGGTAATGGAGGAATAGTTCCCTCATAAACCCCGTCTATGGTCTTTTGTAATCTGTTAATATTTGTAGTACTGCTGATTATGAAACAAGTAGATTCTTTATCAACATAAACATCATATAACCATTGAGCTACATTAGGTAATATTACTTCATCAAGCTCTCTTGGTTGATACTCTTTTTTAAGAGTTTTTAATTTGTTAATTATCCTTGTACAGGAATCTTCTGTGAGATTCCTGTAACCTTCTTCTACTTGAGTCATATTTTCCCATAAATCCTTTTTATTCTAGTAATTCTTTTGCAGTTCGATATTCTCCAATAGTGATTTTTTCAAGTTCATATAAATCAACTAATTTATTTTTCACATTATCAAATGTTATTGGAGATTCAGTAGCTTGCAATTCTTTGATTGCTTTAGCTACAATCTTATTTTCTTTGCTGATTTCTTGAAGACTTTTCTTTGCAGGTTTGTCTCCAGTCACAATTGTTGTTTCAATCACATCATTAACATCTTCATTTTTAGGAGTTTTAGGTTTAGGTTTACTTGATGGTTTTTTAGGAGTTCTACGATGCTTCTTACCATTCTCACTTTGAGCATCAACTTCATCAGCAGTAACTTCACCAGTACCAATAATATCAGCAATAGCACGATTCTTAGCCCTAGTATGAGCAGTACTAATAACATCATGTTCCGCATTACTGAACCTTTTACGAAGCTCAAAAGGTGATGGTTCCACAGTATCATCTCTTTTAAGTTTATCGAAAATACTGCAAGCACCTACACCTACAGCACGACGACCATTAGGAGCTACAGCTTCCACTTCATATCTTGCAGAAATTATCCTTTCATTATCATCACGAATAATTTCTTTTTCAACTACATGATCACTAAGATTAAATGCAGTCCCATATTTCCTCCAAGCTGATTTTTTCTTAAATTTCTTGTTACCTGCATTTTGATAATCATCTTCACTAAGTAAAGCAGTTGTTAAATCCTGATAATTATCAAAGAATGCTACTGTTCCTTCAACATCTGCTTGTTGAAGTAATGGAGCAGTAGTGGATTCCACCACTGCTGATTCTTCATTGTTCATTCCCATTCAACTCCACGTTCAACATCTTTAAGGACTTTATAAATCCTTTTAGGATATTTATCCCCTTCTTTAGGTGGAATCAATTTAGTTAACTCCACTTTAATATAATCACCTTCATTAAGATTCACATAGAACCTTTTAAGGTGCACATGTGCAGGTAAAGTAGTTGTTATAAGTTCACCATCTTCATCTTCACCAAGGTATAAGACAATTCTTTTATTACCATAATTGTCATTAGTGAATTCATAGATGTTTCCTTCTACGGAATCCCCTACTTCTTCAGGATTCCAGTACTCCCCTACTTCTGCAGGTCCCAATTCTACTTCTTCAAATGCCATAAATATTATGCCTCCTTGAATTCTAATTTAACATATTTTAAATCAACATTCTGTGGTAATCTTGTTGCACCTATAGGCAATCTACCACCATTTAAATAAGCCCAATAATACACATCATCAACACCTAATGCTATTGATGTACGATTATAAGCTACAGTACAATCTAACTCATTACTCAATACTTCTGCAAGGTCTTGGTGACCTATACAGGATTTCGCACCTTTAATTTCATTTTTCAATTCTTCTTTGCTTAAAGCTGTCATTTTTATATTAATATTAGGATTTGTAAGCATACTCGCACTAAATCCATTACCAAAATACTTCATATCTTTATATCTCCATACAATTCTTTGTGAAGCTGAGCTTTCTCAGCCTCTAATCAATTAATACTTTCATCAATCTGCTTCATCCTCAACTCTTTAGAAGAATCCATATTCAAACTATAATCAGGATTCAACCTTAAATGAAAATGTTCTGCTATAAGTTCAGACATATAATCACTCATGTTAATGTTATGAAGGCAACAATGCTGTTTCACAATCATCTTCAATTCCGCATCAATATTCAAAGCTAATTTAACCTTAAACATATGAATACACACTCCTGAATATGATTGTAATAATTCCCACTTTCTAAACAAGAACCACCAACAATCTTAAAAGTGATTATAAGAGAAGTGATCATACATAAAATTGTGAGGAATAAAAGGATGTAACCAAAATTCCTCATACACCACCTGTTCACCTTTACATGAAATGGTTCTTTCTTGTAAAGAGTTTTAGGTTTAGGAGTATTGAAAAATCTCATATTACATCACCCCATCTATTGATGTAGTCTATGCTTATTTCTGCACGACTTATTTTTCTTAGATAATCAGGTTCAAAATATCTTTTGAACCTCCATGAGTCTTCGGTGAGCCTTGCATGTTCAATGCAAAGCTTCCATTTCCTAATACATAACTTATGATAAGTTATGTCTTGCCCATGTTCCTGTTCATGTTCATTAATCTCTCGAGTGAGAGATTCAATTTCAGCTTGTATTTTTTCAGGACACATTATCTAATTCTCCTTTTTAAATACTGCTAAAATACGATTGCAATCAATAGCATAGTACCCACCATCAGGCTTAACAACCTCCAAATCACCATTAAGATTTCTCAGATGATCCATGGTGGTGATTTTAATTTCTAAATCACCATCCCTCTTAACAAGGAGATGATGATTATCTCCTATGCTGACTTGTAGGCAAAAAATAGTATCTATATGCATTTTAAATCCCCATCCTTAAGCATACCTTCCTTAAGAAGGATTTGAGTCGCATAACCTTTTTTAGCAAAAGCTAATAATGTTGCTTGGCTTAATTCTTGGGATATATCTTCGAAATTTGGATATTTATCCAAGATTTCCTGAAGATTTGAGGGAGTCATACTAACACCTCATTAAGATAGTGATCACACCTTTCAAGATGTAATTTTAATCTTTCTTTAGCATCAGCAGGGTCACTGACCCCTACTAATGCCATGTTTTTACTGTTTACAACGACATAGTGGTCATTGTTTTCGAGAACTTTGTATTGTTCTCCATTTAATTCAAATATATCTAATATATCTAACATTTTCATCCTCTCAGGATTTTTTATGGAAATCTGTTGTAGAAGTTGCAGCTTCTATCAAACTTCCTTATTTTATAGTTGTCTTAACTACTATATAAACTTTATCTATTTTTTATCTATAATTCAATTAAGTATAGATAAAATATATATAATTCATTATCAAATATATTAATAAAAAAAGACAAAAGGGAGTGTATGAAATTGTTTGAAGTTAAATCAAATATTATATTGCAAAATCCAAACTCAAAATCATTAAGAACAACTATTCCTGCAGAAATTGTAGGAATACTTGAGCTACATAAAGATGATAAAATGGTATGGGTAGTAAATACAGATGATGGAGAAATAATTGTAGAAATTAAAAAAGAGTAAGTAGCAACTATATTTTTTTCTAAAAATAAGTTTAAATTATTGATAGCTCTCGCTAAATATTGTAACCTTCGCTTTCCATCAGCGACTATATAACAAAAGATTATATAGCATTTTAACCATATATTATAATTGGCTACGAATTTCATTACATCCTCTCAGGTGTCTTGTTTTTTTAGTAGCTAGGATTGGGGTGTTGCAGCACCCCAACTCCACTTTTTACAATTGTATTTTTTGTTTTTACTGATTAATAAAATGTTAAGGTTGTTAACCATTAAAAAAATTTTTTTTAGAATTCTAAAATAACTCATTAATTCTTCCTTTATCCTCAACAGGTTTCTTATTTTTATTATAAAATTTCAACAAAATAAAAAAGATTATCTTCCATATGTTTCATTATAATCTTCTTCAACAACATTCAATAATCCCTTAATAAACTCCGACATATTCACCTCTTTAACCTGCAAACAAGAATTATTTTTTTGATAAACATATTCTTGAGCAAATGATCTACTCATAAATTCCACATCTTTAAAATTTAATATTAACACAGTTAATTCATCATCTAAATCTTGGAATATTCTCTTAGCTGTGGTTCTCATTCCTAATTTTTTAGCATAAGTTTCTTTAAGATTTATTTTTTTTTCATTCATTTTTTTAACCTCATCATCATTTTAATTTTTTCACAATCCGTCTTTTAGTATATTTATATATATCATTTATTTTATTTGTATTAACTCGTAACGTTACAAAAGTACCATTAATAAATAATGAATCATCATATAATTTGACCCCTTCTTTGGTAATTGTACAAGTGCCATTTCTTGAAGCAATTAACATTTCTCCACCATACCCTAATGTTGTTATAGATGCACTTGTATTTAATCCACGTCCATGAAGAGCGTACTCTTCTTTATCAGTAGTTTTACCATTTATTGCTTCAAAAATTGCTTCAGAATCATTAATAACATTTATATTTGACTCTTCAAAACTTCCAGGGATAGTTATACCATCATCTATAATACAAATATCAATAGTATTTACTTTAGGATATTTTTGGCATAAAATACTTGCATTGTTGAATTTAGAATGTTTATAAATATTATTTAACATTTCATAAAACAATAAGTTGAAACTTTGAATATCAACAGAGGATTTTATTAAATTGACAATTTCATCAGTTAAATTTGATAAGTATAATTCAATTTCATCTGTAATTTGAAAATAATTCCCTTGAAATTTTTTTAGTTTCCTTAAGGGAATTGTAGTTCTATAGGATGTTTCTTTGCCAAAAACCATATTTAAGTAATGTTTTGTCTGTTTATGAGGTATATATTTAGTTATATTATTTAATTCCATATATTGGATTAATGGCAGTAATGTTGGAGGGGCAATGAAATCATATTTTGACAAATCAACATAGTTTTTATTTTTATTTTTTTCAATTATTGTTTTTGTTTTTTTAACTTGTGAAATTAATGATGGGGGCATGTATAAATTAACTCCTTTCTATTTTTGTCTAATTATATTTATTATTGTTTTGAATATTTAAACCTTACTATAATAATTAAATTACATTTTGTTCAACAAAATTATAACATACATATTATTTTGTATAGTATTTTTTGGAAAAATACATGGGTCACTTTCAAACAAAAACATGAAAATATTGTAACAATATACAAAAAATTAAAACCATGCTGATAAAAAAAAATAATAGATAATATCATATACTACTTAAAAACATATCATAATACAAAGTATATGAAAAAAGATAATTATAATAGCATAAAAATTGAAATAAAAATATGAAAAAACAAATTGCAATTATCATACTG